>Ga0182016_10000657_pt1 | contig 43054 bp, 45 predicted proteins | sample 712S2MmetaG_FD_120491 | JGI IMG/M metagenome (GOLD analysis project Ga0182016, IMG submission 120491) | Permafrost microbial communities from Stordalen Mire, Sweden - 712S2M metaG | ecosystem: Environmental > Terrestrial > Soil > Wetlands > Permafrost | place: Sweden: Stordalen | collected...
CCCACGCCTGTCAGTGTGGTCCTCGAGGTGGAACAGCACCTGGGCGAGGGCCGCGTGCGCACCGTGGCAATGGAAGGCACCGACGGCATGGTTCGCGGCATGAAGGTCATCGACCTCGGCGGTCCTATTCGCGTCCCCGTGGGCAAAGAGACGCTGGGGCGCATCATCAATGTGATCGGCGAGCCTGTCGACGAGCTTGGCCCCATCGGCGAAAAGTCTCGCATGCCCATTCACCGCCCCGCGCCCCTCTTTGACGAGCAGACCACGCACGAAGAGATGTTCGAGACCGGCATCAAGGTCATCGACCTCATCCAGCCCTTCTTGAAGGGTGGCAAGATCGGCCTCTTCGGCGGCGCTGGCGTGGGCAAGACCGTCGTCATCATGGAGCTCATCAACAACGTCGCCAAGAACCACGGCGGCTTCTCGGTCTTTGCCGGCGTTGGTGAGCGCACCCGCGAGGGTAACGACCTGTGGCTCGAGATGAGCGAGTCCGGCGTGATCAAGCCCGGTAACTGGGCCGACTCCAAGTGCGCCCTCGTCTACGGCCAGATGACCGAGCCGCCCGGCGCACGTCTCCGCGTCGCTCTCAGCGCTCTCACCGTTGCCGAGTACTTCCGCGACGTCGAGGGATCTGACACGCTGCTGTTCATCGACAACATCTTCCGCTTTACGCAGGCCGGCTCTGAGGTTTCAACGCTGCTCGGCCGCATGCCTTCCGCTGTGGGTTACCAGCCCAACCTTGCCACCGAAATGGGCGAGCTGCAGGAGCGCATCACCTCCACCAGCAAAGGCTCGGTCACATCGGTGCAGGCCGTCTACGTGCCCGCCGACGACTTGACCGATCCGGCTCCGGCCACCACCTTCGCTCACCTCGACGCCACCACCGTGCTCTCGCGTCCGCTGTCGGAACTTGGCATCTATCCGGCCGTCGATCCGCTGGCCTCCACATCGCGCATTCTCTCGGCGCGCATCGTAGGCCAGGACCACTACGACGTTGCCCAGGGCGTCAAGAAAATCCTCCAGCGCTACAAAGACCTGCAGGACATCATCGCCATTCTCGGCATCGACGAGTTATCTGAAGAAGACAAGCTCACCGTGGCCCGCGCCCGCAAGGTGCAAAAGTTCCTCTCGCAGCCCTTCCACGTGGCCGAGCAGTTCACGGGCATTCCCGGCAAGTACGTCAAGATCGCCGACACGGTTCGCGCCTTCAAGGAGATCATCGTCGGCAAGCACGACGATATCCCCGAGCAGGCCTTCTACCTCAAAGGCGGCATCGAAGACGTGCTCGAAGCCGCAGAAAAGCTCAAGGCGAGTGTTTAGGGACTAGGGACTGAGGGACTAGGGACTAGGATCGCCGCTGGCGAATGAGCGCTTTTCCTGGTCCCTGTTCCCTGGTCCCTAAGTCCCTCGAATCCCGGAGGGATTCAAATGGCTGACGAAACAAATCAACTCCGCGTACGGCTGGTTACTCCCGAGCGCACGCTCTTTGAGCATGGCGCAGCGGCTGTGGAGTTGCCCGGCAAGGCCGGCTACATGGAAGTGCTGTTTGGCCACGCGCCGCTGCTCACTGAGCTGGGTGCGGGCGACGTCACTGTGCATGGCGGACCGGATGGCCCTGATTCAGTCGCACGCTACAACGTGAGTTGGGGTTTTGCCGAAGTGCTCCCCGATCGCGTCACGATCCTCGCTTCCGACGCTCTGAAGCCTGAGGAGATCAGTGTCGATCGGGCCGAGGCGCAACTGGTGCGCGGCGAAAAGCTGTGGAGCGAAGCCGGCGAGAGTGAAGAAGCATACTCCGAGGCTCTGCGGGTTATTGCGGAAGCGGAAGCCAAACTGTCCTCCGCCGCGGAGAAGCGCTAACGCACTTCGTGCTCATAAAAAATCAGGCGCTGTGCCATCGCTCAAAGAACCGCAACGATGTCACAGCGCCTCCCCAGTGTCTCTGCCTGCTGCTTCCTGTGTTGCCGCCGGCTGCGGTTCCAAGCGCAGTCGGCCTATCGGCCCTATCGCCCGTCTGACTGGTTCGTAGTGTCGTTTTGATATCCCGGCTGCCCCTGCGGGCCTAAGGATGCTGCGTCCTGGTTCCCGCTGCTGCTGCCCGCTCTCCCGGAGTTGCCAGCGTTGGTCTTCGTGTTGGTTGCGGTGGTGTTGTTGATCGTGGCTTGATCCGCTGCATTGGTTCCGGTTCCGCGAAGATTCTTGTCCATGATTGGGGCCTCCAGTGCCCGCCGTATGGGAAATCTTCACACGGATCAGTGATCAGGAATACCCCGAAGGATTCATTTGCATTTCCTCGCAGCCAATTATGGGAATCACTCGTAGAAGTTTCCCAAAACTGCACTTGCCGGGCGATACAACCGCCTGCGCTGCGAGTCTATTTCTGCCGATTCAACACCAGCGGCATGCTGCCGCCGCTCTGCGAAAACGTTCCGTCGATCGATCCGAGATCCGCTGCGATCTTGCCTGAAAACTCCGCTCCCAGCGTTTTGAAGCTTGCCGTCAGCGTTCCATTCGCGCGCGTCACAGCGCTGGCCGTGAGCCAGACCGGGCTCTGGTCCGGGCTCTGCAGTTGCGCGGTCAGTCCGTCTGCCGTGTTCGTAACCTTCAGCAGAATATGCAGCGTGTTTCCGTTCACGGCCAGTGTGCCAGCCCAGGTGCCATCTATGTCCGAGGGTGCCGCCGGCTTGGGTGCGGCGGCCATTGTCGCGGCTCCGCGTGTGAAGTTCAGCGTCAGGGGCTGGCTCTGCGTCCAGGTTCCGTCAATCCCCGATCCGTCCGGTTTCACTGTGCCCTCATAGCTTCCATGCACGGTATCCACGGTGAACGCGAGTTTGGAATCCTTGAGTGTGACGGTAGTGATAGGAATACCCATCACGCTCTGGTCGAGGCTGTCGACAGTTCCCGTCAGTGAGCCGTCCTTGACGGCTGTAATGTGCAGCACCAATCGCAGCGTCGCTGCGCCCGTGTTCAGTGAGCCGTTCCAGTCGCCGGCGATTGAAGCTCCCCCCGCTGCCGCCGAAGGCGCTGCTCCGGGAGTGGCCGAAGCCGCCATGCGAATAAAATCGATGGGTGTTTCCTGGTCTCCTGCGAAGACACCCGTGATCTTCGATCCATCGGCGCTGAGCGTCCCGGTGTACACGCCGTGATACGCATCCACGTTCATGCTGAACTTCGAGTCCTTGAAGGTCACTCCGCTCATCGGGACAGCTGTCGCGCCCAACTCGGGGCAGTCCAGGGTGGCTCCCAGGGCGCCGCCGCTGGCCGGTGTAATGTGCACGATGATGTGATAGTCGCTGCCCTGAATATTCGCGACCCCTTGCCAGTCGCCCACAACCGGGGCCTGCGCTTTGCTGAACGGTACAAGGGCTAGAACGGTTAGAGCCAGAAGTACCCATCTAGAAGCAATTCGGCGAATCATTGGTCTCCTTGTCTTCGTAATTCCTGTGTTTGCGCAGTCGACTACGCGCAACGGTTGAACCCCGAGGTCTGAGCAGGTTGCGGTGGCCCGAAAATCAGGCGCTAAACGCAGCTTGGGCCGGTGCCCTGGTCTACGGATTCTCGCCGCAGAAAGTTCACTGGTTTTGCCCGCCGTAGCTCCCGGCTGCCATTCTACAGGCGGCCGGTTGACCCAGGATGTAATTCATGGTGGACAATGAGAGTTCGCCGGACGCACGGATCCAGCCGGTCTCAGGTTTCGAATTGACGCCGAGCTCAAGGAAGGGAAGTCATCGATGAACCAGGCAGGCAGCAACTTAAACAGTCAACGAACTCAACATTCATCCCAGGCCGCCATTCGAAACACGGTTAATGCTCGCCTCGCTGGCTTTTTCATCGCGCTTCTCTGTGCCGCCGTCCCGTGCCTCGCTCAACCGGCCACAACCACGCAATATGATCCCAGGCATGTCGACAACTTTGCCGGGAAGCCGCGCGTGATCGTCATCAGCGATATTGGAAACGAGCCCGACGACCAAATGTCCCTGGTGCGTCTCTTGCTTTATTCCAATGAACTCGACATCGAAGCCCTCATCGCCACTACCTCCACTTGGCAACGCACCCTGATTCACCCCGAGACGATGCACACACTGGTGGCAGCCTATGGGCAGGTGCGGCCCAACCTGTTGCTCCATGCCCAGGGATGGCCCGAAGCCGCCGATCTTGACCGCCGCATCTTTCCCGGCCAAACCGCCTATGGCATGGCCGCCACAGGCCCTGGCAAGTCGTCTCCCGGCTCCGAGGCCATTGTCCGTGCCATTGAGCGCGACGATCCCCGACCACTTTGGATCACGCTCTGGGGTGGCGCCAATACGCTCGCGCAGGCCCTGATGGATCTTCGCGCCAAACATACTTCCGATCAGGTCGACAAGTTCATCGCCCGCGTACGCATCTCTTCGATCAGCGATCAAGACGACGCTGGCCCGTGGATTCGCCGCGAGTTTCCCAGCCTCTTCTATGTCGTTGCCCCCTCCACCCCCACCAGCGCCGAGTACTATGCAGCCACGTGGACCGGGATCAGCGGCGACCTCTACTATCGCAACGGCGAAGGCGCGGACTTTACGACGGTGACCAACGAGTGGCTCGACGCCAACCTCCGCAGCAAAGGCTCGCTGGGCAAGCTATACCCGCGATTCATATTCATCATGGAGGGCGACACACCGTCATACCTCAATCTCATCGACAACGGCCTCAACGCCTATCGCCGTCCCGACTGGGGCGGATGGGGCGGCCGCTATGTCTACCGCCAGCCCTACGGTGAGGCGCACCCCATCTGGACCCAGGGCGGCGATGAGTTCCTGCGCTCAACGTCGCAGGACACTGTCATTGGCGTCGACGGCAAGCTCCACACCTCCGATCAAGCTACTATCTGGCGCTGGCGGACGGACTTCCAGAACGACTTTGCCGGACGCATGTCCTGGACCGTCTCTGACTTCGCCCATGCCAGCCATAATCCTCTGGTGGTGGTGAACGGCCAAGCCGGAGCCGCGCCTATCGAGATCGACTTAAAGATCGACCAACCCCTCGTTCTTGATGCCGCCGGCAGCACCGACCCAAACGGCCGTGCGCTGCACTTCCATTGGTTCCATTACGCTGAGGCAGGCATCGCCGACGGCAATCGTTCAACGGTGACGCTCGCCGGGGCCGACCTGCCTCACGCCGAGGTCGCAGCCACCGCCGTCTGCGCCCCCGCATGGCTGCCGGGCCTGATCCCCTGCAAGGGAGACGGTGTCGCGCACATTATTCTCGCGGTGACCAATGACGGATCACCTCCAATGACCTCCTATCGGCGCATTATCCTGCATGTCCATCCGAGCCCTGGTGGGGCTTCGCCGCCCGCTTCTGCTGCCACGCCGCACTGACATCTGTTCAAACCCGATTCATTTCCCCTACAATTCTCGTCAGCATGGCGAAGGCAAAAGACAAGACGTTTCAAGTTCCCTGTCCCGACTGCGGCGCGATGATCCTTGTCGACGCCTCCACCGGCCTGGTGATCAGCCACACATCGGCCCCGCGCAAGCGCATGTTTGAGGACCTGGAGACCGCGGCCCAGGCGATGCGTGCCCACGAAGAGCGGAAGGAGTCGCTCTTTCGCCAGTCGGTTGAGGCGGAGAAGAACAAGGAAGATCTGTTTGAGAAGAAGTTTGCCGAGGCGCTGCGCAAGGCCAAGGATGCGCCCCAGGGGAAGCCATTGCGCGATTTCGATTTGGACTAAAACATTCGGCCTGACGCTCGCACCTACCCGGGCAGCAACCTCTTCGCGCCGGCAAGCGTCTGAATGGTTGGAAGCATGTTTTGTCGCCGGGAAGCGGTTCCACGGCGATTAAGCGCATACTGATACTGGCTTCGCTTTGAGTCCTGTCAGCCGAAGAAATGAAGCCTGACCGATGAAGGAGAGCACATGGTAGTCGTTCCGCTGTCGCAACCCGAAAAGGCATTGAAGACCGCAGGCCAGGTTGGCTCGAGCGAAGGAATAAACTGGGCCACAATCGCCGCTGCGAGCAGCCTTGTCGCCGGCGGCTTACTTCTGCTCACAGGAAACCGTAAAGCCGGCACCGCTGCCGCTGTTTCGGGCACAACCCTGTTGCTGCTCGATCAGCAGGACCTTCTCCGCACTTGGTGGAATGCCATGCCCGGCCAGATCGAAAATGTGCAGAAGCTTCTCGGCCAGGTCCAGGAATCGGTGGACGCAGTCAGCGTGCAGCGCGACAAACTTCACAGGATTATTAACCGCTAAGGACAGCGACCGAAGGCCCGGTGTACGCCCTCGCCGCGGTCTCGTTTTTTGCGGCTAGTATCTTCTGTCCCGGAAGTTCACAAAACAATATTTGTTGTCATCCTGAGCGGACCGGGGCCCCCGGCGACAGGTCTTCGTCGCTGGGGTGGGGAAAGGGGCCCCAAACGTACTTCAGGTTGGGGGTGGTGAGTCGAAGGATCTGCGGTTGTTTTAAATGGGTTTCGGAGACACCAGACGGCGGTGGGATCCCCAAATGCCGCCTTTGATCAACTGCATACCCCCTAGATCCCCAACTGCCTCCGCCCAGCCGCGCTGATCCGGTGTGGAGTCCATTTCGGCTCCCAAACCAAGTCCACCTGTACCTTGCTGATCGCCTGAATTCCCGCCAGCCGGTTGTGCACCTGCTCAAAGATCAGCCCGCTCGCCGGACATTGCGGTGTGGTCAGGGTCATAGTGACCTTGACCCATTGTCGCGGCCACGCCGGCGTGGAATCCGGGTCCGGACCGGTTTCGATGGCGTAGATCAGTCCTAGGTCAACAAGGTTGAGCTTTACTTCGGGGTCAAAGCAATCCCGCAGCGCCGTCATAATCTCGGATTCGGTCAGCATCGGCTAATGTGGTGTCCTCGAAACTCCTAACGATAATTCGCATGTCATTCTGAGCGAAAGGGGCCCCGAACGTACTTCAGTTTGGGGGTGGCGAGTCGAAGAATCTGCTTCTGGTCCTTCAGCATTCTTGACAACAACTTTATGGACAGGACACTAATTCTTCCGGTCGACCAGGTAGCGCGCCACGGCTTTCAGCCCATCCGCACGGCTGCCATAGGGATCGAGCGCGGCAAACGCCTCATCGATCAACTGCGCGGCATCCCTCTGGCTCTGCTCAACGCCATAAACCGCCGGCCACGTGGCCTTCTCAGTCGCCGCATCCTTGCCCGCCGTCTTGCCCAGCTGTGCGGAGTCGACCGTCATGTCCAGCACGTCGTCCACAATCTGGAAAGCCAGGCCGGCCTTGCGCCCGAAGATATCCAGCCGCGCAACATCTTCGCCATTCGCCCCACCGTAGATGCCGCCCGCCTCCACGCTCACGCGAATCAGCGCACCGGTTTTGGCGCGATGAATCGCCTCAACGAGCTCCGGCGTCGGCTTCAGGTGTTCGCTCTCAATGTCCAGCACCTGACCTCCGATCATTCCATCCACGGTTCCCACGGCGTTCGCGATCAGTCCGATAATCTGCACCGTCGCCTCAGGCGGCGCATCCAGGCCCGCCAGCACCTCGAACGCTCGAGTCTGTAACGCGTCTCCGGCCAGAATTGCGATTGCCTCGCCAAATGCCACATGGCAGGTCGGCTTGCCGCGCCGCAGATCGTCGTTGTCCAGCGCAGGCAGGTCGTCGTGGATCAGCGAATAGGTGTGCAGCATCTCCAGGGCCGCTCCCAGCCGGGCAATTCCATCGGGAAGCCTGCCTGCAATGGTTACCGCCGCCTGCATGGCCAGCACCGGCCGCAGCCGCTTGCCCCCGGCAAATGTCGAATGCCGCATTGCTCCGTGGATTGAAGCGGGCACCGTCTCCGCGCTCGGGATCAACTCCTCGAGCGCACGATCCGTAAGCTCAGCCCCTTCTTGAATCAGCGATTTTACGTCGGTGGCCATCGTTCCTATCTTAATTGACGGCATTTCGTCGCCGGCGGTAGGCACATAGTCCGCCGAAGGCCAGCACCGAGAGTGCACTCATCCAGCGCCCAGCCAATACGTCGGGCGTTGTGGTCCAGACAATATCGAGTTGAACGAGGCCCTGCTTCACCGCCAGCGCCATCAGTCCGTCATCGCGTTGGATAAGAGGCACGCTTGCTCCGTTCACCTTCACCTGCCAAGCGGGATACGCTCTCCGCCGCAGAATGAGGTAACCTGCGTGCTCGATGTTACCGAAGGCGTGGAGATTCTCAGGCCGAATCCGATACGAATCAAGAACTGCGAGGAATGTCGCCATGCAGCTTCCCTGGTCAGCGCTCCACTCCGGCACCTGGTCGTCGTTCAACTTGCCCAGCTCGACCTGTGGGTCGTCTGCCAGGCAGCCCATTGGCAATCCCTTCACCGCCAGGCTCTCGTCCGCTCCAACCGGCGCATACTCGTCCACACCCTCAAAGCCCGCGCCCGACTTGTCCACAGCAACCATGGGCGCCACAGCGTCCTCTTCGTCGCAGCGCTGAAAGTAGTTCTGGCTGGCGAGATGAACGGACCAGACAAGCGCCGGCAAACATATCGCCACAACTGCCAGCGGCCGCCATCGCCTAACCTGCCACACAGCGGCTGCACTGAAGATTCCCATCGGTGCCTCGACAACAACCAGCCATCGCCATGGAAACTGCAGGAACCGCATCTTTGGCAGCAGCTTCCACACCGGCCACGAGACAGGCAACTGCAGCAACAAGACCATGAACGGGATCACCGCCAGCACCAGCCAAAGGTCCCGCGTGCGGCCATCATTCCCCTTGAATCGTCCGAGCAGCCACGCAACAATCAGTCCCGCCACGGCCAAAGCAATCATTGCCACAGCAATCCGCGATGCCCTTTGCAATACCGAGTCATGCCCGGCCAGCAACGGGTCAAGATGGTAGGCAAACAGCCAGCCGTTCTCCACCTTCGCCCCAGGGTCGTTTGTGGCCTCGGCAATGTCCACCCACTTCTGTTCCCACGCTGCGGGAACCAGGTAGATCGCTGCCAGTCCCAAGCCCAGACACATCCCCACAGACGCGCGCAGCAACGGTGCCCACGACCGTTGACGAGCCGCAAGAACAACGGCAACCGCAGCGAGCAGGTAGCTCGCCATCACGCCCACGGGGGCATTCGAGAGCCACGCCCCGGCAATCACCAGAGCAACCGCTGCCGACCCTTCAAGCCCGCGCGCCCAGCCTTTCTCGTCGCTTTCTCGCCCGCCCATGGCAAACTTCAGCAGCAGTGGAATCCAAATCCCGCCGGCAAGCTCGCCAAACGCACTTCGCTCATAGGCTGAGAACAGCGCGTAGCCGGAGAACATTGCCGCGCAACCGGCCAAGGTTGCCGTACCGTCGTCAAGTAGTTCGCGCGCCAGCGCCCGCGTTGCGATGCCTGTCCCGGCCAGTAGGAGAAACGTAATCGCAATCGGCACCAGCGTCCACGGCATCGCCAGACTCAGCGCAGCGCCCAGCATCCACGTCAGCGGCGGGTAGAAGACAAACCTCGGCTCGCCAGCACCATAGTTGGCGCTCGGCGTCCAATGCGGATAGAACTCGAGATTGTGCCAGCTTGTACTCGCGTCGAACCATGACACCAGGTGAAAGTCGAAGTCATGTCCGCAGGAGCTGCCTTTGATGAGCTGTGGCGTCACTGCAATTACCGCCGCCAGCAGAATCACCGCCGGCCCACCCCAGCGCCGCAGCAGTTCTATTCCCTTTTCCCTTCTCCCTGTTCTCTGTTCTTTCATGGCGTCAGCCGCAACGTGTGCCTTGTTTGCGCGGCCACCGCCGCATCGGAGAAGGGAAGCGCAAACGTCGTCCCGCCGTAGTAGTCATTCCACTGGTCGCGGTAGTACGGGCTGTAAGGGTCGCCGCTCTCGCCCAGCACAATGTTCTCGGTCGCCCCGTCCACGTCGCTCCAGTCCATGGTGAATCGCTGCGAAGGCCCAAATTCTCTGCCTACCTGCTTCACCGTCACTGTGTTGCCGCTCAGCGGCTGCTCGCCGGTTCCCGCCATGCCACCAATACCGGGCAGAAACCTCGCCAGTGGATGCTCAATGTCCACCACATGCCAGCTTCCATAGTTCCATTTGGTCACGTCGCCCGGAGCGTGGCCCACTTCCATCCCCTTGCGCACCGCATCGGTTAGCAGCGCGTCCCAGTTCTTATATCCCAAGGGCAGCCAGGGAGAGCGCGGGTCAGAACCCCCATGCATGATGATCTCTTCCTCGGCAAAATTAGACTCACCCCAGTGATACTCCGCGGCCAGATCCTTGCCCAGTTTCGGCTCCAGTATGAGCGGCCAGAACGCTTTGCGCGCCATGGTCACCACGGACGCCGCTGCCGAGTCCGTTGTAAGCCGCCCATCCCAGCTCCGCATCAGATCGGCTGCCTTCTTGAGTCGCTCGTCCACGCCGTCTGTGTGGTCGATGGCGTACGCCAGCCGATGCCCAATCTCCTGATCCACTTCGCTGTAGATATCCGTCTGCACGGCCAGCATGTCCGCGCGTGTAAGTCCGTTGCGCCCGTCAAGCAGCTTGTAGATGCGCTCCGCGCGATAGGGCTCGGCCCAATCTAAAGTGAGAGGATACATCAGCTTTTCTGTAGCGACCCGAGAGTTGGCGGTGGCAAGAAAGCCAGACGGCGGATCGCTCGAGTGGGGCATAAAGTCGAATGGAATGTAGACCGGGCAGATCCCCGCACAAGCCGGGTAGCCCCAGATGGCCGTGTCTTGTTTAGAGTTGTGAGGCACAGGGACGTTCGTGAGTCCAATCCCTCCGCCGCGCACCGGCACCTTCCCAATCGCGTGATAAGCAATGTGTCCCGCGTCATCCGCGTAGACCAAATTCTGCGTTGGCCACGACCAGAGCTTGAGCGCGCCCTCAAACTCGCCCCAGTTGGCCGCCTTGTTGATCTCGTAAACTGGCAGCGTGTTCAGGCTGGGATCGTAAAGGGTCCACTTCAACGCAATCGCCCGCGTCTCCTTGGGCAAGATCGGATTCAGCAATGGACCGTGATCGGTCTCCTGCACGTCGAGTTTCAAATCCGCGCCGCCCCGGACTTTGATCGTCTCGTGGCTGACCCTCAACGGATGCCAGTCCGTGTCGTTGCCTTCGTACTTCCCCTTCCCATCGAGTTTCTCAAGATACAGATTCTGCACATCGGCATAGAGCGCCGTGAACCCCCACGCCACATGCTCGTTGTGCCCGGCAATTACGAAAGGAACCCCCGGCAGTGTCACTCCGGCTGCATGAAACCCCGGCGCTTTCAAGTCGGCCATGTACCATGTGTTCGGCTCGGTGAGCCCCAGGTGCATGTCGCTCGCGAGCATCGGCTTTCCGCTGGCACTGTGGCTGCCCGCAACTACCCAATTGTTCGAACCGTAGGCGCAATCGGCGCAGCCGCTCAGTCCCGCTTCGCGCAATCCGCGCAGGTCCTCAGTGGTCAGCACCAACTCCTCTTTACCGATCGCTGACTCATGATTCCCGAACTCGAGAGGATTCTTTGGCGCGCAAGCACCGGCTGCCCCACCGCAGGTGGCTTGCGAACTGTCATCTTCATCGTCGTCGCCCGCGTGCCTGGCGGACGAAGGGTGAGGCTGGCTCAGGTCGTGCTTTTCGCCCGTCGGCGGATGGTCGCGCCAGGAACCCACCGGATAAAGGTCGTGCTCCAGCTTTTCAACGTCAGGCCACCCATCCCTCGGGTTTTGCTGGTGCACTTTCTTCGCGTACGCCTGCAGCCCGTTTCTTATCGCCTCCCGCGCCAGCTTGTCCTCCCAATGCGTGTCCAGCGTCTGCACCATCATCAGTCCCACGCTGATTGAGTCGACGCCCGTCCATGGCCTCGGTTCATAGGCGAGCAGCCGGAACTCCGCCGGCAGCGAATCCCCGTGCTGAGCGATGTAGAGATTTACTCCGCGCGCATAGGCCTCATACCTTGCCCTCTGGTCTGCTGGCGAATTGGCCCAGATGCGCTCGGCCGTCCGCCGAATCCCCATTACGCGTTGGAGCGTGTCATGTTTCACCAGCGCAGAGCCCATCACCTCGGCCAGTTCACCGTTGGCATTGCGCCGGAAAGCGTCCATCTGCCACAGCCGGTCCTGCGCCGTCACATAGCCCTGCGCCAGCCACAAGTCTTCTTCGCTCGCGGCCTCGATATGGGGAACGCCATGCCCGTCCCGCCGCACCGTCACAGCCGCCTTCAGCCCCGCCAGGTGCAAGTCCCCATCGAGGACTGGCAGTGCTGCCTTCTCCGCTCCGCGAAGCCACAGAACCAGGCAGGCCGCCGCAACAACCGCCAGGACCAGAAGCCCGCCAGCGCACAATGCAGCAATCCGCAGCCAGCGCCGCCGGCGTTGTTTTGGCGCGGTCGCCCGCGAAGTCCCGTTTGGTTGATTGCTCTGACTTGCGTCATTCATCGGCCTTTAGGATAACGCCCGTGCGCTCGAGTCCTGACGCTAATCCGGCATCACGTTCTGTCGCGTCTATCTGGCCAGTGTTGCCGCCGCCTCTGCATTCACCGTCGTGGCTTTCCCGCGGCTGTAGATCAGCGCAACCGCCGCCAGCAGCAACAGCACCACGGGCACCACTAGCACGCTGCCCTCCGGTCCATCGGTGCCACCACTCCACAGCGTGGATCCTGCGGGCGTCGACGTCAGGTAATGACCTTGCGCAGCGAAACCGCTGTCCGCCGTCCCGTAGAAAAACGTCTCGCCCCAGTCCCACGCTGCGTGGCAGCCGATCGCCCACCATGCCGACCCCGTCACCTTCACGCTCACGCAGAACACAAACCCGATCAGCGCTGCAGCAAAGATGCCGATCCAGTTTTCGCCGTTGTTGCTGGTGTGGCCGAATCCGAAAAACGTCGATGTAGCCCATGCCGCCTGCCAAAAGCCGGCGCTCTCTGCCTTTTTCAGATGTAGTGTAAGGCAGGGAAGCAGCCCCAGCAGCGCGCATGCGAACACTCCCCACGCGCCATCGCCCCGCGACCGAACCACGAGGTAGAGACACACCCCTCCGACCGCCGCCAGAGCCCACCAGAAGTTGATGCCGCGCGTCAGCGTGTACTGCGCATAGCAGCGCATGGTTCCTTCCTCAACGCAGCCGACTAGAAGAAAGGTAATTCCCCACACAGCCCCGTACTGGATGATCTGTACTCCAGAGAGACTCACTGCGCCAAACGTCAACCAACCGCCCCACGCCAGCGCGCCTACCAGTGTCGAGAGCGCGAGAAATCCTGCCACCAATCCGCCGCCAAAATGGGCGATCCGGCGGGCTCCTCTCAGGTTGTAGTCGAGGATGCTCCGCTCTTCCACCTTGGCCATCACCGCAACCGCGATCGCTAAACTCAGGAATCCTGCAAATTCACTGATGAGTGCGTCCCATGCTGAGACCTCGCTGCTTCCGCCAGTCATGTGCAGCGTCCCAAAGATGAACCCGACCACATAGAAGAGCATCTTCAGCAGCAGTGCAAATGCAGCGATCCGCCAACCCACCCGGAAGCCGTCGTCCCCAAAGAAGACCCACTCGATTCCGCGTGGCTTCGGTCCAGCGTTCAAGCCGGCATTGAGCGCCTGGGTGCCTGCGACCGATTTCTCAGTAGGTTCGTTGGCAATCCGGCGCGGCTGAATCTCAGGCTCCATCGAGCCTCCTCAAGTGAGAAGAAAGAATCCTGTCTGCTGAATTGTACTCGCGGCATTCCAAGGCTGTGACCATTCAAAGGTTGTGCCTGGCCTGGACGGCCAGGCACTGTCTCAATCAACTGGGCCCTGAAACCTACTCGTCGCGCAGGGCCACGATTGGATCGATCCGCGACGCTCGCCGCGCCGGAAGCCAACTGGCCAGCATAGCCACGGCAATCACAACTCCCGTGATGGCCGAGAAGACGGCCGGATCGTTGGGACTGACGTCACGAAGCAGATTGGCCACGCCATGCGCCAGTGCAAATGCCAGAACGAGGCCGATGCAAACTCCAGTACCAGTCAGCCATCCGGCGCGCCGCAGAATCATCTGGAGAACATCCTCCCTCCGAGCGCCCATCGCCAGCCGCACGCCGATCTCGCGGGTTCGCTCTCCCACCAGGTTGGCCATTACGCCGAAGATGCCCACAGCGGCCAGCAGCAGCGCGATCAGCGCATCGAAGCCAATTAATGCCGACACAAAAAACATGCCTGTCAGCTTTTCGTGTGTGAGCTGCGCGTAGCTTTCCACCTGGTTCAGAGGCAGCGACGGGTCAAGCGCCGCAAGCGCCTTCCGGGCAGCTGGAGCGATGGCCATCGGATCGCCGCTGGTTTCGATTGCGTAAGTGATTCCCGCAGGCGGCCGTTGCGCGACGCTCATGTAAACGGCCGCGGGGCGGTTATCCAGCCACAGCGAATAGTTAGTCTCTTCCACCACGCCTACGATCGTCATCCAAGGGGTCTGGCCTGCGCCTGTTGAGCCCATGCGAATGTGCTTGCCAAGTGCATTCTCGCCGGGGAAGTAGTGCTCGGCAAACGAGCGGCTCACTACTGCCACGGGCTGCGAAAGAAGGTTGTCTTCCGTGCGCAAAAGCCGTCCTGAGAGAAGCGGTATGTGGAACTCGCCAAAGTAGCCGGCGCTCACCGGCAGTCGAAGCGCGGTCCGCGATTGCCCTGGAGCTAGTGGCCGGTTTTCAATCTGTGCATCGTCTACCCAGCCGTCGTCGCTGGCGGGCAGGGCGCCGGTAACCTCGGCATGATCCACTCCCGGCAGCGTGCGGAGCCGGTCAAGGCTCTCGGTGTACCACTGGGCCATCTTCTGCGGCGTGCCGTACCGAGCGGCCGGGGGATTGACGTTGAACGTTAGTATTTGCTCCGGATTGTATTGGTCTGTCTTGTGAAGCATCCCCAACATGCCCTTGGACATGAGTGCCGCCCCGACCACCAGCGCCACAGCCAGCGCGATCTGCGATACTGCCAGCAGATTCTTCAGTGTCTGGCTGCGGCCTCCGCCGACCACACTGCGCGAACCGGCTCTAAGCTGATCCACCAAATTGACGCGCAACGCTTGCAGGGCGGGCGCAAACCCTGAGATGACCCCCGCCAGCATCGCCAGAAGCAAAGAGAATGCCAGCGCGCGCCAGTTCAACGTGATATTTGACCAGCCCGCCATGTAACGGGCCACATGCGGTGGCATGGCAATTTCGTTGATGCGTATGTGAGCCAGCGCAAACAGCACTCCGCCTGCCCCACCCACCAATCCCAGCAGTAGATTCTCCGTCAGCAGCTGCCTCATCAAGCGTCCGCGACCCGCTCCCAGCGCCGTCCGCATTGCAATCTCCGGCCGTCGCGCAATGCCACGCGCAAACTGCAGGTTGGCTACATTGGCGCACACCACCAGCAACACGAAAAGCGTGGCGCCCTGTATCAGGTTGAAGTAGAGAGGTGTGTATTCGCCGTTGATGTCGGCCAGCAGCGGTCTCACCCTGGCTTGCCACCCCAGGTTGGTATCTGGATAGGCCTGGGACAAATGGCTGGCAATGGTATTCAGGTCGGCCTGGGCCTCGGCCGCTGATACACCCTTGCGCAGCCGGCCTACCACGAGATAATCGTGCCCCGCGCGATTCGCGAGTTGTGCTGGCGTCGGTGCCAGGGGCAGATACAGATCCGCCGTGGATGGATACTGCATCGTTTTTGGCATCACGCCAATAATGCGGTAGGTGCGTTCGTCCAGTTCAACCGAGCGCCCGACAACGCTCGGATCGGCCGCAAACTGGGACTTCCAGAATGCGTAACCCAACACGGCCACGCCTTCGCTGCCGGGCTGCGTATTGCTTTGGTCGAACACCCGGCCCAGGAGCGCGCTGGTCCGCAGCACGCTGAAGAACGAGGGCGACGCATACTCAGCAGCCACCTGTGCGGCATCGCCGGCCCCGGTCATGTTCATGTGAGCGCTGCTGTGCACCGCCAGTTCTTCAAACGACCGGCTCTGCCGCTGCCAGTCGGCGATGTCCGCAAGGGCAACCTGCTGGTCGTCGCCATGGTTCTTTTGCTCGTAAACAACCACCACGTGCTTCAGGTCTGGAACCGCCAGTGGACGCAAGATAACCGCATCCGTGATGCTGAAACAGGAGGTATTCAAGCCGATCCCGATCGTCAGTGTGAGTATTGCCGTGATGGCGAAGCCGGGTGACTTCCACAATTGGCGAACCGCGTAGCGCAAATCCTGGATCAACGTGTGCATCAAGCCCTCCCGACGGAACCATTCAATGACGAAAAGAGACTGCCGATCTGACTGCACTTGTCCGGCCAAACTCTTCCAACGGGTACGTGTTTCATAGCAAAAGCCTTAGCCTCAGGCTAATTGTTCCTACTCCGCACCGGCTTTGCCCAGAATCGTAATCCCATGTCCGCAATCGAACAGTTATGCTCATCACGCAGCGGGGAAGCGCTTCCGTGCCTTGACACAATCGGCCAAGCCCTTGATGCTGAACAGTTCAGCCAATTCATTTTTTCGGCGCTCGGGAGTGCACGATTTGCAGGTTCGCGTCTTTTATCACGACAAATGCTTTGACGGTGCCTGCTCTGCCTCGCTGTTCACGCGATTCCATCGCCAGCGCATCGCCCCCGGCGCCTCCTACACCTACCACGGCCTGGTCCACCGCGCCGGAGCACTCTTCGACGAGAGCGAATTCACCGGCGACCAAAATGCCATTGTCGACTTCAAGTATTCGTCCTCCCCGCGCATCACCTGGTGGTTCGATCATCACCTTTCAGCGTTTCTCACGCCGCAGGACCAGCAGGACTTCCTGGCATGCAAGCAGGATCCAACCTGCGCTGGCCACAAGTTCTTCGATCCCAAGTACACTTCTTGCACCAGCTTCATCGCCCACATCGCGTCGACCCAGTTCGGCTTTGATACGGCGCCGGTCGCCGAACTTATTCACTGGGCTGACATCGTGGACGGCGCCCTCTATGAAAGCCCGGAATCAGCGGTTGAGATGGCCGCGCCAGCCATGAAGCTCACGCTCATTATTGAGGCGACTCAAGACCCGGCCTTCATTCCCCGCCTGATTCCACTGCTCACCGAGATGCCGCTCGCTGAGGTACTTGCTCAGCCCTTTGTTGCCGAGCTGTTGCCTCCGCTGCTCGAGCGCCACCGCGAGGCCATCGACCTCATCCGCAGCCGCGCCGAGGAGCGAGACGGCACCATCTTCTTCGACATCACCGACCGCGAGCTCGAAGGCTTCAATAAGTTCATCCCCTACTACCTCTACCCTGAAGCCACCTACTCCATCGGCCTCTCCCGCTCCAGCTTCCGCACCAAGGTGGCTGTCGGCTCAAACCCATGGACCAAGGCCGATCCGGCAAAGATGGTGAATCTGGCCGCAGTCTGCGAGCGCTATGGCGGCGGCGGACACGCCCGCGTCGGTGCCATCAGCTTCCCGCCTGACCGAGGAGATGAAGCGCGCAAGGCGGCGGCGGAGATTGTGGCGGAGTTGCGCGCGAAGAATCCGTTTTGCTAAGCTATGGCCTTTTTTGCCGTTCTTGAGCCGACTGCGGTCTTTCTTTTGATCCTGTGCAGAGTTGTCTTTCGCATCGGAATTCGCGGCGTTGTTTGCGCGGCCTTGGGAGTGACCCCCACCGATACAGCTAGGTTCAAGCGCTCGGCAAACTGCATGAGTCTGGTGATGCTGAACCGTGCAATCCGGCCGCGAATCAGCAAGCTTGCGTCAGGCTGATGAATCTGAAGAACCTTGGCGACTTGAGCCTGCGTGAGCCTACGCGCCTCGATCTCAGCCCGAATCGGAACCCAGAGATCATGCTGGATCTCTATTTCCCGGATCTCCTCCTGTGAAAACCCAAGGTCTTCGAGGACATTCCCGGTGGTGACGTGCGAGGGCTCATTTTTCCCTTTTGTGCTTGGCATTGATCTTCTCTTTCTGCAGTCGCTGCCTAACTCTCGCTAGCCGCGCCCGGGCTCGATTGAGGTCGTTCCTCTCGGTCTTCCGGGTCTTCTTGGTAAACGAGTCAAGTACGTAGATCGTGTCTTCGATTCTTGAAAGGTAGACGACCCGATACCACGTCGCCTCATCTTCCGCCTTCAGCTCAAAGACACCTTGCCCGATAGATTGCATCGGTCGTGCTGGAAGATTCGGCCGCTCCCCTTCCTGGAGATTCCCGAGAGAGGCGCCGATGTCGCGTTGCACATCGCGTGGCCAAGTTTTCAATACGTCGAGTGAGTCGCCCTCCCAGGAGATGGAGGCTGTCTTCGAGTGACCTGTGTGTTTAGTCCCGGGCATCTTCTTTCCCTTTCCCGGGTTTACTCCCCCGGGCGGATTTGGCGGTGTTCCGCATAGAACGCCAAAGACTCCCGGTCTCTTTGGCGCAGCCTAATTCCGAACAACAATATGTTGGGGCGGACCGGACTTCCGGCTCTCCGATTCGAGTTTCTCGCTCCGAACCCACGCAATCCGGTTGTAGCCGGGATCGCTTGGCCCCAGACGTTCTCCCAAACGTCCTCTTGATTATATAGCAAAAACACTATTACCGCGAAAATATTGAATCGGCCTCAAGGCTGGGCCTCAAACTGATTCAGCGTATTCTGGTCGCGGATGCCTTCGCGATTGATGAGAACGTCCGTGCCGGGATAGCAATACGGATCGTTCGCGAATGGGCTCATGCGACGGCGGAAGCTCTTGGCCGATGGCTGGCAGCCATTTCTGCAATCCCTTGCTCGAAAGTGATCTCTCCGGATAGGATGCGGGCCTTGACACTCAGGTAGGGCTCACCGGGCTCGATTCCTTCCAAGCGTTGACTCGCTTCGCCCTCGGCAAAGCCGCGCTCCAGCTTTTCTTTTTCGTCCGCGGATAGCATGACAAAAACCTCCACGATTCAACCGGGAAGACGCACTGCGTCTGCCTTGATTTTACCATCGAGAATGATCGGCAAAGAGCCGCATTTGCGGGGCAAACTGGGGCCGTCTCAGTCGTTCGCCTGATCCCTTGCCCCTGGACCCTGACCCCTGCCTTCACAACCCCAACTCCCCGGCCCGCCTCTTCATCGCCTCAATGCAAAACCCAATGTGCGCATCAAGATCCACGCCCAGCTCCTCCGCTCCCTGGATCACGTCCGGCCGATTCACGCCCCGCGCAAACGCCCTGTCCTTCATCTTTTTCCGCACCCCGGCCACCTCCACATCCGCAATCGACTTGCTCGGCTTCACCAGCGCGCAGGCCGTCAGGAACCCCGCCAGTTCGTCGCACGCAAACAGAGACTTGTCCAGGTGCGTTACGCGCGGCACGCCAGAGTACTGCGCATGACCCAGGATTGCCGTCCTGAGCTCCACCGGCCAACCCAGCCGCTCCAACTCCCGCACGCCAACGAAAGGGTGCTCGTCGAGAGATGGGTGCCGTTCGTAGTCGAAGTCGTGCAAGAGGGCCGTCGTCGCGTAGAGTTCGACAAACGCTTCGCGTTCCGTCCCGCTTAGCCCCACGCGGTCTGCCTCGGCCTCGCCCATCGCCGCCAAACATGCTTCCACTGCCAGCGCGTGCTTGCGCAGACTCTCTCCCGCCGTCCACTCGGTGAGCAGTTGCCACGCTTGTGCGCGGCCATAGTTCTTCGTCAGATTCATTTATCTTTTTCCTCAGTGTTGCCTCATTTGGTTCGTGATTCTTAGGGCTTTTCAGGGTATGATCGGTGAATCTTCTGTTTGACTCTAGTTTTCTACTTGACAATTATGGTTCACATCCTCGAAAGTAACAACCAACGCGGTGCGAATAAGCATCCCGGAGGCCCCGCTCTGGCACTCCGCACACAGCCAATGGCACTAACCCTGGCAACCACTGAATCACGCGAAGTCGTCCGCTGCGATTTCTGCAGCCTGGTGCAATACCGGACGACCAACTCCCTTTGCAGAAAATGCCGCAGACCCCTCGACGTTGAGGAGCCCGTTCATCTGGTTCCCCAACTTGTCGCGGCCCAGGCCCCGCCTGCTTCGGCTGAAGCCGGGTTGCAGGTCGCAGGACAGGTTCGCGAAATCCGGCGCGCACGCCATCTCAGCCAGCGTCAGCTCGCCGGCCGGATGCAGGTGCCGCGGACCTATATTTCAAAAATCGAGAACGGCAAGGCCATCCCCACACTTGGGTCGCTCGAACGCCTAGCTCTCGCTCTCGGAGTGGATATCTCGCAGCTTGTGCGTGATTCCCGCAGCCTTCGCGACGAGGAGGTAGCCGGCATCTTTTCCGATCCTTTCCTGGCCGAGATCGCTGGGCTTCTTCCCCAACTTGACTCACTGCACCGCACGCTTTTTTATGGTGCTGTCCGCGATGCAGCCATGGGCCGCCGCCGCACGGCCTGATCTTCAGCCCGTGCGTCTTTAGCCCATTTTGAATCGGTGACGGCCGCGGAGTTCACGCAGCAGTCGCTGCCAGGCGTGTCGGCAACGCTGACCCTCCTTACGGCAATTGCGGCCCATGACCGCTTGTGCTAGGGTCGAAGTGCTGCACCTTTGCTCTGGCCAGGGCTGGTCTGCTCCATATGTAAAGCCCCGCCGTTGGACGGACGGCTGCCGCCATGGCGCTCTTCGAGCCTTGGCAATGCGCCTTTCCTGTCCAACCGCGTCTGGGCCAACCCGGTGATCGGTTTCCAGGCCGCACAAGCAGTTAAGAGGCGAGTCCCTTGTATCTTTCTGGCACTCTGCGCATCGACGAGCTCACCGCGGAAGAGCGCGCCGTTTACGCGACGCTCAAGCCCGAGAGCCTCCCTGAGCACGTTGCCATCATCATGGATGGCAACGGCCGGTGGGCGGGCCATCGCTCGCTCAAGCGCTTCCTTGGCCATCAGCAGGGAGCCAAGAGCGTCCAGCTCGTAACTGAGACAGCATCGCGCATCGGCCTTCCCTGGCTCACTCTCTACGCTTTCTCGCTTGAGAATAATCTTCGCCGTCCTCGCGCTGAGGTCAACTTCCTCATGCGCCTGCTCAAGACCTACCTGGAAACCAATGTCCAGCGCATGATGGATAACAACGTCCGCATCCGCTATATCGGCCGCACTCATGAATTGCCACCTGAGGTTCAGGAAAAGATGGCCTGGGCCGCCGAGACTACATCCCGCAACACTGGCACCACTCTCACCCTGGCCCTCAACTACGGCGGCCGCACTGAACTGGTTGACGCTTTTCGCGGCCTCGCTGCGGAGATGAAGCACAAGCACATCAGCCCCGATCGCATCACCGAAGAGGACATTCATCGTCACCTCTATACCGCGCACATGCCCGACCCCGATCTACTGATTCGGACCTCCGGTGAGATGCGTCTCTCCAACTACCTTCTATGGCAGGTTGCATATACCGAGATCTTCGTGACCGAGCGTTTGTGGCCCGATTTCCGCGGCATACACCTACTTGAGGCGATCGCAAACTTCCAGCGCCGCGAGCGCCGCTTCGGCGGCATAGGCGAGGGTTGCGGCGAGGTCGAAGAGAACCCCGAGCAGATTCACACCGCCGCAAGTTGAGTCTGTTCATCGGCAACCAGCCTGAGGTCATTCTGATCGACCGCGCCACCCCAGCCCCAGCAGTGTATCCTCACCCTTGGCATGAAACGCGTCCTGACGGCCATCGTCCTGATCCCCATCATCCTGGTTCTGGTGTTTCTGGGGCCCAAGGAGATCTTTGTCCTGGTGACGGCAGCCGTCGCGGCGCTTGCGGCCTGGGAGTTTCTTGGCCTTGCTGAAAAGGCCGGCGCCAAACCGCCGCGGATCCCAGTCCTGATCGCAATTGTGGCCCTGTTTGCTGGCAACCTCGAATACCCGGAACAGACCTCGGCGATCTTCGGTGTGCTGAGCCTGATGCTCCTTGTCTACTGCACCTTTGCCTCGCCGGTCGATCGCGTCTTGGCCGACGCATCTTCCTCTGTTTTTTGCCTTTGCTACTGCGGCCTGACTCTGGTCGCGCTTTGCTCCCTTCGCGAACAGACCAATGGCCCGTCGCTAGTAACCTTTGTCCTGTGTGTGGTCTGGGCCGGAGACATTGCCGCCCTTTACATTGGCCGCACCTTGGGACGCCACAAGCTGGCCCCCACCCTCAGTCCGAACAAGACATGGGAAGGCGCAATCGGGTCCGTGGCTGGCAGCCTGATGATTGCGGGCGCTCTGCTTGGTCTGGCCGCATGGCTTGAGACCTGGAACTCCGCCCGGCTTTCGTTCCCTGATGAGACCTGGTACTGGCTCGTCCTCGCCGTTCTCGTCAACATTGCGGCGCAGGTCGGCGATCTGGCCGAATCGGCTCTTAAGCGCTCGGCCGACATTAAGGACTCGGGTACCCTTCTTCCTGGGCATGGCGGCGTACTCGATCGCATCGACGCCCTGTTGCTCGCCGCTCCGGTACTTTGGTACGCGCAGTTGATTCATCAGCGGTTCTGAAACGTATTGACAAATATGTATTACAATCGAGACGTTAGCAAGTTCCAGTTTGAGTGGGATCCGGAGAAAGATGCCATCAACCAACGCAAACATGGAGTAAGCTTCCGGGAAGCCGCTCAGATCTTCCGAAACCCGCTCTTTATTTGCTGGAAAGATCGGATCCAGGATGGTGAGGAACGCTGGCAAGCCTGTGGCGAAGTAGAGGGCTTGTCCCTGCTAATTGTTTTGCACACGATCAGTGAAGAACTCGAGGATGGAACCGGGATCGAGGTGGTTCGCATCATCTCCGCCAGACGGGCAGAGCCCAGGGAAAGGCGACGCTATGAAGAAGAAAATGGTTAGGTACTCGCTTGAAACGTTGCCCCAGCTGACCGAGGCGCAACGAGCCAATTTGAAGGCGCTCTCGGAGCGACCGGAGAGCGAGATTGACACCAGCGATATCCCCGTTCTGACGGATGCGGAATGGGCGCAAACTGAGCGTGTGCGGGGGCATCTCTATCGCCCGATTAAACGGATCGTCACCGCACGCCTGGACGGCGATGTTCTTGAATGGTTGAAGTCCCACGGCAGGGGGTATCAGTCGCGCATGAACGCCATTCTCAGGCAGGCGATGTTGTCGTCAGTTAAGCAACGTGCGGCGAGATGAGCCGCACAGCACTTTGGTACGCGCAGTTGATTCATCAGAGGTTCTAGGGTGTCCTCGTTACCTTCGCGCCCCGGCTCAACTAAACTAATGTCTTGACAGTGAAACGACTCGCCATACTCGGCTCCACCGGCTCCATTGGGCAAAGCACCCTCTCCATCGTCGAGCAGTTCCCTGACCGATACTCGGTTACCGCTTTGGCCGCTGGCCGCAACCTCGACGAAGCCCTGGTGCAAACCCTTCGCTGGCGTCCGCGCATTGTGTCCCTCGCAAACGAAGAGCTCGCCGAACAACTCACCACCCGCCTGAAAGCGGCCGGAGTTTCCGGCATTCAAGTTGTCCACGGCGTCGCGGGAACCGTCGCCTGCTCTACCCACGCTGAAGTCGACTTCGTTGTTTCAGCCATTGTTGGAGTCGCGGGTTTGGAGGCAACGCACGCCGCCATTCTGGCCGGCAAGCCCATCGGCCTGGCAAACAAGGAGTGCATGGTTGCCGCCGGCGAAATCCTAACCGCTGCCGCCCGTGAGCGCAACGTCCCCATTCTGCCCATTGACAGCGAACACAATGCAATCCACCAATGCATGCGCGTGGGCCAGCATGCTGAGGTCAAGACCATCTGGCTCACCGCTTCCGGCGGCCCTTTCCGTCATTTGCCGCTCGACCAGTTCGCTTCCATTACCCCCGAGCAGGCCCTCAAGCATCCCACCTGGGTAATGGGTCGCCGCATCACAATCGACTCGGCCACCATGCTCAACAAGGGCCTCGAGATCATTGAAGCTTGTCGCCTCTTCAACGTTCCACCGTCGCAGGTCCGGGTCACAGTCCATCCGCAATCCACTGTCCACTCCTTAGTTGAATTCATCGATGGGTCAATCCTTGCGCAGATTTCGGTCACGGATATGCGGCTCCCGATACTTTATGCATTGGCTTACCCTGAGCGCCCCGCTTCAACCCTCACCTTTGACCTTGCGGCCCTGCGCCACCTCGACTTTGAGCAGCCTGATTTCGAGCGCTTCCCCTGCCTCCGCCTCGCCTACGAGGCCGCCGAGAAAGGTGGCAACCACCCCATTGCCCTCAATGCCGCTGACGAAGTTGCTGTAGAAGCATTCCTCGAAAGGCGCATCACCTTCCCCGGCATCCCAAGTACAATTGAAAGGGTGCTGGCTTCCACCCATGAGGGCCATCCCGCGACCATCGCGGAGGTGCTCGCGGCAGACCGCCAGGCGCGTCAAACAGCGCATGCGCTTTTGAGTTAGGTTCGTTTATTTGGGTTCGCTTGCGCCGCACATGCCGGAACAGGTCGCACCCTATCCGTTTCATCTCACAGGAGCCCATCCATCCCGAGTCTGAAGTCCCTGCGGCTGAGGTCGGAATTGAAGGCACGGTTGCAAGGAACACCAATTTATGTCAAGCATTCACGAGATCGTCGTCGCCACGGTAGCGTTCTTCGTCCTCGTCGGGCTCATGGTTATCGTTCATGAGCTCGGCCACTTCATCGTAGCCAAGTTGCTGAAGGTTCGGGTAGAAGCCTTTTCTTTCGGTTTCGGACCGCGCCTCTTCGGCTTCAAGTACGGTGAGACCGACTACAAAGTCTGCCTTCTGCCCCTGGGCGGCTTCGTCAAGATGACCGGTGAGAATCCCGGGGAAGGCGAACCCGTCGACGATCCCGCTGCCTTCTCCTCCCACCCACGCTGGCAGCGCATGCTCATCGGGGTCGCCGGCCCGATTTCCAACTTCATTCTGGCTTTTGTCCTGATGGTCTTCTACTTCGCGGCCATTAACGAAGTCCCCAACATCAAGACCACAACGCTTGAATGGGTTTCGCCAACGTCGCAAGCTGGCCAGGCCAAGCTGCAACCGGGAGACGTAGTCACTCGATTCGGCAACATCGACAACCCGGACTTCGAGACCTTTGTCGACCTCGCCAAGCGCAGCCCCAACCAGACTCTGCCCATCGTGGTGAATCGTAATGGACAGTCGGTCCCGTTGACGCTCAGCATCCCGGCTGGCATCTCCACCCGCGGCTACGACCTCAGCTCCGTCGGCATCTACATCCAGATCGTCCAGGATCCTCTCAAAGTGGATCAGCTTGTCGCCGGCGCGCCCGCTGAAAAGGCTGGTTTGCACGCCGGTGACACCATCCTTGCGGTGGATGGCCACAACTTCCATACCGTCGATCCGTTACTCGACTATCTTCAGGCGGGCAAGGGCAATCCGATCACCCTCACCGTCCAGCGCGATGGCGTGCAGATTCCGCCCATTGTCGTCCATCCAGCCCTTCAGGATACGCAATATAAGATCGGCTTTGCCGCTGTTCCGCCCAACGATCCACCTGTTCACGACAAGCCAATGCCGCTGTTCACTGCAATGGCCGACTCGGTCGATTTCTGCAAGGTCAACTCCACGCTCATCATCGAGACCATCAGTAAGATCTTTGCCCATAAGGTCTCGGTCAAGCAGCTCTCCGGTCCGGTTGGCATTGCGCGCATGGCAGGCCAGGCCGCAGAGATGGAAGGCTGGTTCCCCAAGTTTGGCCTCGCCGCCGCCATCAGCCTCAACCTCGGAATCCTAAACCTGCTCCCGTTCCCCATCCTCGATGGCGGAATGATCCTCTTCCTGCTGATTGAGAGCGTTCTGCGCCACGACATCAACATGCTGGTCAAGGAGCGCATCTATCAGGCTGCGTTCGTCCTGATCCTTGTATTTTTCGCCTTTGTCATCTTCAACGACGTCACCAAGCTGCCGATCTTTTCGCATTTAAAGCCCTAGTTGTCAGAGATCAGAGATCAGTCCGACAGCCCCCTCAGCGGCGCGCAATCTTTTGAGCTCTGATCTCTGACCTCTGATCTCTGTCCCGGAGTGACCCAAGCATGGCCGTAACAACGGCGGTCCGCGTCCGCTACGCTGAAACCGATCAGATGGGCATCGTCTACTATGCCAATTATCTGGTCTGGTTTGAGATTGGCCGTGTCGAGCTTCTGCGCTCCCTCGGCCTCGCCTATAGCCAGCTCGAAACCGACCATCAGTGCATCCTGCCAGTGGTCGAAGCCACCTGCCGCTATCGCTCGCCTGCCCGCTACGACGACGAGATCCTCATTGAGACCCGTCCCACGCTGCTACGCGGCTCAGTCATAAAGTTCGGATATCGCATTCTGCGAAAAGCTCCTGACATAGAATCGCCTGTGCTCCTGGCAGAAGGCGAAACAGTCCACGTAGTCTGCGACGATCAACTCAATCGCAAGCCTCTGCCCGAAGAGCATGCGGCCGCCCTACGGTCAATGATGGAAGAGTAGCTGGACCGGGTTGGGGGTGATCTTCGAACGATGGACTTTAGTCGTTGACGCTTGAGCCTCAGCTCAGAACAACAGCAAGCGCAAATCCGTCATATCCTTTCTCGCCTACCGTCTGCAGCACTGTGGCACTCAGCCTCGGTTCTGCCGCAACCATCTCCACGAACCGCCTCACACCCTGAATACGCGGGTCTTCGCTCTTCTCGTCGATGACCTCGCCATCTCGCACCACGTTGTCCGCCACAATTACCGTGCCGGGACGTGACAGCTTCAGAGCCCACGTCAGATATTCGGGATACCCCTGCTTGTCTGCGTCAATAAAAATCAGATCGAAAGTGACGCCTCGACCCGCGCCTGTGTTCTCCAGGATACGCAGCGATTCGGTTGCAGGCCCCACGAGAATCTCGACCCGGTCTGCCATTCCCGCCTTCTCCAGGTTCTGCCGCGCCACGTTCGCATGATGCGGTTCAAGCTCCAGCGTGACCAAGCGCCCATCTGCGGGCAGCGCCCGCGCCATCCAGATGGTGCTGTATGCGCCCAGAGTGCCAATCTCCAGTACGCGGCGAGCCCCGATGGCCCGCACCAGGAACTCCAGGAATTTGCCCTGCAGAGGAGTCACATCGATCTGCGGCAACCCGCCCTTCTCGTTGGCCTTGAGAGCGGCGTCAAGCGCATCGTCGATCGGCACAAGCAAGTCGCCGAAATACCGATCAACTTTGGTCCAAACGGCCTGTCCGGGAGTTTTCATCTGATTTCCCCAACCAGCGTCGCCGACCCGCTGAGTATGAAGCTGTGCCCCATTCGTCGCGCTGTTCGCGATGAGTGGGATCGCAGACAGAGCGCGAGTTCTCTTTGTCTTGTTGAACTTGCATTTTTGTTTCTTCCCGGAATCTGAGAAGGCTACTTGTGGCGCGCTACCACAAAATCCGGCAGCCACAGCAGAGCCCGCTTGAACTCCGAGTCCGGCAGCGGCGCGAGCGCCTTCATCGATTGCTTGGCATAGCGCTCGGCCACGCCCCTTGCGTATTCCACCGAACCGTGCCGCGCCAGGATCTCCTGGATCTGCTGTCGGCTCACATTCTCAAAGCTTCGATCGTCGAGTACACGCTGAATCGTCTGCCGGTCCGACGCTGTGCCGTGGTCGATGGAATGAATCACTGCCAGGGTCGCCTTGCCTTCGCGCAGGTCGCTGGCTACAGGCTTGCCCAGTTCCGCTTCGGTGGCCGTCAGGTCCAGCACGTCGTCCACAATCTGGAATGCCAGCCCCACCGTCCGCCCATACGCCGCTAGGCCGGATTCCTGCGCTTCGGTCGCCCCCGCCAGCACCGCCCCCAGCCGCATTGAAACCGCAAACAGGCACGCAGTCTTGCGATAGATCAGGTCATAGTACTCGGCCTCGCTCACCGCCTTGCCCAGCTTTTGAATCTGAAGCAGCTCTCCCTCAACCATCTGCTGTGTGAGCCCTATCAGAAGGTCAAGCACGCGCAGATTCTTCTCTTCGAGCGCCACCTTGAAGGCCTGCATGTAAAGCCAGTCGCCAGCCAGAACGCACTTTTCGTTGCCCCAGGTCGTATTTGCTGAGGGTCGCCCCCGCCGCATATCCGCGCCATCGATGATGTCGTCGTGCACCAGAGTGGCCGTGTGAACCATTTCCACGACTGCGCCCAGCCGGATTGCGCCATTACCCGAGTAGCCCAGCATGTGCGCAGAAAGCAGCAACAGCGAAGGCCGTATGCGCTTGCCGCCGCCCTCGCGCAGATACTCCGCAATCTCGGTAATCGTGCTTACGCCCGACGCAGCATCGCGGCCAAGCTCTTGCTCGATGGCCACGAGATCGTCTCGCAGCAAATCAAACAGTTCTCTCGCCGACGATATTGCCAGTGTGCTCAATGCTCTCCGACTCTCTTACAAACTTTTACGACAAAAAATCCAGGGCCATTCAAAACCCCGAGTCGACCCACGCGAGACTGTCAGCAGATAGCCCGCCAATCAAATATCAGTTCGTCCTGTAATTCGTAAACTGCAGCTCGACTCCCAGGTCTTTGCCGCGCAGCAAGGCGATGATTGACTGCAACTCGTCGCGGTCTTTACTCGATATTCTCACTGTATCGCCCTGAATGCTGGCCTGCGCCTTCTTTTTCGAGTCCTTCACAAGCCGAACAATCTCCTTGGCCTTCTCCACCGGGATTCCCTGCTGCAGAGTGATCTTCTGCCGCACGCTTTTGCCCATGGCTGGCTCAAGCTTGCCATAGGTAATGTTCTTGAGCGATACGCCTCGCTTCACCAGCTTCTGGCCCAGAATCTCCTTGACCGCATCGAGATGGTATTCGCCGTCAGATGCCAGCTGAATCTCTTTATCGCCGTCGGCCAGCTTGACCTCGGAGTTGGAGTCCTTCAAGTCGAATCTCTGGCGAATCTCTTTCAGCGCCTGGTCGATCGCGTTGCGGACTTCCTGAATTTCTACCTTGCTCACAATGTCAAACGAATTTTCTTGTGCCATGCTTCTTCTCCCACGAGGTCGGAAAGCGCTGCTGCATGCAATGCCTATATTAGTTTCCCACGCCGGGCTTAAGACCAAACAGTCTCTCGAAGTTTCTCGTTGTGGCCAGGGCCAGTTCAGCCGGTTCAACGCCGAGCGCGGAGGCTAGAGTTTCGGCCGTCCGGGCCACCAATGCCGGTTCATTCCGCTTGCCGCGATCGGGCATCGGCGCCAGCCATGGAGCATCGGTCTCGACCAGAACCGCATCCAGGGGCAGCATGGCGGCAACGTCTCGCAGCGGCTGCGCTTTGGGGTAGGTCAGGTTTCCGGCAAACGACACCAGGAAGCCCATTTCCAGCGACCGCCGCGCCTGCTCCCATCGGCCACCAAAGCAGTGCATGATGCCGCCTAAGCCTGTCCTCCCCCAAAACTCGTCCAAAACCAGGAAAAGGTCATCCCAGGCGTCCATCCCCTCCTGCGTTCCCCGGCAATGGATCAGGATTGGCCGCTTCCGCGCCGATGCAACCTCCAACTGCTTGATCAATCCCGTCCGCTGCACATCCTTCGCCGCACCCTCGTGGTAGTAGTCCAGGCCAATCTCTCCGCAGGCGATCACCTCCGGCTCGGACAGGAGGCTGTCGAGCTGGGTCAGAACCCCTTCATCGATCTCCGCCGTCGTGTGCGGATACACCCCCGCGCTTGCATACAGCTTTGGCAGCCCCAGCCCTGCAACGATTTCGCCCTTCGGGTTTTCGCCTTCCGGGGTGCGCCGATTGAACTGGCGGCAGATCTCCAGAGCCCGGCTCATCCCCGCAGCCTGCTCCCCAATCCCGATCGACAACACAGTCCCCACACCTGCATCCCAAGCGCGCCTGAGCATCGCCTCGCGATCTTCCGCGTAGCGCTCGCTATCCAGATGTGCGTGGGAATCGATCAGCAACGGAACAGGCCTCTCAGTGCGCAGGCTTCGGCGCCGTCTCCAGTCTACGGGATGCTTAGAGGCGGCGCGTGGAGCACAGTCAGGCGCAAGTGGCGTTCGAAGTGGTCGAAGTCACTGTCGCAATGCAGAAGCTGGTGGCCGGCCTCAATGCAGACCGTCGCGATGATGCAGTCGACCGTGCTGCGGATCGTAATGCCGAGCGCGCGCAAAGTTCGGAAGTTCCTGGCAGCGTGGACAGCCAGCGAGTAGTCCAGCGTGCCAACAAACCGGATGGAGCGGAAGAACAGTTCGTCTTGGCGAAAGCGGCCATCGTGGCGGATTCCCTGCAGGACCTCAGCCAACACCAGCGGGGTGAGGCCGACTGTGGTGAGATTGTGTGCGGCGCTGAGCCAGCGTGTCTCCGCCGTGAGCCGCTGATTGAGGAAGTCAATCCACACCGACGAGTCTACGATGACCATGGCACGACCCTGTTTAAGAATGGCGGGTACTGTTCTGGAGGAAGTCGAGCTTAAGCTACGGACCTGCGGCGCATGGACGACTCGGATTTGTTAACTTCGTCCTCGCGCGTGTCCCAGTCTGGAAAACGGGAGGCCCGCATCTCGTCAAGGTTTCCCTCCCAGCCGATGCCCCAGAGCTGTCGAAGGCCGCGCGCCTGATTGTCGAGCTGGACGGCGAGGCGCAAGGCTTCCTCGACCACCGCACGCTTGGTCGGTTGGCCGGTGAGGGCTATGGCCTTCTGGAGCAGCTTGTCGTCGATTTCGATGTTGGTTCTCATGGCTCTAGCCGTTGGCCCTCGCGTTTGGAGTGGGCGGTTCCCACGCTTCCACCTGCGCGTCGGTGGGGAAGTCAGGATAGTTGCCGTTCTTCTTGAGACCGGCGAACCACTCGTCGAGGCGGCCATCGCGGGCTGCTGCCTGACGGCCTGCCTCCTGCAGGCGGAAGCGCTCGGCGACGTTCCTCTCGTGGAGCTTGAGGGCAACGAGCCTGCGGAGGCTGGCCTCGACGGCGGCCTTCTTCGTCGCAGCGCCCGTGGCCTTCATTGCCTGTTTCATAAGCTTGTCGTCAATGTCGATGTTGGTCCGCATGATCCGCGCCCCTCCCGATGTGTAAGGATAGCACGATTGATGTGTATAGCGGCGTGAGCCACCAGGATGCTCAGGGCTCCTCAGGTGCACCGGAAGTTTGACAAATGTATATACGTATGCATATACTTTTTCCGTATGGAGCTGAGCGTCGCCGGGTTCGATCGGGATGACGGCAACCACGCCAAATGTCAAAAGCACGGCGTGTCCATCGCAGAGATTGAGGCCTTGTTTCGGGGCACCCCGCTTGTGGCTCCGGCGCCCATCCGCTCCACGGTCGAGGACCGCCTGATTGCCGTCGGCCGTACGGCCGCGGGCCGTCCCCTTTTCGTCGCATTCACACTGCGGACAGAGGCGCGCGGCCAGCTGATCCGTGCCATCTCAGCCCGGTACATGCACACCAAGGAGATTCGAGCTTATGAACAAGCGATTGCCCCAACTGAAGACCGACAGGGAAGCTGAGGATTTGCTCGAAGGCGACCTCTCCAATCTCGACGTCACCCAATTTCAGCCGGTGCATTTCGAGTTTGAGAAGAAGGACGAGCAGATCAATCTGCGCGTCTCCGGCTCGCTGATGGCCGCCGTGCGAGCCCGCGCCAAGGCACGCGGGATCCCCTACACGCGGTTCATCCGTGAGACGCTGGAACGCGCCGTGGCAGGAGCAAAGTAGCCTTCGACGGGTGCCCCAGAGTGCAAATTGCCGATGTTGGCGCGAATGGGACGAAAGCACCCCAATGTGTAAGGATAGCACGATTGATGTGTATAGCTGCGCCGCGCCGCTGGCGTCCTACTTCAGCCTCGCCCCCAGCGGAACCTCTTCAAGGAACCCAGCCAGAACCGGCGCTCCACCCTCAAGCGACGCAGCCAGCAGCATCCCATTCGACTCAAGACCGCGCATCTTTCTCGGCGCAAGGTTGGCCACGATCACAATCTTCCGGCCAATCAGTTTTTCCGGCTCGTAGTACTGGGCGATTCCTGCCAGAATCTGCCGCTTCTCGTAGCCCAGGTCGACCTCCAGCCGAAGCAACTTGTCGGCCTTGGGAACGCGCTCGGCTACGAGGATCTGCGCCACGCGCAGCTCAACCTTGGCAAAATCGTCGATGGTGATGTGCTGCGGTTGCTCGGGCGCGTCTCCTTGCAAAGGTGTGCCCGCTGGTGCATCAGCCGGAGTCGTGCTCAGCCTGCCGCTGGCCAACTCAGCCGGAACAGGAGCCACCGGAATGGACACCACCGGGACGCCACTCTCGACTGGAGCCGCCGTTGCCTGGGTCAGGTGGTGCTCACCAGACTCTCCCGGGCTTTGCACTGAGCTCTTGTCTCCCGTGGGCTGCACGGATACCACCGAAGGGGATGCCGCCGCCGGCGCGGGCTCGACCGACAAAGCAGACGGTGCTGCCTCAGGCGCTGAACTAGCCGCGTGTTCCGGATTCTTTGCCCCGGCAGCGGATTCCACTGCGGTCACATTGTTCTCGTCTTCAATATTCTGCATACGCTCTACCGCATCCTTTTCCGCGCGTGGAAACAGCGGCGCAGGCTCCCCAAACTCTGTTCCAGCCTTCAACCCGCCCCAACGCAGCTCTGTCAGAAACGCATTTTTTGCTGCATCCGCAATTTCACCCTGTCCCAGTTGCCGCCACACTTTGGCCGCTGCCTCAGGCAAGATCGGATATACCAGCGCCGTGATCACGCGAATCGCCTCGGCGGCCGTGGCCAGCACGCGTGCCTGTAGCGACGCAAACTCCTCGTCGCTTGCTTCGGGCCGCTTCTTCCACGGCGCATTCGCCGTCAGGTAGCCGTCTGTCTCAGCGACCAGAATCCACAGGCTCTTGAGCGCTTCAGAGAAGTTCAGCTCGTCAAACGCCGGCCCGAATGCCGCAATTGTCCGAATGGCACTTTCGCGCAGCGCGGCCTCTGCGGGAGTCTCTGCACCCGCTTCCGGCAGCACGCCGCCGAAGTACTTGTGCACCATGTTGACTACGCGGCTGACAAGGTTGCCGTACCCGTTGGCCAGATCGCCGTTGTAGCGCTGAACCAATGCGTCGAACGAAAAGTTGCCGTCCTGGCCGAAGGGAATCTCGCGCAGCAGGAAGTAGCGAAGCGCATCGGCTCCCAGAACTGTGTCAACCGTCTCGGCGCGCACGATGTTTCCGCGCGACTTCGACATCTTGCCCTGGTCAAACAGCAGCCAACCGTTGGCGCGCACTGACCGCGGAGGCGCAATCCCTGCCGCCATCAGAAACGCAGGCCAATACACGCAATGGAATCGGCTGATCTCTTTGCCGATCAGATGCATATCCGCCGGCCAGAACTTTTCAAACCGAGCCTTGTCGGCCGGATCTTCCGAGCCATAGCCAAGAGCCGACATGTAGTTGATCAGCGCGTCCAGCCACACATACACCACATGCTTCTCGTCGCCGGGAACCGGAATCCCCCACGAAAAACTCGTGCGGCTCACGCTCAGGTCTTTCAATCCGCCACGCACAAACGAGATCACCTCGCGCCGCGTCGAGTCCGGCCCCATGAACCCAGGATTTGCTCCATAAAACTCCAGCAACTTCCGCTCGAACGCAGACAGCTTGAAGAAGTAGTTCTCTTCGCTCACAGTCTCGGTAAGGCGTCCGCAGTCCGGGCAGACAGTCCCCGGAGGGCCATCCACATAGGCCTCGTCGCTCACGCAATACTGCCCTGTGTACGACCCCTTGTAGATGTATCCCTTATCGTAGAGCGTCTTGAAGAGCTTTTGCACGCCGCGCTTGTGCCGCTCTTCCGTGGTCCGAATGAAGTCGTCGTAAGTCAGGTGCAGCCGATCCCACAGGCCGCGAAACTCACCAGAGATTGCCGTCGCAAACTCCATCGGCGTCTTTCCCGCCTGCGCCGCCGAACGCTCGATCTTTTGCCCGTGCTCGTCTGTTCCGGTCACGAACCAGGTGTCAATTCCCAGCGCCCGCTTGCGCCGCGCAATCGCATCGCACACGATCGTCGAGTAGGCGTGCCCCAGGTGCGGCCGCGCATTCACGTAGTAGATCGGCGTGGTCAGGTAATAGTGATTCGGATTGGAGGAGTCGGTCATGATGGGATTGCGCCGCCAGCTTTCGTGAACGGGCAAGCAGCGTCTCTCTCAGATTCTACGGCATTTGCGCATAGTGCCATGGATTCTCAACTGGGACGTTGGCCTTGAGAAAAGGTGTGGTATCTCGCGAAACCACGACCATACCGCGGTCAAGCGCGGTAGCACCAATCAACAGGTCTGGAAGCGAGAATGTGTAGCCGCCCCTTGCACACATGTGCGCAATACGCAGAGCCCCAACCACAATGGTCTCATCTACTGGGAGCGCGCGCCGGTGGAACATGGGCCGGATCTTCTCTTCAAGCCACGACGTGAGCAACGACTTGCGGTAAGCTTCGTCCTGGTTTTCAATCCCGAATCGAATCTCCGCCAGCGTCACGGCACTGACGAAAAGTTCACTTATGGGCCGGGCTGCGAGAAACTCAAGAACACGATTGTCCGGCTTGGGACGCCTAATCTCCGAAAGGACGTTGGTATCGATCAGCCAAGCCATCAGATTTCGACTTCCCGGATTCGGATCGGTGTTCTCTCAACCCCGAATTCGAAGTCTGGAAATGGACAAGCCTGCATAGCCGCTACCAGATCGGCGCCGGTACGCCGAGTCGACGGGGCTCCGACCGTTGGAACTGCGGTGCGGTCGAGCGCATCCATGAGCAGTTCCTCCACGCTTGCAAATCTGCCGGATTCCATGCGCATGCGAATGAGGGCCTCCAATTCCGGCCGCTTAATATCAATAGTCATGGGCGCCTCCCGCACCAATCATTGTGACACACTTGTTCCTTGGCGATTCTGCCCGATTCGGGCGACGAGTGACATGCTCTGCTAGAATTGCCTTGAAAATCAAGCATTTCTGAGGCATTTCCCTTGTATCTTGAACTCCAAAAACGGCTCAGCGAGCATCTGCGCTCGGTGCTCAAACTGAAGTACGATATCGAGCTTGCTGCGATCCCGATTGAGATTCCGCCGGACCTCAAATTCGGCGAGCTCTCGACGCCTGTTGCGTTTGAACTGGCCAGGAAACTGCGCAAAGCGCCGAAGGTTATCGCAGCTGAGGTTGTGGCTGCCCTGGGCACGCTGCCAGGCTTTGAGAGTTTTGAGGTTGCGGGAGCGGGTTACATCAATGCGCGGCTAGATCGCGCTGCAGCGGTAACTGCCATTGCCGCTCCGCCCGTCGACTCCATAGCAGGAGCCCACGTTCTTGTTGAGCACACGTCGATCAATCCCAACAAGGCTGCGCACATCGGGCATTTGCGCAACGCCATCCTTGGCGATACATTCGTTCGCCTCCTTCGTGCTGCGGGGCAGAAGGTCGATGTGCAGAACTACATCGACAACACTGGCGTCCAGGTGGCCGACGTGGTTGTCGGATTTCTGCATTTGGAGAAGAAGTCTGTCGCTGAAATCCGCGCTATCGTTGCCGATTGCGAAGAGCGCGCAAAAGGGCTTGGCGGCCATACCGCAGCGATTGACTATCTCTGCTGGGACCTCTACGCGCGCACGTCGCAGTGGTACGAGCAGGGAACCGACGCGGAGAAAGCCGCGAAAAAGCAGATTCGGCTGGACACGCTGCATGAGATCGAGCACGGCCGCAACGAGACGGCCGATGTGGCTGAGCTAATTTCCACTGCCGTTCTCCGCCGCCATCTGGAGACCATGCTGCGCCTCGACATTGAATACGATTTCTTGCCGCGCGAGAGCGAGATTCTCCATTTGCATTTTTGGGATGCAGCCTTCGAGCTGATGAAGCAGTCCGGCGTACTCTACTTCGAGACGGAAGGCAAGAACAAGGGCTGCTGGGTAATGACCCGTCCCGGCGCGGATGTCACCGAGGGCGAGCTGGACGAAGACGCCAAGGTCATCGTCCGCTCCAACGGCACAGTCACCTACGTCGGCAAAGACATCGCCTATCACCTGTGGAAGTTTGGCCTGCTTGGCAAGGACTTCGGGTACAAGCCCTTCTTCAAATACCCAGATCATGAGTGCTGGATTTCCACGGTCCACGGCGAGGAAAAACATCCGCAGTTCGGCGGCGCACAGGCCATATATAACGTCATCGACGTGCGCCAAAACGATCCGCAGGCAAATCTCGTACAGGCCTTGCGAGGGATGGGATTCACGGATCAGGCCGATCACTGCATCCATTTTGGATACGAAAAGGTCGCACTCACGCCGCGCTGTGCTCTCGACATGGGCTACGAGGTGGCGCAGGAAGACCTCGATAGTCCTTACATCCTGGTCAGCGGGCGCAGAGGCTTCGGCGTCAAAGCGGACGACCTTATCGACAAGCTCATCGCCGCCACGCAGATCCTCGTCGACGAGCGGCAGGCCGCGCGCAGCGAAGAGGAACGCCTCGCTATAGCCAAACAGATTGCCATCGGCGCGCTGCGCTACTTCATGCTCAAGTACACCCGCAATACGGTGATCGCTTTTGACTTCAAAGATGCGCTGAGCTTTGAGGGCGAGACCGGGCCGTATATTCAGTACGCCACGGTGCGCATTCGCCGCATCTTTGAGAACGCCGGCACCACGCCCGAGGAGGCGCTCACCGCCTTTGCCTCAATCGACCCGGCTCCCTTTATCGCTGGCGATGAGAATCTGGTCATCTGGGCTCTCCTGCTGCGCGCCGCACGCCGCACCATGGTCCTCGATCAGTGCATCGCCACATCCGAGCCGGCCCACCTCGCCAGGCATGCGTTTCAACTCGCGCAGGAGTTTGCCAGCTTCTACCATGACCACCACATCCTCACCGAGCCCGACCCCGCGCGCAAAACCTTCCTGCTCGGAGTCGCAGCGCTTGCGCTTCGTGAACTGACGCTCGCGCTCTCATGGCTTGGCATCGAAAGCCCGCAGGCGATGTAGCTACGCGTAGCTCCTCACCCACTCCAGAATCGAACGAACTGCAAACCCGCTTGGCCCCTTGGCGATGTCGGGACGTTTCTCGTCGATCCAAGCCATCCCCGCAATGTCCAGGTGAATCCACGGCGTGTCCTCTGCGAACTTGTGCAGAAACTCTGCCGCTGTGCACGCTCCACCGTGGCGTCCGCCAGTGTTCTTGATGTCCGCGATGTCGCTCTTGATCAGGTCGGCGTATTCCTCGCCCAAAGGCATGCGCCAGAATTTTTCGCCGGATGTCTTGAGGGCTTCGCTGAACTTCTCAAACGTCGCCTCATCGTTTGAGAACGCCCCACCGTTCACGAGTCCCAGCGCCACGCCGATGGCACCGGTCAGTGTTGCTGCGTTGATCAGATGTGTCGCGCCCAGTTGCTTCGCATACGTCAGGCCATCGGCCAGCACCAGCCGGCCCTCAGCGTCGGTGTTGATAATCTCGATTGTCTTTCCCGACATCGCCGTAACCACATCGCCTGGCTTGTAGGCCTTGCCATCGGGCATATTCTCCGCCGAGCAAACCACGCACAGCACCCGCACCTTGGGCTTAAGCAGCGCAATGGCCCGCATTGCGCCCAGCATCGCCGCGCTGCCCGCCATGTCGTACTTCATCTTCTCCATGCTGTCAGAGGGCTTGATAGAGATGCCGCCGGTATCGAAGGTGATGCCCTTGCCGACCAAACCGAGTATGGGCCCATCCGTCATACCTTCCGGCTCATAGCGCAGGACGATCAGCGCCGGCGGCTCTTCCGAACCCTGTGCGACGGCTGCAAACGCGCCCATCCTCAACTCGTGCAGCTTGTCGGTCGAATGGACCTCCCACTGCAAGCCAACCTGCGTTGCCATCTCCGCTGCACGCTGACCGAGGATTGTCGGTGTCAGCTTGTTCCCCGGCTCGTTCACCAGCGTCCGCGTAAAGTTCTGGCTGTCGCCCACAATCACCCCCTCAGCAAATGCCGCCTGAAGGGCAACTTGATCAGCGTTGGCAGGCGCTACCAGCGTGAACGAATTCACGCTCAGGTCCTTGCGATCGGTGCGATAGGTGTCTGAATCGAAATCACCTGTCACCGCGCCCTCCGCTGTCGCCCGGCAACAAGGCCCCGGGGGAAGCAACTCTCCCTCAGGCAACACCAGCACCAGATCCTTCAAGCCTCGTGGCTTGCAGAATCGGACAGCTGTACCCGTGGCTAGTCGCACCGAGTTCACCGTTGCCTTGTTCGCCTTGCCCAACCCAACCACCAGCAGCCTCTTGGCCTTGAGCCCGGCGGGCGCATGGATCAGCAGTGTCTCGTTGGCACCGGCTTTGAACTCGCCGCCAGCCAGAACGGCTCCGACAGCAGCAGCGATACCCCCGTCCGAAGTGAGCAGTGTCGGCTCTGGCTTTGTGTCGGGCCCTTTTTGGGTTTGTGTGTCCCAGGCCAGAACGGCCAGTAGTTCGGTATCGATTCCTGCGGGAAGGGCAAAAGAAAGCTCAGTCTTCATGGCTTTCATTGTTTCACTGAATGGGTGTAGCGCGGCAAATCGAGACCTGCAGAGGCGAGCTAAGGGGTCGCCCGAGATTCAATGACAGGCGACAGCTCCATTGTCATTGAGAACAAAAAATGACAAATTGTAGTGGCAGTGTCATAATTGAAATCAATGGCAACCCTCGAACAACCCGTGAAGCACCAAATCCAGGCGAAGACGGTGCTCGCATCCAACGGCCGCATCGTCATCCCCGCGGCGATCCGGCAAGAACTGGGCTTCAAACCGGGTGAAACGCTGCTGATGGATGTCGAGGACGGGGCACTTCGCATCGAGTCCTATCCGGCGCGCATCCGGCGAATCCAGCAGGAATTCGCAAAGTACATCAAGCCGGGCGTACTAGCCTCCGACGAACTGCTTGCCGAGCGTCGCGAGGAAGCACGGCGCGAAGAAGAAGAGGAGCTGGCTCGTGATCACGAAAAAGACTGGGAGATCCTGCGAAAGGCCGGGCTGATTGGCTGACTTGGCGGTACTTGACTCCTCGGCTGTGCTGGCCGTTTTCCTCAGTGAACGAGGCGCTGGTGTTGTGGAGCCGGTTCTTCGGGGTGCACTGATCAGCACCGTCAATGTCGCTGAGGTCCACGCTCGGCTGATCGCAGTGGGCGCCCAGGCCGATCATGCGTGGATTCGTCTGCAAAGCGTGCAATGCGAAGTCTGCCTCTTCACCGCTGAACAAGCTCGCACCGCCGCCGAACTGAAGGCAATCACCCGCCCCTATGGCCTCTCTCTCGGCGACCGCGCCTGTCTGGCCCTCGCGCTCGATCGCAAAGCAACCGTGTACACCACAGACAAAGCCTGGAAGAGCCTCAACCTGGGAATCAAGATTGAAGTCATTCGCTGACAATCCAGGCTAGTTGTCTACATCGCCCCATCTACCGCCCCATCTTGTTTTTGCTGGCGTTTACCGCCGCTCGCGCATCCCGGTCGGCCTCGCGCCGCTTCTCGGTTTCCCGCTTGTCCCAGTCCTGCTTGCCCTTGGCCACGGCCAGTTCGCATTTCACCCGTCCATTGCGGAAATAGAGCCGGGTAGGGATGAGCGTATGTCCCTTGATCTGCGTCTTAGACAGTAGCTTGCGAACCTCTTCCCGATGCATAAGCAGCTTGCGGGTGCGGGTTTCGTCATGGTTGGAAATGTTGCCATGGGAGTATGGCCCGATATGCAGGTTCAGCAGAAACGCCTCGCCGTCCTTGATCAGCCCGTAGGCGTCCCTGAGGTTCGCCTTGCCCTCGCGGATCGACTTCACTTCCGTCCCACGCAGGGCCACGCCGGCCTCGAACTTCTCCAAAAGAAAATAGTTGTGGCTAGCCATCCGATTGTGCGCTGCATCTCGTTCTCCAGATGCCACCGGGTCGCGTGGCCGGGCGGCCTTCTGCGGACCCGGGCTTGCCGGCTGAACGATCACGTGACTGGTTTGGCGCGCCATGGGGAAATGCCCTCAAATGTTAATCCTAGCATCGGCCTTGTTTCGCGCGCGGCAGAGGGGCTTTGTTAGAATGAGGGATCGTTGGATAGCATCAACCACCATTGAAATCAGCGTCCCGAGCAACCAACGTTGCCCGCATGGCTCCGATTCGTTTTTCGGACTGGTTAAGACGCCTGGGAGTCAAATGAACCGCAGCCTGTTCAGACCGGGTGCCGACACACTTCTCAAGCCCGTGCTTTCCCATCTTTTGCACTCATGCCCCGCCCTCTTCCGCCTTCCATTCCGGATCGCTGCCGCTATCCTGCTTGGGCTCGTTGCGCTTGCAGCGATTCCTCTTCACGCACAGTCGGCAAATACTCTTTTCAAGCGCGGTGAGAGTGCTGAGGCAAAAGAAGACTACGACACAGCCTTCAACTCTTACCAGCAGGCAGCAGCTAAGGCGCCCAAAGATCTTGCCATCCGCACCGCTCTTGCCCGGGTGCGCGTTACTGCCTCCGCCGTTCACCTGACCAAGGGCCGCAAGTTGGTCCAGGCGGGAGATGAGCAGGGAGCGCTGGTTGAGCTGCTGCACGCCGCGGAGATCGATCCCGGCAATGAAGCAGCGCAGCAGGAGATTACCAAACTGCGCCTCAAGCACGGCGAGGCGGCGCTTCCCGGCTCAGAGACCAACATGCCGGAGGAAGCCAGCAAGCGCGAAGAGCTTGACTCCATGAGCTCCCCGGTGGATCTGAAGCCAATCTCCAACGAGCCGCTCACCCTGCACTATACCGAGGACGCCAAGGTCATCTACCAGGCCATCGGCAAGGCCGCCGGCATCAACGTTCTGTTCGATCCCGATTACACCTCGAAGCGCATCCAGGTCGATTTGACCAACATGAATCTCCGCGACGCGCTGCGAATTGTGGGTACTCTTTCCGGCACATTCTGGCGTCCGGTCACTGAGAACACTATCTTCGTCGCGCAGAATACCCGCGCCAAGCGCACCGAGCTTGACGAGCAGGCAATCCAGACCTTCTACCTCTCCAACGCATGGCAGCAGAACGACCTCAACGACGTTCAGACCGCGCTTCGCAACGTTCTGGGCGCCAACCTGAAGGTCTATGCGGTCCAGAGCCAGAACGCCATTGTCGTGCGTGGAACTCCAGATGAGCTGCTCCTCTGCCAGAAGCTCGTCAACGACCTCGATAAGGCCCGCGCTGAGGTGGTCGTCGACATCGCGGTCCTCGAAGTGAGCAAGAACTGGGAGAAAACCCTCGGCATCGAATGGCCCTCCAGTATCGGCATTGCGCTCAACCCTCCATCCGCTTCGTCGACTTCTACTTCAACCTCCACAACCGGTACCACCACCGCCTCCTCGAACACCAACCTCTCGCTCTACGACCTCGCCCACCTGAAGGCGACGGATTTTGCCGTTACCGTTGGCGCGGCCACCGCAAACCTGCTGCTTACCGACTCCAATACCAAGATCCTTCAGAATCCCCGCATCCGCGCTACCGACGCGCAAAAAGCCACCATGAAGATCGGCGAACGGATTCCAATCGCGACGGGTTCTTATCAGACCGGCGCGGCGACAGCGGTTGTCAGCTCGTTGGTTAACACTCAGTTCCAGTACCAGGACGTCGGCGTCAACATTGAAATGACGCCCACCGTCCATTACGACCACGACGTCACCCTCAAGATCAAAATTGAGGTCACCTCGCAGAGCGGCTCCGTCACCATCAGCGGCGTTACCGAGCCCATCCTCTCGCAGCGCGTCGTGGACCAGGTGATCCGCCTCCGCGAAGGCGAGGCCAGCGTTCTTGGCGGCATTCAGGACAAGCAGGAGATGGTCTCCTGGAGCGGAATCCCCGGCCTCAGCTCCATTCCGATTCTCAAATATTTGTTCGGTTCAAAGGACCACACGATCAGCGACGATGAGCTCGTCTTCCTCGTTGTTCCACACGTCGTTCGGTCGCAAAGCCTCGACCAGGTGAACCTGCGCACCATCGATACCGGTCCAGGCGGGCAATCCATCGAGCTGCGCCACACTCCGCCAGCCAGCGAATCCGCTCCATCGTCAGCGTCCCCTGCCTCGAGGCCTATTCCTGTTACCCAGAGCGCGCCGGCCCCAGCCCCTGCTTCCGCCAGTCCCGCCCCGCACGGCTTGCCTGTAGCGAGTTCTTTTGGTGTCGTTCAAGGCCAAAGTGCTTTGGCTGCTGCACCGGCCGCGCTTGCGCAAATGTCTGCTTCGGCTGACGCCAATGGCCAGACCGCTCAAAACGCTGCTGCGCATCCCGCTGCCCCCGTCGCGGCTGCCGGCACAGTGGCCCTCATGTTCAATGCGCCGCCGCAGCCGGTCGCTGTCGGATCCACTTTCCAAGTGCCCATTGTTCTTCTCGGCGGCACCGATATCGCTTCCGTCCCGATTCAGGTGCAGTACGACCCGGCAAGCCTTTCGCTGGTCAACGTGAACCCCGGCGATCTGCTAGGCCGCGATGGCCAGGCCATCGCACTTGTGCATCGCGACGATGGTCCCGGCAACATCACCATCAACGCTGCCCGCCCGCCCGGCTCAGCCGGTGTGAGCGGTGCTGGCGTAGTGTGTGTTCTCAGCTTCCAGGCGCGTGCAACGGGCCAAACCTCGCTCTCCATGACTCGCGCAGCGGCCGTCACTAGCGGCCAGAACGTGCTTCCCGGCAAGGGAAACACCGCAAGCATCACGGTGAAGTAAATAGATGAGTACTCGGCGCAAATCTGAGCAATGGCTAACGCGGCAACGGGCCGGCACGAGGCAGACCCGCCGATTGCGCACGAGCCGGGTCTCAGAACGCGGCCTCACCCTGGTCGAGCTCGTTGTGACGATCGCCATCCTCTCCATCCTGGCCTCCGCTGCGGTCCCAGTTACGATCTTCACCATCAAGCGCGAAAGGGAACATGAACTCCGCCGTTACCTTTGGGAGATGCGCGACGCAATCGATCACTACAAAGATGCTGCCGATCAGCACGCATTTCAAACCAAGGTGGATAGCCAGAACTACCCTCCCGATCTTGAAACCCTTGTCAACGGCGTCGATGTCCAGGGAAAGAAGCTCAAGTTCCTGCGCAAGATTCCCATTGACCCGATGACAGGCAAAGCGGAATGGGGTCTGCACTCGATGCAGGATGACCCGAGTTCCGATTCGTACGGCGGTCAATCTGTGTTCGATGTTTATTCCAAATCCCAGGGCACGGCTCTGGACGGAACGAAATACTCTACTTGGTAGCAGTCCGTGAAAGGGAAGATCTGAACAAGTGGCTGTTTTGAAAGGGCACGACTCAAGTCGTAGCAATCAGACCACTGAACAAGTCGCTGTTTTGAAAGGGCACGACTCAAGTCGTAGCAATCAGACCACTGAACAAGTCGCTGTTTTGAAAGGGCAC
>Ga0182016_10000658_pt1 | contig 43045 bp, 27 predicted proteins | sample 712S2MmetaG_FD_120491 | JGI IMG/M metagenome (GOLD analysis project Ga0182016, IMG submission 120491) | Permafrost microbial communities from Stordalen Mire, Sweden - 712S2M metaG | ecosystem: Environmental > Terrestrial > Soil > Wetlands > Permafrost | place: Sweden: Stordalen | collected...
CTGCTGCTCAGCTTCCCACTGCCCTACATCGCCAACACCGCCGGCTGGATGACCGCCGAACTCGGCCGCCAGCCCTGGCTCATCTACGGCCTCATGCGAACCAGCGAGGGATTCTCAAACACAGTCTCCGCCAGCAACGGCCTGTTCACCCTTATCGGATTCATGGGCATGTACACCCTGCTCGGCTTGCTGTTCACTGTGCTCATCTATCGCGAGATCAGCCACGGCCCCGAGTCGCACTCGTCTCAGGAGACTGGAGTTCACGCATGATGGGCTTCATCTGGTTCTGGCTCGTTGCAGTCATGATCGTCGCCTATGTTGTTCTCGATGGCTTCGATCTCGGTGTTGGTGTGCTCCACCTCTTTCTGGTGCGAACCGAGAAAGAGCGCCGCACAACCCTTGCCAGCATCGGCCCCGTCTGGGATGGAAACGAGGTCTGGCTTCTTGCCGGCGGTGGCACACTCTACTTTGCCTTCCCGCTTCTCTACGCGTCGGCCTTCAGCGGCTTCTATCTGCCGCTGATGATAGTTCTCTGGCTCCTCATTCTCCGCGGCATCAGCCTCGAACTGCGCAATCACATCGACGTCGGCGTCTGGCGCGATCTCCTCGATGGCGTCTTCGGCGTCTCCAGCACCCTGCTCATCATCTTCTTTGGTGCCGCGCTGGCCAACGTTCTCCGCGGCGTCCCGCTTCAGGCCGATGGCTACTTCTTTCTGCCCCTTTGGACCAACTGGCAGCCCGGTCCCCACCCCGGCATCCTCGACTGGTACACCGTCATCGGCGGCGTTCTTGCCCTCGCCGCTCTCACCCTCCACGGAGCCCTCTGGCTATCGATCAAGGTCTCCGGCAATCTGGAGCAGCGCGCCCGCAAGCTCATCCCTAAGCTCTGCCTGGTGGTTTCGGCGCTCACCATCGTAAGCCTCTGGGCCACCATGATCGTTCGCCCCTCAAGCCTACACAACTACCTCGAATATCCATTCACGTTCATCATTCCGGTAGGTGTGGTGGCGTCTCTGGCCGCGATTTGGTACTTCAACCGCGCCGCCCAGCCACTCCGTGCATTCCTTTCTTCCTGCCTCTATCTCTTTCTCATGCTCGCCGGGGCCTGCTGGGGGCTCTATCCCACTCTGCTTCCCGCCACTACAGGCCAGGACCGCGACATCACCATGGCCAACGCTCTCTCCGGCCCCCACACGCTATCCGTAGGGCTCGTATGGTGGGCATTTGGAATGACGCTGGCTGTGGGCTACATAGTTTTTGTCTACAGCAGATTCAAAGGCAAGGTTGATCTCGAGTCGGCAGGGCACTGAGACGCACAAGGCACATCGAAATCTGGCCGATTGCGAAGCCCTTCATCTTTAGGCAATAGGCGTATCTATGCACGCATCATGCCCAATACAAATGCCCATGACACTCGCTTGACTCAGTGGGGTCAGGCCTTCGCGCCCGCCAGTCCTGTTTTTGCTTTCACCCTCGCCGTTGCCAAGGTACAATTCGGGAATTCAAGGCCGGCCAGGGAGATTCCCATTCAGAATCCCAGCTTCCAATCTGCCAATCGGGTCGGCTCCATCGACTTCGTTCGCGGCCTGGCGATGGTCGTGATGGCCCTGGATCACACTCGCGATTTCGTCTGCAATATCCCCTTTTCTCCCGAAGACATCGATCAGACCTTCGCCTTCTACTTCCTCGTCCGCTGGATCACCCACTTCTGCGCCCCAGCATTCTTCCTTCTCGCCGGCATCGGCGCATACCTCTACGGAGTCCGCCACACTCCAGCCGCCTTGCAGCGCTTCCTCATCACCCGCGGCCTCTGGCTCATCGTCCTCGAATTCACCGTCATCGGATTCGCCTGGACCTTCCATCCCGGCTGGGGCATGTTCGGCGTCATCTGCTGCCTCGGCCTCTCCATGATCCTGCTCGCCGCCTTCGTCCGCCTGCCCCGCTTCGTCATCCTGGCCGTCGCGCTCTTCGTCATCGCAACCCACGACCTCTTCGACCGGCTCAAGCCCGCCGACTTCCATGCCTGCCAGTGGTTGCTCTTCGTGCTGCACCGTTCCGGGCGCGCCCGCTTCGGAGAGATATCTCTCTTTGTTTTGTTTCCATTGATTCCGTGGTGCGCGGTCACCCTGCTCGGCTACAGCATGGGCTCGATGTTTCAAAGCAACTCAGCTTCGCTTGAACGCAACTCATACTCGGCCCGGCGCTCGCTGTTATGGGCAGGCGCCTGTGCCTTGGCGCTGTTCGCAATCCTGCGCGTGACCAACGCATACGGCAATCCACCAGCGGAGATTGCGCACTCAACGCCGGGGAACTGGCACATGCTTCCTGACTTCTCCAAAACCCTCATCCTGTTTTTCGACGTTGAAAAATATCCGCCGTCGCTCCAGTATCTGTTGATGACTCTCGGCCCGATCTTCATCTTGCTGGCCATAGGCGGCGACGCATTCTGGGGCTGGTTTGGCCGCATCATCCAGACCTATGGCCGCGTCCCGCTCTTCTTTTACATCCTGCATTTGTACGTCATTCATCTGGCCGCGGGACTGCTTGCCTACCTCAGCCATCAGCCCGTCGCCTGGCTATTCCACGGCGGATTCTTCCTCAACTATCCACCCGACGGTCAACCTTACGGCCAAGGCCTCGCCGCCGTCTGCGCCATGTGGATCGCGGTGGTTGTGCTGCTCTACTTCCCCTGCGCCTGGTTCGCCGCCGTCAAAAAGCGCCATCCCGACTCGCTGCTGAGGCTCTTATAGCTCTACCAAGCTTTGAAGCCCGCAGGAATTCCCATCCCCGCCAGTGGAAGTAAAATGTCCGCAAAGCCTTTTGATATTCGTTTTGCGCCCAGAACCGGTGTGTACATCAATGGAGCCTGCAATTCTATGCGTCTGTACCAAGCGTCCATTTCCGCAGCTGCGTTAGGGTTAGCGCTTTGCTTTCTGGCTGCGCTTCCATCCGCCTCGCAAAACACGCACGGTTCACCATCGGACGCCTTGGTGACCTTCTATTCAAATCGAATTACTACCCTTGGCGGCCTTCCAGGACATCGCTGGGGAGCGTTCAAAGGCCGGCTCTTTGATAGCGGTGATCAGCTCACGTTCATCGAACCGGCCCACTTCGTGACATTTCGAGTTGTGCCCGGGATGCACCTATTTACGGCGAATTCCTGGGTGAGTAAGCACTCGGATCAAGGGGCGCACATTACCATGCAAATCCAGGCAGGCCATCGATATTTCATTGAGACGGGCACCTTCGCGACAGGACCAATCTTTGGAATTCGGGACGTCAGCTGCCAATTTGCGCAGAGTGAGGGCGCTAATCTCAAACCACTGGAGTCAGCGCACGTTCGTCCCGCCGGGAAACAGATCGCGGTGCAAGAGACTGCCTTCCCTGGGTGCCCCGCAAACGATTCTCCGTGAGGACCTACAGCCTAACCAGCACCTCATTCGGCTCCAGATGCCGGAACGCCTCCGCCTTCTGCTCCACATCCGGATCCCAATTCTTCGGCTGGTAGATGCAGCAGGGCTCCTGCGCCAGTGGATCGCCGGTAATCGCATAAGCCCGCGCCCGCGATCCGCCGCAAATCTCCTTGTACTCGCAAGCTCCGCACTTTCCTTCCAGCTTGCTGGTATCGCGCAGACTCTTGAAGATAGGCGCATCCCGATAAATATCGGCTACCGGCGTCTCGCGAATGTTCCCCGCATGGATCGGCAAAAATCCGCTCGGGTATACATTGCCCACGTGCGAGATAAACATGAAGCCCTTGCCGTCGTTCACCCGCCGCGTCGCCCAGCTTGCCGTCCGTGTCTTTGCATCTGCGGTCGGAGCGCCCGGCTCGTAACCCAGCGCCGCAGCCATCTTCGCCGGCATCGGCTGTCCATTTCCATTCCCGTGCCCATGACCCATCCGCCGCTCTTCCAGGTTGTGCTGCAGCAGATACCGCCGATAATGCATCGCCTCCGTCGTCTTGATCTGGAAACTCACCCGGTGCGACAGCTCGTAAATCTTGCCGAATACCTTCTCAAAATCCTCACCACTCAAAAGGTCCGCCTGCTGCCCGCGTCCCACCGGGACCAGGAAGAACACATTCCACATCACGATGGCCAGCTTCTCAAACAGCGCGCAAAGGTTATCCAAATCGTGCGCATTGTGCCGGCTGATGGTGGTGTGCACCTGGATCGGCAGGCCCACTTCATTCGCCCACTCGATCGCCTGAATCGTCCGTGCCCACGCCCCGGGCAATCCCCGGAATGCATCGTGAATCTCTGGAGTTGATCCGTCCAGCGAGATCCCCAGCCGCACCAGTCCAGCCGCCTTCATCTTGGCCATCGCCTCTTTCGTCAGCAGCGGGGTCGCGCTCGGGGTCAGTGCCACTTGCACTCCCTTGGACGCGGCATACTCAATCAGCTCGAAAACATCCTTCCGCTTCAGCGGATCGCCGCCCGTGAAAACAAAAATCGGCACGCCCATATCCGCAATCTGATCAATCAGTTCCTTGCCTTCGGCGTTGCTCAACTCATCAGGATGCGCAATCGGCTGCGCCGCCGCGCGACAGTGTTTACAGGCAAGATCGCAAGATTGCGTGATCTCCCAAATGGCCAGAAACGGCGTCTCGTCATAGTTCAACCCGCCACGTGCGGGAATAGTGTGCATTGGTTGCATTGCGTGCATAAGGCCTCCTCACGAATTTCAAAGCTCATTGCCCTGAGAGGGTCCAAAATAGGGGAAGCACCTCAGGAATGCCTTGGACTGTCTCTTCAATCCAGCTCTGATTACTCAATCCAGTCTTAGGAAAAACCCTGCGTGCAGGGTCAGGCTGTGATCAGGATCACTTTACCTCGCGGATTCTTCTTTTTCGTGCCTTCCTCTGGACAACCCTTCACCGACAGGCGCACAATCCCCGCACGCGAGTACGATTCGCGCCAAGCCGCGTCTTTATGAGTGAACGGATGATTGGCAACTCTTCGGGCGAACGCGATCCGGATGTAGATTGCGTGATTCAAATCACTTCGACCTGTGCCGTGGAACACCGCGTGCTCATTGCAGCAATTGATATGTTTTGGCCGCACCTCAAGGAGGTTCCTATGGCAGACTTCATTCGGCCAGGTTGGAGCAAACCCTCCAACATCCTCTTCGCTTCCGAGATTCCCGCCAACCAGAAGGCATTTGCTTTTGCCCTCGCGCAAGCCAGCGAGTTTGGCGCCAACCTCATCCTCTTTCACGCATACGACACGCTCGTAGTGGCAGCGTCTGAGACTTCAGGCATTCGCTACTACGACTACGCTGCCGCCGCCCGAACTGAAATGAAATGCCTCGAGCCGCTTGCAAAGCAGGCGGAGCAGGCCGGCATCCATTGTGAGATCGTTGTCCGTCCAGGCCTTCCCGCCGACCAGATCCTCGCCTTCCTGCGCGAACGCTCCATCGATCGCGTGGTCATGGGAACTCATTCACCCGGCCCCATCGGAAAGCTCCTGGTCGGCTCGGTGGCCGAGGCGGTTCTTCGCACGGCCTCTGTCCCTGTCTACATCATTGGTCCTGAAACGGTTGAAGGTACCTACCGGAAATTCGCCACCCGCACAATCCTCTGCGCCGTCAGCCTCCAGGAGGCAAGCCACATTGTTGCCGCATTTGCCGCGGAGCTTGCCGCCCAGCACAGCGCCCGGCTCATCCTCCAGCATGTGATTCGGCCGCAGGAAAGGGCAGAAGTGCTCGCCGGCCGCTCCATCGATCAAGTTGAGGCGGATCTCTTTGGGCTCGTTCCCCCCGAACTCCACGACAAAATCACCGTCCAAACCATTGTCGTGCCCGGCGATCCCACCGAGGAACTGCTCTATCAGGGCAGAGCACAACTGGCAGACCTGATCGTTCTTGGCGCGCAGGGAGCTTCGGCGTTTGCCGCGATTACCCGGCATGGCGTTGTCTACAAAGTATTGGCCCACGCTCACTGCCCGGTCATCACGCTCTCGCCCACCGTGCTCGCCGCATGTGGACTCAAGTCTGAGGAGCATCACCCCGCTGAGGTCTACATGGCAGGCGTCTTCTAGGCGAAAAACTGCGGCGGTGGGGATGAATCCCCGCCGCCGCTTGTTCCTTCTATCTGCCTCTCGCTACTTCGCTTTCTTCGCTTTCGGCGCTTCCTTTGGTGCATCGCAGTTTTCGCCCCCGCAAAGCGCTGCCACAATCCCCACGCCTTCCACGATCGAGTAGATCCTGTCCTCAGCGGGAATCTTCACAGTCTCCTTCGCCCCGCTTGGCCAGTGGATCTCGGCTGTTCCCGCGTCAGTCGCATCGCCCAGCCCAAAGTGCAGCCGGCGATCGTTGGACGAAATGTAACTGCCGCTCGACAATACATCCTGCCGCATCCTCATTCCATTCGCCTTCAGATAGACCGTCGCGCAGGTCGCATCGCGCGGGCTCTTCACATCGCCCACCAGCCGAATCTCCACCCAGTGATGGTGGTCCGGGCTCACATTCCGCAGCAGTACCGGCGTGTGGTCGATCGCGTTGATCACCACGTCGATCTTTCCGTCGTTAAACAAATCGCCAAACGCCGCGCCTCGCCCCGGAGTCACAACCGCCAGTCCCGTCCCCTTCACCGCCGGAACCAGCGAGAAGCTCTTGCCCCCATCGTTGTGGAAGAGCAATGGCCGCTCCGCCCAGCTTGTTCCCCACTCGTGCTGGTCCACCTGCGGATACACATGCCCATTCGTCATGAACAGATCCAGCCAGCCGTCGTTGTCGTAGTCGATAAACCCGTCGCCCCACCCAACAAACGGAATCGTGGACTGCGCCACGCCAGCCTTGTAGCTCACGTCGGTAAAGCTCATGTCTCCATCATTGTGGTAAAGAACCTTGTAATCGTCGCCAAAATCCGTGATGAAAAAGTCCAGCAACCCGTTGTTTTCGTAGTCGCCGGCCGCAATCCCCATCGACGCAATCTCGCGTCCGTCTTTGTTCAGCGCAAATCCCGATGAGTAGCTGTCGTCCTCAAACGTGCCATTGCCCTTGTTGGCGTAGAGGTAGTTCGGCTCCGAGTCGTTCCCCACCAGGATGTCGGGTTTCCCATTGCCATTGATCGACACCATCATCGCCGTCAGGCCAAAGTACTTTTCCTTGTCTTCCACCCCGGCCTTTACCGTAATGTCGGTAAACGTCCCATCCCCGTTGTTGTGGAATAGATGGTCGGGTTCGCCCGGCAAGCCTCGCGGACCGCAATTCACATCCACACCGCGGTAGCCGCAGTGGGAATACCCCACCGATTTTGTCCCGGAGACCGGCAGGTTGTCGCGGTCGAAGTGCACATACCCCGCCACATACAAGTCCAACCGCCCATCCCCGTCCACGTCTCCCCACGCTGACCCGGTTGACCAGTTCCCCAGCGCAACGCCTGCCTGCTCTGCCCTGTCGGTAAACGTCCCGTCGCGGTTATTGTGGTAAAGCCGATTCTTCCCGTAGTTGCCGACAAAAATATCGGGCCAGCCGTCGTTGTCATAGTCCCCAACGCTCACCCCATAGCCCCAGCGGTCGTTTGTCACCCCCGCCTGCGCCGCCACATCGGTAAACGTCCCATCGTGGTTGTTCCGGAACAGCGCAGCCTTGGGCGGCGTCTCTTTACCGTCGAGAGCAGCAAGCGTTGACCCGTTCACCAGGTAAATGTCCAGCCAGCCATCGTTGTCGTAGTCCAGCAGCGCAACGCCAGACCCGTTCGTCTCCACAATGAACTTCTTCTCCGGCACGCCCATCTTGTGCTTCCATCCGGAAAGTCCCGCCTTCACTGTGATGTCCTCGAAGATCACCGGCCCGGAGTCAACAGTCCCGCCAGCGGTGATGGGTCGCTTCTGTTCGTCGTAGACCGGCTTGGCCCCCAGTCCACCCGCTATCCCGCCCATATTGCCCTGCGACTGTGCAGGCTTTTCCGGTTCCTGCGCTGCCTGAGCTCCCCCAGAACCCGGAGCCGCCGTCCCGGCGCCAGTTCCCGCAGCCCCAGCTCGCTCAACAGGGGTTGCCACCAGAACCACCTTGCCGGAACCAGTTCCTTCCGTCGCCGCCTGACTCGACGCTGCCTGCGCCTTCACCGGGACAACAACCTGGCCAGGGAAGGCGACTGCGAGCCCCAAAACCATTGCAATTACTGAGCGAATACGGCCCAAAGGTGCGTCCCCCCAAGCGTCAAGTGTAGCCGATGGGCCATCCTGCAATCCTCGCCAGGTTTGCCGGTTTCAGCCCCGCCTTCAAGTGCATTGCCACCAAATCGCCGCGGAATCGGATGGCTTCCTACCCCCGCTCCGGGTATACTGACCGCAAGGCGGCGCGGTTTTCCGTGCCAACCTATGTGAGGTGCGTCTTCCACCTTGACTCAGGTTCACTGACGCTCGAAGTTCCGCCATCCGGAGTTTCAAGTTGGCGCGCAGTCGCCCGCGTGCTTCGAAGTCCCCTGGATGCGCTCAGTTGTGCCCTCCTGCCTGATTTATGTTCCCTCTGCGGCTCCCCGCTGCCGCATCTTTCCTCTGCGCCAATTTGCGATCTTTGCTGGACTGAGATTCCCATCCTGGCTGGCCAGTCCTGCACCCGATGCGGCGATGCTCTTATCAATCCAGACTCTACGCACTGCCGCGTCTGCCGCCTGGCCCCGCCGCCATTTGTCCGCGCCGTCGCTTATGCCCTCTACGAAGAGCCCATGCGCGGTGCCTTGCATGCTCTCAAATACGACGAACTCCTCCCGGCAGCCAAACCCTTGGGCAAAATGCTCGCCCAGGCCATCGCCAAGCTAGCTCTCGACGCCCCAGGCGAGCTGCTCGTCGTCCCTGTTCCGCTCCACCGGTCAAAGCTGGAGAGTCGCGGCTTCAATCAGGCCCGCCTGCTCTCGCTGCATGCACTGAACTTCCTGCGCAAATCCCATCCCACCTGGAAGCTCACTCTCGCTTCCACCACCCTGATGCGCCTGCGCGAGACCGCAAGCCAGGCCGGCTTAACGCCACACCAGCGCCGCCAAAATGTCCGTGGCGCGTTCCTGGTCTCTACGCCTGCCGCCGTCACCGCAAAGCACGTCCTGCTCATCGACGACATCTTTACCACCGGCGCAACCGCTCGCGCCGCATCGCAAGCCCTTATCAAAGCCGGAGCAGCCTCAGTATGGGTAGCAACTCTGGCGCGAGCACAGCGCAGCAATCCATGGGTCTCTGATCTTCTCTCGGAAAACGAGAGTGACGAAACTGGCCCGGAGCTCATCCACGCTTCGACAACCTTGCAAGGGAGTTACCGTTCTTCATCGCACGACCAACCATCTTTTTTTGCGAGGGGATAAAGGATGTCGCTGGGAAAAGCTATGATCCACGCCCGCAAGCAAAAGTCCATTGCCAAAGCCGCTGCCTACGCTGGCGACTACGCATCCGTGCAGCCTATACACATGCTGCAGATGCCGGTGCTCGTGCTCAATGCCTCCTACGAGCCCATCAACATCTGCGGCGCTCGCCGAGCCCTCGTGCTCGTCCTCAAGGGCATCGCCCGCACTGAAGAGGAGCATGGTCAAATACTCCATTCGCAGCGCACCCGCACCCCCATGCCTTCCGTCATCCGTCTTCTCGAATACCGCCGCATCCCTCACCAGACCCGCGCCCTCTCGCGCAAAAATATCCTCCTGCGTGATCGCAACACCTGCCAGTACTGCAGCGTCGTTCTGCCCTCAGGCGAACTCACCCTCGACCACGTCATTCCCCGCTCCCGCGGCGGAAACTCGACGTGGGAAAATCTCGTCGCCTGCTGCCATGCCTGCAATCGCCGAAAAGGGAACCGCATGCTCCACGAGATCACCGACATGACCCTCATGCGCGACCCTCGTCCCTTCTCCCTCCATACCAGCCGCCAGATCATGCGCATGCTAGGCCGCGGTGACGACCGCTGGCGCAAATACCTTTTCTATTGAGAACTCTTCTTGAGATTCGTTTTCCTTTCGAATATCGGCGCGCAACCAGGCTCCAAGAGACTTGCCGCAAGCGGGACAGCGATCACTTGCTGGGCCTTTGAATGAAGACGCCGTGCCGGGTCAGTCGATGCTCACCCCTCAGCGCGGCTCCTCCGCCACTGGCTGCGCCGTCGCATTCATCCGGCGATCGAAGACGCGATAGCCCGCCGGAGCCTTGTAGGTGTCCGGGTCTGAGGCTGTCAGCGAGATGTTGGTAAGCCACAGAGTCTGATCGCCGTCCCGCGGATCGTGGCGCTTCACCTGCACATTCACCCCCAGAGCCGGCGAGTACCAGTAATCGACCGTGCGAAGGATGGTATTCGTGTTGCCAACCGTCTCTCTGTAGACAGTGGTCGTCTCGCGCGACCTCTGAACCTCCAGGCCGCCAACTGTGTCCACACCAAGGTTTTCGCGGGTTACAAAGGTTGTCTGGTCCGGTTGCAGGCCGGCCGGTACAACTGGATTCTCCACGCCCTCGGAATAGTCGACCAGATCGCAGGTCTTGGGTCCTGTGTCGCAGTGATAGTGCGTTTGCTCCACCGGGTCGTAATAGTCGGTGGCGTGCACCCACATCTCGTGCTTTTCGTCGTTCGGCACCGGCACAAACGTTACCCGCTGCTGAAAGATGCGGCCCTCGCCGTCGCGCGTAACAGTCCGCGAATTCTCCGAGCTCACTGTCGATCCATCCGGCAGCGTGCGTACCCATGTTGTCTTTGCAGTGGCTGTGAAGGGAGCATTCGGCTTTGGCGAAATGTAAAGCGGTGCAATCAACTGCGGAGCGCGTCCGTCCGGTGCGTGCGCAGGGCCGCCCTCCTGGGATGTGAGCGTTGCCGGACCAGCCAACAAGAAGCAGGCCGTCACAAAAGCAAGTCTGAACTGCCTCATGGAGAAACCTCCGGCTCGGAATCCCATTTTGCCAGAATTCAAGGCTCGTCGCCACATCATTTGCCTCCCCGCCGGCGCGTCGAACCTACTTCTTCGGCTGCTCCCCAGGCCCCTTATCCGGCGCCGTAATATCCTGCCCCTCATAAATAATCTTTGAGGTCGATCCAAACCTCTTGTAATCCGAATACTTGATAATGTCCCGCATGTGCACATCCTGCGACATATACCCATTGCCGCCGCTGAAGTGCAAAATCCCCTCGCCGCGGGTATACACCGGGAACCAATAGTGCCCATCGATCTGCTGCCGCCACGTCATGAACGGCGGGTGCAGGTCCTCGTTGTTTTTGCGCGTGTCGTCAGGAACCATGCGGCCATTGGTCACCACAATCTGCAAGTCATCCACATCCACCCAGATCCGCCCCAGCAGGTACCGCTTCTTCTTCTCAATCACCTTTGGGCTCACGTCGAATACGTAGCAATCCAAATCGTCAACCTTCTGTCGCCCAACGTACTTAACGTCGTACTGGCCAATATCCTCAGCGGTCAGCACAAAGGGATACCCGCGCTGAATGTCCTGCAGGTCAGAGGGCGTCATCTGCACGCGCGTCAGCGTATTCCCGGGTGCGAATACCACTTTCTCCACCCGGTTCCCGCTCGGGTCGAAAATCACGTCATCCACCTCGTAGTATTCTCCATCCACTTTGTTATCATCATCGATGGTCTGTACCTTCGCCACGCGGCGGTAGGTGTAATGGTTCAATGCCTGCTGGAATTCGCTCTCTTTGGCCGCAAATTTGTGGATAATATCCTCAGCCGGAACCTTCGGCGGGGTAATGTCCATCGATCCAAACCCCGTGTCAAGCGACATCGGCGTGAAAGTGTCCTTGTCCTGTGCGCCCGCAAACAGCCCGAATGCACCTAGCACCAAGATCCAAATTGCGTTACGCACCCTGAGTCTGCCTCCAACGCATTCGCCCGGGAAAGTCATTTTGACCCCAGTGCATTAACTCGAACAACCGTCTACCACATTAGACGCATATACAGAGCGACCGTGGTAGTTTCAGAATCATAGAGGATAGTGTGCCAAAAGTGCACACACTCGAAGTGCCTTTTACGGAAAAGGGTTGATTTGAAATAGCTTCCCCACTTTTTCCGGCCTGTGTTCTTTCTAATTTGGCAGCGGTCCAGCGTGTTCGCAACGCAATTGTCGGCTCGCCCTTGTACCGGTCAAGCCGACCAGTGAACGCCGCAGCGGAGCGAAGGAGCACTAAAGCTAAAATGCCTGACTACTACCAGCTTCCGGCCATGATCCTGACCGCGCTTCTGCTGCCGGCCTTTGGACACCTCTATCTCCGTTTTCGCGATGCTCGCTCCCTCCTCTGGTTCCTCGGCTTCCTCTTTGCGACACTGCGCATGGGCCTGCTTTACCGCCTCGGCACATGGGACTTCGTTGACGGTGATCATCCCTGGATGGTCACTGCGGGCCAGGCATCCATCCAGATTGGCTCCGCGCTCTTCCTGGCATCGCTTTCCCCGCTTCGCTTCCGCCTCGGCCGATTCAAGATCCTTTACGTCATCCCGTTTACGCTGCCCATGGTCGTTTACACCGTGCTCTTTCATGGAATCCTCCATGGCAAAGCGCCCAGCGGCCCGTTGTTCCTCATTTTTCCAATCCTGGGCCTGCTGTCCCTCATCGCTGGACTTTGCTGGGCAAACGCAAAAGGATCGCTTCCTGTCTGGGCTGGCGTGCTCTGCTGCGCCGTGGCCGCTATCCCCGCATTCTGGTTGCTCTATGCTACCGGCCCGAGTCTTCCCCTCACCTTCGTTGAGTGCTGCAACCATGCCATGACGGCCGTGCTCCTCATTGCTGTCTTCCGGCGAATGTCGACAGGCATGCTCCTTTCCGTGATGGGTTTCATGCTCTGGGCGTCCCCCATCTTTCTTGTACTTCCCATGGTCGCCGGCAATAGCGCTCTTGATACCGGGCTTACCAGAGCGATCATTCTCGGCAAGGTCATTGCTGCCATCGGAATGATCCTGCTCGCTCTTGAAGATCAGCTTGCCATCAATAAGCTCGCTAAAGAGCGCGAGCAGCGGGCGCGCCGCGAAACCGAAGCTTATTCGGGTATCGCCCTCTCGCGTCGCCGGGTTGAGGACTTCGACAGTCAGGCTGGGGAGATCTGCCAGACCATCGTCGAGCACAGCCGCTTCAGCAAAGCCGCGCTGCTCTTTCAATCCGCGGGAAAATATCGCCTCGCTGGCAGCGCAGGCATGAGCTCGGCTGTCGTCGCATCCCTCGAAGAACTGGCTCGCCGCATTCCCGTCACCGAGTTCATGGCAGCCGGCACTGCTCCTCGCGCAGTCGACCACAGCAACGCCTACAAGCTTTCGCTTGAACCCTGGATGAGCCCCGGCGACGATCTGAAACGGCTCCATTTCACCTCGGTCCTGGCTATCCCCATGACCGGCCGAAGCGTCTCTGAAGGTGCTTTGTTGCTGAGTGGGATGCGAAACCCTCCAGTTGCCAACCAGGCTGCTGCATTTGGCGGTACATCGGGTGAGCCTCTCCGCGCTGACGACCTGCTGCCCCTCGAGATGCTGACCGCCCGCCTTCAGGCCAAGCGCAGCCAGACAATGATGCTCGAGAAGCTCATTGATTCTGAGAAATTTGCCGGCCTGGGTCAACTCGCTGGGAATGTCACCCAGCAGCTCAACAATCCACTTACCGTTATCCTCGGCTATGCCTCGCTATTGGATGAGACCGGCAACCTCGATCCCCAGGAGCGCAAAGGTGTCGAATCGATCCTTACTGAAGCGCGCAGGATGAGGAACACCCTGGAAAGCCTGACGCGAATCTCCCGTCAGCAAAGCGATCAGTTGGAAGCTGTCTCTGTTGCTGAGTTGCTTTCCGACCTGGAAGAACTCCATCGTCCGGATTTCCTCCATCGCGCCATTGACTTCCGCATAAACGTGGCTCCATCGCTGCCCAAGGTCCTGTGCCGCGCCCAACCCCTTCGTCAGGCCGTTCTCCATTGCCTTCAATTCGCCATCGAGGCCGTCGAAACCCAGCAGCCCGCTTCAGGCCTCGCCGCTGACATTGGGCCTCTGCCCAGCAAGAGCATCCGCCTTGAAGCCACCTGCGAGGGTCATACGGTCCAGATTCTCGTTGCTCACTCTGGTCCTGGCTTCCTGCGTCCCGAACGCGCCTTTGACCCCTATGTCCGCGCCCACTCCGCCGGCGACACGTCGGGTCTCGGCCTAAGTCTCTGCGCTACCATCCTCCGCGATCAAAACGGCCGCGCGGCTGCCGTCAACCTCGATCCCCATGGCGCAGCCGTCATCCTCGAACTCCAGGCCGCCAATGCTGCCACAAGCGCATCGAACACCGCATCTTTCGCCCGCGCCAGCTAAGACTTCATTAGCTGATTCAGCGCTTGCTCACCCTGAACCTGCAACGAAAATCTGCTACTCCTCCGCCCTCAGTCTCACCGAGCCATCCCTCCACACCAGAACTCGATTCTCGCGAAAATAAACTACCGAACTCCCATACTCGAACCGGTCCGGTGTGAACGAGCTCGGCGTCCCTTGCACCACCAGCACCTCATCCTTCGTCGAGCCAACAGTGAACGACCGCAAGCTCGTATCCACAGGCCCCTCCGGCCATAGCTTTACGCGCAGCGGCGACCTCGAATCGATCCTCCACCCCACTACTTTTCCATCCTTCAAATCCAACTCCGACGCCCCATAAATCAACTTCTCGTCCGATGCAGATGTCGGCCCTCCCTGCGCCGATATCACCTCCTCGCGCGTCAGCCCCACCGTCACATAAGGCAGCAACTTCAGCGGCTCTGCCGGCTCTCTTTTCGCGGCATGGCCCTCGCCGCTCTTCTCCGCCGAACTCTCCGGTGCAGACGTCGTCGTAGCCTGCTCGCTCACCAACGTTGCCACCGGCGCGCTCCCCAAACTTCCTCCAAACAAGCCGTGAGCCTTTTCCTTTAACTCCCCCCAGGTCCTCCCTTTGGCCGCATCAAAATCGCTGCTCAACTGCGACTTGAACCCAACGTAATACCTGCCCACCCGGGTGTCGGCTGCCAGGTACGAGTCAGCAAAACTTAAAAGGACCGCACCAATCCCCAGCAAAACCAAAGCCACAAGCGCTCGGATCCCAACCCTCCGGCCAAAGCCGCTTCCGTTGCGTCGCGCCGGATACACCCGCACATCCACCGGCCTCTCGGGCTCTTCACGCTCCGCAGCCTCTTCAGCCGTTGCCCGCTGCCCACCCACCCCAAAACCAACCCCCCCATCACCAGCCGCCCCAGCACCAGCCCCTTCGCCCGCTCCTGGCTTCTGGCTCGCACCACTCTTCGATGCCCCACCGTCCTCATACCCGCTCGCCGAAAAATGCCGATACGCTGTGTTGATCGCCTTCAGCTTCACTTCGGCTGCCCGCGTCAGCTTCTCATCGCCCTGGAACCGGTCTGGATGCCACACCTTCACCAGCGTTTTATAAGCAGCCTTCACCTCATCCAGGCTCGCTCCCGCGCCCAAGCCAAGCTCGTGCAGCGCCCCGCATTCCGCACATAAAACGCCCCCGTCTTCAATCGCTTCTCCGCACACGCACTTACGCATTGGCGTCTTTCAACTCCGTTTCCTGATCCTCTGGAATATCATCTTCTACGAGACCTTGGCGCCAGTTCTATACTCGTTATCACCATCGTGGAAACCGAAGTCACATCCCCGAATCTCCTGTCAGCCCCATCCTCCCTCTCGTCCAATCTCCGCCTCGCCGCCGCCATCCTCCTCCTCGGCCCCGCCATCTGGTTCACTTACCAAACTGTCAACGGCCTCGCCGCCCGCCGACTCATCCGCGCCGACCTTGCCGAGCTCCAGCACGCTCGCTACGGAATCCTCAGCGCCGACCAATGGCGCGGCATCATCGGTCCCATGCTCAACGCACAGGTCGACAAGCTCGACCTCAAGGGCCAATCCAAAAGCCTTCGCCCCATGGTCGAGCGCTCCCTCTATGCCCTGCTCGACAACATCAAGACCCAAATGACAACCAACCAGCCGCCCGCGCCCCCCAAGCCATCCGGCACGCCCCCGAGCACCAAGCCATCCACCACGTCCAGCCCCGCCAACGCCAAGCCGGCCACCTCCCTCCCCGTCAATCCCTTCCTCGTCAACATGATCGTCGCGGCCCTCCGCCCTCATGTCCCCGAATACACCACCGTCGTCATGGCCGAGCTAGCTAAACCACAAACCTCAAAAACCTTCCAGGACTCAATCCGCGCCGTGCTCAACGATGCCGTCAAAGACTCCTTCGGCACCACCGACATGACCACCTACAACGCCATCCTCCACCACTATGGCTGCCCCACCGGCCCAGCCTGCGAAGTCACTCTCGCCAACCAGATCCAGGCCGCCGACGCCCGCCTCACCCGCGATTACCTCATCGTCCTCGCCTCCGCCGCCCTCGCCTTCATCCTCCTCATGGTTGGCCAGCCCACTCTTTCCCGTGCCGCAGTCGTCGTCCTAATGCTGTTCTCCATCTCCATGCTCGTCGGCGGCGTCCTCAGCCCCATGCTCGAGGTCGAAGTTCGCCTCACCAAGCTCGACGCCACCCTCCTCGGCACTCCCATCGAATTCCAAAACCAGTCCCTCTACTACCGCAGCAAAACCGTCTTCGAGGTCTTTCAAACCCTCATCCAGATGCACCGTCCAGAGATGACGCTCGTCGCCGTCCTGGTCATCCTCTTCAGCGTCGTCTTCCCCGCGCTGAAAATGCTCGCCCTCAGCGCCAGCCTCTTCCGCCCCGCGCTCCTCCGCACCAATCGCCTCGTTCGCATCCTCGCCTTCGACCTCTCCAAATGGTCCATGGCCGACGTCATGGCCCTCGCCATCTTCATGTCTTTCGTCGCCTTCAACGGCGTCATCGGCAGCTCCCTCGACGCACTCCGCGACATGCCCAGCATCACCCAGGTCCTCATCCCCACCAACGCCTCCCGCATCCTCCCCGGCTACTACCTCTTCATCGGATTCTGCCTCTCCAGCATCCTCCTCTCCCAAAAGCTCCACCACGGCCTCGCCTCCACCCTCACCCCCACCTCAAATTAATCCCCTCCTTCCTTTCGCCAGCCCAGCACTCATCTCCATCCATCCAGGATGTTTAGCTCCTGTCCTGTCCCTCAAATTCGCATAATAGCACTCTTTTGTGTAACGCATTTATATGAAACATTGTTTCTTGTCACATATTTTACTGCTAAACTAATCTATGTCATGCGAAACCCCTTCAACTACGGCCGTGAGATCGGCGCAACCCAGCTAGTCGACCGAAAACCCGAGCTAGCCCTCGTCGAGCGCACCATCCGCGACGGCAACAAGCTCTTTCTCATTGGCCCCCGCCGCTTCGGCAAAACCTCCATCCTCAAAGCCGCGCAAGACCGTCTCCAGGCCAAAGGCGCCATCGTCCTCCGCTTTGACGCCACTGCTTCCCCCACTCTCGAACTCCTCGTCGCCCGCATCGTCAGCCACGCCGCCAAAGCCCTCAATGGCGAGGCCAAATGGGTCGGCGAACAGCTCGCCAACTTCTTCTCCATGGTCCGCCCAGACGTCCGCTTCAACCCCGCCGATGGTGAATGGAATGTCCACTTCGGAGTCGACCGCGAGAAGCGTGATAACCCCATGTTCTTCATTGACGCTCTCGACGGTCTCGAAAAGCTCGCCAACACCCAACCAGCCAACCGTCCCGTCGGCCTCATCATCGACGAGTTTCAGCGCGTCATCGAGCTAGGCGGCGACACCATCGAATACCAGATCCGCGCCTCCATCCAGCAGCACTCGCGCGTCGGCTATGTCTTCGCCGGCTCCAAAACCCGCATGCTCCGCGACATGGTCACCAACCACGCCCGACCCTTCTACCGCCTCGGCGACACCATGTACATCGGCCCCATTCCCCGCAACGATTTCGCCCCATTCCTCAAGGGAAAATTCGCTGAGGCCGGCCATATCGCCACCGACCCCGTCGCCGCCCGCATCCTCGACCTCGCCCACGACGTCCCATACAACGTCCAGGCCCTCGCCTCCCATTGCTGGTACCGCCTCATGGACCAGGACTCGGACCAGGACACGGCCCAGGACACACCCGGCCATTCCCCATTCACTCCCGAATTTGTCGATGAAACCCTCGACCTCGTCGTCCGCCAGCAGGATCCCTCCTACGCCGGCATCTGGACCCAGCTCACCACCATCCAGCAGCGCACCCTCATGTGTGTCGTCGCCAAAAACGGCAAAGGACTAACCTCCGCCAGCGTCGTCAGAGATCTAGGCCACGGTGCCAGCACCATCCGCCAGGCCCTCAACTCCATGGTCAACTCCGGCATCCTCCGCGAAGACAAAACCCAGCGCCAAATCCAGTACCTCTTGGAAGACCCCTTCTTCCACCACTGGGTCCGCATTACCACCATGCAGTAACGCACCAGACCCTCCATCGGCGCCGTCCGCAGTACCGTCGGAAATGAATCTGAGCTAAGAGTTTCCATGTCCCTTTCCTTTTGCCACAACATCAAAGGGGCGCATCATCTCGTTTGCGGCGTGCTCCAGCAGGTGGCAGTGCCAGACGTAGCGGCCTGTGTAGCCCTCAAAGCGAACAATGATTCGGGTCACCGTTTCGCCATAGGTCTGCACGGTGTCTTTCCAGCCCTCGTCTCCCGGTGGAGGAGGCGTGGCGGGACCAACGTAGTTCAGCTTGCCCGACAGCAGGTATTCGTCTGCGTCAAATGGCTGGCGATCGAGCACCTGAAATCGAACAAGGTGAAGGTGGATGGGATGGATGTCCGCGGTGGTGTTGGCAAGGCTCCAGATTTCGACCGAGTCCAGCTCGGGCTTCTCCGTGACAGGGTCATGCCAGCGAACGCCATTCAGCAGCATGAGCATCCTTCTCGGCGAGCGGTCCATATACTCGCGCAAAATCATGAGCCGCGTCTTCACTGACTCGGCCTCAGGGATTCGTTGCATCGGCCTCAGCACAGCGGGCAGCGGCGTCTTCAAGATGGGTGATTGCGCCGCGGCAGATTCCGCACTTGTTGCAGCCGCTGCCACGCGGAACTGCATCAGAGGCCAGGACTGGTTGTTGAGCGTAATCCGTTGGCCCTGCGAGCCGCTGAAGTCTATGACGATGTCTGCGCGCTCGGCAGGAGCCAGCGAGACTTGATTCACTTCAACAGGCGCCGGCAACAATCCCTGGTCAGTGCCAATCTGGTGGTAATTCTGCTTGTTGGAGAGCGAGAACAGAAAAGTCCGCGAGTTCGCGGCATTCAGCATGCGAAAGCGATAAGGGCGGGGCTCGACCTCAAGGAATGGCGTTAGCTTGCCGTTCACCAGCATGGAGTCGCCATAGACTTCTGGAACCCAGGGAGCATTTGGATCGCCCGAATCGGGATAGTAGAGTCCGCCGTCGGCCGAAAACAGGCGATCGGCGAAAGCAAGAGGGATTTCGTATTGACCGCGCGGAAGACCAAGTCTGTCCTCGGCATCATCGCGAACGATGAAAAAGCCGAACAGGCCCGCATACTGGTTGAGCCGCTCAATTCCCATCGCGTGATCGTGATACCAGAGCGTCGCTGCATCCTGCTGCATGGGATAGACGGCCTGCGCGGTTTGGCCGGGAATCTGCCAGTCCTCCGGGAACCCGTCAAACTCCGGCGGCACTTTTCCTCCGTGCACGTGGACGGCAGTGCGTACGTGCGGGAGATCTGCGCTGGCGCCGTGCAAGGTGTGGTCAATGGGGAAGAGATGCTGCTGCGGAAGCGCATTCTTCCACGCAACCAGCAATCCGTGGCCGCTCCTGGCTTCGATAGTTGGGCCGGGTACGGTTTCCCCGAAGCTCCACATCGGCGTTGGCGGCACATCGCGATGAATGCGCGTTTCCACCTGGCGCATCGTGAATTGGTAGTATTCGAGCGGACCAACGGATTTGTCCATGTGTGAGTTCGGCGGCTGAGGGCGGAGCCCGAGGCTGGAGGCTACGGGCGGGATCGGAAGCGGATCGACAAACTTCTCCAGCCGGTCAACGCGGAGCGGACTATGAACTGGCATTCCACGTGGAGTTGCCGCAGGCCGAGTCATGGGTCTCATGTCGTGGCTCGGGTTCGTGGTTTGACCGCTCGCGGCGCCAGCGGCCGGCATCTCCAGCGCGTGTGCATTCAAAGCGCTGCTCTGAAGTGCGGCCAGCGTCGCTGCCCATTTGCCGCCTTCAATCAATAGCTTTCTGCGTGTCTTGTCCAAAATGATTCTTGCCGCTTCCGAAAAAAGAGTAACCGGGCCCCTCACCATTCCTCCTCGTGCTGCCTTGAGTCGAGGAGCGATGAAAGAAGCCCGGTGTTTAGATTACCTTTAGCCGTCCGCTTGTCTCTCTTACTGCTTGCTTGCCTTCGCCAAAGTGCCTGTCCTTGCCCCGGTCTCCGGGTCCAGTATCAGCGTCTTCGGCCCGCCATTGCGCCGCACCACATCGGGGTTGGTGGCAGCAAAGGTGAACATGTTTTCGATCGATCCGGCAATCGAGTCATACGATCCGCCTGGCTGTATCCTTTGCCCGCCCAGCCAGTTGTCCTCGATGAAGCGAATCACCGATGACTGGTCGAGCAGAGTGTGGTCAATGTAATTGGTCTTGGCGTAAGGCGAAATCACCAGGAAGGGAACGCGCGTGCCATAACCACAGCGGCCTTGAGCGGGGTTACCGTCGTTGCCCAGAAGCGGTGTCGCAAGCGTCTTGATGCCTTGTTGGGTTGCCGCGCCAGTCACGCCAGTGCAGCTTCCAGCGCCACTCAACGCATCGACCAGCGCGCTGGTGGATGGGTTCACAATCGGTGGCATCTGGTGGTCGTACCAGCCGTCGGAGTCGTCATACGTAATGATGACCGCGGTGTTCGCCCAGAAGGGGCTGGCCTGGAGCGCATTCAGCGTCTGCACGATAAAGCGCTGCTCGTCGATCGGATCGGAGTAGCCGGGGTGGCCATCCGCGTACCCGGGAGCCTTGAGGAAGCTCACCGCCGGCAGGTTTCCGGCAGACAACGCTGCGAAGAAGTCTTGTGTGTCGTATTGGTGGTTTGCAGGATCAAGCGCAACCGCACTCTCGATCTCATACGTGTTTCCAATCGACGCCACCGAACTGGGCCGCAGATGCTGCAGATTAGCCGTGGTAGCGTAGTATTGGAACGGCTGGTGGTGCTGAATATAATCAGGGTCGGTTTCGTAGTTACCCTGCGTCCCCGGCGTATTGCGATTGCAGCCATAGCTGCCGTTCGCGTTGGGTTGGGCTTGCAGATTGAAGCCGCCCTCAAACCATCCCCACGTGATCTTCGCTGCATTCAGCAGATCGCCGATGTTCTTGCCGGCCATTGAGACTTCGACTGTGCCTGTTGAGCAAACGTCCCCAATCGGGTCGGCATCGCCAACCAGCGTAAAGCCGCCATTGCCATCCGGCACCGCCGTGCTCGCGCTGCTTGTGCAGTTGTTGGCGGCGGTTGGGGTGCAGCGGCCGGTCTGAATGCCGGTCGTGCCTGGAATCAGGTTCAGTGTCTGAGAAAGCCCATTGGTCTGGCCGGAGATCAGGTTGATCGCGCCAGGTGTCGATGGGCCAAACTGCGAGGTGTACGCATTGTCGTTCATCGCGAAACCTTGCGCGTAGTTCCAAAGGGCCGTCAAGGTGGTGCCGTCGAAGTAGCCCATCACCTGGCCCTTGCCCAGCTGCGCCGCCGTATCGCCAGTACTTCCCGCCACTGGCACTATTGCTGTGGATCCGGTCGAACCAGGGAATTGATCCATCAAGCCGTTATCGTAAGCGATCTGTTCAGGCTTCGCGGAGTGGTTCTGGTCCGCTGTCGCTGCCTGCGAATTCCAAAATAGAAACGGATTCGTCGCGTTCGCACCGTTATACGCCGCACCTGAACCTGTCGTGCCATTTGCGTTCGCCGTCAGCAGCGCCGGATTTGCAATCGCCGCAAAGGTGCTTGGATTCAGCGGAGTGATCAGATTGTTGTTCGCCGGAGCGGTGGCTTTGGCATTGAAGTTCGTCTGGTCAATCTCACTCGAGTCCGTCGGATCGGCTGCGTTGTAAGCAATCTTCGGATAGGTCGCAAAATAGTGATCATACGAGATGTTCTCGCCAAAGATAATCACAATATTCTTGATCGGGGTTACCGGGCTGCCCGGACCGGATACCACTGCCGTCGTTGAAGGGGCGGGGGGCACAGTAGCAAGTGGGGGAGCCACGCCGTTGCTCGCACAGCCGGCTGTGACAAGCGCCAAAGCAGCCGCAGCTGCGGGGAGAAGCAATTTGCGGATCATGATATGACTGACCTCGAGATTCTTTTTTGGGAGTTCCTTGTTGTGGCTTGTCCTTGAAAGGGGACGCTGGATGCGGGAAATTGAGGGAACACGACGACGTTTGAGCATAGCGGTTTGCTTGTGAACTTTCGGTCACAATTGTGTTTCAATCTGGCAAAGATTCGCGGGGACTTGAGGAGTCTCGCCTCTCAGACCTGGGAGAAGAAGCACCTCGCCCCATAAACAATCCGAGGGTGCCCAATCCCAGCCGTGCGGTGTCTCTCGCGGCTACGGCGTTTTCGGTCCAAGTGCTTGCAGAAACCAAGCGGGAAAGTGGCATTTTCCCCTCCGGGGTCCCCGCAGACAGGGCCTGGGCTGGGGGGTAAGGAAATGCTGCCGACGACGAATTCGCAACATCAACAAGGGGATCGAAAACGCTCTAAGGTGGGAGGCCATGAACTCCGACCGGCCACTTGCTCTATACAAGCTGAGCGAACGAAGCAGGGGGGTTCAACCCACTGAAAGAGTGCGAATTCACCAGGCCTTCAGGCACTGACCCTTGCCCCTAGGACTTAGCCCAACGCGAGTATTTTTCCCACTGCGCGCGGGTCAGACGCGAAAGGCTTGACGGGCCGGGTGGCATTCAACCAAGGGCCGTTTCTGGAGGTGAGCGTAAAATTGACGCGCCGCAAAAGCGAATTGTAGAAACGCTCCGTACCTGAATGTCACTATAGGTCAGCGGCATGTTGGCGCTGGTTCCCCGTGCAGGCGATCGATTTTCCCGAGAAGATTTCATGAACGTAATCTTAGAGAAGCAAATCGCAGCCATGATTGCCCACCGGGGCATAGTTGCGAAGTTGAGCGTAATGGCCGTAGTGGCCGCAATCAGCGTTGCGTTGCCGGTTCCTATGCATTCCCAGGCGCCTAAGCCGGCCGACACAATCAAGCCGCAGGCTTTTCCCTCCCCGGTGCATATTCCAGTCGAAGTAAAGAAGCCGACGCCGGCTGAAATGGAAGCATGGCGAAAGCAGATTGTGCACACTCCACGCGAGAAGGCGAACGCCTGCTATCAGGCGAGCTACCCAGATTTGGCATGGCACGAGGTTCCTTGCGAGGCCATTCCGCAGAAGGCGAGTTTGCCCAAGGTGGCAAAGGGCGTGCGTCCAGATCAGGTTGGCGGTTCGAGCGGAGCTGATTTCTCCGTCACCACGACGAACAACATCAGCGAGGCAGAAGGTCAATTCGACAGTGTGACGACCTCAGGATCGAATAACCCCACATCCTATGAGCTGCAAATGAACGTTGCTCCGTTTAATACAAAGACGTGCAACGGTTCCACCGCCACCGGAGTCTCGAGTGTGCCGGGCTGCCAGGGATGGGAACAATCAATCTACAGCACAGACAACGGCGGAGAAGTCTATATCCAATATTGGCTCGAGCAGTGGGGCCCTTCTGGCGCAACCTGCAAATCCCCGGTTGGCAAAAGCTGCGATGGCAGCCATGTCTTTACCGACGGATGGTGTCCGTTCACATTGAACGATGGGACCGGTAATTTTACAGATTGCGCAATTAACAGCCAGACGAAAACAGGAATCGGAACGGTTTCTATTGCTAATCTCAACAACATCTCGTTGAATGCATTTCCCGCTGGCGCGAGCAACACGGTGGACGACGCCATCGCAACGATATCCGGCACTGCTACCCGTGCCCCAGGCGTGAATGAATTCCCCGACCTCTCCTCGAACTGGACTGAAGTCGAATTCAATATCTTCGGCGATGGCGGCAACGCGCAGGTGGGGTTCGACCCTAACACCACGATTGAAGTGCGCACCAGCGTCGCCAGCGGGACGAACTTGGGCCCTGGTTGTGCGCTGCAAAGTTTCACCGGTGAATCGAACAACCTGACGCTGGTTGCCACAACGTCAAACCCGGCCAAGGGGAGCCTCCCGTCGCTCGTCTTTACTGAAACCAACGCCGGGAACCCGACTCAAGCTCCCTGCACCTCCGCAATAAGCCTCGGCGATACGCACGTGCATCCCTTCAACGGGAACACCGAGTACGACTTCCAGGCCTTTGGAGACTTCCTCCTGGCAGAAGCGGGCCCGGACTTCATGGTCCACACGCGCCAGGTTCCAGGACCTCCGGGATATCCCGGCACAGCAACCAATACCGCCGTCGCTGTGATGATGGGGCGAACGCGCGTTGCAGTCTACCTGCAGCCCGCACGGTTGGTGATCGACGGCAAGACCAACGATCTGGCCGACGGCAAGACAGTCCTGCTTCCGTCCGGTGTCCAGGTAACGCACAAGGGCGCGAATTATTGGATCTCCGATCAGAGTGGCAACACGGTTATCGCCGACCTCGTCAAAAACGGGGCCGAGGCTCTGTGGATGAACGTCACCGTCAATCTGGGCCGTTCGCCGGACGCCCGGGTGCGCGGGCTACTGGGCAACCCAAGTGACAAGATCGATGAGATCAGGTCCGCCACAGGTGCGACGTTCAAGGTGCCGGTGGACGTGAATGATCTCTATGGCCAATACGCCGACAGTTGGCGTGTGGATCCGGCGAAGTCGCTGTTCGTCGAACTGCCTCCAGCGCAAGTTGGAGCTCCGAAGAAGCCTTTGACTGCTCAGGATCTTTCTCCGGCGGACAAAGTACACGCCACCACGGTGTGCAAGGCCGCCGGCGTCACGAATGAAGCGCTGCTCGACGACTGCATCCTCGACACCACTGTCCTCAGGGACGATGCGGCAGTCAAGATCTTCACCAAGGTCGCCCCACCGAAGTTCGTGATCAGACCGGTTCTGCACATGGAACCAAAATAAGCCACATCCGAGGGTCGGTGGCCCAGGTCTCGATCTTGAGACCTGGGTACCACTCGCCAGAGCATACGCCTGGAGAATCGTTGCGTATCGGACGGTTCGAATCGCACCCGATGGAATAGTTACCGAAAATGCCCTGGGACGAAGGGATAGTTCTGCGCCTCGAACGTCGCCCAACCGCCTGGCCCTTTGGTCCCCTCGTCCTTAGCTATTCTGTCCACTGTTCACCGTCTACTGTCGACTGTCCTACGCTTCCCGATCCGCCCCTTCGGTCCAACCACAAAGGGCAGCGACAGAGCATTCCAGTTCCGGTCCGCATCCGCCGCCTCACCCCGAGCAACATCGGGCATCACCGCGTGCCAGTTTTTGCCATCGTCTGTCGAAATGTCCGTCCCATTCGGCCCGACAGTAATCCACGTCCTCGTCGCCGATTCATACGCAACCGCAGACCGGTAGCCGTGCGGCGGGGTTTCAGCCACCACCCATTTCTTGCCGCCATCGTTCGTGAAAACGGCAGTGCCGGACGAGTCGTTAGGCTCCAGGTAATCGCCGCCAACAGCAACCCAACAGCACCAATCTCTTGCTTCGATCGAAAAAGCACCAGCACTTGCTCCACCATCACCAATCGGGAGTTTGGCTGATTTGAAACCCCCGTCGACTTGCATAAGGAACAAGCGGGCACCCATTGGACCGCCAGTCACAAATCCAATGGCAAAAGCCTCGTCAAGCAGAAGCGCGGAATTGCTTGCCGCGAATGCTCCTTCATCCTTCGATGCATCAAGACCCTCATGGGAAACCTTTGACCACGACATTCCCTTATCTGCCGTTTCCCAAAGAGCGAACTGACCATCGACAGGATCGCCGAGTATATAGCCATCTTTATCAAAGCGATTCAAGAGAATCGCATCCCAGAATCCATCCTTGTCCGGATTCGTGAACACCAGCGTCCACGTCTTGCATCCATCGGCTGTCTTGTACAGCCGCGAAAGATCGCCTTTGCCCGACGACATCACAATCGCCGTGTTCCCATCGAATGCCTGAACACCGCGGAAATCAAGCTTCTGCGCTCCCGTCGGAACCGCACACGTCTCCCAATGCTCTCCGCCATCTATCGTCCTTAGCACAGTTCCGTTCGTGCCGCTCGCCCACGCCACTTTGCCATCGACCGAATGAATCCCGCGCAGATCAGCCGTAGTATTCGAGTTCTCAATCGCCCATTGCGCCGACACTGCTACCGCAGCCATAGCAAAAACAAGCCCAGCGGCGAACTTATGCACTATGCGCATCATCGAAGCCTACCTGCGGCAACTGCAGCGAAGCCGCTGACCTGCTGACTCGCTGACCGGCTGCTGTTCCTACTGCGCCGCGAAGTCAATAAACCCGCGCACTGGATCGGTCGAAAGCAGCTTCACCGTCACCTTGTCGCCCACATCCAGACCCTTCGCGCCCTGCACAACCATGCCCTCCACGTGCGGATTCAGTGTCCGCACAAACGTCCCATGCTGGGTCGCGCCGGTGATAATTCCGGGGAAGCTCTGCCCGATGCGCGGCTTCAGCACCACTGCGGCAATGCGCTTCTGCATATCGCGCTCAACCTTGCGCGCATTGTCTTCCATCAGCGTGCAGCGAGTCGCAATAGTGTTCAACTCGTCTTCTGAGTAGGGTTGGTTTCCCTTGGCAAGCAGCCCCTTCAGCAGCCGCTGCGTCACAACATCCGGAAAACGCCGATTGGGCGCAGTCGAGTGGGTATAGTCCTGCACCGCAAGGCCAAAATGCCCCGGCGAAACCTCATTCGGTTTCACCAGCACATACTCGCCCGGCCCCATCAGCTTGACCACCGCCAACGAGAGGTCTGGAAAATGCACAGGGTCCTTCTGCTTCTGGGCCAGAAGAAAATCATTGAGCGCCTTCGAATCCGGCTCAGCCGGCAACGTCGTCCCAAGTCCCTGCGCAAGTTCCACTATCCGATCCCAGCGCTTCGGCACTCGCACAATGCGCCGAATCGATGCCACACCCGCGTCCTGAAACATCCGCGCGATCACCCCGTTCGCCGCCACCATGAACTCTTCAATCAGCGATGTGGCCCGGTTCTTCACAAGTTGCACAATGTCCGTTGGATGGTCGCCCTGCATGATTGGCCGGGTCTCGATTGACTCCAGATCGAGCGCTCCGTGCTGGAAACGCCCACCGACCATGCACTGCGCAGCCTTGTCCTGCAGCCTGAGCTGGGCAGCCAGATCGGCGCTTGCCGCAACCTTCGCCGGAGCCGGCCCGCGTCCCTCAAGCCACGCGCCCACTCCGTTGTATGCGAGCTGCGCCTTGTTGTTGACGATCGCCCGGTACGCTTTGCCGTCAGAGGCTGTTCCGGCAGAGTCCATCGCAAACTCGACAACCAGCGCCACCCGGTCTGCATTTTCATTCAGCGACGTGATGCCCTCTGAGAGCTCAGACGGAAGCATGGGAAACACTTTCACGCCGGTGTAGACCGACGTGGTCTCGCTCTCCGCATGTGCATCAAGAGGTGTTCCTCTGGGCACGCGCACATCCACATCTGCCACGCCAACTAAAACTCGAATTCGGCCATCGGGCAATTGTTCGGCCCACTCAATCTGGTCGAGATCCTTTGAGGTGTCATTGTCGATTGACGACCAAAGCAGGTTACGAAGATCCTGCGCACCGGCAGCAGGCGGCAGGCTGGGTTGAGCCTGAATGGCTGCAACTTCGGCTGTTGCCCCGGCGGGAAAGTCGGGATGAAAGCCGTGCTCGATCATGGTGGCGTGCGCGGAGGCGACTAGATTGAACTGCTGCGGATGATTGGAATTCATGCGGAATCGTGCTCCTTGACTAGACCATCGCAAGGCTAACACGACAGGCGCCGGAGCAGCCTTGGTTAAGCTGCTCGGTTGGACTTGTTGCCGAAACCCTAGTTCGACGAGCCAGCCGGCGTCACGTTTACCGTGAAATAGACGCTCTGGCTGACGACCGTGTTGTCAACGTTTTCGCTTGCCGTAACCGTGAGCGTCGCAACACCGAGTGGCGTGCCAAATGGGGCGAGCTGGCTTCCACCGCTTTGGCAGCCGATACCTGCGCCGCTCAAGCCCGCGAGCAGGAGGAGCAGAACCATGAATCGCCTGGCACGGCGGCTGGCAAAGATGCGGGCACGCCGGCCAAACGGCAACAGGAAAAAGCCCAGGACTGCCAATGCCGTGCCACCGGCGGCACGAGGAGAGACCGGCGAGGGCTGGTTCCTCGAACTGACGGAATTGTTGGCGGTTTGCCCCGCCGTGAACGTCTGAACAACAAACGTAACATTCACCGGCGGGGTCACATCCTGTGGCGTGGGAATGCAGGTCATGTCGTCTTGCAAAGCCACCGAGCACACAATTTGCACCGGACCGGTGTAGCCACCCAGTGCAGCTATGTTGAACGCAACCGAGCCCTGCCCTCCCTGCTGAATATTCAGATTCGTCGGCGGGTTTTGGGGCGCTGGCATGATGGTGATCGTCTGAACGCCAATCGCGAGTGAATTTGAGTTGGCCGAGCTGTATACCGTATCGCCTTGGTAGAACGCGTAGATTGAATCCGCGCCGCCCGGAACAGTTTGACTGGTGAGCGTAGCAATGGAAGAGTCGCCGGATGCCGCCGGTGTCAGATTGACGGTCCCCAGAATCGCAGTCCCGTTGTAGAAGACCACTGCCCCGGTTGGGTTCTGTTCCGCCCCTGCTGCCGGGGCTACCGAAGGCGTGACGGTAGCTGTGAGAACGAGCGCCTGCCCTGGTGGAACGGTAGTGAGATTCGATGTGATGACTACGGTGGGAGGATTCTTGGAAACCGTGATTGCAGTCGCCAGGGACGTTGATGCCGCGTAGTTGGTGTCGCCGCTGTACGTCGCAACAATTTGATGTGGCCCCGACGTCAGTGGGGCTGTGAGTGTGGCGGTTGCCGTGGAAGGAGTGCCAGTGACAACAGACGCGACGGCCTGTGTGACTCCATCCAGTGCGAACGTAACGGTTCCACTAGGCGCGGCTCCGGCGGTCGCGTTGGTGGATGTAATTGCGGCCGTAGCGACGAACGTAGCTCCTGGCGCATACGAGGGCGAGGTTGTAGTCACCACAACATTCGTTGTGCTGGCTTCAACCTCGACAAGCACTGCGGGCGAAAAGTTGCCTGCGTAGACAGAATCGCCACCATAGTCGACAACGATAATGTGTGCGCCAAGGCCAAGCGCCCCGGTGATGGTCTTGCTCGCGCCTGAAGTCCCCCCCGTGCCGGGCACAAGAGTGACATCGGCAAGGTCGGTACTTGTGGTGAGGTCGTAAAAGGTCACGACGCCGGTGGGAGCTGGCCCCTCAGTGTTGGAGACGACATTGCCCGAGAGGGCAAGCGAACCGCTGGGATTTATAACCTGTCCAGCGTTGATGGTATTGTTCACAGTCACCCCGCCCGTTCCTGTAACCAGGACACGCCAGCGAGTGACCAGAGCATGGGCATCGAAAGCACCAAGGCCGGTTGCGAGATCGTAACCGGGAGCCGCGGAGAAACCAATGAATCCCGTCGCGTCGCAACCCGCGCTGCCGGGCAGGCAAGGAAGGCGAGCTGAGCCCAAATCGATGTCAGTAAAGACGCCGCTCGTGCCGCTCAGCGCATAGAGGCCAGGGGCAAGGTTGCCCTGAGCGCCATATTTCTGAGCGATGAGCGCCGAAACGCCGGCAAATATCGCCGCCGATACCGAGCTGCCGCCTGCGCGGTACAACGTGCAGCCGGTTGACGCCGTGCTTCCGGAAAAGCAGAATGCCAGGCCGGGACTTGCCGCGTTGTCGAGGGCCGTCGGGAGAGCGAGGTCAGGCAGCGATCGGCCTTGCATATTTTGATTCGCTTGAATGCCCGTCGATTGCCAATCAGGAGCAGAGTAAAGAGAGCTTTTGCCCCCTCCCCCGGCGTAAGCGGGGTCCGCGGGATTCACGGCCTCCCAGGCCGAAAGTTGAGCCTTTTCCAGCGCCACGCCATTGGCGGAAAAAGCGGCAGCGCCAACTGCGGTGTTCCAGGGAGTGGATGCAAGGGCATTCACACCGAATCCCGCATCGACAGGCTTGAAGCTGCCTGCACGGGTGCAGGCAGAGGCGCCGCTGTCTCCAGTAGCAGCGATGACCGCAAGCCCTTCAGCAGCGGCCTGGCGATAAAGAGCAGCGTAGAGCGCCTGATGCGTGGGGCTAAGCGCGGCCTCGCATACTGAGTAGCCGACTGCGACCGTGTGTACGAGAGCGTGATCGACGATGGAGGCTAGTGCGAGGTCCAATCCGTCTGTGGCGTTGGTCGAAGCTGCTGGCACGAGCAGAATCTGTGCACCCGGCGCGGCAACGCCAGCCCAAGAGACGGCAATCGTTGCAGCAGCTTGTTCTGCACCCGTCCCAGGGTCAAGACCATCGGGAAGCACAGCAAGCGGCGAGGCGGATAGATGATACGAATCGCGAAATGAAGCCACATCCTGGATATTCGCGTTGCTTCTGGAAGGGATGGCGATGAGCTCACCTGCGCCGTCGGTTCCAGCCGAGCGCAGCGCATCAAGGTGAAGCAGCGATCCCACGAATTGAGGCGTGAGCGCGGCCGGATGACTGCTTGAGGATTGCAGGTTGAGTTCGGCGGCTGAAATGGATAGAGGCTGAGGGTCGGTCAGGGCCGCGACAGCTAGAGCTCCGTCCAGCGAGGCAATCCCCTGCACCAAAGGCGCAAGGGGCGCGGGAACAGAGATGAGACTGGCCAGAACGAAACGAGGTCCGGAAGGCGAGGAGACTGCATGGATGCTGGTTGAGAAGGCGGTTTCAAACTGGCCGACCGAACCGGACACCTCGATCCAGCCACGTCCAGCCGGAATAGAGACGTCCTCCAAACCCTGGCTTTGGAGCCAGGCAGCCACGGCAGCAACATCGGACGCTGAGTTTGAGTAGCTGTCAGCGAAGGCCGAAGGCGTTAGCCACTGGTGATAATCAGCCGAGCCCGGAGTCTGAAGAGATTGCAGGCGGGCGTTGAGAGCTCGCTGCTTCGCGGGAGACGGCGCAAGAAGCACGAGGACGCGATCGAGACGCGCATTTGCTGGAGCGGGACCAAGATCAATCGTGCCCGGCTGGGTCGTGGAGACAGGTGTCGAATGGGTTGATGTGTCAGCATTCCGCCAGTCTGCAGAGATTCGAGAGACGGGCGCGGCCGATTGTCCGGAGGCAATCTCAAGGCCGGCAAAGCCCACAGTGTCGAGGGAGGCCACGAAGAGGATTGCGAGCGGAAGACCGAAGCGAAAATTGCTAGCCATGTTCCTCTCTTGCCCTTGCACTCCGAAGCGGATCGCCTGTCTACGGAGGGAAGAGACGTTCGTCCATCGTGCACCAATCAGGAGCCGATTCACACGAGCTCTTTGTGGGCAAAGGCAGGAACAAAACAATGCTCTTCGCCCCGATTGTATAGCGATAGATAGGAGGGATGAAGGGGATTCTGCGGCACGAGGAACTGCATTTGCAGGAATGGGCTAATGCTGGCAAGAATGGAACCCCGCCGCTCCGATTGCTAAGGGAAGGCAACGGAGCGGCGGGGTCGAATCATTCCTCACTGGATTCCCAGGTCTGTAAGAACCTTCGGTTTCTTCTCATCCACCACGAGCAGGTTGTGGCAGGCGGAGCAATCCTGAGTGATGGCTGTTTTGCCGTCTTTGGTGGCGTGGTCGCCGTCGTGGCATCGGAAGCAGCCCGGATAGCTCATGTGACCAATGTGATTCGGATGCGTTCCCCAGGTGACTTTCATGTAGGGAAATACATTCTGACTATAGAGAAGCACCAACTGTTCGCTTGCGGTCTTCAAGAGATCAGCTTTTGCAGCGAGGACTTCGGGATGGTTGGCCTGGTAGAAGGCATTCAGTTGCTCGGGTATCTTGGTCTTCGCCTCTTCCTGGGTGGCATAGTTGGCCTTGAGCAGTTCCATGCCCTCTTTGTGAATCCAGGGCAAGTCTGGGCTGATTGCGCCCTGGGCCATGGAGCGATTAAGAGCATCCTCGGGCGTCACAAAGGTGTGCGCGGCGCGATTGTGGCAGTCGATGCAATCCATCACGCGGCGCTCACCCTTGGGTTCATCCCCCTTGAGAGTTGAAGCAGTGAACGTCGTTTCAGATCCATCGGCATTGCGTCGCTGAACCCAGGGAATCGTGGTGCGCGACGAATCAGTGGTGATGTATTCGATGTGACCGAGATGAACGCCGTGAATTCCTGTGAGGTGAGAGAGCGAGTCCTGGCCGCCCAGGTGGAGCACGATCACGCTCTGGGTTTCAGTGTTGGTCTCGTCGTCGGCAAAGGCTGACTTGACCAGCAACCTTTCACCGATGAATCGAGCGGGCGTGTGGCAGCCCTCGCAGATATCGCGCGCAGGACGCAGGCTAGATACAGGCGACTCGATAGGCGTGGGATAGCGATCGAAAGTGACCTCGAGCAACTGTTTGGTTCCGTTCACCTTGGCGCGGAAGTATGAGGCTGCGCCAGAGCCGATGTGGCAAGCAACACAGTCGACATGGGAGTGAGCAGAGATCTTGTAAGCCGTGTACTCAGGGTGCATAACATGGCACGATTGCCCGCAAAACTGTGGGGAGTCCATGTATGCCGCGCCGCGGTAGCTGGCCACCGCCACAACCAGCAGGTTAACGATGGTTGCAACCAGGACTATGTCCAGCCCGTGACGGAACATCCGGTCATTCAGATCGATCTTGGGAAACTCTGCCGGGATCTGTCCGGCTAATTGCAGCTTTCTGCGGCGAATGAAGACGCCGATCGGGATCAGCACCAGGCCGAGAATGAACAGGCCGGGAAGCAGAAGGAAGAAGATGATGCCCAGGTATGGATTGTCGTTGGACCGTCCAAAGATCTCGACGAGCCAATAGGCAATCATAGTGACGCCGGAAGCGCTGGTAATGGCGCCACCGGCAAGGCTTATGGGATTGTTGCCAAAGAAGAGAGCCGGCCGCACCCAGTTTTCACGGAATTTTTGCAGAAATGGCAACTGTCTGTCCCCCACACAAATGTTTTCTTGCGTCTGAATGCGAGGCCACGAATTCCCAGAGCCTCATCGCATCCCAATCAGCACCGTGAGCGCAATTCGGCTCGCTGATCGATTGGGAAGAGACGACGCAACCTTATCGTAGCCTTCGCACCAGGCGGGCACGTTGTAAATCTTGTTTCAGCCCTGGGTCGGGCTTATTCGACCGGTTACTTCCCCAGGCTCTTGTAGTACTCGACAACGGCTTTCACATCAGCCGGGGCGAGGCCGGCAATCGGCTTCATCTTGCCTTTGCCAGCAGTGACGGCTGTCGACATTTCCTCCACGGAAAGCTTCTTGATGTCGGGGTCGGTTACAGCCTTGATGCCCATCATCTTGGCCATGCCGGGATTGGGAACGCCGGCTGAGCCATGGCAGCTCTGACACTTGGCTTTGTAAGTCGCTTCGCCCGAATCAGCAAAGCACACGGCACTCGCGGCTAATACCACGAAAGCCAACACCACTTGAGAACGAAGAGTCTTCGACATAACACTGAACTCCATAACACCAAGGAAAATTCCAGAGGGGCTCGACCTGAATCGAGCACCCTGCGGAAGGAAATGTTTCACAAGCGAATTCAGCGAACAGCGAGCCGCAACGCCTGGAAGTGGGTTAACAAGGAAACTGGCGGGAAGTTCGGGCTGAGCCCCAATCTACCCCCGGTGGTCAAAGGCGGTACCCGACACTCTGGACAACTGCCTTTTCAAACGTGTCGCGAGAACGGACCAAGCAGGAAACTCCGTTCTCTAAGTACCGGTCATACATTCTGTTCTGCTGAGAATTCCCACGCTAGAACTCGTAGTGAATTCCCAGGGTTACGTTATTGGCGTGAAAATTCCGCGCCGCGGTTAAACCTGAAGGCGATTCTGTCAATCCTGTCGGCTGCGATAAAGACTCGCAGGGAACAACCTGTGAAGTCAAAGACGTAGAGAAGCTGCAATTCTGCGGACCGGAAGGTCCTCCTTCTCCGTAGCCGTAGAAGTTGTACTCCGCCTTCAAAATCGTTTTGGGGCGCACTGCCCATGCCAGATTCACAAAGGGAGACTGATACGTGGACACCAGCGAACCGCTGACGTCGCGCGCATCGTTGAAGAACCGGCTACCGTTCACGGAACTGATCCGATATCCGAGATTCGATTGGACTGCCTTGACCGGGGACAACCGGACGGACACGGACCCGTATTGCGTTGGGGCGCTCATGAAATCGCGGCCGAACCAGTCCGCCAGTTGAGTCGTCGAACCTCTGCCGAAAACGCCAGGGCAGACATTCGGTGCCCCGCTGCTGGTGAGGGTCGCGGTCCCAGGATAGGCGCCGGGCTTGTTCGCCGCGTTTTGATTGCCGTTGTCGAAGCAGATGTTGGTTGCCGTATAGACATCGGTGTAGGCATAGCTGAAGTCGAACCCATAATGGTCATTCGGCATCAGCACGCCGCTCACGCTCGCAATCCTGGTGTGATCTACGTGATCGAGCGGGCCAACGTATGGATCGTCGCCGGCGGCCACAGCGGCCTGATTATTGTTCGTGTTGTTATGCCGCTCAAGGTCATTGAAAGCGCCCGAAAACGTCGCCCAGGGTTTCGGCCTGTATCTAGCATGTACCCTGTAGTGCCACAACTGCCGCGGCGCGACCGGCGTGAGGGCGTTGTCGGCATAGGCCATTTCTACCGAGCCATTGAGATCGAGGTTTGCGGTGGGTCGCACTGCAGCAGTAAACACCCCGGCGTCTTCGTTAATGGTCACCGTCCCGCCAAGCGTTGCACCCACGGCTAACGGAGCGTTATGAGGGTCACCCTCAGCTACTACGTGGTCTTGGTGGCGGTAAGTGAGCGAGAACGTGGAGTTGGACGAAACATCCAATGTTCCCGTCAGATTATTGGTGATATACAACTGGCCCGTATAGCCGGGCAGCGGCGTGCCGATGGCCGGACTGCCTTCAAATGTGGACGCCCCCGCAGCCGCCGTCGTGGTTGTGAGTGGGCCCTGATAGGTAATCGTCTCATTGGGATTGGTGGGAGTCGCAACGGTAGTTCCACTGATAAAGACCGCCGTTCCTGGTTGGTGCATCGAGGAGAAGCTGATCTGATCGCTGAGGCTGAACTTACTCGTTGCCTGCCACACGGCTCCCAGGTCGGCGGCAAGAACCTGGCGTGTCGCTTGCGCATTCCCGGCATAGCTAAGCTCGCGCGTCGCCCCATTCAATCCCTGGTAGCTGTCGTAGTAGTTGGGCAGGTGCATATTCGCGTTGGTGAACCGCACATTTCCGTCAATCGACAAGCTCTTGATGCTTGAGCTCTGCAAACGAAGGACCTCGGTTGGGAAGATGGAGCGAGTCGGCTGGGAGCGCAGGTAACTGGTGACCACGGCGCAGGCGGGGTTGATTACCGGCAGGCCTCCAGGTGTGTTTGGCGACGACAAGATGGTATAGACGGCCGGATTTGTTCCGCTGGCAGGCGTATAAGCGTTGCCCATGCTGGCCGTGTTGCAGGCGCCGATGCCATAGGGCGAAAGGCTGTCAAAGTCGTTAATTGCTACCGGGGTTCCGTCCGCCTCCTGGAAGATCAGCGAAGTTGGGTTCAGAGTGAAATATGAGTCGCCTTTGAAATGCGTGATTTGCTCTTCATACGTGAACGAGGTGCCGCGCACAGGCTTCCAGTCGAGCGCAGCCGAGATGTCGTCGGTGTCGTTCCGCTGGTGTTCCTCAAGGATGGCGTTATACTTGGCGAACTGATAGCCGCTGGGGCTGCGGCTTGGCCCCTCCATAAGGTTCTTGGAGTACGAAATCCGATAAGTCACCTTCGACAGGGGCATCAGGACGACACCCACATCGGTCATTCGCCGAACAGTGTTGAACAGGTAAGGCGATTGCAGTGTCTGCGGCCATGCGTACGAGCCGGTTGGCGCGTTGGAAGGGCCGATTGGAATCGACTGTCCGCCGGGAATGTTTGGATTGCCGAGCAGGTCGTAATCGAAGTACCTGCGGTCACGGCGGAACAGCCCGGTAAACTCGTAGATCTTGCCCTTCGAAGCGCTCATCCGGGCGAAGTTCACCGGATCGCCTCCGAATCCGCTACCCACAACGCTAAGTGTGTCTACAAGGGTGTTTTTCTGGCCGGGCAGCGCGCGCATCTCAAAAGTTTCATTTTGCACCCGCGGTCCAGAATGCAGATTCACCAGGTTGCTGTACATCGCCTGACTACCCGTTGCATTGGTAATGCGCCCGCCAAGATCCACGCTCTGATGGATCGAATACCCGAGCGGGGTGGTCATCTGGGCTTCGGGCGCCGGACCGGCGGGGGCCGGGCTCTGGCCGGCGGCGATGCCGGCCGTCATCAATAGAATGGCGGCTCCGCCAGCCACGCACTGAATGATTGCGGTAAGGGGCTGTTCATTGAACAGCCGGAAAGAGCATCTTAGATTCGTCATAAAAGCCTCACATGAATCCACTGTTGCTGACACGAAGCTTTGAGCTTGTGTGCCAAATTGCCACGAACTCTGGGCCGCGCCAACGGCTGTAGCGCTCGGGCGCGGCGCAATTCCATTACCTGAGAAACGCCGCATTCATGTTTGAACCGTGAATCATGGTGTGGCAGTCGGTGCAGGGCGTAAGCTCTGACGAACCCGCGTTCACACCGTGCACGGTCCCTGCCGCAACCGGGCTGTGGCACTGGTTGCAAAGCAGGTTGATGTTCGGCATATTCAGCAGCCGCGCATTCTGCGACCCGTGCGGCGTGTGGCAACCCATGCACCCTTCACCTTTCACCGGCGTGTGCTCGTAGACAAACGGCCCGCGCTTCTCGGTGTGGCACTTGGTGCAGATCATGTTCGAATCGTTTCTGGACCTCAGGTTGCTTTTCTCAAAGGTGCCGTGCACGTCGTGGCAGTCGCTGCACTTGACGAGCCCCTCGTTCACTTTGTGGTGGGTCGGCATGTCGAACTGCGGCTTCTCGTCGGTATGGCATTGGAAGCAAAGCGCGGGCTGAGCTGCCTTGAGCAACTTGTCTTCCTTGGCGGCGTGGATATCGTGGCAGCCGATGCAGCTCACGTTGGCCTTGGCGTGCGGCGAGCGCTCAAAGTCCGGATGGGACCCCGCATGGCAGCCCAGGCAGGTTTTGTCCACTTCCTTGGCCGAAGCATTGGCGGGGTTGAAGATCTTGGTCTTGTCCCCACCACCATCGACGTGGGCCTTGCCCGGACCGTGGCAACCCTCGCAGTTCACGCCAGCTGTGCCGTGTTGAGCCGCAAACTTGGTATGCGGGTTGCCGGCGAACTTCTTCGCAACCTCTTCATGACAAGTGGCGCAGACTTCCCCACCTACAAAGTCCCCCGGGGCGGCGTCCTTTGCCTGTGAAGCACCGGCCTTGGTTTCCGGTGCCGGCGCTGCTTGAGCAGTGGCGCAGATAATGCTCGCGCCCAGCAGCAACATCATTACGGCTCGCAGTCCCGTCCATTTGTCCGGGGCCGCTCCGATCGTCACTCGCCTTACAGGCCCATCTCTATACATGAAAAATACCGCCTTAGATGCCACGAACACGACATCGTGAGTGAATTGAACAAGCAAACCCAGGTCAAAGAATGTGCAATATGGATCAGAATCTCAATTCAAGAGCGCCACGAGATGTAGGCCCCAATTACCTTTGAAGGCGCTCTTTGTGCGGAGCATCACTTCATGGGCAAATCGTACTTTCAAAACTGTATTCCGCTCGGTGATCCTCATCACACTCCGAAAGCAGAGGCCATTCGGAAGGGTAAGCTGATCGAATTGTGATGGAGAAACGAGAACTTGCGTGTTCGATGAAAGGGACATCCAGCTTCAATGCTCATGAAAAGGTGCTGCTTAGGCGGGGGACAGCTCCGCGATTTCCCAATTCGGTTGCGTGTGATGAGCATGTCCCACTTCGGGGTTATGGGACTGAGCAAAACCGGACAGTACTTGCCACGGAAGATGTGATGTCGAACGCGAAACATCGTCGCGGAATCACGGCGTCAAAGGGCGCAGTACTTTGTGGTGGGGCCAGCCGGCGACAATTTCAACCCGAGAAATGAACGCCTGAGCTGAATGAATGTGCGGCGCATCACATCATTGCATCGGCCTGTACTGGCAAACTTGGTTGAAATAAGGGCCTCTCTTTTGAGAGATGTCGACCGAAGCGATCTGGATGAAGGAATTCGCAAGCAGTATGAACCCGCGATTTAAACCCATGCACAGCTGCTCGGCCGGCGTCGTTAGGGGCACGCAATGGCAAGTTCTGAGATTTCGGTAGGAACGCAGATGCGGCAAAAGCATTCGAGTCGGCAAGTGCCGGTCGGCTGTGCTGCCTGCGCCAATCGGCGGCCGGGCTGGTTTTGCTCTTTAGGCAGTGCCGTGCTAGCCGACCTTGAACTGGCCACCAGCACAGTTTCGCTGCCCGCCCAGGCGGCACTGTTCAGCCAGGGGGATGACGCACGCTGCCTTTACCTTATTTGCGGCGGCTACCTGAAACTGACAGCGGGCCGCCAAGAGGACAAGCAAATGATCGTCCGCATTGCCGGGCCGGGCTCGATGCTGGGGCTCTATGCGGTGCTTTCCCATGGACTCTATGAGGTTTCAGCGGAATCGCTGACCGCAGCCCAACTGCGGCCGGTGGAACGAGACCGGTTTTTGAGCTTTTTGCGGAGTCATAAGGAAGCACAAATGCGTGCTGTGCAGTGCATTTGCCAGGAGTATCGATTCGCCCTGCAGGATGCGTGCCGGATTGCCCTGTCTGAAACGGTGGCTGCACGCCTGGCGAGGCTCCTTCTGGAGTTGGCCCACCAGATTGGCGAGCAAGTGAATGGGGCTGGATTTCAGTTCCCGCTGCTGTTGACGCATGAAGAGATGGCGTCGATGACTTGTACCACGCGCGAAACGGTGACGCGCACTCTAGGCCAATTCCGCAAAGACGGTTGGATTTCGATCGAGGACTCGCTGGTTACTGTTCACCAGCCGGATCGGCTGCAATCGCTGATCTAGAATCATTTAAAGAATCAAATCCTCAACCGAGCCGCTCCCGTACCTCCTTTTCCGCGAGTCCAATGGAGGTTGATCCGGAGCGTTATCATAAATGAGTGGGAGTTCACGTTGCGTATGAAGCGTAGTTTTGCCTGGTTTTGCCTTGTCCTATTGATGAGTTGGACGTCTTATTCTCAGACCGCGGGTACTCCGGTTGTGAAGCCTGCTGCTACCTCCGCCGAGAGCCCGGAGATTCGAGAATTTCAAAAGATCGAGGACTCCTGGGCGACTTCGATCAATGATCGCGATCAGTATGGGCTGGAGCTTGTGTTGTCGCCACTGTTTGTGGATGTCTCGGCAACCGGGGATATAACGACACGTAATCAGCAGGTAGCGTCGGTGATTACGGGTGAAGACAAGACCATTCATCTGGAGCAACGAGTGATCACGGTTCGCATGCTGGGCGACATCGCCGTAGCGAACGGCACGTACTCACTGCATCACAAAGTGAGTGCAGGCCCGGTGGATGAAAAGGGTGTATTCACGCACGTATTTGAACGGACCCGGGGCGGCTGGCTGTGTATCAACTCGCAACGTACGATATTGCGCGAAGACACGAACACAAACACAAAGCAGAAGAAGAAATCGGAATCGGAACTGCCGTTCCACATTCCGTTGCTGTCAAAATAGCGAGCCCCCTCAAGCATTCGCTCTATTCCATTTCGGGATTTGGACTTGATAGCGCATCGTGTGCGCTCAAGCATCTGCCAGCTTTGACCGATGAGCCTCTTGAATACGTGTGCCGAGGGTCCACTCAGGACCAGTCGAGGGACACGGAAGGGTCGGTCATTGATGCAGAAGTCGTCATTGGGCCTCCGCCTGGCTATTTCCTCCTTTGTCGCGGTTTCGGTTGCCGCGATGATTTTTGGCGCGATCGCCTGGCAGATCGTTTCTGAGCGGATTCACCACCAGGCGATGGACGAGGCTGCTCGAAAATCGGCAGAAGCGATTCTGCAACTGACCTCGATCGATCAATTGACGCACGCCCAGGTGGATACCAGCATGCGAGTCCTTCAGGACGAAGGCAGGGCGAGAGGCCCGGCATCGATCCAGGGGACCGCCACGGCAGGTGGCCGAAGCGTGCCCGATCTACATCTCGGCCGGGAGTCCGAGGTTCAGAATTATGCGATGGTGGACCACGTGAAGGGGCTTGCTGGAGGCACAGCCACCTTGTTCGCGTGGGATGGGCACGACTTCATTCGCGTGACAACAAACGTAATGAAGCCGGACGGAAGCCGCGCGGTGGGAACGGTTTTAGATATAAAAGGACACGCCTACGCGGCACTGACGCAGGGAAAGCAGTTCAGCGGAGTGGTCGACATTCTGGGAGTTCCTTACACCACCAGTTACGTTCCCATCAATGACCCGACTGGGAAACTGGCGGGGGCGTGGTACACCGGATACCGGCTGGACTCGATTGCGTCACTGGGCAAGAGTATCGAGGATGCCGCGCTGCTGGATCACGGTTTCCTCGCGCTTCTGAAGGCGTCCGGGGCGGTGGTTTTCCACGGTAAGGGCGTAAGCGAAGGCGATGTGACTCGCGTGCGCGGCAAAGCCGAAGGTTGGGTGATCTCCGAAAGCAACTATCCCGCATGGGGCTACACGATCCTGGCCGCATACCCCGAGGCCGATGTCCGGGTCCGGCTTCTGAAATCCGGTGCGATTCTTGCCGCAGGGATTCTGGTGCTGGTGAGTCTGGTGGTTGTGCTGCAGTTTGTTCTTTTGCAGAGGCAGGTGCTGCGCCCTGTAAAGACGATGGCTCTCGAGATGGCGAACGCAGACCTGAACACTCTGATGGAGATGGAACGGGACGACGAAATTGGAACGATGGGAAGGAGCTTCGATCAGTTTGTGATGCGATTGCGGGAGACGCTCTTTCAGGTGCGTGACGGCTCGGCGGCATCCAGTTCGAAATCGACCGAGATTCGAGGCATATCGTCGGAGATGGTTGCTTGCATGTCGGAGCAGCTTCATTGCGCTGAGGAGGCGAGCGCTGCGGTAGCGCGGCTGTCGGAGAAGATTACCGGAACCGCCAAGCACACGGATGAGGCGCTCGACTGCGCCAGGTCCGCGGCGGGCGCGGCGCGGGGCGGGGCGGAGTTAGTAGCTTCGAGCACAACGATGATGCAGAAGCTTGCCGCAGACACCGAGGGCAGCGCATCGCGCATCGCGAGGCTGAGCGAGCGCGCGCAACAGATCGGGTCGATTGTCGGCGTGATTGAGGAGATTGCCTCAGGTACCAACCTGCTTGCTCTGAATGCTTCCATCGAGGCTGCGCGAGCCGGGGAGCACGGGCGCGGGTTCGCGGTGGTAGCTGGAGAAGTCCGTCGCCTGGCCGAGCGCACCGCACTTGCGACACAGCAGGTAGCAAGGCTGGCGAGCGAAATCAGGACGGAAACCGAAGAGGCGGCCAAAGGGATTCTGGCTTCGTGCGCGGACGCCCACCAGGGCGCGGAAGCGGTGAGCAGCCTGAATAGCCGCTTCGAGCAGATATCTCAACTGGTGGTCGAATTCGATTCCCGCATCGGCCGCATTGCAGCAGCGGCGCGGGAAGAGGCAACAGCTGCCGACCAGGTGAATCAGACGATGCAGGTGGTGGCAGCGAGCGCGAACCAGAGCGCCGATGGAGCGAAACACGTGGTGGGCGCAGCCGACGAACTGCGCGGCATTGCGCAAAAGCTCGAGACCCTGGTGGAGAGTTTTCAGATGGTCGATCTGGCGCAGGATCGCGCGGCCTGATCTGGCCGGGCGTTGAGAGAAAAATTTGCCGAGGGTTCCGGCGAGCTATCCAGCCTTGCGTCGATCGCCTTGAAGCTTGATGGAGATGTGCACGAGGCTCAGCGCGGCTGGGGTGACCCCGGGCAGCCGGCTTGCCTGGCCGATGGTGACCGGCTGCACACGTTCGAAGACCTCCTGCATTTCGCGGGATAGGCCACTGATGACCCGGTAGTCAATCCATTCTGGAATTGCCACGGACTCAGCCGCCTTGAGTTTTTCGATCGATTTCCTCTGCTGATCGAGATACCCGGCAAATTTGATCTCAGTTTCTACGGCGCGGGCTTCGTTGCGCACACGCGCGGCATTGAGCCCTGGACTGCAGTCGGTGTGCGCCTGCCGCGAACGGCCAGCGAACTCTGCGAGCAGGGGATCTGCTGCAAGATCTTCGCTGATTGCTTTGAGCACTGGCTCGATGGTGACTTCCGGCCTGCGCAGCAACTGGGCCCAGGTCTGGCCAGTCGAACTGGTGAGATCGCCGAGGCCTAGCGCGGCGACTCGGTCCGGTGTTGCCTTCGTCTGTATTAACTTTCGGCTCAGCGCGGCCATCCGTGCCTGTTTGGCTTCGAACTCGGCCCACGCCTGGTCGTTGATGAGACCGAGGCGGCGGCCGTAGGGGGTGAGGCGTCGATCGGCGTTGTCGATGCGCAGGTGAAGGCGGAACTCGGCACGCGAGGTGAACATGCGGTAGGGCTCGTCTGTTCCTTTGGAGATGAGATCGTCGATGAGGATGCCGGTGTAGCCTTCGGAGCGATCGAGCGTGAATGGTGGCTCGCCCTTGAGGAAGAGGGCGGCGTTGATTCCGGCCATGATTCCCTGGCAGGCCGCTTCTTCATAGCCGCTGGTTCCGTTGATTTGGCCGGCGAGGTAGAGCCCTTCCATGGATTTGACGCGCAGGGTGCGATCGAGTTCGGTGGCGTCGACGGAGTCGTATTCGATGGCGTAACCGGGGCGAAGCATCTCGGCGGCTTCGAGGCCGGGAATGGAGCGGACAATCTGAAACTGGACTTCCATGGGCAGCGAAGTCGACATGCCGTTGACGTAGACCTCGTGGGTATTGAGACCCTCCGGTTCGAGGAAGAACTGGTGCTGGGTCTTGTCGGGGAATTTGACGATCTTGTCTTCAATGGATGGGCAGTAGCGCGGACCGATGCCCTCGATTCGCCCGGAGTACATGGCAGAGCGATGGAC
>Ga0182016_10000659_pt1 | contig 43015 bp, 36 predicted proteins | sample 712S2MmetaG_FD_120491 | JGI IMG/M metagenome (GOLD analysis project Ga0182016, IMG submission 120491) | Permafrost microbial communities from Stordalen Mire, Sweden - 712S2M metaG | ecosystem: Environmental > Terrestrial > Soil > Wetlands > Permafrost | place: Sweden: Stordalen | collected...
CAGACGTTTCAGTTCCTCAGCCGTGAGAACCAGCGCCGGGAGTTTGGACTTTCCAGCCATGTTCCCCACAACATAGCAGACCGCCGACATTCTGTAAATGTTTTAATGAAACGATGTACTAGTTAAGCTCGGACCCTCTTGCTTTCTGATCCAGGCGGTTGACCATGAATCGAGACAAAAAAGGAGCGGCATTTGCCAAGAAAGGGGAAGTCTCCGACTAGACGAGGCCCATGTTAACTCTATGAAGACCCTGTGTGAAACAACCTCCGCCAGGCTTCAGGAGAATGTTCTTGAAACCACGACATCCATTCCAGCGGAACCTAATGGCCAAATCTACAAGCGCATTCTTGTCGGGACGGATTTCTCGGAGGCTTCCAAGGCGGCGTTTGAACAAGGATTGAAGCTGGCCAAACAGAGCGGCGCCGAACTCCTCCTTACGCACGCCTCCACCGTGCCAGATACCCTCAGTTTTATGCCGGCGGAGGCCTATGATAAGTGGGAGCTGCTCCAACGGACGGAGACGGAGAAAAACATCGCCGGTCTCGTGCAAAGGGCCCATCAGGAAGGGGTGAAAGCGCATAGGCTTTTGCTCCAAGGGTTAGCGGATGACGCAATCCTTTATGCCGCCAAGCGGTTGGCAGTGGATTTAATCGTCGTTGGTACTCATGGCCACGATAAAAAATCCCGGTTCTTCAGCAAGAGTACAGGGGAGCGGGTGGCTTCGCATGCTCCGTGCGCGGTGCTGACGGCGCGTTCGCCTGAGCCGATAGCTTAAATTCACGGAAATCACAGGGTCAGGGGTCGGCCAATAGGAAGTTGGTCGCTGGAGGTGGACGGGGGCGGGGGAGAGGCGGATGCTGGCGGCACGGTCAGACCGTTGCGGATCGAATATCCCAGGGCCACCCATCACAAGATGGCCCAGGGCAATCAGAGCCCCCCCTCTTCGAGGACGATCATACCGCGTTCGGTTCGGGGTCAGTTCGTGGTATTGCCATATTCTGCAAAGATCAGGGACCACAATCGGCAAAAGTATTACAACACCAAGAACTGACCACGAACCGACGAGATTTCCCACATCGTGGAGGGGCCGGGGAGGCGGAATTGACCACGGATTTCGCGGATTTCACGGATGAGGAAGTCCCATCCGTGAGATCAGTGAAATCCGTGGTTTCCTTGTTCTTTTCAATGGCTCCTTTGTTAATTTTCCGCCTCCGTTTTTTTACGTGCATTACTTCGTTTCCGCGGGTTCGGGGTCAGTTCGTGGTATTGCCATATTCTGCAAAGATCAGGGACCACAATCGGCAAAAGTATTGCAATACCACGAACTGACCACGAACCGACGAGATTTCCCACATTGTGGAGGGGGCGAGGAGGCGGAATTGACCACGGATTTCGCGGATTTCACGGATGAGGAATTTCCATCCGTGAGATCAGTGAAATCCGTGGTTTCCTTGTTCTTTCCAATGGCTCCTTTGTTATTTTTCCGTCCACGTTTTTTTTTACGTGCCATCATTTCGTTTCCGCGTATTCCGCATGGTCCGCGGTTTGAAATTCTTTTGAGGCAAGGATGGTGGTTTTTTCTTCTCCATTGAAAACTGAACCAAAATCACAAAGGATACGGCATACATGAAATGCTGGCTGATGTTTGCCGCCGGGGTGACCGGGCTGGTTGTCGTCCGGGCGGAAGGCCAAAGCCAGACCCCTGGGCAACCGCCGCCGCAACCGCTGGTCAGCCTCTCCGGCCCGCCGACCGCCGCCATTCCGCAAGTGGAATCCAGCGCCGCGACGGTGGTTTCGGGCGAACAAGTGGAAGCGGGCTGGCTGACGGCCATCCGCGATCTGAGCGCGCAGGCTCCTGATTTCACCGTCTTTGATTCCGATACGCAGCGCATGCCCAAGTTTTCCCTGCGCGGGTTCCGGGAGAACAATTTTGGCGCGGGCCAGCCGGTGGCCGGTCTCTACGTGGATGGCGTGCCGTACTTTGACATGTATTCCCGGGGGCTGGAGCTTTTCGACGTGCGCGACATTCAATTCATCCGCGGCTCGCAGCAGACGCTTTACGGCGCCAGCGGGGTCGGGGGCGTGATCAATGTTGAAACTGTCCAGCCGGGCAATGTCACGCATGGCTACGCGGCAGCCGGCTACGGCTCCTACAATTACCAAGACTACCGCGTGGGCCTGGGCGGCCCGCTCATGACCAACAAGCTTTTCCTTAGTCTTGACGGATTGGACACCCTTCGCGACGGTTTCGTTTCCAACAATACGCTGCGCGATCATCCCGACAGCCGCGACGCCCTGGCTGGACGCGGCACCCTGCGCTGGGTTCCCAGCAGCGCCTGGACGATTACGCTGATGGGCAATGCCGCCCAGGAACGGGACGGTTTTGTGCCCACTTACCGGCCCGGCGCGGATGCCAATCCTTTCTCCGTTTATCGCAACCTCGATGGCGACGTGCACACGGACAACGTCGATGAGGCGTTGAAAATCACTTATAACGCCGGCTCGTATCAAGTCACTTCCATCACAACCCATCGTAATTGGCATGAGGATTTGCTGCAGGATTTTGACTTTTCCGCCGCCAATCTGGCGGACGGTTTCTCCTCCCCTTCGATCAACCAATGGAGCGAAGAATTGCGGGCGCAATCGCCCCCGGATGCCGGGGCGCTCAAATGGATTGCGGGATTATTCTATTTGTCAGACGCGCAGCACACCGATTCCGGCAGCGCGCAGTTCTCCCTCACGCCGCCTGTCACCATCCGAATGCTGGCCGAAACGAAAAGTGACACTTACGCCGCTTTTGGCCAGTCCACCGCGACTTTTCTGCAACAACACCTGGATGTGACCATGGGTCTGCGTTTGACCGACGACGAGGATTCCATCGCCCGCGCGGGAACCCAAACCGCCGCGGGCCAGCCCGTTCTTTCCACGGGGGCTTACAATTTGTCGAAAAATTTCACCTCCCTGCAGCCGCGAACCGCCGCCGCGTGGCACTTCACGCCCAAGTTGGAAGTGTACGTGAGCACCACGGCGGCGTACCAGAGCGGCGGGTTTAATCCCTCGGTCAACAACCCATCCTTGAGCGCCTATGGTCCGGAACGTTGCTGGGAATTTGAAGTGGGAGCCAAGACTTCCTGGTTGAACAACAAGCTCTCGATCAATGGGGCTTTCTTTTACACCGAGGCCGATGATTACCAAACCTTTCGCCTCAATCCGACGGACCCCACGCAGGGTTACCTGCTCAACGCCCAGCGCGCCCGTTTGGAAGGAGCGGAACTGGAAGTCACCGCCCGGCCGGTGCGCAGCCTGGACCTCTCCGCTTCCTTCGGCTACACCCACGCGGTCTATGAGCGGTTTAGCGAACCGGCGGCGGCGGGCGGTTTGACCCTGGACGGCAAGCCCATCAGTTTTGTGCCGGAATTTACCGCCAACTTTCTGGCCCGCTATCGGCTGCCCTGGTGGCATCTTTATGTCAGCGGTTCCTGCATCGGCATTGGCCGCTACGAATTGGACGATGCGAATAACGTCACGACCGGGCCGACCGTGCAAAGTTTCTACGCTCTGGTCAACGCCCAAGTCGGTTACCAGAGCAGGAGTTTCAGCCTCTATTTCTTCGCGAACAATGTATTCGACAGACACTACTTCAACAACGCGCTCAACTTGGGCTATTCCTCCCTGGTGCTGCAACCGGGCGACCCGGCGACGTTCGGCATCGCCGCGCGGCTGCACTTTTGAACGGCTTATGATCACGGAGGCAGCCAACTCATGACCGCCGAGGAATTTCGCCAATTGGCCCTCAGTCTGCCCGGAGCGATGGAAGCGGCGCACATGAATCACCCCGATTTTCGGATCAATGGCAGGGTTTTTGCCACCCTTGCCTATCCTGATGACAATTGGGGGATGGTGAAGCTCACAGCGGAGCAGCAACGTTCCTTTATCGAAAAGGCGCCGAATGTGTTTCGTCCCTGCAAGGGCGCTTGGGGGCAACGGGGCGCCACCAACGTTCATCTTGCGTCGGTCAACAGGGCCTTGCTGCAAGCCGCGCTTGAGGTCGCGGGCAGTAATGTCACCACCAAAACGAAGCGCAAGGCGCGGTGAGCCGGCTCAACCGCCTTCCGCGCCTGCGTCAAACTATTTGGTCATGGCCGGGCGGGGGCGCGGTTTGCAGAGCGCGAAAATGTCGGTCTGATGTCGGATGCCAAAACGTTCGACGTGATGGCCATCCACTTCCGCCGGCAGTTGATAAACCGGGTCGGCCGGTTTGCCGGTTTTGATTTCCTCCACCAACTCGCCCACGTTTTGCAAAATCCGCGTGGGTTGATAGACGTAATCGCCCACCGTCTCAAATTGCGTGGAACCGCTGAGGACCAGGTACGATTGCATCCCCGCCTCGAACGCGCCGCGAATGTCCGTTTCCATAGTGTCGCCGATCATGACGACTTGTTCGGGGGTGGAACCATTCAAGCCGATTAATTTTTTGCGGGCTTGCTGGAACATAAAGACATTGGGTTTGCCGAGGTAATAGGCGCGGCGTCCGGTGCTCGCTTCCAGGAACGCGGCGGTCGCGCCCGCGCCGGGACGGGTTTTTTCGCTGGAAACCGGGCACCAATTGTCCGGGTTGGTGGCGAGCAGGCGCGCGCCCCGCTCGATGCACTCATGCGCTTTGCTCAGTTTCTCCATGGAGATGGCCCCTTCGCCAATGACGACATAATGCGGGCGGATGGTGTCGTTGGGGATTTTTTGTTCGTGCAACGCGGCCAGCAAACCGCCTTCGCCCACGGCAAAGACCGTGCAGTTCGGATCGGCCGCGCAGAGAAAATCGGCTGTGTTGAGGGCCGAGGTGTAAAAATGCTTGCGGGACAAGCCGTGAATGCCCAGGTGTTTGAGGCGCACGACCAAGTCCTCGGGCGTGGGCGCGGAGTTATTGGTCAGGAACAGGAAGGGCGTGCCCGTGGCGTTGAGCGCATGCACGAAATCCGCCGCTCCAACAATCAGTTGGTTTTCCCTGTAAATGACCCCGTCCATATCAATCAGGTAGCCTGTTTTCATAGTCAAATAATTGGCACTTATTAAACTCTTCGAGCATGCAAGGGAATATGGGAACGAGGCAGCCGAAGAATTGCCGCCGGGTATTGGACAGCGGCCTATGTGTAACGCACGCGCCCGGCTTTGTCAAGGAGCGTTGAGCTGACTTTGCAATACGGGCTGGAGAATCCGCCAAACATTTTCGGCGACAAGGGCGTGACCCGCGGCGTTCGGATGAATGCGGTCCTCCTGGTTTAATTCCCGCCGCCCGCCCACGCCTGCGAGGAGAAACGGGATGAGCGCCGCCTGGTTCTTCGCCGCCAATTCAGGGAAAAGGGCGCGGAAGGCCGCGTCATATTCCTCGCCCATATTTGGCGGCATTTGCATCCCCGCGACAATCAGGTGAACTTGCGGATACTTTTGCCGCACCCGGTCGAGAATCGCCTGCAAGTTGGTGCGGGTGGCGGCAACAGGCAAGCCGCGCAGGCCGTCGTTGCCCCCCAATTCCAGAACCAACACGTCGATCTTGCGCCGCAGCAACCAGTCAATCCGAGCCAGGCCGTCGGCGCTGGTATCGCCGCTCACGCCCGCGTTGACCACCGTGCCAGGCCAGCCGGCCGCCTCGAGCTTTTTCTGCAACAAGGCCGGGAACGCTTGTTCCGGCTCCACCCCAAACCCGGCCGCCAAACTGTCGCCCAGGATCACGATCGTCTTGCGTGCGGCGGGGGCAGCGGCAGAAGCCTGGCCTCGGGCCCACGGCGCGAAAAAAAGCGCAAGGACCACGGCTAGAAAACACCCGCACGCTATCGCGTTAGGTCGCTTGGCTCGCATCGTCAAATCGAATATCGTAACGACCATGAATGCGCTGCGCGCCACGCCGACGCGCGCAAAGTCACTATGGCGAATTGGACTTTAACTTGGCCGCGACGGATTGGCCGAGCGCCTCGGCTTCCTTAATGGGGGCCCGTTCCTGGCAGCGCCGCGCCTTTTCGCCCAGGAAGGAAACCGCTTTCAGGTCCAATTCGGTTCCTTCCAGGCGCGCAAAAGCGGCCAACGGGCTTTGGCAGCCGCCGCCCATCGCGCGCAGAAAAGCGCGCTCCGCCGTCACGCATTGGAAAGTGGCTTCGTCGTTTAACTCGCGGCAAATGGCGGCCATGCGTTCGTCATCCTCCCGCGCTTCCAGGCCAATGGCCGCCTGCCCCACGCACGGCAGCATCTCGTCGATGTCCAGAAAGGTGGCCAGAATTCCCGGAGGAACATTCTCGCCCGTCAAACGACCCTCCGATGTCAAGCGAAAGCCCAGGCGGGCCATGCCGGCGGCGGCGAGAATCGTGCCGTGCAATTCCGGTTGTTCGGCCAGTTTGCGCAAACGGGTGCCCACGTTGCCGCGAATATCGACGACTTTCAGGTCCGGCCGCGCGGCCAGTAATTGCGCTTTTCGCCGGGTACTGGCGGTCGCGACCAAAAAGCCGGCGGGCAGACCGGCCAGGGTCAAGCGCGGGTTCATCGGCTCTTTGTAAATAAGAACATCACGCGCGTCTTCGCGCCGGCCCGCCACCGCGGCCAGTTTTAATCCGGGCGGCAATTCGGTGGGGAGGTCCTTGAGGCTATGCACCGCCAAATCGGCCCGTTGCTTGGCCAGCGCGACTTCCAGTTCCTTGGTAAACAAGCCGCGCGGCAAAGCGGCCTCGGCGTGGGAAAGCGAGGCGGTTTGCAACTTGTCCCCGCTGGTTTTGATGATCTTTAACTCGAAGGTCAGGCTGGGAAACTTGGCGCGGCATTGCCCCAGCACCGCATTGGCCTGGGCCAAGGCCAATGGACTCCCGCGCGTGGCAATCAAGATCGACTTTTGCTTCACGCGACGACAACGAATGATGAGCACTTTTTCAAGACGCCCGCATCATAGCGCAAACCGTTGCGCTGACAATGGCCAAACACGCCTCAAGGCCCGACCACCAGAGTGGCGTCGCCGCGCCGTCCCATCCTCTCCACCAGAACGCTGCGCGTTCAACGCACGGTGGCGCGGAAAAATTGCGCCTGGTCGAGCGGCGGGAGCGGAATTCCCAAGGTGAGTGTCGCGCCGTTGGCGCTATTCGTTTGGAGCGGTGTCCATGCCTCCAGGTCGTAAGAGCCTTGTAAAATCACCTTTGAGCCGGGAGAAACACCTGAAATCGTCATGCTCAAGATGCCGGCCGAAAATGAGACGCCACCCAAGGCGGGCGGTTGTTCCACGAAGTAGAGAAAAGACGAATAGCCGCTGAATCCGCCCGCATTACTCGCCCGCGCGTTCCATCGAAAATGATGTCCCGCCGGCAACGCGTTGGGCAGAGTGAAATTCGTCACGTTACCGACGGTGTCGTTGCTGAAGACCAGCGCGCTGGTCGTCAGGTCATTGAGATACAAGCCGTAATTCGTCGCGGCGGCGGCGGGGTTCCAACTCATCGTCGGATAAGCATTGGTCAGAAGGGGACCCGGAGCGGCCACACTTCCGGGAAAATTGGGAATTGGCGCGGCCGGCGCGAGGGATTCCGTTTGAAAATAAAACGGCGTGGAAGGCGGGCTGAAGCCAGCGCTATCTTCCGCCTGGACGGTCCACTGGAAAGCATGGCCGCCGGGAAGATCAGTCAATCTGACCGAATTGGTATTGCCGACATTGCTGTTGCTGTAAGTCAGGCTGGCGGTGGTAAGGTCGGAAACTAAAACCGCGTAACCGTTCGCGCCCGTCACCCCATTCCACATGAGGGTAGGTGAAAGCCCCGCAATGGTGGGCCCGGGATTGGTGGCCGTGCCGGGAGAAACCAGCGCAGGCGCGGACGGAGGAATCGCGGTCAAGCTGCCGGCCGCCACCCAACCGTTGGGCGGCGCGGCAAAGAGCACATACCACCAATTGCCCAGGGGTCCTTCCCCGAGATACCCCTGGCTGCCGGAGACTTGTGCGCCCAAAAACAGGCCATTGGGCGATTGGTCCACCGCCACCAAAGCATTGGCCTCCACCTTATCGCCCAAGGTGAGTGCCAGCGCCCCCGCTTCTCCCCTCACGAACAAAAAAAAGGAGAGCAGCCAAAACCGCCACCCAGCCAGCCTCACTTTGAAAATCACCTTCAAGACTCAGTGAAAAAGGTAAGGCGGCCCAAAACTGAACGCAACTGTGTACCGCATTTCCAGTGCGCTTTGGCCAAGGCCGCTTTTGCCTCCTCGCCAGTTGCCGGCGTCATACATCGGCCGCGGGCCATTGGGGGTGTCGGAGCGGGGGCAGTCCTCCCAGGAACACGCAGAATCGAGAATCAGCGAAATAAACTGGATTAGACTTGCGCTGCGGTGGGTGTGCCCGTATGGTGCCAATGTCTTTCGGATCGCGGGGTGGAGCAGCCTGGTAGCTCGTCAGGCTCATAACCTGAAGGTCGTAGGTTCAAATCCTACCCCCGCAACCAATTTAGGGCCTAAAACACACGTTTTAGGCCCTCTTTTTCAAGCACTTACAGCATTTTCCCTGTTTCTCCACACTTTTTGAAACATCCTGAAACAATTTGAGAAACGGCGAACAAAAATTAACCAAACCACCAACCACCTCATCATGTCCACCAGCCAGCAAGGCGATGAAGCACCGTTTAACGCCATTGAGTTGGCCCATGCTTGCCCACCGCCAGAAAGACGCTTCTGACGCCGCGCCGGAAGCGTGCTTACTGGCATTATGAGAAGCCAAAGAAAAAGCGGCAATAATTGCCTACTTTCCAGGTGCTCGGCCAAACTCCCGTTCAAACTCCCGGCGATACATTGCGCCCCCGTCCACAATCACGAGGCAGTGCGATTCGCCAGAAAGCTCCGACTTCCATAAAATCCAGATGAAAAGAAGGTTTGTGCGCTCGATGCCACCAATGCCGTCACCACCTGGGAACGGTCATCCAAGCCGCACGTCGCATCCCCGGCGATACCATTCTTGCAATTTGTGCATCGGCCACGCAAAGGTGATACGTCCCATATCATCCCTGGTGATAGTCGGGTTCGCGTAAGCATCGTCGCGTTGCGCGTAATCCCAAGCACTTATAACCGCCCTTAGGGTGCCCGTTCGCTTCGATTCCGATGAATCAGCCAATCCTTCAAAGCAACGTATTAAAGCCGCGATTCGGCATGCTGCGAATGCGTCGCATTTGATCTGAGAGCATCCATATCCTGTAATGAGTTTGACGTCTTCATCTCGCGGTCGAGATCCTTTAAGTGCTAGGAATTTGTCGAGTTCAGCGACGGATATTTTTGCTTCCGGGTCAATCTGGAAATCGGGTTCAGCGGGCGCGTTTTTTTTTCGCGGGCGGCCGCGACGCCCTGACGTTCGTTACCGCAACAGTTGTTATCGTTTTCCTCTTAAATTCTGGGAATACTTCTTGGAGACCCTTCACGAGCTCATCTGGGGTGGAACGACCCAGTTTGCCAGGCTTGCGCGATTTCACTAATGCCCAGACCTGCGCGAATTCCTCGTGCGTCACTTCCCGAAATGCCCCAGGCCAATATTTGTTAAGACGCCCACAGGCGTACTTGATCTGAGCTTGTTCCGACTTTGGTGGAAATTCGTAAGTATGCTCCATAATCCAGGCGGCTCTCCATATCTCGTCCGGGGTTGCCCACGCGTCAAATCTTTCAAGCACATCCGCGTGCATAGCTCTCAATTTTTCGTTCTCATTGCTCTCGAAGTCCCAAAGCAAATCTTTTGCCTCTCCATAGGTAAGCGGCTTAGTCTTGTCGGCATAATCCTCGAGTTCTTCGCCCGTGTCAACTAAGTACGCACGGATTGCCGTCAACTGCTCCTCAGTTGCCGGGCGGTCGTAATATTCCGCATTCGCCTCTGGAAACCTCCTGACACATTCTTCAATGGCATCGCTGGCCAAGCCTTTCGTGAGTCCTTCTTCCCATGTGCATTTGAACCACTGGAGCTTCAATTTCTGTTTTTCAGTGGCAGGCTCGACACGCCATGCGGCTCTTTTCACCTGCTCACGGTATTCGTCTTGACAGAGTCTCTCTGCAAGCACATCTCTTGGCGTTTGTAGTCGGCAATTTTGTAAGTTCCACATTTCAGAATCAGCGTAAGCGGCGGGCACTAAATCCAGCCTGTTGCAGCGAGCCAACATATGTAAGACGGTTTCACGATAACCCGAGGCCGGAATGCTCAGGTACTCCGGCTTCAAAAACTCTTTGGGGATATGATCAGCGTGGCCGGAAGACACCGCACAGTGAAGGGGCGTATCTGAGCGGGCCAAGTAACCTGATGCGGTGTAATGTGAATCGAAAGAGACCGTCATGGATTCTGCCGTCAAGAACCGGCGAGGAACGTCGTCAAGATGGCCACTCCAAGCAGCGAAATGTAAAGGCGTCTCCTTGTGATTGTTTAACGCCATAAATAGTCCGAAATCAAGAAGATGCCCTGGAATTTCGTTTATTCTTCCTTCTTTCGAAGCATAGTGAAGCGGCGTATTTCCTGCCTTATCCCTTTGCCTAATTGTTTCTTCGGTCAAGTCCTGGAATGGTGGATGGAGAGGCTTCTTTCTCCTTTTCCTCGAGGGCGCCGGTGACGTTTTACGTGGCGGGATCTTGATTCCAGGGAAATCTGTCGTGGGGGTCAGCGGCAGTTTGATCCTTGAAGCGCAATGCGGACAGGCAATTTCGCAGTTTTCCTCGCACAATTCGGAGAACTCGAACTCAATCCCGCCAGCGCATAAATGACAATAGCATTTCGTAAATAATTAACCCTACGCCGTTCGTACTACGGGTCAATTGGAACTGAAAGCTGCGGATTTACATCCTTCCAAAATATTGGTTCAAGAATCGCCTTCAATCTTTTTTCCAGGTCCCAATCATGATCGCAGCTATCAGCCCAATATCGTGGGGACAACACCTCGCGGATTTCTCGGAGTTCAACTTCTGGCACCAGTGCCTTTATCGTCCATTCGTCGCGAATTTGGGCCAAGTATTTTAGGCGCTCCCCTCTAAGAAACGCTGCCTTGAGGATCAGATCGGGGTCCCTTTTTACCGCATCCACCTGTGCGAATGAATCAAACCAATAGCTGAACCCGTCATGTCCGACAGTAACATCCAATGCTCGGCTGCCAAACATAAAAGGGAAGCTGACAAGATAATCTTGCTGTGCGTCGTTAGTTTCTTTCATGTATTTAGGTACCTAATTTTACAATATGTCTGCTCCCTCGTTCTGTCAAAACTGAGTTTATCGAGAACGTATGGGGTGCGGACAACCTCCAATGTGACTCCGATGAACCGGTGGCTGAATTCCGGCTGAGTCTCGATCAGTCTCGGCAGACGTTCAAGCCAGAACTCGACGTTGAAAAACTCCTTGGCCGTGACGCAGAGACCAAGGCAGGTGCGTAATATGCGGTAGTCGGGAAAAGCTCGGCTTGCTAACGCTCGATAGTTGGATTGACAGGCCGCTTCCGCTTTTCCTGTCGTTGTCATGTTTTTAATGGTTCAGGCCGTTCTTGCATCTTCTGCCGTTCATCCCGTCCATCGTCCTCACCAGTCCGCTTCCTCAGGGGACTTTTCGGGTCCCCTCTGAAGACCACTCCCCGAGCCGCCCTGCATCGCGGCCTTACTCGGTTGAAGGCGATGGACAAGACGAACGGCAGGGCAGCTTTAAAAAAGACCATGACAATATACACGACAACAATTTCGGGAGATCAGGCTCCGGTCCAATCCGAACAGTGGAGAGAAAAACAGACCGAATTTTCGGGTATCAAAAAAATAGTGAAGCCCTTCACATTCCCCGCGCAACCATAGCCGGTTGTCGCTCAGGAGTAGTTCGCCGGTAAAGACCACGCGGAGTTGCCATCTGAATATGGACAGTCACCGCGCCATTGCTAGTTCGAGTTTCGCGCGGCCGCAAGGCGCCCGGGTTTCTCTCTGGACATCAGGGGTTGGGAGCAGGCTGGCCAGATTTATTATTGACTTCAGGTTCTGGCGCGGGGTGGACGCCATCCAGCTCGAGTGTCTCAACCCGGTCCACTTCAATCATCCGGCGCGGATCACCCGCGGCGGCCGTAAAGCGCGCGTCCTGCAAGCTGATTTTTTGAACATGGCGGGCGTAGAAGCCCCAGGCCGGGAGGGGGCGGGCGTCCACTCCCGGCGGACGAACTTTTTCCCCGGCTGGCCAAGGCTTGCCGCCGCCGCTGTATTCGATTTCCAGATTGCGCAAGGCCACGTTTGTAATCGGCTCGTCCGCCCAGCTTTCGAGGGAGATCGCCGCGCGATAGACCCCCGTCGCGTGGAGGCCGCTGACCGTGATCTGCCCGGCGGTATTGCCCGGTTTGAGCCATACTGCCAGCGGTGAGGCCACGTTTTGCATGACGTTGTTGGCCATGAAGACGTCGTCCAGCGGTCCGCGCGTCGCGTCCCAGGCGCCCGGCTGCAAGATGATCCCCGCCAGCATATTCGTCCGGCGCGCCGCGCCGGAAGTGCGGTGCGGTTGCTCGCCCGGCCCGCGAAACAAGTTGTGCGCGATGGTCAAATGCACCGCCGGGCCAATCAGGCGGATGCCGTTGCAGGAGGAATTGAGCAGGCAATCTTGGATCACGGTGTTCCTCCAATAGCGTCCGGCGATCGCATCGTCGCCAGTGTAAAATTGACAGCCAATGATGCGGACGTTTTCGCACCAATGCTCCGGCGCGCCACGCCAGTGGATGCCGTCCCATCCTCCCACGATTTTGACGTCGCGCGCTTCAATGTTGTCGCACGCTTCCATGTAAAAGGCGTAATTCCCCGCGTCCACGATCGTCACCCCGCGCAACGCGAACCCGCGGCAGCCGGCCAGGACAATGCCGTGCGGGCCGCGCATGTGTTCCTCCCCGGTGGGATCAAACACTTTGTTTCCGTCAATCGTGCCAAAGCCGGCAATGGCGGCATCCTCCACGTTGTTCCCAATGATCAAGCCGCGGTGCCACTTGCCCCAGCCGGCTTCCGGCATGTAGGAAGGAGGCTCCGGCTGGTCGTAGTCAGACAGATTGGTCGAGCCGATGAGCCGCGCGCCCGCCTCCAGGAAAAGCGTCACGCCGCTGCGCAAACGTAGCGTGCCAGACCGATAACGGCCCGGGGGGAACTCGACTTGCCCGCCACCCGCCGCGGCGCACGCCTCGATCGCTTTTTGAATGGCGGGGGTATCCAGCGTCGTGCCATTGCCGGTGGCGCCGGTTTGGGTCACATCGAATTTGCCGGCCGCCATGGCCGGCGGGGCACACGCTAATAATGTCCAGAATAAGAAGAGAAAGCCGGGCTTTGCTGTGGTCGTCGATGTGATCATGCGTGCAAGAGGATGCGCTTCGCGGCACACTTGAAAAGTTCTTTGTTTTTCCCGCGTGCCGCCCGTGATGATCCTTGAAGAGGCGTTGGCGCGTCCGGTAAAAGACGCCAGAGATTACGATCTGGCCCGGCGCCAATCCGATGCTCGTGAGTTGCTCTCCAAAGCGGCCGGCTCCAAATGACCCGCTTGATTATTCGGTTTGGCCCGCATACTGAAGCGCCGCGCTCATAAATCTATTCGCGCCCAAGCGAGTTCGGCAAAAAATCCACCTTGAAGTTATAACAATTGTGGATACATTGCGCTCATGGTTTTGGAACTCAAATTGCGCAAGGTCGGCAATTCGGTGGGCCTCGTGTTGCCGAAGGAAGCGCTCGCCCGGCTCAATGCCGATAACGGAGATGCCGTGTTTCTGACCGAAGCCACCGAGGGCGGCTTTCGCCTGACCGCCAGCAATCCCGAATTCGCCCGCAAAATGAAGGCGGCCGAAAGCCTGAGCCGCCGCTATCGGCACGCGTTGAAGGAATTGGCGAAGTGAAAGAGCCCGCCTGGGTCAATCGCGAGGAATGTCTGTCCATTCACGAAATGATGCTCGCGCAGCACGGAGGATTGGCCGGCGTGCGCGACCAAGGGCTGCTGGAGTCGGCGTTGGCCAAGCCACAGAATTTATTAGCCTATGCCAAGCCCAGCCACTTCGAAATGGCGGCAAGTTACGCGGCGGGCATCATTTTGAACCATCCGTTTCTTGATGGCAATAAGCGGACGGGATTTATGGTCGCGGCCGTGCTTCTGGAAGTAAACGGCTATGTGTTGGCCGCCACAGAAGAATCCGTGGCGGAAAACACGCTGGGGTTGGCGGCTGGAAGTTTAAAGGAAAAGGACTATGCAGCCTGGCTTAAGAAGAACTCACGCAAGCGGCGGTAAAGGAACTTTTCCTCGTCATACAGATACAGGGGCCCGGTAATACTGAGGGGACTCCAGGATAGAATACAGTTTGTTGCGTTGCTCTTGGCTTCTGGCGAGCTTCCGCGGGTCCGCACTCCTCAACCTATGCATCGAGGATGTAAACCCCGAACGGAGGCGGTTGACCATCGGCGGCGCCAAAGGCGGCAATGACCTTTCTACGTCCGATCTGTCAGTTCGGGAGAACCGGAGACTGTTGCTGCAATCTCGTATTCCCCGTGACTCGGGTTTTGCGACCTCCGGCCTCAGCGCGGGGCGCGGCGTCCGAAGCGGTCATGAACCCGATGAACATCTCGTCGAACGATTGATCGCCCCAGCCGACGCTCTTGCTCGGGTCCGGGTTGTCGGGATTGGACTTGGAGTTGTCGAATCCGCCGGTGCAGAGGATGCGAGTGCCGGCGGGAACGAATTTGGGTTGGGCAAAGCGGTATCCGTTTTGCCAGTTGAAATTGTAGCGTGGCACGGACAGCAGCACTTCATACTTGCCGTCTGGATAGAGGGCCTCGTAGCGGAACCAGGACCCGCGTTTGTGCATATGCGGCGCCAGGTCGTAGAGGATCGTATCTTTGGCAAAGTCGAGCACGGCCAGTGTCGAGTGATCCGAGACCCCGGGCGGGATGGTAAACTCAAAGTTGGCCGCCCCGGTCATCCGCAATGCGGCGGCGGGCGGCTGCGGCAGCAGATACAACCCTACCTCGGTCAAATCGGTCGCCTCCTTGCCAAAGGGCGTGTAATGGAGTTGGAACCGAAGTTTGGTGCCTTTGGGGAGGAACTTGCCCGTCCCCTCTGGAAAAAAGCTCGGCATAATGCCTGGCGCCCAACCGATCAACCACTTTTCCTCCCAACGGTCCTTCCCTTGGTAGCCTTCCGGGAAGTCGAGAAAAACAATGACGTGGTGCAGGACTTTCTTGTTATCAGGACGGACGACGGCACCTTTCAACCATGCGTCCGTCGGAATGGGGCAATCGATGATGTTCGTGATGTAGTCCACCACGCCGGTGGCGGGAATCTCCATCCGATGAGAGGGAGTGATAATGTAGTCGGGCTGGCCCAGAACCCAAGGGTCGGGTTTGGACTGGGTTTGGGCCAGGGCCGCCAGAGGATCCGCGTCTTCTCCGCGCGGCATGCCGGCATCGATCCAGCGCACCAGCGTTTGGGCCTCCGTCGGCGCCAGGGAGCGGTCGCCTTGGAAAACCCCGTAATGGGGGTCCGCACTCCAGGGCGGCATGCGTTGGGTCAGAATCTCTTCGCGAATCTGATCCGAAAAGCCCTTCACCTTCGAATAGCTGGACATGGCGAACGGGCCGATGTTCCCGGCGCTATGGCAGGACACGCATTTGCTCTCCAGGATGGGCGCCACCTGCCGCGCATAAGAGATGGGGTCGCTGCTCGCGAAGTCGTAATGGACCAGGCAACCCGCCGCCACCGTGCTGGCGGGCGCTACTTCTTTGCCGTTCAGAAAAGCCTGAAGCGCGTTCTCCAGGTAAGGTTCGCGCACGGTCGCTTTGACCGCGCCTTGGACCGTCTGATCGTCGAGCGCGCCACGATAGAAAACGGTCCAATCTTTGGTGCTGATGCCCATGACCTCCGCCGTCCGCTTCACGCCTAACGAACTGGCCACCATTTGCGTCTCGTCCTTGAGCACCGGCACGCCGAACTCGAATTCATTGGCCTCCTCGAGCATGCTCGCGCGGTCGTCCTGCGGGTTGGCGTCGAGCATCCAGAACTGCACCTGGGGGAATTTGTCGCGCAAGGCCTTTAGCTTGGCGGCGTTCTGCCTCACCACGGGGCACCCATTGCCGGCGATCATCAGGACCACCGCCCGGGCGCCGTCCACCCTGTGCAATTGGTGAAAGCGTCCGTTTTGGTCCAGCAGACTGAAATCGCTGACCTCCGGCGCCTTGGGCACGGAGGCAGGCTTGCTGGTTTCGCTCGGCTGAGGCGGAGCATCGCCGCGAGCCACCGTCCAAGAGGACGCGGTGAGGAAGGCCGTCGCGCAAACCGCGACTGCCGGCATGAGGGTTCGAAGACGTGTCGATACGGATTTGGTTTTCATGTTTCATTTGGGGCCGCTTCCAGCGCGCTGGATCATCGCCGCGCGAGACCGGGAACCGCCGCACACCGTTCCTTACGTTTTCCGGCCGCCAAAACGGTCATCCAACCGCCAATCTTTTTGGAAGGTTGATGAGGGGCGCGCGCGTCGCTCCGTTACGCATGGCCCAAACGCCGTATTTGCAGTGGCGTTTGGACTTGACGCCGGCGGCTGGCCCACCGACAACCTCAGACAACCCCAATCCTTAGCGACAAGATCAAGCCTTGCTCGAAGGGGTGAAGCGTTATTATTCCTGGGCGCGCGGTCGTCTCGTGAAAGCGTGGCTTTCTCTCTAAAGGAACGGAAATTACCAATTGAGAATTCGATCAGTATCTATTGTCTCAGGGTTTAACAAGATAACCGAAAGCTTTGTTTAGGCAAGAATTTTGCACATTGTAGCGTTTCAGTGAGCGTAAATGGCTTTAAGAGCCGCACTTCGGCACAGACGGTTTTCCGAGGTATTTGCATGGAAGTCAGCCCTTCTTCGTGCTGTCAGTTTGAACCCGGCCGCGTTATTCAGTCTGGCGAAAGCTGAACCGATGAAAATTGTTTTGACGTATCCCTGCCTCGCGGCCTGCGCGTTTCTCTTGCCCGCCACTCTTCATGCCGCCACCTACGTGGTGGATCAGGCCGCCCCGGGCGCCGCCGATTCCAATCCCGGCACCGACCAACAACCTTTTCTCACCGTGCAGCGTGCCGCGAACGCGGCCCAAGCGGGCGACATCATTTGTGTCATGGCAGGCAAGTATGATGAACGGATCAACGTCAAATCCGGAGGCACTGAAGGCCAGCCGGTCGTTTTCCGCGCGATGCCGCGCCACGCCGCCACCGTGTCGGGATTCGATCTGGAAGCGGGCTGCGTGCGCGTGGAAGGTTTCGCCATCACCGCCCCCCAGCCGGCTACGGCCGTGCAATTGCGCGATGGGGCGCATCACTGTGAAATTCTTGACAATGACATTTTCAACATGATGGCCGGGGTCAACGGCATTGTCGGCACACTCAGCCCCGATGGCCGGACGCGCGATTATTCCGCCGTGGCCCACAACCGCGTCGCCTATAACCGTGTTTACCACAGCGAGTACGGGTTCGTCCTGGGCGGCAACGATTGGCTGGTGGAAAACAACGAGGTCAACCGCCTCTTTATGTACGCCCCCGGCAACAAATATGACGACTGTGATTACAGCCGCTTTTTCGGCCAAGGCTGCGTCGAACGTTGCAACTATTACCACGGCAGCGCCAAGGACGAGATCAAGACCGCGCACGTCGATTGCCTGCAAACTTTTTGCAACAACGGCGAAATTGCCATGGGCCTGCTCTTCGAGAACAACGCCTGCTTTGACTTCCACCAAATGTGCATGGTCGAAAGCAAACCCCATCTCGGCAGCGTGCGGGATTGGACTTTTCGCCGCAACATCGCCTGCCCCAACTCCCCCACCATGCGCGGCGGCTGGGGCCCGGACATTATTCAAACGCTCAATGTCACGATCGAAAACTGCACCATTTCCACCGTCAATTGGTCCGCCATCGGTTTGCGCGGCCAGGAAGCCACCGGCGGCGTGATCCGTAACAACATCCTTTGCGATGCCGAACGGGCGGTGGTGGATGGAGACTCGGATTTTACCGCCTCCAAGCCTGTCATCGAATACAATCTCACCTTCAAGACCGCGCCGCTCGGCGGCCTTTCCAATATCAACGGCCGGGACCCGCTCTTGACGGACCCGACCGGGCGGAATTTCCGCTTGCGCCCGGGCAGTCCGGCCATCGGGACGGGTAAGGGCGGCGTGACCATCGGCGCTTTGGAATATCCGAATGTCTATTACGTCGATCCCCGCCATCCCGCCGCCACGGACAATCCCGGATGGGGCTATCCGGCCGTGCCGCTGGCCACCCTGGCCAAAGCCTGCGCGCTGGCGCAACCCGGCGAAACGATCCTGCTGCGCGGCGGCACCTATCGGGAAACGCTCGCGCCGCGAAATGACGGTATAACCATCCGCGCTTTGCCAGGCGAGCCCGCCACCATCAGCGGCGCTGACCTGATTGAAGGCTGGAAACGCGTGGCGGACGGCGGTTGGTCCGCCCCGCTCGCCGACGAACCGAAAAGGTTACTGCGCGATGGCCGGGCTTGGGCTGAATTCGCCTACGACAAGACCGCCCGCCAAATCACCCTCAAAACCGGCGGCGACCCGCGGTTACACGTTTTTGAAACCGTCCGCCGCGAACGCGCCATCAACCTGGCCGGCAAAACGAACGTCCAGATCGAGAATATCCATATCATTGACACATTGAGCCAATGAACTAAGCAACCCAAAGCCATGGGCGAGGGACTGCTTATGAGCGTTAACCTAACCATTTCTGGTGGAGGTGAGGTCGGGAATTTCCGACACTTTTCCCTCCGTTTCCTCAGTTTGCTCCCGTGAAAATTACTTTTGTGTACCTTTCGGATGCGTTATAGCTGACTTCGTTGCTCGTTCCTCACAGATCCTTACAGATAGGCTCGTCGCTCTCGCCTCGCCCTGGCCCAAGCTGCCGGGCGGCAAACTGTATTCCATCCTGGAGTCCCCTCAGCAAGTGGATGAAAAACGATCTCCCAAAAAAAAACGCTTGCGTAGCTATATGACTGCATATAACGTGTAGTGAAATGGCTTCACAATGAAATTAAGACGAGATGCATTTCAGGGCATTGCCGACCCGACCAGACGGGCCATCCTGCTGTTGGTTGCTTCGCAATCCATGACCGCGGGCGCCATCGCCGCAAATTTTGACACCGCCAGGCCGACCATTTCCAAACACCTGCAAATACTCACGGCGTGCGACCTGGTTCAACCGGAGCAAAATGGGCGGGAGATTTACTATCACCTCAATGCCAACAAAATGAAGGCGATAGCCGATTTTATCGAGCCATTCCGCCAAATGTGGGATGACCGGTTTAACAAGTTGGAATCCATCATGAAAAAATACCAATCCCCAAAAGGAAAATAACATGGAACACAAAACAAAAATCGACGCCGAAGAGGGCAAGCAGGAACTATTTATAACGAGGGAATTTGCCTTGCCCGTTGAGCTGCTTTTTAAAGCGCATGCCGAGCCGCAACTCATTGAGCAATGGATGTCGAACCCTTATGCGACAGCCAAAGTGCTGAAGTTTGAAGGGAAGAAACACGGGAGTTATCAACTCGAATCAACCGATGCCAACGGGAAAGTTGTTTTCCGCTCGAACGGGGTAATCCATGAGTTTACGGCGAATCAAAAAATCATCCGCACCTTTGAACTGGAGAATGCGCCGTTTGGGGTTCAACTTGAGATTTACGCATTTGAAAGGCTTACTGACGATACCAGCAAGCTAAACATGCACGTCATTTACGAATCTGGCGCGCTCAGGGATCGGTTGCTGAAGTTACCCTTTGCGCAAGGCTTAAACATGGCGCATGACCGCTTGCAAGACATCGTTGGTAAAGCAAGGGGACATTCTTAACCCCAATCCTAAGCCGACGATTTTCACGGTCCGGGGAGCGCGAACCGTCTCGGTCGCGGTGGCCGGCGTCCCGCCGACCACATCTTTCCAGTCCTATACGATTTCGATCGAAGCCAGCAGGTGCAGAGCGAACATTACGAGGATTTGGGCTTGAGCCCAACAATGCAGGTCGCTTTACCGGGACGAGAACGTGCCAGACAATCTCAGGTCTGTTCCGCCTGATCGCCAATTTTTCCCTGCCTCGCGCACCAGCCGAATTCTTACGGCAATTCCTGAACGCGAATACGCCGGTACTCCATCTGCCCGCGATCGCCTTCCAGGCCAATAGGGCCGGTGGCGGGAACGTCGAAAGCAGACTCCAGCACCTCCCCGTTGCAGGTGCAAAGGGCCTTGCGGCCATGCACCGTGATCACAATCTCATTCCAGTCCTGCGCCTTGTAATGCTGCAGCTTGTTGTAGGGCCCGGCGATCAGGTAGTCGCGGCACTGCAATTGCGGCTCGCGGATGAAGATGCCGCTATCAGCATCCGGCGCGGCCCGGAATTCCAGTTTGAGGATAAAATCGCGCGGAAATTCTCGCATGGTCGAAATCTTCTGTATTTTGCGAAAGTCGGGCGGCGTGGTGACAATCAGGCGTCCATGCTTGGCGATGTAGCGTCCATCCGGGCAGTTCGTCAGGCCGTCGAAACGGATCGTCTGGGTAATGATGGGCCAATCCGGCGCGTTCGGATCCTGCTCATGCCAATGTTTCGCTGTTTGAATGTCTTCCGGCAGAGTGGGCACGAAGCCCCACCCCGTCAGGTCATGGCCATTAAACAAGCTCTCGAAACCGGGTTCGGGCGTGAAATGGTCGTCCTCTCTATCGACATAATCCAGCGTCGCCAGAATCGGACGCAGGCCCGCCGCCCATTTGGCGTAACCAATTTTATTCGGATGCAGCAAATCCGGAAACTCTTCCACTTTGGCGTCGCCATCCGGCCCCGCGAAGAGGGGCCACGTTTCCAACAAGATGACCTGCGGGTCGCCCTTGACGGCAGCGGCATAAAGGCGATTGAGCTTTTTGATGCTGGCGGCGGGACGTTTTTTCGTCCCGGAACTGGGGAAGACCTGGCAGAGGATGATCGGCATGCGCGGATTATGCGCCTTGAGCCGGGCGAGGATGAGCTTGAGATTGCCGACGATCGTTTCGGGCTCGGCATCTTCTTCCAGGTCATTGGTGCCGATCAGGATGACGGCCCCGCTCGGGTCCAGCGCCAGGATTTCATCCAGGCGAATCAGCACACCGCGGGTGGTGTCGCCCGCGATGCCGCGATTGGCCGCTTTGATCCCCGGAAAACTGCCGTCAAAGTCATCCTTCCAAAATTGCGTGATCGAGTCACCAATAAAAACGAGCGCGTGGCGGTCCTGCTCTCCGCGCGCGGCCCAGGTGGCGCGGCGTTCCACCCACAATTTGCGAAACCAATCGTAGCGGCGAATGGGCCCGGCTCCAGGCAAACCTTCATCCGTGGCGGGAATGGCCCAGCGCGTTTCCGGTGCGGGCGCGGGGGCGGGTTGGGCCAGCGCGGCCCAAACGGCCAAGGCTGGAACGAGGGAAAGGAATCGACGTACTAAATGCTTCATTTGGATGCGAGCGAACATGCCCTGCCGCCGCCGCCAAAGCAACAACGCACTGCGCTTTTCAACCCGAATGAGCGGGCAAGGCCTTGCGGAAATCCCGACCGCTCCGCCCGAATTTCCGTCGCTCCACCAAACGCCTAGGCCAACTTGCGCAACTTCGTCACGCGCCCGACTTCGACCCATTCCACCACAAAGATATTTCCCTCATGGTCAAAGTACGCGCTGTGCGGCGCGACAAATTTGCCGGGGGTGAAGGCGTCGCGCGATTTATCGCGCACCCCCACATAAGTGCCGCCGTCCCCCAGGTGCGCGAGCAATTTATTATTCTTGTCAAATAGTGTCACGCGCGATTCCAAATCGGGAATCACCATCATTTCACCGCGGGTGTGAAAATGGCAGGGCGCCCGCAATTCCGCGGTGACAAAATCAATATGCGCGCCGTCCAGGGTAAAGGTCTGCAAACGGCGATTGCCGCGGTCCGCCACCACCAGGACGGGTTGATCACCGCGCATATCGACCATCAAGCCATGCGGGCAATCGGTCTGGCCGGCCTGGCTTCCCTTGCCGCCGAAGCTGCGGAGGTAGCGGGCATTGTGGTCATACTCATGGATGTAACTCTTGCCGTAGCCGTCCGCGACAAAGAAATTGCCGTTGGGCGCCGTCGCCACATTGGTTGGGCAATAATCATCCGGCGCGCTGTACCCGGTGCAAGCCTCCGGCGCCCACATCCGCCAGAGTTCGTTGCCGTTCAAGTCGGTCTTGGCCACCAAATGGCGGCGCGGATCGCACAAGTACAAGAACTCTTCCCCGCCCTCCACGTTCAGGTGCAGGCCGTGCGCGCCGCCCTTGTATTGTTTGCCCCAGGAGCGGACAAATTTTCCCTCCGCGTCGAACACGACAATCGCGTCGTCGATCGTGGCGCCCTTGCCCACGGTATGTTTGATGTGGATATGGCCCTGCCGGTCCACCGCCACGCCGTGCGTATTGCCATAGACATGGCCGGCGGGCAATTCGCCCCAATCATGAATCGCTTCGTACTGGTACTCCCCGACCCCAATGATCGGCGGCTTGCTTCCCGATTTATCGCTGGCGCGCACATAAGGCGCGACTGCGGCTAACGCCGCCATCCCGGCGGCTTGTTGGATGAATTTTCGGCGAGGCAGTTTTGACGTGTTCATAATTCGTGGCTCCTGAATCAATGGTAATTTCCGCTACACGGGCAATTTGGTCTGGACAACTTGTTCGAAAGTCTACCGCCTCCAAGGCCTGCCATCAAGGCAAAAAGAATCCCTGAAATCAAAATGGGGCGTGAGAAAAAGTCCTTCGCGAGCGCCTCGGATAGCGTCATTGGGCGCGGAGAGGGAGACGAATTCTGGCCCCTCTCCTTCACGCAGTGGAGGAGAGGTTTGGGAGAGGAGGCTCCTTTGGCCACTGACGCGCCTCTCTCTCCGCCTCTCTCCCTCTCGCGGGGAGAGAGTGGAAGGCTCTGTATATGTTTTTTTATATACTGTTGCCGCCTTTTCGCGGGACAACGGCTTCCCAACGAAGAATTATGTTTTGCGCCCAATCAAAATCAGGTTTGTGGCTGAATCCAAATCTTACCTGTCGGTGCGCATTTTGGCTGGCTTCCGCGCGGTTGATCCGCCAATGTTTTTAGGTACTTGGATCGGATAGACACCAAAACCACGGATAAGCCGCAAGGCGCGATCTCTTCGCCTAGCCTCGGCCAAAGAGTGCGGTCCACGCTGCTCCTTCTGCTCGCGGCCTGCAGTGCGGCTTTGCTCGGGGCGGGATGCGGTCGGAGCAATCCGGTGGGAGTTTATACCTATAGCAGGGCGGTCGCGCCGCCCAAGTTCAGTCCGGTGCAGCCCGAACCGCCGGTTACTTTTATTCTCGAACTTCGCGCCAATGGTTCCTACGTCTCCACTTTCGAAGCCGCCGTTAAAGGGACACCCCTGAACGTCGAGGGAGACCTTCCGCGCGGCTCAGGCACCTGGGAGGTCCAGGATGACAGCGTGGTTCTTGCCAACGAGGAGGGCGTGGTCGGACGGTTACTGCTGGATGGGAGGGATTTGATCAGCCTCAATGGCGGTCGCTACAAGAGGGTCCGTTGGTTAAGTGATGACCCAGGGGACGAACCCGCCTCGGACGTCCTCCGCGCCCAACCGTGAGAGCCGCGCGATGGTTGACGCCCCGGCCCTGCCGTTGCATGATGAGGCCATGCAATCCAAATATCCGCTCGCCCTCGCCGCGGCTTGCCTGGTCTTCGCCGCTTCCACCGTGGCCATTTTCGCCGCTGATAATCCAAAAACAATTTCCCTCCTCAACGGCCATGACCTGACCGGTTGGAAGCTGGTCGGCCGCGGCACCAATAGCTGGACCTTTGGCACCGCCGCGATGGATGAGGAAACGCCCGCGAAACTGAAGGTCATCGGCCCTGGCCATGAATTGATCAGCACCAACCGCACGGTCAATCTCTCCTCCGAAGCGGTCTTTGGCGATTGCATCCTGGAAGCGGAATTCCTCGTGGGAAAATCCAGCCCCAACAATGGGACCGACTCCAATTCCGGCATCAAGATGATGGACATTTACGAAATCCAAATCTTCGATAATTTCGGCAAAGCCGTCCTGGGCAAAAGCGATTGCGGCGCTGTTTATAGCGAAACCGCCCCGTTGTGCAACGCTTGCAAAAAGCCCGGCGAATGGCAGAAATTAGTCATCGATTTCCGCGCCCCGCGCTTTGATCAGGCTGGGAACAAAATTGCCAACGCCAAATTTGTCAAAGTCACGCTGAACGGGCAGGTCATCCAGGACAACGTCGAAATCGCCCACGGCACCAACGTCAGCCGCAACGCCAAGGAGCACCCGACCGGCTCAATCTATCTGCAAGGCGACCACGGGGCGGTTGCTTTCCGCAACATCAAGGTCACACCGCTGGATTGACCGCCTCGCAATATGAATTGCCTAAAGACCTCCGCCTTTTTTCTTTTCCTGCTTGTCTGCTCCGCCCGCGCGTCGGAGCCGCTGCTTCTTTGGCCCGGAGGCGCACCCGGCGAAAAGGGCGATATCGGAGAAGAGCACGACACTTCAAAGCCAGGCGACGGGCTGGTGGCGGGGAAACCGGTCATCCGCCTGGGCAACGTGAGCGCGCCGTGCCTGACCCTTTTTCGGCCGCCGCAGGATAAGGACACCGGCGCCGCGGTCGTGGTTTGCCCCGGGGGCGGCTATTCCATTTTGGCCATGGACCTGGAAGGCACGGAAATTTGCGATTGGCTCAATTCCACCGGCGTCACTGGCGTGCTGCTCAAGTATCGCGTCCCGGCCCGCAAAGGTTTGGAACGATACACCGCCCCCTTGCAGGACGCGCAACGAGCCTTGAGCACGGTCCGTTACCGCGCCGGAGAGTGGCATCTGGACCCCAAACGCATCGGGATTCTGGGATTCTCCGCCGGCGGACACCTTTCCGCGGCCGCCAGCACGCGTTTTGAAAAACGCTCCTACGAGCCAGCCGACGCGGCCGACCAAGTCAGTTGCCGACCGGATTTCGCCGTCCTTATTTATCCCGCCTATTTGGTCCGTCAAAATGGTCCGGAGATCAGTGCAGAGTTAACCATCACCTCCAATACCCCGCCAACCTTTCTGGTGCAAACGGAAGATGACCCGGTCCACTTCGAGAACAGCCTTTTCTACTATTTGGCGCTGAAAAACGCCAAGGTCCCGGCGGAAATGCACCTTTTTGCCAATGGCGGACATGGTTACGGATTGCGCCCGTCAGACAAGGCCGTAGTGAGTTGGCCCGCGCTGGCCGGGCAATGGATGCGCGGCTTGGGGGTTTTGCGGCAGGCCAAAGCAGAAGCTCAGTGACTGAGATCCTCGGGTAGGGCGCGCTCTCCGAGCGCGCCTTTTCTCCGGTGGGAGAGCAGGTTACACCGGAGACTTCAGCGAGATCTTCGCGGCGTTCGCGCCTTACCCTTAACTTGCCCAATAGCTTAATTTGCGCGTCCCCCCGGGCCTTGTTTTGCTGGATTTTACGCCGCACTTGTGGTAATAGAGTTTGTTCAGACAAGAGCCGTCATGAGCCCCCAGTTCGACAGTGCCAAAGGTGTCCGTCCGCGCGCGGCCAGGGCTTTTACGCTCATCGAACTGCTGGTCGTCATCGCGGTCATTGCCATCCTGGGAGCCCTTCTCTTGCCCGCCCTTTCCGGAGCCAAAGAGCAGGGGCGAAAAATCAACTGTTTCAGTAATCTTAAACAACTGCAAGTTTGCTGGGAACTCTATGCCGATGATTACGGCGGAACCCTGCCGCCAAATGACGATGTCAGCGCGAGCGCCGGCACTGCGGTGCTGAATTTCAACCAGACTTCCTGGTGCCAAGGCTGGCCGCGCACCGACACCAATACGGCGGGCATTCAGGCTGGCTTGCTTTTTCCTTATAACAGTCAGACGGCCATTTATCACTGCCCGTCGGATGTGTCGCTGGTGCAGGACGCCAACGGGAATCCGCTGCCGCTCTTGCGCACCCGCAGCTACAACATGAGCCAATCCGTCAACGGCTTGGGATTGATGATTGATCCCGATATGGGCACGAACGTGGATGTCTATCAACCTTGTTTCATGAAAATATCCGCCATCACCAACCCCCAGCCGTCCCGGCTATTCGTCTTCATCGACGAAAACGAGGGCACCATCACGGACGCGCAATTCGGTTACTCCATGCCCAACTACACTCCTGGTGAATGGTGGGACATGCCCTCCAATCGCCATTTGCAAGGGGCCAACCTTTCCTTTGCCGACGGCCACGTGGAGTATTGGCACTGGCTCGTGCCGATGCTGGACCTGCTCCCGCCCGGCCAGATTGGCCAACAGGTTCCGCCCCAACAATTGCCGGATTACAACCGGGTGGGCGGCGCCATGCGCATAAAACTTGTTGACGGCTTCCCTGATTGAGCCCCGCCCCGCGTTTTCTCCGCGGCGCATTTCACTTTTTTTTTGGCGCTCTCCAAAATGGGAATAGTTCAATGGGAGGCGCAATTGATAATGGGTCATTGAGAATTCTTCATCTGTCATGTAGAAATTACCGGCATGACTGCGCGGGAACTTTCCGATCGGCTGTGGCAATTTGCCGCGCGCATCGCCAAAGTGGTCGATGCTCTGCCGGACACCCGGGTGGGACGGCACGTCGCTGGCCAGAATCGGCCTGTTTCGATCACCAATAGTAAATTCTCAATGACCAATTCTCAATCGAGCAGTCCGAAAACCTGAAGCATCCGCGCGCCGGCAGGACTGACCGAAAAAAGTGCCATTCACCCTTTTCTCCGCGGCGGCTTCATAATCATAGGTTTACAGGGAAGCGCTACGCCCCTATCTTGCTTTGCTGAATGTCGGCCACGGCAAAAACACGGGTCATTGTGGGGATGAGCGGCGGCGTGGATTCGTCCGCGGCGGCGGCGTTGCTTTTGGAACAGGGCTACGACGTCGTCGGCATCACGCTCAAGCTTTGGCCCCAGGATTGCGTCTCCCGCGCGGAGGACAAATGTTGCGGCCCGCAGGCCGTCACCGATGCCCGCGCCGTCTGCCATAAGTTGGGAATCCCCTATTATTTGATCGATGAGGCGGATGCTTTTCAAAAGCAGGTCATCGCCTATTTCGCCGAAGAATACAAAGCGGGACGCACCCCCAATCCTTGTGTGATGTGCAATGAAAAGCTCAAGTTTGGGGCCTTGCTGGACCGCGCCCGGCAATTGGGCGGCGAGTTCATTGCCACCGGGCATTTCGCGCGCCTGGAAAAACGCGCGGAGGACGGACGAATGCTGCTGAAAAAGGGCCGGGACCCGCGCAAGGACCAAAGCTACTTTCTCTTTTCGCTGCGCCAGAACCAGTTGGCCCGCGCGCTTTTTCCGCTCGGCGAAAAGTCCAAACAGGATACGCGGCAGGTGGCGCGGGAGTGTCAATTAAAAACGGCGGACAAGGAAGAGAGCATGGAAATTTGCTTCGTGCCGGACAATGATTACGGCAACTTTCTTAAGACCGCCAAGCTGACGCAACCGCATGAAGGGGAGATTGTCGATTTGCGCGGGCAAGTGCTGGGCCGGCATGAAGGGGTGGAGTTCTTCACCATTGGGCAACGCAAAGGCCTGGGTTTATCTTCGCCCAAGCCGCTCTACGTCATTGAGCTGGACGCGGCGCGCAACCGCGTCGTGGTCGGGGATGATACCGCCCTGGATCGGGAGGAGTTCACCGTGGAGCGCTGCAACTGGATTCCCTTTGAAAATCCGCCGCCTGAAATCCATGTGACAGCCAAAATCCGCTACAATCATCCCGGCACCCCGGCGTCCATTTGGCCGCGGGCGGACGGCACGGCTGGGGTCAAGCTTCATCTGCCGCAACGCGCCATCACTCCGGGGCAGGCGTGCGTTTTCTACCAGGACGATTTGGTCGTGGGCGGCGGCTGGATTACGGCGCAACAGCGCGCCTCTTAAAGCGCGTTCTTGGCTTGCAATTTGGTGACCGCGGCCTGCATCTCCCGCAGGTGGACGGCGGGGTCCGGCGAATCGGTGATGTGAACGATTTGCCCATCGAGACCAATGAGGAAACTGATCCGGCGATCCATTTTATCATTGTCCGCCATTTGCGCGCCATAAAATTTGGAAATCTCGCCTGCCACGTCGGCCAGCAAGGGGAAATTCAGCTCGTACTTGAAAATGAATGCTTTGTGGCTTTTGGCGGAATCACGGCTGACCCCAACAACCGTGACGCCTTCCTGTTTGAAGCTGAACATCTTGTCGCGCAGGCCGCAGGCTTCGGCGGTGCAACCGCGCGTGTCATCTTTGGGATAAAAATAAAGGAGCACCACTTCTTTGCCCAGTTGCTCCTTAAGTTTCCATTTTTGGCCGTCCTGGTCATGGCCGACAAATTCAGGGGCTTTATCGCCCACCATGAGCGGCAGAGCGTTGGCCAAAAGGGGCACTGCGGCGCCGACCAGGGCGGCGGCCATCAGGCAGCAGAAGCGGAAGGAGAGTGTTTTCATAGATGCTGCTCAGCATACAACTGGGTTCCCCGTTGTCAAACCCACCTGGCATCGCCCTCGCCGATCCAGACCAGGGTTCCCACCGGCAAACGGTCGTAAAGTGGCAGCAAGTCATTGGAGGACAATTGCACGCAACCGCTGGAATCCGGACGGCCCAGGTTGATTTCATTGCCGGTGCCGTGGATGTAAATGTAACGGCGATAGGAATCCACCTCGCCGCCCCGATTCCATCCGGGTTCCAATCCTTCCAGCCATAATATGCGATGGGCAATGGGTGCGAAGGGACGGCCTTGCCAGGTGAACCCAATCAGTTGCCGGCCCTTGAAGGCCGCGCCCACGGGCCAACCCCCGCCAACTTTGGCGGCGATGCGATGCAGGCCGCGGGGGGTTTTGTTAGAGCCGGCCTGTTCCCCCGCGCCAAAGCGCGAAGTGGAGCAGCGAAAGATTTTTTGCGCCTGGTAAATGCCTTGCCGGCGCTCAAAAAGGGTCGTGGTTTGGCGGGCGATGTTGACCGTCAGAAAATAGCGGGCGGGCCGAACCCCGTGGCGGGAAAGCGCGCGCGCGGCGGCGGCGGGAAAGGGAGCGCGCCCCGGGATCATTTCGGCGCGAGTTTCTTGACCAGGATTTTTGAATTACGCCCGCTCTGCTCGTATTTTTCCCGGCGGGCCGGGGGCAAATCTTCCGGCGAGCCTTCCGCGAATCCGCCCTTGGACTGAAAATAGGTGAACGCTTGGGTGGAAAGCGTGACCAAATCCGTGCAACCCAATTCGCGCGCCTTGGCCTCGGCGAAGGCAATCAACTTGCGTCCAATGCCTTGATTTTCATGCACCGGACTCACGTAGAGGCAGGCTAGTTCGCTCTTGGTCGGGTCCAATTGATGAATCGCCACGCACGCCACCGGGTTCTTATCCGTTTCAAAGATATAAAAATCGTTCAGCGATTTTTCGATGGTGGGCCGGGTGCGCCTGACCAATTCCTCATTCGCCACCGAGTTCTTCGTCAAAGATAATATGGCCCGAATATCCTTCTTTAGCGCCCGGCGGATTTGCTGATATTCGTTGGCATAGACCAGTGTGCCGATGCCTTCGTTGGAAAACACTTCCGTCAGGAGCGCCTCATCGACCCGGCCATTGATGAGGTGGACGCGCGGCACTCCAGCATGGCAGGCCGCCGCGGCGTTGCGCGCCTTGGACAAGGCCTCTGGGGCAAAACCCGCCTTGTTATGGTTCAACAACTGGTCCAGATCGGCCACGAGGATTTGCTGAATGAGCCGTCCGCTGTAAAGCAAGCCGTCGATCGTGGTGATATAAATGAGCTTGGTGGCATTGAGCGCCCGCGCCACTTCCAGGGCCACAGCGTCCGAATTGACCCGGTAAGTCTTGCCGTCGCCGTCGAAACCCAGGGGCGGCACGACCGGGACGATGCCTTGCGCGAGCATACCTTGCAACATCTCCACATCAATGCGTTCGACCTTGCCGGTGAAAAGATGGTCCTGGCCATGAATAATGCCCATGGGGTGTGCAATGATGGCATTGCCCGTGGCCGCCCGCAAATCGTTGGCGCTGAGACCTTCAAGAATCTCATGCGACAGCCGATTGGCGGCCGTGAGCGCGAGCTTGAGCGTGGGAGCGTCGGTGATGCCGCTGCCTTCGAGATCGGAAGGCTGGATATTTTGTTCCTTGGCCAGGATTTCAATTTGGGCGGCCGCCCCGTGCACGATCAGGACTTTGATATTCAACGAGCGCAGCAAAGCGACATCCAGGAGAATGTTGCCGAAGTTTTCGCTCGTCACGATCGCGCCATCAATGCTGATGACGAAGATTTTTTCGCGAAAACGCGGGATGTACTGCAAAATGCCGCGCAGGTCAGTGAGTTTCACGTGCTATGGGTCCTATCCATTTCCGCCGCCATTACTAATCTGCTTCCGCCGGCAGATTCAATGCAATTCTTGCGGGCCGACTGCTTGCGGCGGTTTGTCCAGCGATTTCGTTTCCGTTTGTTGCTCCAGTTGGCTCCAGTCAAGCCCTGTGAAATCTCCCATTTCCTGCTTTTCTGGCGCTCCCGTTCGGCCATCATATCGGGCGATGTTTCCGAATATAAAATCCATCCATTTTGTTGGCATCGGAGGGACGGCCATGGCGGCCGTGGCGGCGGCGATGCGCGACGGCGGCTTGGCCGTAACCGGCTCCGATAGCAATGTCTATCCGCCCATGTCCACCTTTCTGGCGGCCAAGAAAATCGACGTCCTGCCGGCCTACGCGGAATCGAACCTGGCGGTTAAGCCGGACCTGGTGGTCATCGGCAACGCCATTTCGCGCGGCAACCCGGAAGCCGAAGCGGTTCTGGACCAGAAACTGCGCTATTGTTCGCTGCCGGAATTGCTCAAGGAATACTTCATCCGCGGCAAACGGTCCATCGTCGTCTCCGGCACGCATGGCAAAACCACCGTGACCTCGCTTTTAGCCTGGGTTTTTGAGCACAACGGGTTGAACCCAAGTTTTCTCATCGGCGGGGTGCCGAATAATTTCGGGGCCGGGGCGCGTTTTACCGACAGCCCCTGGTTCATCATTGAAGGCGACGAATACGACACGGCTTTCTTTGATAAACGGAGCAAGTTCGTCCATTACCTGCCGGAGGTGGTGATTGTCAACAATCTGGAATTTGATCACGCCGATATTTTCGAAAACCTCGGGGCGGTGCAGACGGCTTTCCGGCGCTTGCTGAACCTCATTCCGCGCAACGGCCAACTCCTGGCCAACGGCGACGACCCCAACCTGGCGCCCCTCCTGCAGATTACCCATTGCCCCGTGAAACGCTTTGGCCTCGGCGCGGACAATAGCGTTCATGGGTTTAATCTCCGTTACGGACCAACCGCCAGCGAATTTGAAATTCCCAGCTTCAAGTTTCATCTCAACCTCGTGGGCGAATTGAACGTGCGCAACGCCCTTGCCGTCGTGGCCTGCGCCAAGCATTGCGGCCTGTCCAACAAACAGATCCAATCCGCGTTTGACACTTTCAAAGGCGTCCGCCGCCGCATGGAGGTGCGCGGCGTCGCCGGGGGCGTCACGATCCTGGATGATTTTGGGCATCACCCCACCGCCATCCGGGAGACCCTCCGCGCCTTGCGGCTGCGCTACGCGCACGAGAAGATTTGGGCCGTCTTCGAGCCGCGCAGCAACACCACCCGCCGCAACGTCTTCCAAAACGAATTGGCTGAAGCGTTCCGGGACGCGGACGCCGTGGTGCTCGCGCAGGTGGCCCGGGCCGAATTGCTCCAGCCGGAAGAACGGCTGGACCCCCAGAAATTACTGCAAGCGTTGGCCGCGGCGGGCAAAACGACCGCCTACCTTGCCGACGCCGATGCCATTGTCAAACATTTGACCAAAGGGGTGGCGGGCGGGGACGTGGTCTGCGTCTTTAGCAACGGCGGCTTCGGCGGCATCCACGAAAAACTGCTCGCCGCCCTCAGCGCCAGAAGATAGACCCGGAAGAGCAGGGTGTTTTGTCCCGCGAAGGTTGGAATAGTTCACCGCCCATCAAGCCCGGCCGACCGGAAGAAAAATAGGAATCTCCAGGCGCCCTGGACCTTCTGGGTAAAATGAACAAAAACGTCCTTGGCCGCTTCGGGCCGCAAGTGGTTCAGCTCATAAACGCCAAAGGGCAGGGAACCACACAGCGTGCCCCCCTTGAGGAGCATTCCAGCCAAGTGAGATAAACCGAAAAAATCGCTCAAAACTCATCCTGCAGTCTGGCGGCATCCTGGAACCCACGCTAAATCGTTCGCGCTGGCGGCGCTCCTTATCCATGAGCGGCGTGTTCGATGGTGCGGCCCAACCATTTAGTCACGTTGTCAAAACCGTCGGGGACTGGGTCGCGAAAACATCCAGACCCATTACTTCCACCATCCACGAGGTTCACCGCGCACTGTCCTGACGCAAAACGCCCTGTTCTCTCTCTCCAGATGAGCTTCCGTCGCCCATGTCGGCAGAAAGGGACTTCCTGTAGGCAAATTTTTCCTGGTGTCGATCCATAACTTGATCCCAGCTCCGAGGCATTCATCTGGGTTCAATCTGGTTATTGAGGGACGAATCGACGGCGTAAGCCTTGGTACGTGTACTGCTGAATGCCGATTGACAATGGCGATTGGCAGCCACTAAGAGCCAGCCGGGAAACCAGCGGATGCCCGAAAAGAGTCCGCCACATGACATGGATGTCGTGCAAAATAAACCGCCCCAAAAGGGGCAACTCACGGAAAGAGATTGAAAAAATGAAAGAGTAAAAGCATATGGTAATCAATACAAACATGGCTGCCATCACGGCTGCCAGCAACCTGGATAACTCAACCAACAAGTTAAACAACTCGCTATCCGAGCTCTCCTCTGGTTCCAAGATCGTCACTCCCGCGGATGATCCGGCGGGTTTGGCCGAGTCCATCAGCATCCAATCGCAACTCGGTGAAAGCCAAGCGGCCAATTCCAACGTCAGCAACGCGATCTCTTTCAGCCAGACACAAGACGGCTACCTCCAGCAGGTCGGAGCCGCGCTCGATCAAATGGCCACCTTGGCGGTGGAAGCGCAGGATGTGACCAAGAACAGCAGTGAACTTTCCGACTATCAAGCGGAGTTCAAAACCCTGGCTACATATATTAGCACCACTGCGGGCGCCGTATTTAACGGTGTCAGTTTGTTCAGTGCCACCACCTTGGACGTGACCATTGACAGCACCGTGGGCCACTCGTTCGCCATGACCGGCATCGACCTGACTGCGACGGTTTACGCCAACGTAACTTCCCCCAGCACCTCGATCGCGACCCCCGCATCCGCCGCCATCGCCGAAGGTTATATCCAAGCAGCCATTACCGCGTTGGCCTCGGACCGTTCCACCATCGGTGCCAATGAAGACGGCTTGACTTACACAATGGACGAACTGAACGTCTTGCAGGACAACCTGACCGCCGCCAACAGCAACATTACAGACGTGGATGTGGCGACAGAAGCTACGAAGTACGCCGAATACCAAATTCTCGTGCAATCCGGCACGTCCATGTTGGCGCAAGCAAATCAAAATCCTCAATCTGTGCTGAAACTTCTTCAATAAGGACCAGGCGGGCTTTCGCTCCGCTTAGCGCCTGAGCTTGATGGGATGTTCTGCCTGTCACACGGCTTGAGATGAACCTTTTTTGCGCCTGCCAATAACGCGGCGCCCGTCTCCCCCATTCTAAGGGGGGCAGGGCGTGACGTTGTAATATCCGGGAGGACCGTTCCCGTGCAGCGCTTCGGGGAGCGTCCGGCTGCGTCTATCGACGTGGTCTCAAGAGCTGGCATGGCGCCACGCCCAAATTGCGGGTAAATAAGGCATTACCAAGATCCGAACTTTTTGTTCGGCTTCGGTCTTCCTTCTCTCTTTTTCAGCGTCGAAAGAAAACCCGGCCCAAGGCAACCTTGTGACCGCCCTCCGAGCTTTTGCTCACTTTTTCCTCATCACACGCACCATCTTTGTGGGCTGGGAATTCAAACTGAACCCTGCAGGCCATTTTTTAAGGTCCTGCGTCAGCGGAAAGTTGGTTTTTGGGAAAATAAAGTCGAACTTATGTTTCGGGATTACTAAATCTGCATGATTTCCGTTCCAGTTCCAAACCTAAATTCCCAATGCTTTGGAGGTGACCCACCGTTGAAAAGCTTCTGGGGGCCGTACCGCCCTGGCACTGTTCCATGTTGTCCCAACAATCTCTTTTCCCACTCAATGTCGGGCACACCAGCCGGCGCAATGCGAGAAGGGGGCGCCGAGTTCGCGGGGTGGGCCGCGGGCCAGACGGCGTCTTGGCTGGGCCAAGGTGCTAGCTCTTGCCGTCTTTCCTGGGGGAAGCGGTGGTTTGAACGAACACGGGCTACAGGGAATACATAAACATAGTCCGTCAACGCCTGTTTGAACTACTGAGGGGACTCCAGGATAGAATGCGGTTTGCCGCCCGGCAGTTTGGGCCAGGGCTTCGTTGCTCGCTCCTCAGCGATCCTTACGGATCTGCTCGTCGCTCTCGCCTCGCCCCAAGCCAAATGCAACGCAACGAACGTGAGCGTATTTATGAATTAGACCACTTAGGCGCGGGAAATTGTTCGTCGATTTCCCTCATTTCAAGGATGGAACAACCGGTAGAATTGCATGGCGCCGCTGGGATCGACGGAGAATGGGCTGCTGGCGCCGGCAACCGTTGTCCACGGGCCGGATGGCGTGGGCGCGGATTGCACAACGGCCAGGGGATCGGTCCAGGAAAGGGTGACGCTGCTGCCGGAAACGACAATGGTCATTGGAGCGGCCGCAAGAGTCAATTGAATGGGCTGGCTCAATCCGATTCCGCAAAGATTGCTCATCACAAGCTGGTAAGTTCCGGAGTCCCCCACAACCGTTGGATTGATCGTCAGCGTGTTAGTGAGCGCGCCTGAAATCGTCCCGCCATCTGTCAAATTCGCGCCGTTCCTTTGCCATTGATAACTAATGGGCGGTGCGCCAGCGGCGATGACGGACAATTGCGCTATATTGCCCAAAAGTGAAACCTGCAAGCCCGGTTGTTTGATGGGCGCAGGCTTGTCTTGATAGAGGATTTCGTAGGTATAATTTGTGTCGGGTGGCCCGGAGTCCTGTTCTCCGCCAAAGACGACGAGGGCATTGCGGGCGCTGTCGAAAACCATGGAGTGATAAAGGTGGAATACCACGCCGGGCGTGGGCGTCGGCGGATCGGTCTTCCATTGCGCGCCATTCCAGCGCCAGACCAGACGCATGCCATCCCCGCCGGGATAGGAGATGCCACCCGTATCGCCAAGTTCGTAACCATACAAGACGGATTCCTGGCGAAAAGTGTCATAAACAAACTGATTTCCTCCATATTGCAGCGAAGGCAATTGACCCGATTGGGCTGCCTCATTCCAACCCGTGCCGTTCCATTCCCAGACCGAATTGCCGTAACCATTGCCTTTGCCAGGCGCGGATTCCGCGGCGCCTAGAAGCACGGCCACGCCGCGATTGGTATCAAACGCCATGTTGCAGCAAAGCGGGCGGAAAACCGGCGCCGGGCCGATCGGAGTTTTCAAGGTCCAATCCGTCCCGTCATACGCCCAAAGCTCGCCCACATCGCCGACGCTGGTCACGCCGCCAAAAACCAGCGTCTCACGTCGCCGAGTGTCGAAACACGCTCCGTATGAATACCCCGCTTGCCCTTTGAAATCGGGCGTGTGCGCCGTGGTGATTTGCTGCCAGTCGTTTCCGTCCCATTCCCACGTTTCCGGCAAATACACCGGCGAACCTGAAACATAATCCTGTCCGCCGTAAAGCACCGTTCGCTGGCGGTTCGCATCGTAAACCATTTGGGATTGCGACCGCGGCGACGGTGAGTGCGCTGGAAAGCGTTCCGTCCAATTTGTCCCATCGAATTCCCAAGTGTCATTCGTCAGGGCTGGTCCCACTGCTTCCGAGGTCATCCCGCCAAACAGAACCGAAACCCTCCTCTCCGAATCATACGCCATCATCGCAAACCAGCGCGACGGAGGGCCGTTTGTGCTTAGTAGAACCCAAGGTGGATCGGGCAGCGCGTCGAGCGAAAACGGCCCCACTTTCACGGGCCCGCAATTGTCACTGACCACCGCCGTATAAATTCCATCATCCTGATACACCACCTCCGCAAAACTTAACGTCAGCAGTGTGTCGCCGTTGGATTGCAAGACGCTGCTTGAGGTCACGCGCGAGTCTGGCTCTACCAACGTTCCGTTGCGGAACCACTGCACGGATAAATTACCCTGGCCGCGCGCCAGCATGGCAACAGAGAAAGGTTGGCAAAGGCTGGCTGTATTCGTGACCGCCGGTGGAGTTCGGACCCAAACACCGACCGAAATCGGCGCCACGGCGCTTGTCACCGCCCCGCAACTGTCCGCCACAATGACCGAATACAAACCGGATTGATTGGTCGTCGCCGCGACGAACGACAGTTGTTGATTGGTCGCGCCAGAGATGGGAGATCCATTGAATTGCCATTGATACGTCACCGGCAGCGGCGACGTATCAGTTACGCCAATCGCCCCATTGTCCCCGGGACACAAGGCGAGCGTTGCGTGGGTCAAGCCCGTCACCGTGGGAGGATAGGTGATTTGGAGGCTCGCCGGTTCGCTGTAGATGAAATTGCCGCAAGTATCAGTTAGAACCAGCACGTACGAGCCGGAATCGTTCGTCATCAGCGCATGGATGACCAATTCCGTTCCGTTCGTGGCGCCAGAAATGCGCGCGTCATTTGTGACGTTTGCGCCGTTATGCTGCCACCGATAGTTGAAGGGGCCATTGACTTTTGTGACATACGTAAAAAGAGTGGCGGACGATCCCGCGCACGCTTCCTGATCCTGGACTGAAAAGGTGATCGTCGGAAGATTGGGCGTCAGTTCCCAAGTGTCCGAAAGAGGACCATTGCCATTTTCGCCGCCGAAAAGGACAACCACACCACGGACCGAGTCGTACGCCATGGCATGGCGCGAACGCATCGGTGGCTGTGAACCTAGCAAAGGCGTATCCAAAATATTCGCGCCGCCCGGCACGGGAAATTCCTCCGTCCGTGGCGCATTGCCGGTTAACGAACTGCCTCCAAATAAAACGCTCACGTGGCGACGGCTGTCATAGGCGATGGCGCTCTGCGAGAAACCGCCGCAATCCGTCACGTCCGCATCCGAAACCAGCGTCCATCCCTGAAGTCCTTTTCCGTACCCTTCAACAAAATTGGCGGGGAATTCGAAGAACGGCCCATTGCATGGCGCAACCGGGGCGACGCTATACGCTGCCACCGTTCCACCCACTATGACCACCTGTCCCAGGTTCGAGTCGAAGCACATGGCCTGGCGTCCGGTGCCCGCTTCACTAGCCCCAAATACCGCAGGAAAGGCGCTGCCCATCGACCAATTGTTGCCGTCCCACTCAAAGGTCGTTGGCTGCAACGTCCCATACGGTTCGTCGCCGGTTTCATTTTCGTCGGACATGCCGCCCATGACCACCATCACCCCGCGCAAAGAATCAAAAGCCATCGCTAATCCAGTGCGGCCTGTGGGGTCGAAATTCGGACCCTGTGTCCATGCACCTGTGCCGTCCCCGTGGCTGGTATAAAACCAGGTGTCCTTGAGAATGCCGCCCGCATTCTGCCCACCACACAACATGGTCACGCCTCGCGCCGAATCAAATGCCATCGCCTGATACGACCTCCCCGGCGGGCTGACCCCGCCGATTGTGACCTGATACCAATTCGTGCCATTATATTCCCAGGTCTCGGTTGGATTGATATGCGCGCCGCTCCCGTTTGTCGTTTCGCCGCCGAATAAGACGGTGACCCCGTGAACGCTGTCGAATGCGAGCGTAGGGCTGGTGCGCACCCCGGGTGAACCGACATCCGCCCGCTGCAACCACTGCAGGCAGTCGCTCTGCGCAGCCAACGCCAAAGGCAAAATCACCGCCGCGCCACAAAATCTAGGTAGCAATCTCATGACTCATTGATCATCAGAAGTTTCTTTCGTTCCATATTACAACAAATCGCTTTTGACGGCACATTTGGATCGGAGAGTTCTTCAGCTCCGCGCGGCCCCAAACCTTGTTTCACTTTGCTTCAAATCACCCTCTCCAGATGAAAAAGAACGTAATTCCCTAGGAAAGCGGTGAAAATGGCGCGGGGACGCAACCCGCCATGAGGCTCCGCAAGTTGATTTGTCGGCTGCTTGCGGCTCCTGCGCAAGGACCGTGTCGCAACCTCCTTTTTGCAATCCCAGTTTGGGTTCTCACATTTTTTGCGCGCAGGAGACCGCTTTGCCGGTTGCGGCACCGCCTGCCCATTTTGCGTGATCCCTAGCGCGTCAGTATGTTGTGGTTTAGGCCGGTTCAGACATGGAGGTCGGCCAATTCTTTAGCGCGGAAAATTGGTCTGCTTTTGGTCGAGGGGAACGGACCAACTTTCATCACCGCCGTTTGGCTTGCAGTTGCCCGGTGTGCTTCATGCGACGTCCGGCGCAGCTGATTCGCCTGGCGGGTCTTTGCGGAAAATCCGGGCTAACTTTTCGCGGCGAAAAGTAAAGATGCGTTCCAAGTCCCGACGGACAAAGAGCCGGTCGGCGACCGCTCCACCGCGCGGATGGTAGCGCACATCATCGATGCAAAGCGTGTGGCCGTCGCGTTCCGCAAAAGTGTGCGTGTGCCGCCAAAGCGTATAGGGCCCACGCCGTTGCACGTCCACGAACTGGTGCGGAGGATTCCATTCGGTGATTTCCGTGCGCCAGCGGATCGGTATTCCATGGATGCGGATGCGGTAATCGATCAGCGCTCCCGCCTGCATCAGGAACGGGCTCGGGCTGAGAATTTGAAATCTCAACCAAGGAGGTGTAATCGATTCAAGATTACGCGGATCAGCGAAGAACTTGAATACCTCCTGGCGATGAACCGGAACAGAAATCTCCGCGTGGAGGGTAAATTCTCTCACCGGCCGCTCCTTTCAAATTTTTGTCTTAATCCCGCAAGCTCGGAGCGCGCACCAGCCGCGCAAGGATTCAAAAAGCACGAAGGCGCCGGAACCCAGCAAAGACGCCCCGAGGCACCGAGAGACGGACCAGCTCAAGAGCCCGCCGGCTAACAAGACCAAGGCAAGGCCTCCGCGAATGATTCGACCTTTCTTTCCAATGTTGGGCGAAAATACAGTTTTCATTGTTTTGATTGCTTGGAAGGTTTCCGCAAATCATCCAGCACCGAACCCAAGTGAGGTAAATCTTTTATTTGCAGGGCGGAGATTTTCTTAAGCGCTTCGCCATAGGCTGGCATGGCCCGCCCGCCCGCCAGCACCACGGTTTCCGCGGGCAGCAGCTCGCGCAATCTCGCCAATTCCCCCTCCAGCCTCGGGTCGTCTTCGGGATAGACTAGACTCAAGGCCACGGCACTCGCGCGATTTTGCCGGGCCGCGCCGGCGATTTCCGCCGCCGGGAGGCTGGCCCCGAGATAGGTGACACGCCAGCCCAGATTCGCCGCCGCCGCTCCGACCAGTAACGCGCCCAGTTCGTGCAATTGTCCAATCGGGGTCGCCACCAGCAAAACCGGCGCATTCTCCTCCTCGGCAAAGGGTTTGGCGGCGTGCCCCAGAAAAACGCGGATCACGGCGCTGGCGAAATGCTCGTGCGCGGCGGTGATGGTGCCGTCGCGCCACATTTCGCCGATTTCTTGCGCCAGGGGGGCGATCAACCGTTGGAGCAGACCTTGGGCTCCCAGCAAAGTGCCCGCTCGTTTGAGCGTCTCTTCCAATGCGCCGGCCTCGAGCGCCTGCACGGCCATGACACATTCCGCCAGCATATTCTTGACTCCTGGATGCGGCTTCGGTGCGCCCAAAGAACGGTTATCTTGCTGGGGAGCTTCCGCTGTCAGCTTGCGCAACTCCGCGGTGGGCAACTTGGCCACCGCCCCAATGCTGTGCCCCGCGGCCGTCAAGGCGCGGAGCAGGTTCAGCCGCTCAATTTGCTCCGCCGAATAAAGCCGGCGATTCGTGCCGGTTCGGGCCGGCTCGACGGCGTCATAACGCTTTTCCCAAATCCGAATGATGTGGGCGCTTAACCCCGTGCTGCGCGAGACGGCTTTAATCCCATAATGCGGTTCATTCATAAAACTAGACAAAACATGAACACGATTGCCACTGAATGCAAGTAAAAGGTGCCGACCAAGCCGGTGCGCTCCCTTTAATATTAATATAAATAACTATTAACCAAGCAATTACAACGATATATTCTCCCGTATTAAATAAATTAGACAAAAATTTGACAATTAATTAAAAATTAGACATATTCTCAACAGACCGACCGTCAACGGGGCGGCTAATTAAATATGAAAATGAATCTTTGCCAGGGGAACAGAAGTGCGGGAGCCATTCGTTTTGCCTCCATGAAGTGTCGTTTTGCAGAAAAGGTGCGCTTTGCGCTGGTCCTGCGGCAGCAAGCCGGACGGGGCCTTGCCCCTCTCACTCCGACCCGTTTGCAACTAAACCAGGCTCCATGAGCAAGAAGGTTCTCATCATTGGAGCCGGCCCGGGAGGAACGGGCGAACTTCCACCATGAACCATGCCACGGATCTAATCCTTTTCGGTTTCAGTTCTGCCAGCGCCGCTCCCGCCTCCACGCCTTGAAAGGACGGTCTGCCGATGCCAACATCCTCCTCCATCCTGTGGTTTCGACTTGACATGCGTCTCGGGGACAATCCCGCCCTGCGCGCGGCAGTCCAACGCGGCGGCGCGGTCATTCCGGTTTTTATTTACGCGCCGGAAGAAGAAGCGCCCTGGCCACCCGGGGCGGCCTCGCGTTGGTGGTTGCACCACTCGCTCCGCGCGCTGGCCGCGGACTTGCGCCAAGCAGGCTCGCAGTTGGTCCTGCGCCGCGGTCCCTCGCCAACGACCTTGCGTTCTCTTGTTGAGGAGACGGGCGCGACCGCCGTGTTTTGGAATCGTCGCTATGAGCCCGCGCTTAGTTCGCGGGACGCTGTCATAAAGAAAGAGTTGCTGGCCGGTGGTTTGGAGGTGGAGAGTTTCAATGGCGCCTTACTGAACGAACCTTGGACTGTTCAGAATCAAAGCGGCAAACCGTTCCAGGTATTTACGCCCTTTTGGAGAAACTGCCTCACCAAGCTGATGGCAGTGGAACCCCTGCCCGCGCCGCGCGGCATCGTCGCGCCAAACCGCTGGCCGAAGTCCCTGCCGCTGGAAGCCTTCGAGTTGGAGCCAAAGCTCAATTGGGCTAAAGGAATTCAAGCCGGCTGGCAGCCGGGCGTGGCCGGAGCGCAAGCGCAACTTGCGCGCTTCCTCACCGACGCGGTAATGAATTACAGCGAGGACCGCAACCTTCCCGCGGAGACGGGCACATCGCGGTTGTCGCCGCACTTGCATTTCGGAGAAATCACGCCGCGCCAAATCTGGCGCGCTGTGCGTCGCTACGCCGCGGCAAACCATATCTCCGAAGCAACCTGGCGTTCCTGGCAATTTGTCACCGAGCTCGGCTGGCGCGAGTTCTCGCATCATTTGCTCTATCATTTTCCGCAAACGCCGGAGGAACCATTACGATCGGTCTTCAAACATTTTCCGTGGCACAGGGACGTGGCGTTTCTCAAGGCCTGGCAGAAAGGCCAAACAGGTTATCCCATCGTGGATGCGGGGATGCGCGAGCTGTGGGCCACGGGCTGGATGCACAATCGCGTCAGGATGATTGCCGCGTCCTTCCTGGTGAAGGACCTGCGTATCTCCTGGACGGAGGGCGCGCGCTGGTTTTGGGACACCCTCGTGGATGCGGATCTCGCCCAGAACACCCTTGGCTGGCAATGGACGGCCGGCTGCGGCGCGGATGCCGCGCCTTATTTCCGTGTTTTCAATCCCATTAGCCAGGGCGAGAAGTTCGATGCGCGCGGGCTTTATGTGCGTCACTGGTGTCCGGAACTCGCCCGGCTGCCTGACCAGTGGTTGCATAAGCCGTGGCAAGCTCCCCCGGAGATTCTTGACCACGCCGGGTTGCGGCTTGGCCGCGATTATCCCACACCCATAGTAAGTCATGCCATCGCGCGGGAAGTCGCGCTTGAGGCCTTTGCCAAAATCACTCGGCACCGGAAAGGCGCGCCCGCCCGTGGAAAATACTGAGGGGACTCCAGGATAGAATACAAATTGTTGCGTTGCTCTTGGCTTCAGGCGCAACGAGGGGATTTCCCCCACAGTGTGGCTGTGACCGGAGAACCACGGCCTCGCGCGAGTCCTTTGGCCTGCGGGAATGGCGTTCAGCCGTGCAACTCCAGTTTCCACGGCTTGCGATATTCGCGCTCATAGGCCAGGCAATGGGCCACGCTGGCGCGACGGACCACGTCCTGCGCGGCGGCGTCCCAATGGACTGTGGTGCCGCTTTGCATCGCGATGTTGCCCAAGTGGCAAAGAATCGTGGTCTTGGCCATCGATTCGATGTCCGAGGCCGGCCTTCCTCGACTCCGGATGCAGTCCACGAAGTTCTGCCAATGCGTGCTGTCGGCCCATTGCGAATCGGGCGGTTTGGGCCCGTCCTTGGGGTTGGGAAAATATTGGTAACGTTGCCTGTCCACGATCAGCGTGCCGTGCTCGCCAATGAATTCCGCCCCGTGCGATATCCCCCCGTCCAGCCCGCGCGAGTTGTTGAAGCGGTGCTCCCAGTTTAAAAGCCAATCGGGGAACCGATAGTTGGCCTGCAGCGTATCCGGCGTGTCGCGGTCGTCGTGGGAGGTCAGGATGCCGCCATTGCTGGTGATGGAAAGCGGATCCGATTGGCGCATCGCCAGGAGGACGATGTCAATCATGTGAACGCCCCAATCGGTCATGAGACTGCCGCCTGTGTTCCAGAACCAGCGCCAATTCTCATGGCAGCGGTTGGGCGTATAAGGTTCCACGTGAGCCGGGCCGAGCCAGAAATTCCAGTCCAGAGCGGCCGGGGGCGCGCTCGGGGTCTCGCGCCCAATGTCGCGCTCCATCACCATCCAGGCGCGGCA
>Ga0182016_10000660_pt1 | contig 42987 bp, 35 predicted proteins | sample 712S2MmetaG_FD_120491 | JGI IMG/M metagenome (GOLD analysis project Ga0182016, IMG submission 120491) | Permafrost microbial communities from Stordalen Mire, Sweden - 712S2M metaG | ecosystem: Environmental > Terrestrial > Soil > Wetlands > Permafrost | place: Sweden: Stordalen | collected...
CGATCCTCGCCGGTTGTTTCACGACCTTCTCCAGCGGATGGAACGGGGGCGGCCCCGCGGCCATCGCGTGGGGTTGGCCGATCCTCGCCGCCCTCATCCTCTGTATCGGGCTCTGCCTGGCCGAGCTGGTGTCCGCCTACCCGACATCGGGTGGTATCTACTGGTGGGCGTCCAAGCTGGGTGGACCGAAGGCCGGGTACTACACGGGCTGGCTCAACCTGATCGGCCTGCTGGCCATCGTGGCCTCGGTGGCCTACGGCTGTGCCACCTTCCTCGACCTGACACTGGGCTTCTTCTCGACCAGCTGGCACTCGGGCAGCCTGAACACGATCTTCCTGTTCTTCATCGCCATCCTGGTCATCGCCGCCATCGTCAACATCTTCTCGAGCCACCTCCTGGCCATGGTCAACAACGTCTCGGTCTGGTGGCACGTCTTCGGCGCCGCCGCCGTCATCCTGATCCTGGTTCTCGTCCCCGCCCACCACGCCAGCGCGTCGATGGTGTTCACCTCGACGGTGAACAACACCGGCTTCTTCGGCGGCAAGACCCACGGGTTCGGCTTCCTCATCGTGGTGCTGCCCATCGGCGGCCTCCTGACCCAGTACACGATCACCGGGTACGACGCTTCGGCCCACCTGTCCGAGGAGACGCACTCGGCCGCCGACACGGCGGCCAAGGGCATGTGGCGGTCGATCTTCTACTCGGCCATCGGTGGCTGGATCCTCCTGCTCGCCTTCCTCTTCGCCGTCCAGAACGAGGACAAGGTGACGGCGGCCGGCGGTGGCGTGGCGACGATCTTCGCCCAGGCCCTCACGTCCCGGTGGGGTGCCACGGTGCTGCTCATCTCGACGCTCGGACAGTTCTTCTGCACCATGGCGTGCATGACGAGCTGCTCCCGCATGCTCTTCGCCTTCAGCCGTGACGGTGCCGTCCCGGGTCACAAGCAGTGGTCGCGGCTGAGCAGTCGGCGCGTGCCGGTGGCCGGCGTGATCCTCACCGCCGTGATCGGCATCATCCTGACGTCGCCGGCACTGATCCCGGTCGATATCGCGGGCGCCCCCGTGCCGGTCGCCTTCTTCGCCGTGGTGTCCATCGGCGTCATCGGCCTGTACTGGTGCTTCGCCATCCCGATCTGGCACCGGTGGCGCCTCGGCGAGCAGTTCAAGGCCGGCGGGTGGAACGTCGGGGCCAAGTACAAGTGGTTGTGCGTGATCGCCCTCATCGACGTCGTCCTCTGCTCGGTCATGGCCTTCATGCCGACGTCGAACCTCGGTGTCCCGTGGACGAGCGGCTTCGCGCTCAAGTACGTCAACTACACGATCATCGTCGTGCCCGTGGCCATGATCGCCCTGTGGGTCTACTGGCACCTTTCGGTGAAGAAGTGGTTCACCGGCCCCCGTCAGACGATCAACATGTCCGACGAGGAGCTCGCCAAGGGCATCTGATCCCGGGCACCCATCTGCAGCACCGAGCGCCCCGGCCTCCGGCCGGGGCGCCGTGCGTTGCGGGGTCGCGTGGCAGAGCGCACGACGGCCTGCGGCGTCGTCAGCCGATGCCGGTGCGCAGTGCGATCTTGATCCGGTCGGGACGGAAGATGTCCCGGGCGAACTCGACGGCGAGCCCGGCGCTGGTGAACGCGGTACGGGTGACGAGCATGAGGGCGGTGCCGGGGTCGACGCGCAGCAGCTCCGCCTCGTCGGCCCGGGCGATGACCGGCTCCATCGACTCGACGGCCGAGGAGGGACGCAGGCCGTAGACGCGTGTCATGAGGCCGTACAGCGACCCGGACAGCCCGTGCTCGAGCAGGTCCGGGAAGGGGCCGGTGGGGAAGGACGACCGCTCGATGGCCAGGGGCTCCCGCCGGGCGGTGCGCACCCGGACGATCTCGTGGACGGGGGTGCCGCGCTGCACGCCGAGCGCGCTGGCCGCCTTGGCGTTGGCCGGGACCGTGGTGGCGGACACCACCCGGGCACCGGCCCGCAGGTTGGCGCGGCGCATCTGCTCGGTGAAGCCGGCCATGCCCGTCAGGTCGCACTCGATGCGCGGCTCACGGACGAACGTGCCGCCGCCCCGTCCGGTCTTCCGCTCGAGGGTCCCCTTGCCCTCCAGCGTGGCGAGCGCCTGACGGAGGGTCATGCGGCTCACCCCCAAGGACGCCGCGAAGACGTCCTCGCGGGGCAGTCGGTCGCCGGGCACCAGGTCGCCCCGGCCGATGAGATCGGTCAGCCACCGGGCGATGGCCGCATGCACCGGGATGCCGTCCGGAGTGGGGAACGAGGGCGCGCCGGCCAACCAGTCGAGAGGGGTCTCCGCGCGCGTCACCGGGGTGATGCTACGGCACCCCCCGATGCGCCGTGGGGCGCTGGTATTCTGTCTAGACCCTGGGCGGTCGCCCCGGGCCACTGCCACCGGACCGGCACCGCCGGACGATCAGGGTGCACCGAGGGGGGTCATGGACGGGTCGCAGACGGAGGGACCGGCAGCCGCCGGACCGGTGTTGCCCCCGTCGCTGTGCGACGCCGTCGACGTCCTGCGGGACCGCCCGCTGGTGGTGACGGAACTGGCCGGCGGACTGACCAACCGCAACTACAAGGTGGTCACACCGGACGGCGCGTACGTCGTGCGGATCTCCGGACCCGGCACCGGGGCCCTGGCCATCGACCGGAACGACGAGTACCGCAACTCGGTCATCGCCGCCGGGACGGGGGTCGGCGCCCCGGTGCACGCCTACGTGCCCGACCAGTCGGCCCTGGTCATCGGCTTCATCGAGGGCCGTACCTTCGACGACGGGGACTTCGGCCGCCCCGGGGTCCTCGACCGGGTGGCGGCCTCGTGCCGGCAGCTCCACGACGGGCCCCGGTTCGTCAACGACTTCGACATGTTCGAGATCCAGGCCGGCTACCTGCGGGTCGTCCTCGAGCACGGCTACCGGCTGCCCGACGACTACCTGGAGCACCTCCCGGCCGTGGAGCGCATCCGGGGGGCGCTGGGACCGCGCACCGAACCGACGGTGGCCTGCAACAACGACCTGCTGGCCGGCAACTTCATCGACGACGGCGACGCCGTGCGCATCATCGACTACGAGTACTCCGGCAACAACGACGCCTGCTTCGAGCTCGGCAACATCTGGAGCGAGTGCCACCTCACCCTCGACCAGCTCGAGCACCTCGTCACGGCCTACTACGGGCGCCGTCTGGCCAACAAGGTGGCCCGGGCCCGGCTCCAGGGCCTGATGGGGCAGTACGGCTGGACGCTCTGGGCCTCGATCCAGGAGGCCACCAGCCTCCTCGACTTCGAGTTCTGGCCCTGGGGCATGGAGAAGTACGAGCGGGCCGTCGCCACGTTCCTCGGCCCGGAGCTCGACCGCCTCATCGACACCGTCCAGCGGGCCGACTGACGGCCCCGGCCTCCGGACCGGCCCGCCGCCCCGGCGCACGCCACACCAGACCCACCGCCACCATCGAACGACAAGGACGCAACGACATGGCCACGGACAACGGACTCCCCGAGCGCGCACAGGTCGTCGTCATCGGCGGCGGCATCGTGGGGACGAGCGTCGCCTACCACCTGACCCGGATGGGCCGGACCGACGTGGTCCTGGTGGAGCAGGGCCAGCTGTCGTCGGGTACCACCTGGCACGCCGCCGGCCTGCTGGGCCAGCTCCGGGCGACCGAGGGCGGCACCCGGCTGGTGCAGTACTCGGCGCAGCTCTACAGCGAGCTCGAGGCCGAGACGGGGCTGGCCACCGGCTTCAAGCGCTGCGGCGGGGTGACCGTCGCCCGGACCGAGGACCGCATGGTCCAACTGCGGCGCACCGCGGCGACGGCCGAGGTCTACGACCTCGAGTGCGAGCTGATCAGCCCGGCCCGGGCCAAGGAGCTCTACCCCGTCCTCGAGACCGAGGACCTGGTCGGCGCCGTCTGGCTGCCCGGGGACGGGACGGCCAACCCGGTCGACGTGACGGCGTCGTTGGCGCGCGGGGCCCGCGACCGGGGCGCCCGCGTGTTCGAGCGCACCCGCGTGCTCGGCATCGAGCGGGCCGACGGCCGGGTGACGGGGGTCGTGACCGATCGGGGCACCATCGAGGCCGAGGTGGTCGTGAACTGCGCCGGCCAGTGGGCCAAGGCGGTCGGTGTCCTGGCGGGGGTGAACGTGCCCCTCCACTCGGCCGAGCACTTCTACGTCGTGTCCGAACAGATCGAGGGTGTCCACACCGACCTGCCCATCCTGCGGGACCCGGACGGCTACACCTACTTCAAGGAGGAGGTCGGCGGACTGGTGATCGGCGGCTTCGAGCCCGAAGCCAAACCGTGGGTGGCGCCCGACCGGCTGCCGTACCCGTTCGAGTTCCAGCTCCTCGACGAGGACTGGGACCACTTCTCGATCCTCATGGAGAGCGCCCTGCAGCGCATCCCGGCCCTCCACCACACCGGGATCCGCAAGTTCTACAACGGGCCCGAGAGCTTCACCCCCGACAACCAGTTCATCGTGGGGGAGGCACCCGAGCTCGCCAACTTCTTCGTCGGTGCCGGGTTCAACTCGGTGGGCATCGCCTCGGCCGGTGGGGCCGGCCGGGCCCTGGCCGAGTGGATCGTCGCCGGCGAGCCGACGGTCGACCTGGTGGCGCAGGACATCCGCCGCTTCGCCCCGTTCAACGGCAACAACCAGTGGCTCCACGACCGGGTGGGGGAGATCCTCGGTCTCCACTACGAGATCCCCTGGCCCAACCGGGAGCTCGTCTCGGCCCGGCCCTTCCGCCGGTCACCCGTGTACGACCGACTCCTCGCCTCGGGCGCCCAGTTCGGCTCCAAGATGGGCTGGGAGCGGGCCAACGTCTTCGCCCCGCCCGGCCGGGAGGCGGTCCTCGACTACACGTGGGACCGGCCGGACTGGCTGGCCTGGTCGGCCGACGAGCAGGAGCGGACCCGCACCTCGGCGACGCTGTTCGACGAGACCTCCTTCGGGAAGCTGCTGCTGACGGGCCGCGACGCCGAGCCGGTGCTCCAGCGGCTGTGCACCGCCGACGTGGCCGTGCCCGTCGGACGGGCGGTCTACACCGGCATGCTCAACAGCCGGGGCGGCTACGAGGCCGACGTCACGGTGACGAGGCTGTCCCACGACCGGTACCTACTGGTCACCGGCTCGGCCTCCGTGCTGCGCGACCTCGCCTGGATCCGTCGCCACACCGGGCCCGACGAGCACCTCGAGGTGGTGGACGTGTCGTCGGCCTACGCCGTGTACGGCGTCATGGGCCCCCGCTCCCGTGAGGTGCTGCAGCGGCTGACCAGGGCCGACCTGTCGGACGCGGCGTTCCCCTTCGCCACCAGCCAGGAGATCGACCTCGGCCACGCCACGGTGCGCGCCACCCGGATCACCTATGTGGGGGAGCTGGGATGGGAGCTCTACGTGCCCACGGAGTTCGCCGCGGGCACCTACGAGCTCCTCCTCGAGTCGGGCCGCGACGTCCCGGTCACCCAGGCCGGCTACTACGCCGTCAACTCGCTGCGCCTCGACAAGGGCTACCGGGCCTTCGGCACCGACCTGACGCCCGACCACACGCCGGTCGAGGCCGGTCTGCGGTTCACCTGCAAGCTGGGCACCGACATCGACTTCCTCGGGCGGGCGGCGGTGGAGCGGGCCGTGGCCGACGGGCCGCGTCGCCGGCTGGTCTCGTTCCGGCTGGAGGATCCCGACGCCATGCTGTGGGGCGGCGAGCTCGTCCTCCGCGACGGCGTGGCCGCCGGACAGGTGACGTCGGTGGCCTGGTCGGCGACCTTCGGGGTGTGTGTCGGCCTGGCCTACGTCTGGCGCCGCGACCGCGAACCGGTGACGGCCGACCACCTGACCGCGGCCGTGTGGCACGTCAACGCGGGCGGGCGCGTGCTGCCCGTCGGCGTCGGACTCAAGGCCCCCTACGACCCCACCAACGAACGCATCCGGTCGTGACCCCCTGACCCCCGCGGCTTGCTCCGGTCGCCCGGGGTCACCAGACTCGGCGGCGTGACGGGCACACCGACGGACCCCGCCGACCCCCGGGACGAACCGCCCGGCGCCACCGCCCCGGCCGGGGGGACCCCGCCGACGCGCCTGGCCCGGGCCCGGGCGGCGTTCGCGCGCGGGCTACGCACGCTGCTGGCGCCCGACGGCCTGCCCGCCGGCGCCTCGGCCGAGCTGGAGTCGGCGTTGGGCGACATCGGCCGGCAGGCGCTGGCGCCGGGCCCCGGACGCCTGCGACGGATCCGGGCCGAGGTGGCGGCCGCCCCGCCCCGCCTCCTCGACTGGATGTCCACCCAGGTGATCGAGCACCCGGCCGTGGTCTACGACGTGGCTTCCGTCGAGGAGCTGACCGCGCGTCAGACCAAGTCGATCCAGGCCGCGGTCGGGGCCCTGCAGCTGGCCCTGGTGGGTGCGGCCTCCGCCTCGACCCTGGAGGGCGGCCCGGTCATCGCCCTGGCCATCGACGGGGTGGTGGGCCAGGTGGCCGCCGTCGTCCACGGGGTGTGCGACTGGTACGTCACGGGGTCGTACCTCGTGCGCCGGCTCGACGGGCTCGGGCTGCGGGCCGACGTGGTCGAGGTGCGCCGCCTGACCAACGCTGCGCTCATGTCGAAGGGGAAGGTCGTCGACGAGCGGCTGCTGGCCCGGTCCACCGAACTCCGACTGATCCGCCGGTGGTCGGGCAACGGGCTGGTGGACGCGCTGCCGTTCGGATCGTCCCTGGGTAAGGCCTCCGTCAAGGCGGCGGGGCGCATCGACCACGCCGATCTGGGTCACCTGCTGGCGGTGCTGCGGTCCGACGGGCCGCCCCCGGCGCGTTAGCCGCGAGGGCTCCGCTCAGAGGACCTTGGCCAGGAACGAGCGGGTGCGCTCGTGCTGCGGGTCGGTCAGCACCCGTGTCGGGTCGCCCTGCTCGACGACGACGCCGCCATCCATGAACACCACGGTGTCGCCCACCTCGCGGGCGAAGCCCATCTCGTGGGTTACCACGATCATGGTCATGCCCTCGACGGCCAGGTCCCGCATGACGTCCAGCACGTCGCCCACCAGCTCCGGGTCGAGCGCCGACGTGGGCTCGTCGAAGAGCATGAGCTTCGGGTCCATGGCCAGCGCCCGGGCGATGGCCACCCGCTGCTGCTGGCCGCCGGAGAGCTGGTTGGGGTAGCTGTCCACCTTGTCGGCCAGTCCGACCCGGTCGAGCAGCTGGCGCGCCCGGTCCTTGGACTTCCCCGACGGAGCCTTGCGGACCCACAGGGGTCCGGAGGTGACGTTGTCGAGGACCGAGAGGTGCGGAAAGAGGTTGAAGCGCTGGAAGACCATGCCGATCTCGGCCCGTTTGGCGCAGACCTCGGTGTCCTTCAGCTCGTAGAGGCGGTTACCGGACTGTCGGTAGCCCACGAGCTCGCCGTCCACGGACAGCTCGCCACCGTCGATCTTCTCCAGGTGGTTGATGCACCGGAGGAAGGTGCTCTTGCCGGAGCCGGACGGGCCGATGAGGCACAGCACCTCGCCCCGTCGGACGGTGAGGTCGATCCCCTTCAGGACCTCGAGGCGACCGAAGGCCTTGCGCACGGCGCGCGCCGAGACCATGGGGAGGGCGGCGTGGTCGGGGTCGGCGGGACGGGGTCTGGTGTCAGTCATGGGGGGCCACCCAGGGGGCGTCGGCCAGCGCCGGCACCGGGCGGACCCGGGTGCGGCCGAGGGAGGCCTTGAGCTGCTGGAAGGGGGTGGGGGGCAGCTGCCGGCTGGCCCCCCGGGCGTAGTACCGCTCGATGTAGTACTGCCCGACGGTCATGATCGAGGTGAAGAACAGGTACCAGAGGCTGGCCACGAGCAGCAGGGGCACGATCTGGTAGGTCGTGTTGGCGATGTTCTGCGTCGCCTGGAACAGGTCGGTGCCGGCGATCACCGACACCAGGGACGTCGTCTTCAGCATCGAGATCGTCTCGTTGCCGGTCGGGGGGATGATGACCCGCATGGCCTGGGGCAGGACCACCTTGCGGAGGGTGAGGCCCCGGGACAGGCCGAGCGACGACGCGGCCTCGGCCTGGCCCTCGTCCACGGAGATGATGCCGGCCCGGACGATCTCGGACATGTAGGCACCCTCGTTGAGGCTCAGCCCGATGGCGCCGGCGATGAACGACGTCGCCAGGGTGGTGGAGGCGACGGTCAGGGGCGGGTTGATGCCGAGGTAGGTCAGGAACGGGACCCCGATGCCCAGCTGCGGGTAGAGGTAGCTGATGCCCAGGTACCAGAAGAACAGCTGGACCAGGATCGGGGTGCCGCGGAAGAACCAGATGTAGACCCACGCCGCCCCCGACATCAGCCGGTTGGGGGAGAGCCGCATGACGGCCAGGAGCACGCCGATCAGCACCCCCGCCACCATGGCGATGACCGTGAGCTCCAGGGTCACCACGATGCCGCGCAGCACCGGGGTGGCGAACAGGTAGTGGCCGACGACGGCCCACTGGAACCGGCCCTCCCGCACGCCGCCCCGCTGCACGTGGGAGAACACCAGGGTGTTCACCAGCATGGCGATCAGCACCAGGATGACGGCGCTGGCCACCCAGCGCCACGGATGGCGCACGGGGACGACCTTCAGGGTCGACGGGTCACCCTCGACCCGGTGGTCCGCCGCTGGCGGTCCCGGTTGGTCCGTCACGGCTCAGCCCGACGGTCCGAGGCGACGCTCAGCTGCTGGCGCCGTTGACCGTGGCCGTGGTGACGGCCCCTCCCTGCAGGCCCCACTTGTTCAGGATCTGGGTGTAGACGCCGTTGGAGATCAGCAGGTTGACCGCCGCCTGGACCGGCGACGTGAGTCCCTTGCTCTTCGGGAGGGCCAGACCGTAGGGGGCGACACCGATGGGGGCGCCGCTGTTCTGGAAGACGCCGTTCGACGTGGCCACGATGTAGGCCGCCACCGGCGAGTCGGCGAAGCCGGCGTCGGCCCGGCCGCTGGACACGGCCACGTTGGCCTCGGTCTGGGTGCCGAAGCTGAGCACGGTGACCTTCCCCTTGCCGGTGGCCGTGCACTTGGCGGCCTGGGTCTTGGCGTCGGCCTCCTCGGTCGTGCCGCTCTCCACGGCGACGGCCTTGCCACAGAGGGCCTGGAGCGAGGTGATCAGCGGGCTGCCCGTCTTGACGTAGAACGACTCACCGGCGCTGAAGTAGTCGACGAAGTCGACGACCTTCTCCCGGGCCTTGGTGTCGGTGAACGAGGAGGCGCCCATGTCGTACTTGCCGGCCACGAGGCCCGGGATGATGGTGTCGAAGGTGGCGTTGACCAGCTTGGCCTTGAGGCCCATGGTCTGGGCGATGGCGTTGGACAGGTCGGCGTCCATGCCGACGATGGTGGTCCCGTCCGAGGCCAGGAACTCGTTCGGCGGATAGGTGGCGTCGAGCGCCACGGTCAGGTTGCCGGTGGAGTGGATCGAGGCCGGCACGCTGGCGGCGATGGCCGAGTTGGCCGGCTGCGTCGGGATCACCGTGGTCGGGATCGGAGGGGTCGTCGACGTGGTGGTCGACGCCGGGGCCGTGGTCGTGGTCGTGGAGCTGCTCGAGCTGCTCGAGCAGGCGGCGGACAGGACCGCCACGGTGCCGAGGGCCACGGCCACGACGGCCTTCTTCATTCCACGGGACGAGGTGAGCACCGACGGACCTCCGGGGTCTAGTGATGGGTGGTGAGTGCGATCGAGCGACACAAGTGTGCCACTCCGGGCCCCCGAGCGTGAATTCTGCGCGAACACGATGCGACCCCGGTCACCGGTGGGGTGGCCGGGGTCGCATCGTGTCGGTCGTCCGCGACGGTCAGCCGGACGGCGCCGCCGCCGCCCGGGCCCCGCCGCCACGTTCGACCTCGCGGTAGTGCTCGCGCCAGATCAGTCGGTAGAGGCGGGTCCACCTGGGGATCGACCGCAGTCCCGGGATGAACGGCACCAGCGCCAGGAGGATGGTCAGCCCGATCATGATGGCGAAGACCTGGATGTCGCCGTTGGCGGACGTGTTGGCCGGAGGCACCTGGTACCAGAGGGTGTACAGCCACAGCCAGGCCTGGCCCGGCCACTGGCCCGTCTCGTTCATCATCCCCCACTGGTCACCGCTGAGGTGCTGGTTGTCGGCCAGGTTGGCCAGGTACTGGCCGTCGGCGATGAACAGGAGCGGCTTGGTGTAGTCGGTCCCGTAGAACTGCCGGGAGGCGAGCAGGGCCCCGTCGAGGGCACCGCTGCGGGCCATCGACGTCTCCTCGGCGATCAACGCGGCCACCGGTCCGTAGTCGCCCTTGGGCACCACGAGCTTGCCGTTCGTGAAGGTGGCGTTGGCCACCGCCTTCTCGTAGGCCGCCGTCCACGCCTGCTGCTGGGTGGCCGTCGCCGACTGGTACTCGCTGAGGGCCGCCTGGACCTGGGGGTTGTCCGGGAGGGTCGACAGCGGACCGAGCACGAAGTCCTGCGCCGTGTCGATCGGATGGTGCACGCCGAGCCACTTGCCCGGGGAGATGGGCCCGATCGACTGGGCGGTGCCGTTCAGGTTGTAGGGGGGGCCGTAGGTCGCCGTACCGCTCGTCCCGTCGAGCTCGGTGGCCGCCGTCTGGGCGAAGTCGACCGCGTCGGCCGTCGACCAGGAACGGACGGTCACCGGCTTGTCGTCGGGCGAGCCGAACAGCACGGCCAGCCCGGTGACCAGGATGATCACGACGATGAGGGCGACCAGGAACTCCTTGGCCAGGTCGTAGGGCTCGTAGCGGCCCTTCCAGGCGACGGCGTCCCGGTCCTGGACGAACTTCCTGGGCTTCTTGTGGGTGTCGGCGCTCATGCCTGCACCTCCGCTGCGGTCGTGGCCGCCGGCTCGCCGCCGGGGGTCTCGTTCTTGGCCGCGAAGGGTGTGACCACGCCCCGCAGTCGGACCATCAGGACGTGGAGTCCGACCAGGGCCACCACGCACAGGGGGAGGAGCACGATGTGCCACATGATCATCTGGCCGAAGTTGGTCACGTTGAAGATGGCACCCGCACCGGTGGAGTTGATGCCGTCCTTGGCCTGGGTGCTGATCCACTGGGAGTCGAAGTTCTGCTGGGACAGGTAGCCGGTGAAGGCCGCCCCCACCGAGACGAGGAAGACGACCACGCCCGAGATCCAGGTCGCCTTGCGCTTCCCCCGCCAGGCGGCCATGAAGAACTTGCCCCACAGGTGGACGACCATGGCGAACATGAAGACCTCGACGGACCACAGGTGCAGTGAGTTGACGAAGAGGCCCGTCGACGAGACGTGCCACCAGTTGGGGCCGAAGATGGCGAGGACGAACCCGGTGGCGATGACCACGCCGAGGGCGGCGACGGTGGTCACGCCGAACACGTAGATCCAGGAGGCGACGTAGGCCGGCTGACGGTCGGGCAGCAGGCGCTGCGGCGGCAGGGCCTCGACGGCGGCGGTCCGGAGCTTGGCCGTCCACTGGTCGGCGTCCTCCGGTCGGTCGGCGGCCTTGTCGAGGTCGGCCTGGTCGGGCCGAGGGGCCTTCGGGTCGGCGATGGTCATCGGTCCCCTTCCTTGCTGTTGTGCGACTTGAACGGGATCAGGATGGCGGCGAAGAACACGATGACCATCAGGATGATGACGATCAGGTTCCCGTAGGACATCTGGATGAAGCCCCAGTGGATGTAGTTCCCCGGCTTGTTCAGATCGATCAGGGCTCCGAACAGCGTGGTGAACACGAGTGCGATGGCTGGCATGGGATGACCTCCTGGTTCGGAGGCTACGGAGTCAGGGACGTGTCACACAGGGCCGAAAGTCCCGACTCGTCGGGGTCGTAGGGCCGAGGGGATGCAACGGGGGTGCGGCACACCCGGTGGGTAGGTTGGGCCGATGACGTACCCCGGACCGGAGGCATTGGGCAGGAGTGTGGTGGTGGGCCCCGGAGCGGTGCCGCCCGGGGCGTGGGCGGACGCCCCCCGGATCGTCGTGGATGCCGACGCACTGGTATCGCCGGCGGGGGTGGTCGGGGTCCTCCACGGCGCCTGGGCCGAGCGCCGACCCGTGGTGGTGGAGCTGGCCGTCGACCCGGACGACCTGCGGGCCCCGGAGCGGTACGTGGGGCCGGTGCACGCGCTCGAACCCGGCTTCACCTTCTGGCGCGAGCGGCTCCAGTTCCTGGTCTGGGCCAACGCCTACGACGCCCGGGACGGCGAGCCCGTCTGGTGGCACGGCCGCAAGCTGGCGCGCCGCCTCGCCGACGAGGGTGTCGTCGAGGCGGGCCCGGCCGACGTGTCCCGCCCCGACGGCACCCCGTCGTGGGTCGACGGCGGACCACCGGACCCGCCCGACACCGGGGACGGCACGGCGGTGGTGCACCGCTGGACCGCCGAGGCCGGGCGGCTCACCCCGTCGACGCGTCGCGTGCCCGGCGCCGACCTGGCACCCGACCAGCTGGCGGCCGTCGACCACGCCGCCGGCCCGGCCCGGGTCATCGCCCCCGCGGGATCCGGCAAGACCCGGGTGCTGACCGAGCGCCTGCGCCTCCTCATCCGCCGCGGCACCGTTCCGGGTGCGGTCACCGCGCTCGCCTACAACACCCGTGCCGCCGAGGAGCTCCGGGCCCGCACCGAGGACGTGCTCGCCCCCGACGGCCCCCACGTCCGGACGCTCAACAGCCTCGCCCTGTGGGTCTGCAACCGCTTCGGGCCGGCCGGGCCGGTGCGGGTGCTCGACGAGCCGGCCGTGCGCGACCTCGTCGGGGAGCTGTTCGAGGTGAAGCGCCAGGCCAACACCGATACCACGGCGCCCTTCCTGGCCGCCCTGTCACTGGTGCGCCTGGGTCTGGTGTCACCGGACGCCGCCGAGGAGGTGTATCCGGACGCCTCGGGCCTCGCCGGGGGATTCGACCGGTTCCGCGCCGTCCTGGCCGAGCGCGGGCAGGTCGACTTCGACGAGCAGATCTACCGGGCCGTCGAGATCCTGGCCGCGGACCCGGAGGCCCGGGCGTCGGCCCAGGCCCGCTGCCGTCGGATGCTCGTCGACGAGTTCCAGGACCTGACGCCGGCACACCTTCTGCTGATCCGGCTGCTGGCCGCACCGGGCTACGACTGCTTCGGGGTGGGCGACGACGACCAGGTCATCTACGGCTACGCCGGTGCGACGCCGGAGTTCCTGATCGACTTCGCGACCTACTTCCCGGGGGCGGCCGATCACCCGCTCGAAGTGAACTACCGTTGCCCGCCCGCCGTGGTGTCGGCCGCCCGCCACCTCCTCTCGTACAACCACGGGCGGGTCGTCAAGACCATCCGGAGCCCCGAGGGCCGGACCGATCCGCGGCCCGCCGGATCGGGCCTGCTGGCCGGCGCCGGGCCGGTACTGGTGGAGCGGGCACCGACGGACACCCTGGCCGGACGGGCGGTCGAGGTGATCGGGGCCTGGCGGGCCGACGGGGTCGACCCCGCCGACATCGCCGTGCTGGCCCGGGTGAACTCGGCGCTGCTGCCCGTGCAGGTGGCGTGCCTCGAGTCCGACGTGCCCTGCACGACGCCACTGGGTACCCAGGTCCTGGCCCGCACGGGTATCCGCACCGCGTTCGCCTACCTCCGCATCGGCGGCGATCCGGGCGCGATCCGGCGCGAGGACGTGCGCGACACCGTCCGGCGCCCGTCGCGGGGCATCGCCCCGATGGTCGTCGACATGATGACCAAGCAGCGGACCACCTCGGTGGCGGACATCCGTCGACTCGCCTCGCGGCTGTCCGGCCGTGACGTGCCGAAGCTGCTGGCCTACGCGGACGACCTGGACGTGGTGGCGGCGGCCACGGCCCGGTCGACCGCCGACGCGTTGGCGGCCATCCGGGTCGGCATCGGGCTGGACGCCACACTCGACACCCTCGACGCGTCGCGGGCCGGGGCCGACCGGTCCACCCATGCCGACGACCTGGCCGCCCTGGAGTCCGTGGCGCCGTTCCATCCGGACGCCGCCACGTTCGCCCACTGGCTCCGGGAGGTGCTGAGCCGTCCGGCGGCGACTGGCCCCGGTGTCGAGCTATCGACGGTCCATCGGATCAAGGGCAAGGAGTGGGGTCACGTACTGGTGGTGGGCGCCTCCGCCGGCCTCTTCCCGCACCGCCTGAGCGACGACGTGGAGGGCGAGCGCCGGGTGTTCCACGTGGCGCTGACCAGGGCTGCGACCCAGGTGGTGGTCCTGGCGGACCGCGACGCACCGTCGAGTTTCCTGGCCGAGCTCGACGGCAGCGCGCCGCACACCGCCCCGTCCGCGCCCGGGACCGAGCGGACGAGTCCTCGGCGCCGTCCCGGGGACCGGGCACGGGGGGCCGCGTCCGCGCCGACCCCGACCCCCGGGTCCGGTGGCCCCGGGGAGGCGGCGCTGCGGGCCTGGCGGTCGACCGTCGCCCGGAAGGACGGGGTGCCGGCCTACGTCGTGCTGAACGACAAGGAACTGATCGGCATCGCCGAGCGCAGTCCGGCGACCCTGGCCGACCTCGGACGGTGCCGGGGCATGGGACCGATCCGCCTCGAACGGTGGGGTGACGAGATCCTGGCCGTACTCGAGGGCGCGTCGGCCGCAGCCACCTGATCCGACCGCCCCGGCCGGGGGGCGTGCCGGAGGCGCGACGCCTACGCTGACGGCAGGTCGTCGACGGCCGCACGCCCCACTCCGGAGGAGACCCATGGAACTCGGCATCCATTTCGCCAACTTCACCCTGCCGGGCGGCCCCGCCGCTATCGGGCCGATCCTGTCCGACACGGCCCGTGCGGCCGAGGAGTCGGGATGTTCGACCTTCACGCTGATGGACCACTACTTCCAGATGGAGGAGTTCGCCGACCGCCGCGAGCCCATGCTCGAGGGGTACACGGCACTCGGCTTCCTGGCCGGACGCACCGAGCGGATCCGGTTGGGCCTGATGGTGACGGGCGTCACCTACCGCCACCCGGGCCTCCTGGCCAACATCGTCACCACGCTCGACGTCGTGTCCCAGGGCCGCGCCCAGCTCGGCATCGGGGCCGCGTGGTACGAGCGGGAGCACCTCGCCTACGGGGTGCCCTTCCCCCCGGTGTCCGAACGCTTCGAACGCCTCGAGGAGACGCTGCAGATCGTCCATCAGATGTGGAGCGATGACGACGGTCCCTATCAGGGGACCCACTACCGGCTGGCCGAGACCATCTGTTCGCCGAAGCCGGTCAGCAGTCCCCGCCCGCCGATCCTCGTGGGGGGCAGTGGGGAGAAGAAGACCCTCCGGCTCGTCGCCCGCTACGCCGACGCCTGCAACCTCTTCGCCACCGAACCGTCCGAGGTCGCCCACAAGCTCGAGGTCCTCGAGCGCCACTGCACCGACGAGGACCGTGACCCCGCCACCATCCAGAAGACGATCCTGGGCATGACGGACCCCGTGGCCGACCCGGACGGGTTCCTGGCCTCGATGGAGGAGTACGCCGCCCTGGGCATCAGCCTGGTCGAGGTCATGCCCCTGGTCGAGGACCCGGCGACCTGGGCCGCCCGGCTCGGTGAGTCGGTGGTCCCCCGTCTGGCCGACCTCGGGTCCTGACCGGGCGCCAGCTCAGCCCGCTGCAGCCTTCTTGGCCGGAGCCTTCTTGGCCGGAGCCTTCTTGGCCGGAGCCTTGCGGGCCGGAGCCTTCTTGGCCGCGGTCTTCTTGGCCGCGGTCTTCCGGGCCGTGGCCTTCCGGGCCGTGGCCTTCCGGGCCGTGGCCTTCCGGGCCGGCGCCCGCTTCCTCGCCGCCTTCTTGGCGGCGCCCACGCGCCTACGGGTGCGTCGCGTCGCGTCACGTCCGGCCTCGGCCGCCCGCTCCGTCTGCTCATTGACGGCCTTCATGACGTCCGACACCATCTTGCGCTGGCTCTTCAGCACGCGCTCGGCCACGTCGAACACGTCGTCGACCATCCGTTCGAGGTCCTGACCGACGGGCGGCACCAGCCGGTCCGCCTCCCGTGTGATGCCCTTCGCCAGCTGGTGGCTGGCCTGCAGCAGTTCCTTCTCGGCCCGCTCGATCGCCCGTTCGATCCGGGCCCTCGTGTCCTTGGACTCAGCCATGTCTCTCGTCTCCTCGGTCGCCGCGGCACCTCCGCCGTCACCTGCAACCATGGTGGCCCACCGTCGGTGGCCTGGGGAGGGTCGAACGTCCCAACTTGTCGGCCGGACCGACGCGTGCTCCGGTCAGACGAGTACGGGCGAGAAACGCAGCGGCAGCCGCGCCGGACCCCAGATGCCGAACGTCGTCGGCTTCCATTCGACGGGCCCGTCGACCGCCAGACCCGGCATCCGGCGTGCCAGGAGTACCAGCGCCTCCTGGAGCTCGGCGCGGGCCAGCGCGGCACCCATGCAGTGGTGGATGCCGGACCCGAACGTCATCTGCTGGGTCGTGCGCTCCCGGGTGATGTCGAACGTGTCGGGCTCCTCGTAGGTGTCCGGGTCGCGGTTCGCGCCGGCCAGCGACACCGACACCAGCGTCCCCTTGGGGAACAGCACGTCGCGGAAGACGACGTCCTCCGGGGTCACACGGATCGTGCCCCGGACGGCGCCGAGGTAGCGCATGCTCTCCTCCACGGCCCGCTGGGCGAGCTCGGGCCGTTCGGCCAGCAGCGCCCACTGGTCCGGGTACTCGGTGAACAGGGCGATGGCGCAGGCCAGCTGGTTGCGGGTCGTGTCGGTGCCGGCCATGAGCACAGCCATCGCCAGGGAGACCAGCTCGTCGTTGGAGAGGCGGTCGCCCGCCTCCTCGATGGCGATGAGCACGCTGAGCAGGTCGTCGCCCGGTGTCGTGCGGCGCGCCGCGATGAGGTCGGCCAGGTAGGACTCGAGGGCGGTACCGGCCGCCTCGACCCGGGGCAGGTCCTCGGCCAGGTTCTGGTTGAAGATCCGGAAGATGTCGGTGGCCCACGCCGAGAACTGGCGCCAGTCGTCCTTCGGGGCGCCCAGGAGCTCGCAGATGATCGGGATCGGGTAGGGCTCGCACACGTCGAGCACGAGCTCGCAGTGCCCGGACCCGGCGAAGGAGTCGACCAGGCCGCCGACGACCTCGCGCATGAAGGGTCGGAGCCGGTCGGCCGCCGCCGGCGTGAACGCCGGCGCCACCAGACGCCGCAGCCGGGCGTGGTCCTCACCCTCCATGGCCAGGATCGACCGGCGCCGTGGCTCCTGGACCTGGTCGGGCTCCATGCCGTTCAACTCGCGCAGCAACGACAGGGCGTTGTGGAACCTGCGGTCACGGAGGAGGGACACGCAGTCCTCCCGCCGGCTGACGCTGAACCCCATCGGCGTCCGGGACAGCCAGTGGCGCTCCCGGGCCTCGGTGATGACGGCCAGGGACTCCTCGCGGCCCATGCCGGCCGTGTCGACCAGCGGCAGGTCGAGGTCGTACGCAGACGTCACCATCGGGCACACTCCGTCAACTGAGGGACCCCGCCAAGTTATCCCGGCACCCGGGTGCGGGTCGTCGCTAGGGTGCGGCGATGGAGCCCCTCGTCGCCGCGACCGCCATCGGACCACCCCTCGGGACGGTGGGGGCCGCCTTCTACTTCTCCCCGGAGGCCGCCGCCCGGGCGGAGGGAATCGGGCTCGACGTGGTGAGCCTGTACGCGGCCGGCCGGGGTGCCGTGCTCGGCGACCGGACGCCGCCCGAGGTGGACGAGACCTTCTTCTTCTTCAAGTCCGGGCTCATCGCCGGCGTGGTGGAGGCGGCCCGGACGAAGGCCACCCCCGCCGACATCCTCGACGCCCACCTCGGCTCGGCCGACGACTTCGCCGCCGCCACCTACGGGACGGTCGACCCCGCCGTCCTGGCCGGGTTCGCGGCCGCCGGCGCCCGGGTGGTCGACGGCCTGCCCACGGGGCGGTGGCCGCTGGTCGACGGCTACCGGGCCCAACCCGTTCCCGGGGCGACCGCCGCGTCGGCCTATCGGCACGCCGTGCTCCTCCGCGAGCTTCGGGGAGGCGTCCACCGCGACGAGGTCGAGGCCGCGGGCCTCAGTGCCGCCGTGGCGTGTCAGTTCGACCGGGGCGACGACTACTACCGCCTGCACGGCTTCGGCGACGACGACCGTGTGCCCGGGACCCCGGCCACCCTGGCCGCCCGGGCGGCGGCCGAGGAGGCCACCGACGCGGCGGTGGGCGAGCTGCTGGCGGTCCTCGACGAGGTGGAGCTCGGGCACCTGGTGGCGGGGGCCGAGCTGCTGGCGGCCACGGGCCCGGGGGTCGTGCTCCCGGGCGGCTGACCGCCGCGGGCCGGTCCGGTACCTACCCGGGGGCGGGTACGGCGACGAAACGGTCGGCGGTGGGCACCGACTCACCGGCCCAGCGGTAGGCGACCAGAGGTCGTCCCTCGTCGCGTACGGCGCTGTAGTCGACGCACACGGCGTGGCGACCGGCCGGCCGCGGGGTGCCCGTGAACCAGTAGTGGCCGAAGAACACGGGCACCGGGTCCGTGTAGCGGACGTCGTCGGCACCGTGGACGGTGACATCGGGCAGGCCCGGGTGGAGCCGCCCGTCGAGCGTCCGGGCCCCGGTCGGCACCACGGCGAGGTCGCGCAACGAGGTCGCCGATGCGTCCCACCACCGGACGCGGGTCGCCCAGCGCGGCGTGCCTTCGGGGTCGACGAAGGCCAGATCGTCGCCCAGGCGGACCTCGGGGCCCTTCAGGACCACCTCGACGGCGTCGAAGGCCTCGGTGCCCGGGGTGTTGGCCTCGAGCAGGAAGGCGTCGCTGAGCGGCGTGCCCGGTTCCACCCACTTGTCCAGGACGGCCAGCGATGCCGGGTGCCAGCAGGCGTGGGCCACCCGCAGGTCGCCGAGGTCGAGCCACAGGGGCAGGGTCCGGAACCAGGCGAGCGTGTCGACGTGCAGGGCCGAGCCCTCGCCGAACTGGTCCAGGAAGGCCTGGTGCTGGCGGCGGTTGTGGGGGCCGCGGCGGCCCTGGTGGGTCCGGAGGAAGTCGCCGGGCCGCCCCGGGTGGGGGGTCGCCCAGGACACGGCGTTGAACTCGTGGTTGCCCATGACCACCTGGGCCGTCCCGGCCTCGTGCATGGCCCGGACCAGCTCGACGACCCGGACCTGGCCGTCACCCCGGTCGACGAGATCGCCGACGAAGATCGCCTGGTGCCCCTCGAGCCGGTGGGCGCCGTCGACCTCGGTGTACCCGAGCGCGGCGAGCAGCGCCTCGAGTTTGTCCGCGGTGCCGTGGACGTCGCCGATGATGTCGTATGCGGTCACGGGGCCGCCCCTTCTCCTGGTGGGTGCGTCGGGGGCGCCGGCCCGGCGCACCGATCCGGTGGTCGGGGCGGGCTGCCACCCTCTTGACCTGCACCCTTCGCCCCTCCCAGTGTACGGGGAGGTGGTGACATCCCGACGGCACGGGGCCGGCGCCGCCCGACCCCGACGGGTGTCCTCAGCGGATGAGGCCGAGGCCCTCCTGGCAGTGGGGACCACCCCAGTGCTCGACGATCTTCCCGTCCCGCATGCGCAGGATGGCCGTGCCGTTGATCACCACCCGCTCGTTGGAGGGGGGCACGTCGTAGAAGGGGGTGCCGGTGTGGGTGCCCTCGACCGTCCAGTTGGACACGACCAGGTCGTCCTTCTCGATGAGCAGGTTCACGGTGAACACCATGTCCGGAAAGGCCGCCCGGGCACTCTCCCACCACTTCTGCTCCTCGCCGCGCACGTCGGTGCCGACCTTGCCGGGGGTGACCCGCTCGGTGACGTGACTGTGGAACTCGGGCGCCCAGAAGGCGAAGACCGCCTCGCTGTCACCCGACTCCATGGCGGCGCTGTACTCGCCGAGGATCCGCAGGTTGTCCGACACGGGTAGCTCCCTCCACACGCTGGTGACCCGCACACTAACGGGACGGGGCCGCCCGGCACGGGGCCGTTCAGGCCGGGACACCTTCGATGAACTGGTCGGACGTCGACAGCTCCTCGAACTCCTCGTTGACCACCCTGTCGTGCTCCTCCTGGTCGCGGATGGCCGACGACCGCCGCCACCGACCGACCAGCAGGAAGATCGTCGGGATGAACAGGAGTTCGCCGACGACGCAGATCAGCCACCAGCGCTGCCACTCCTTCGGCGCCGCCGCCCGGGCGTCCAGCACCGCGCGGCCGTGCGTCGACAGGAATACCCGGTCCGCCTTCGGGATGTGCGAGGCGGCGATGAGGTCGACGGCGGCCACGGCGAAGGGCACCCCGCGCGCCGCGCGGATCTGGGCGATGGCGGCCACCTGGGCCGTGCGGTCGGTCGGATCCGCCTGCAGCCGGGCGAGCGTGGCCGGCCGTACCACCTTGAGCGTGGCGATCTGGGTCGAGTACCTGGCCTGGAGGGCGGACGCCTGGGGCCCGTAGTCGGCCACCGGGGTCGCCGAGGGGACCACGAACGGCACGATCAGGAACGCACCGGCCGCCACGATGCGGAGGACCCAGCCCCAGATGGCCAGGCCGGTGGCCACCAGTGCGGGGTTCCGGCTCTCGAGGGTCTCGGTGTAGGCGGCCATCCACGGGGCGTAGGCGACGCCCCGGGCGGCCGACATGACCATGATGACGATCACGAACGTCGTGTACGTCGTGTGCGGGCGGGTGGCGAGTGCCGCGAATACGAGACCCATCCCGACGGCCACGACACCCCCGGCCAGCATGAAGGGCTTCCGGACCCGGAGCTTGTCCGAGATGATCCCCACGCCGACGACGGCCACGGCATCGGCCGACCAGAACCAGTTGCCCAGTCCGTTGGCCTCGGACTGGCTGAAGCCGAAGACCGACACGAAGTAGATGACGAAGAAGCCCACGGCCGACAGGTAGATCAGGAGGAAGAGGCCCACGCCGATCGACGGGACCACGGTGTTCCACCCGGCCATCTGGCGGAAGGGGCGCTTCATGGCGTCCTCGACCTGGATGCCCCGGGAGCGGACCTCGGCCAGCACCCGCTCGCGCAACGACGTCATGAGCTGGTCGCGCAGGCTGGGGGCGAGCTCGCGGAGGAACAGCAGCGCCAGGACGAAGACCGACAGGCCCACGGCACCCGCCACCCGGAACTGGAACTGCCAGTCGTGGGCGTCCACCGTCTGGGAGGCGACCAGGGAGACGGTGAGGCTGCCGAGCACCGGGCCCAGTGTCCAGAAGCCCATGGCCGCGCCACGCCGCTGCTGGGGCGAGAAGTCACGTACCAGCGCGGGGGTGGCCACCAGCACCATGCCCTCGAAGAAGCCCACCGTGGCGACGGCCAGGGCGTAGGTGGCCCGGGAGTGGGCGTTGGGGATCCCGAAGCAGGTGACGAGTCCCACGGCCAGCAGGCCGACGACGACCATGTTCGCCCGGCCGATGCGGTCGGCGACGGAGGCGATGAGGGACGAGACCGCGCCGGCCACACTGCTGACCACGACCACGGTCAGGTAGAACCGGAACGACATCTGGTAGTAGTTCAGGATCCGGAACGAGACCGCCCCCGCCACGTACTGCTGGTAGTACATCACGATGCTGCTGAGCACCACGAGGGCGAGCAGCCCGTAACGCTTCGGGGTGGCCGGGTAGTGGAACAGCTCGCGGCGCCACAGGCGTGCCGCCCCGGTGGCCCCGGATGCCGTCGGGGCCGGGCCGGTGGTCGCGGCGGGGGACGGATCCGGGGCGCCGCTCATGAGAACGCCGCGATCACGACGGACACCGAGCGCAGCAGGTCGGTCCGGAGGTCCTCGGGACCGCCCGTCTGCACCGCCCAGTCGACGATGGCCCCGAGCCCGAGGCGCACCATGGCGGTGGCGGCCGCCTCCGGATCCGTGGCGGCGGTCAGCTCGCCGTCGGCCACGGCCTCGGCGAACGCCGTTTCCAGTTCCTCGCGCATCCGTCGGAGGAGGACGAAGCGGCCGGAGCCGACGGAGGCCAGCATGCCGGAGGCCAGCAGGCCCCGGACCAGCTCGCGTTCGTGGTCGACGATCCCCGTGAGCAGTTCGACGAGGTCCGTCACCCGGAAGAGACCGCGGGAGGCGAGCGCCGCCAGCCCCTTGTCGAAGCGGAGGACGCCCTCGGCCATGAGCGCGGTGATCACGTCGTCACGGGCGCCCACCAGTGCGTAGATGGTGGGGACGCTGACCTGGGCCGCGTCGGCGAGGGTGCGCATGGACAGTGCCCCGACGCCCTCCCGGGCGATGAGGTCGTGCGCGGCCTGGAGGATCTGGTGGCGGCGGCGGAGTTTGTTGGTCGTCCGGAGATCTTGCACACGTGCACGTTATTGCACGCGTACAAGCATTGCCCACTGCCGCTCCGGGAGCGCTCCCGGAGTGCGGAATGCCTGGTCATAGCCATTCGAGACCTCCGGTCGTAGACTTGGGTGCCGGCAGAGGGGCGTCCCGCCCCACGGCCGGGGGAGTGTGTCATGGGACCCACCGCGTCGGTCCCGGCCGGGGTGCGACGGCCCGTACCGTCCGACTCCCGACCGGTCGTGCTGGTCGTCGACCCGCAGCGATCGGTGCCGCCGGACCTGGTGGCCGGGGTCCTCGACCGCTCGCCCGGGTCGCTCGACCCCCTGTGGCCGGCCCGCACCACCCCGGAGGTCCGCACCGTCCGCCACCGCGACGAGGCGCGCCGCGTCCTCGAGTCCGCACCGGTCGTCGCCGTGGTGCTGATCCTGCCGGAGGGTGACCAGCAGGCCCACGAGCGCACCCGCGACCTGCGCGCCGTCGTGGCGCCGCTGCCGTTCATCGTCGTCCATGACGGGGGTGCGGGGGAGCGCGCCGAACTCATCGGCCGCGGCGCGGACGATGCCGTCCCTCGTGCGGCCATCGCCACGGGACTGGTGCCGTCGCTGGTCGCCGAGCTCCGCCGGCGGCGCCGTACGACGCTCGAGGACCTGGTGGCGGCCCACCTCCTGGTGGACGTGCTGGCCTGGGAGTCCGGGTACGTGCTGCTCGACCCGGACGGGTACGTCGTGGAGAGTGCACTGCAGTCCGGCGAACCGTGGTTCGGCGGACTGACCGGACTCCGGGCCGCCGACCTCGTGGTGCCCGCCGACGTCGAGCGGTTCGAGGCCACCCGGCGACTGGCCCAGCAGGTCCCGTCGGTGGCGCGCACCGTCGTCGTCGAGGTCGCCCCGCCCGGACCCGGCCGCAGGTGGCTCGAGGTGACCCTGGTGAACGTGGCCTCGGTGTCTCCGCTCACCGGTGTCGTCGCCACCCATCGGGACGTGTCGGACAGGCGCCGCCCGCTGCCGGTCACGTCGGGGACGGCCCCGTTGCGCCCGGAACGCACGGTGCTGGACCTCCTCGACCAGGGTGTCGTGGTGTACGGACCGGACGGACGGGTGACGGCCTGGAACGAGGCGGCGGGCCGCCTGCTCGACGTGCCGCCCGACGGGGCGCTCGGGGCGGACGTGCTCGACCTCGTGCCGCACACCGGGCCGCCGGACCCGGACGGCGCGGACGCGTCCGACGTCTGGTCCGACGAGGTGCGCAGCGTCCTCCCGGACGGCTCGGAGCAGGTGCTCGAGCGCCGGTTCACCCGGCTGCGGGGTGCGGAAGGGGACCTTCGGGAGACGGTCCTGGTGGTCTCCTGCGTCACCGAGGTGCGCGCCGCCGCCGCCCTGTCCCGGCGCTTCCAGGCCATCCTCGACTCGTCGTCCGAGGCCATCCTGTCGAAGACCACCGACGGCACCATCATCACCTGGAACGACGCCGCGACCCGGATGTACGGCTACACGGCCGAGGAGGCCGTGGGGCGGCACGTGTCCGTGCTGGTGCCGGAGGACCGTCGGGCGGAGCTGGCCACGATCATGCACCGGGTCCTGGCGGGCTCCGGGGTCGAGCGTCTCGAGACGGTGCGCCGCCGCAAGGACGCCACCGAGGCGAAGGTGATCCTCAACGTCTCGCCGTTGTTCGACGACGTCGGCGCGGTGGTGGGCGCCATCACGGTGGCGTCCGACATCACCGAGCAGCGGGCGGCCGAGGCCGAGCGGGAGATGGCCGAGGTGCGGTTCGACGGGGCGTTCCGGCACTCGACGTTCGGGATGGCCATGGCCGACCTGGTGGGCCGGCTCACCGCTGTGAACCCGGCGCTCTGCGACCTGCTGGGACGCACCGCCCGCGAGCTGGCCGGCCACCAGATGTCCGACTTCGGGGCGATGGGCCTGCCGGCCGGCGAGGGCGCCGGTCTGCCGTCGGTGCGCGAGGGCAGCGACTCCTACAGCGACGAGCGCCGCTACCGGCGGACGGACGGGTCGGTCCTGTGGCTGCAGTGCAACGTCACACTCATCCGGGGAGCGTCCGACGAGCCCCTGTACCTGATGGTTCAGGCGCTCGACATCACGCCACGCAAGCGGATCGAGCTGGAGCTCGAGCACCGTGCCCTGCACGACGACCTCACGGGCCTGCCCAACCGCGCCCTCCTCAGCGACCGGCTCGAGCAGGCGCTGGCGTCCGCCCGCCGGTCGGGTGGCCAGGTCGGCGTGGTGTTCCTCGACGTCGATGCCTTCAAGCACGTCAATGACGCCCTCGGCCACGGCACGGGGGACCGGCTGCTGATCGAGCTGGGCCGACGGCTGTGCACGGCCGTGCGGCCCGACGACACGGTGGCCCGGTTCGGTGGCGACGAATTCGTGATCCTCTGCACCGGCGTCACCATTGCCGAGATGGAGGGGTTGGCCGGCCGGATCGGTACCATCATGGACGAGCGCTTCGACGTCGGTGGGCACGAGGTGGAGGCCCACGCCAGCCTGGGGATCACCGTCAGCGTGCCGGAGAGCTCGGTGCAGTCGGTCCTGTCGGAGGCCGACGCAGCCATGTTCCGGGCGAAGGACCTGGGCCGGAACCGGGCGGCGGTGTTCGACGAGACCCTGCGGGCCCGGGCCGCCGAGTTCCTCGACGGCGAGAAGGCGCTGCGCCTGGCTATCGCCCGCCAGGAGCTGGTGGCGTACTACCAGCCCATCATCGATCTGGCCACCGAACGCCCCATCGGCGTCGAGGCGCTGGTCCGGTGGGTCCGGGAGGACGGCGTCGTCGTGGTGCCGGACGAGTTCATCCCGTTGGCCGAGGCGACGGGTCTGATCGTCCGCCTCGGCGAGCTCGTGCTGGTCGAGTCGGCCGAGACGGTGGCGGCGTGGAACGCCGCCGGTGCCGCCGACGGCGCCCTGTGGGTCAGCGTGAACCTGTCGGCCCGCCAGCTGGCGGAGCCGACCCTGGTCGACACGGTCCGCCATGCCCTGGAGACCAGTGGGCTGGACGCCGGTCAGCTGCACCTCGAGGTGACCGAGACGGTCGTGATGAACGACGTGCGGGAATCGATCGTGCGACTCGACGAGATCCGGGCGCTGGGCGTGCGGTTGTCGATCGACGACTTCGGCACGGGCTACAGCTCACTCGCGTACCTGAAGCAGCTGCCCGTCGACACCCTCAAGATCGACCACTCCTTCGTCGACGGGGTCGTGGACGACCCGGACGACCGCACGATCGTCGAGGCGGTGGTGAGCCTGGGTCGGGCCCTGGGGCTCACCTGCCTGGCCGAGGGCGTGGAGACCCGGTCCCAGCTCGACGCGCTCGTGCGGATGGGCTGCCAGCTGGGCCAGGGCTACCTCTGGGCCCGGCCGATGCCGGCGGACGAGGCCCGGCGCTGGATGGAGGAGCGGTCGTCCCGGGTGCGTAACAGCGGCAGGACGATCGGGCCGGCGGACGTTACAGAGTCGTAACAGCCTCTTCCCCCGCAGCCCCACCCCCGTCACCATGGACGGATGGGATCGCTGATCCATCTCCATCACCATCGGGACACCGGACAGGGACCCGACGCGACGACCGACGTGGACGTCGCCGAGCCGGCCGACGCACCGGCCGGCCGGGCCACTGATGCATGGTCGATCCGGCTGCTCGCCGCGGCCGCGGTGTCCGCCCCGATCGCCGTCGCCCTGCTGCTGACGCCCTGGCGTGACCGGTTGGCGGCCGCCGACGACGCCCTGCTGCTCGTGGTCGTCATCGTGGCCGTGGCCACGGCCGGACGGCGGTGGGCCGCCGCGCTCTGCGCCGTCGTGGCGGCGCTCTCGTTCGACTTCTTCCTGACGCGGCCGTACCAGTCGCTGCGGATCACCCGCAGCAGCGACCTCACGACCGAGATCCTCCTCCTGGTGGTGGGCCTCCTCGTGGGGGACCTGGCCGCGCGCGGCCGGCACCATCGCACGACGGCCCGGGAGGGACGCGACCACCTCGCGTCCCTGCAGGTCGTCACCGAGCTGGCCGCCGCCGGGGGCGAGCCCGAGGACGTGGCCCGTCTGGTGGCCGACGAGCTGCGGCGGCTGCTGAGCCTCCGCTCGTGCACCTACGCCACGGGCGACGGTGGCCTGGCCGCCCGACTGCGCTCCGACGGCAGGGTCCAGGTGGGCACCGTGGTGTGGAACACCGAGGACCTCGGCCTGCCCCACCGCGGCGTCGACCTGTCCGTGCGGTCCGGCGGGATGGTCGTCGGCCACTTCCTCCTCGTCCCCGAGCCCGGGGTGGGCGTGCCGCGGGACGTCCTCCTGCTGGCGGTGTCGCTCGCCGACCAGGTCGGCGCCTCCGTGGCCGCGGCGCCCGGAATGGCGGCCGCCCACCACTGACGGGCCCGGTGGAGGGCCCGGGGTCCGTTCACACGATGCACGCACGCGCGCAATCCTCCCGAAACGAACGCCCCGTACGGTCGTCCCCACGAGGTGCACGTCGCCGTGCCGCCTCGACCCGAGGGGACCGGTCCGGGGCGGGCCGGACCGGCGCCCCCGGGGCCGACTCCACCGGCGGTACGGGAGGGCGAGGGACGCAGTCATGGCCTCCGATGGACAGGAACCCGGAGGGGTGTCCGACGACGACCCCCTGGCAGTGCTCGGCGAGGAGCTGCTGCCCGGCCCCGGGGGTCACGCACCGGCCACGCCGCACGTCATCGTCCTGTTCGGCGCCACCGGCGACCTGGCCAGGCGGAAGCTCCTGCCCGGCCTGTTCCACCTGTCGCGTGCGGGCATGCTGCCCGACTGCCGCATCGTGGCCACCTCGCTCGACCCGCTCGACGAGAGCGAGTACCACGGCCTCGCCCGGACGGCCTGCGACGAGTTCGCCCGGGGCCACGTCGCCGACGAGCACTGGGACGAGTTCGTGCGGCGCATCAGCTACGTGCCGGGGCACCACGGCGTGCACGGACTGGCCGAGACCGTCCGGACCCTCGAGGCCACCTTCGATGCGGAGCCCCGGCGCCTCCACTACCTGAGCATCCCGCCGCACGCCGCCGACGCCGTGGTGCGGACCCTCGGGGAGGCCGGGCTCACCGACCGGGCCCGGGTGATCATGGAGAAGCCCTTCGGGACCGACCTCCACAGCGCCCGCCAGCTGAACTCGCTCGTGCGCGAGGTCTTCGACGACGACCAGGTCTTCCGGATCGACCACTTCCTGGGCAAGGAGGCGGCCCAGAACATCCTGGCCTTCCGTTTCGCCAACGGACTGTTCGAGCCGATCTGGAACCGGCAGCACATCGACCACATCCAGATCGACGTGCCCGAGACCCTCGGTGTCGAGTCCCGGGCCGCCTTCTACGAGCAGACCGGTGCCTACCGGGACATGGTGGTCACCCACCTCCTCCAGGTCCTGGCCTTCGTGGCCATGGAGCCGCCGACCGAGCTCGAGCCCCGCTCGATCAACGAGGAGAAGAACAAGGTGTTCCGGTCCCTCCGCCCCATCGACCCGGCCGACGTCGTCCGGGGGCAGTACGAGGGCTACACGCACGCCGACGGGGTGGCGCCGGACTCGGACACGGAGACGTTCATCGCGCTGCGCTGCGAGATCGACAACTGGCGGTGGGCGGGCGTCCCGTTCTTCCTGCGCACCGGCAAGCACCTGGCCGAGGGGGCCCGGATCGTCTCCATCGCCTTCCGCGAGCCGCCGAAGTCGATGTTTCCGGCCGGGTCGGGCGTGGGCACCCAGGGGCCGGACCACCTGACCTTCGACCTCGCCGACGCCTCCAAGCTGTCGCTGTCCTTCTACGGCAAGCGACCCGGACCGGGCATGAAGCTCGACAAGCTCAGCCTGCAGTTCGCCCTGCACGAGACCGAGGAGTCCGACAACGTCCTCGAGGCCTACGAGCGCCTCATCCACGACTCGATGGCCGGCGACCAGACGCTCTTCACCAACGCCGAGGGCATCGAGCGCCTGTGGGAGGTGTCCCAGCCGCTGCTCGAGCACCCGCCCGAGGTGCAGCTCTACCGGGTCGGGTCGTGGGGGCCGCCGGCCATGCGCGACCTGATCGCCCCGCGCCTCTGGCGGCTCCCCTTCGAGCGGGGATGGCGTCAGAAGCGGTGACCGTGCGGGGAGGGGAGCAGCCCCGCGCGAGGACCACCGGGCCCGACGGGTCCTGGAGCCACGACGGCCACGTCATCGTCTGCGGCCTCCACGGTGTGGGCCTGCGGACGGTCGAGCTGCTGCACCGGAGCCGGGTGCCGGTCGTGGTGGTCGACGACGACCCGGACCCCCGACTGGCCGCCGTGGTGGAGGGGTGGGGCGTGACCCTCGTCCGCCGGAGCGCCCGGATCGGTGACGGCCTGGCCGGTGCCGCCCTGGACCGGGCCCAGGCCGTCATCTGCGTCGACTCCGACGAGCTGGCCACTCTCGAGATCGCCATGCGGGTCCGCGAGGCGCGCCCGGACGTCCGCCTGGTGGTCCTGATGGCCAACCCATCGGTGGGCCGGGCCCTCGAGCGGGTGCTCGGCCGCGGCACGATCCTGGATCCGGCCGCCCTGGCCGCCCCGTCGTTCGTCGAGGTGTGCCTCCACCGCCCCTCCCACCGCCTCGAGCTCGGAGGGGAGCGGTTCGTGGTGGCCGAGGTCACCGTGGGCGAGGACGGGACGGCCGGGCGCACGTTCCGCAGTCGCTTCGGCCACCTGGCACCGGTCGCCGTGGTGGCCGCCGACGGCGGAGACATCGCCTGCTGCCCCGGGCGCGACCACCCGGTGGCCGTGGGCGACCGGGTGACGGTGCTGGCCACCGACGCCGAGCTGGACCGGGCCGGCATCTCCCCCGGCGAGGGAGTGGGTCCGGCGGGGCCCAGCATCCCGGTGGTCGAGCGCGCCCGGCGGCGACTGGTCGCGCTCCGCGAGTCCAACGGGTGGGGACTCGCCGTGGTGGTGTCCGGCGTGCTCGTCCTCCTCGTCGTGGCCTCCGCCGTCATCCGCGTGGGGTACGTCGTCCACGGGCCGCCGGGCCACCTGAGCGCCCTGGAGTCGGTGTACTTCACCGTCGAGACGGTGGCCACCGTCGGCTACGGCGACCTCGACTTCGCGGGGCAGTCCGCCTGGTTCGTGGTCTTCGGGATCGTCCTCATCCTGCTCGGCGTGGGACTGGTGTCCACGGCGTTCGCCCTGTTCACGAACTTCCTGGTCAGCCGCCGCATCGAGCAGTCGCTCGGCCGCGGCAAGGTGCCCGGCATGACCGGGCACGTCGTGGTCGTCGGCCTCGGGGCCGTCGGCGTGCGCGTGGTGGAGGGCCTGGTCGCCGAGGGACGGCGGGTGGTCGTGGTGGAGCGCGACGCCGGCAACCGATACCTGGACCGGGCCCGGGCGCTCCAGGTACCGGTGGTCATCGCCGACGCCACCCAGCGCCAGACCCACGCCGCCGTCAACCTGGCTGACGCCTCGGCCGTGGCCATCCTGACCAGCGCCGACCTCACCAACATCGAGACGGGGCTGGCGGTGCGCGAGTCCCTCGGCGACCGGTGGGACAGTGTGCCCGTCGTGCTGCGGGTCTTCGACCGCGACCTGGCCCGGATGATGGAGCGGAACTTCGGGTTCCGGCACGTCCGGTCGACCTCGGCCCTGGCCGCGCCCTGGTTCGTCGGTGCCGCGTTGGGGCTCGACGTGCTGGAGACGTTCTTCGTGGACCAGCAGGCGTTCCTGGTGGGCCGGCTGACGATCGCCCTGGGGGGCGGCCTCCAGGGCCTGGCCATGCAGGACCTGTCGGCCCGGACCCGGGTGGTGGCGCTGGCCCGGGCGGCCACCGGCGGGACGCTCGAGCACCCGCCCCGGCGCGGCACGCGCTTCCAGTGGGGCGACCAGGCGTACCTGCTCGGACCCTATGACGAGCTCCTCGAGGTGCTGCGACGGGACCAGCGTCCGGCCGAGCGCTGAGGCGCGGCACGCCGTCGCCGGAGACGGTGTGACGCGCGGCGGTTCCCGACGATGGATGGGGGGACGGGGTGCCGCCGAGCGGGGGCGCCGCGGACCGGACCGACCGGTCGGGGCCGACGCACAACGTAGGGGGACACATGATCCGCAAGCTCGTGACCGCAGCCGTCGCCGTGGCGGCGGCGGCCGGCCTCCTGGTCGGCCTCGGAGGCGTGGCCTCGGCCGACCCGGCGCCGGTGGCCCTGACCCTGGACCAGTCGCAGGCCTTCGCCATCCTGGGTGCGTCGTGCGGGGGGATCCAGGAGACCGTGACCACGAACGGGTTCGACCCGGCCACCGGCTTCCCGACCGGGGTGGTGCAGATGAAGACCTCGTGCGGCGGCAGCGGACGGGGCGGCGGCTACCACTCGACCACCTACACGGCGACCGCCGACGTGGTGTGGGACTTCACGGCGACCGTCGTGTCGACCGCCGTGCCCGCCACGGGCGCGGTCACCGATCCGTCGTTCAGCGCGGTCGACGCGTCGGGCAACGAGGTCTACAACTCGGGGAGCTGGGCCTACCTGCTGCTGGCACCGTCCTACGTGCCGGTGCCGAGGGTGACGGGCATCTCGGTGTCCGAGGGTCCGGCGGCCGGAGGGACCTCGGTGACGATCACGGGCACCGGCTTCACCGGCGCCTCGGCGGTCTCCTTCGGGAGTGTGCCGGCCGCTTCGTTCACCATCAGCGGTGACACCTCGATCACGGCCACCTCGCCGGCCACCGGGCCCGGCACCGTCGACGTGACGGTGGCCTCGGCCGGCGGCACCGACATGACCGGGTCATCCGACCGGTTCACCTTCGTGGCCGCGCCGACGATCACCTCGCTGAGCCCTGCCTCGGGGCCCCTCAACGGCGGCAACCAGATCGTGATCACGGGCACCGGACTGGCCGCCGTCACCTCGGTCGACGTCGGCGGGGCCTACGCCGCCGTCCTGGACCAGAGCGACATGGCGATCACGGCGACGGCGCCGCCCGGCGAGTCGGTCGACGACACCGCCGTGCACGTCACCTCGATCGGGGGGACCGCGTCGGCCCGGTACGCCTACACCGCTCCCGACGTCTGCGGCCCGGGCTGCGTGTTCACCAGTCCGGCCACCGCGTCGGCCACCACCGGGGAGCCGTTCACGTTCACCGTCTCGGCGAGCGGCTACGTCATCCCGACCTTCACGGAGAAGGGCAGGCTTCCGCGCGGCGTCACGTTCGCGGACGACTACGATGGCACGGCCACCCTGGCGGGGACCCCGGTCGCGGCCGGCCGGAAGGCTCCCGCCGGCACCTACCGGGACAAGGTCACGGCCACCTTCGCCTACGGCGCCGTGGTCAAGAAGGTCACCCAGGTGCTGGTGCTCACGGTCAGCTGAACCCGGACCGGGCGCCGGGACCCGACGCCCCGGTACCCTCGGGGGTACACGATCCGGAGGTTGCCCGTGGAATTGCCCGAGGAGGTCGTTGATGACCTGCGCAAGCGGCTGCGCCGTGCCGGCGGTCAGGTCCAGGCCGTCGAGAAGATGCTGGCGGAAGGTCGTGAGTGCCGGGACATCGTCACCCAGCTGAGCGCGGCCATCAACGCCCTCGAGCAGACCGGCTTCCGCCTGATCGCGACCGGCCTCACCTACTGCATCGAGCATCCCGACGAGGCGGCGGCGTCCGGCTACCCCATCGACGAGGTGCAGCGCCTGTTCACGAAGTTGGCCTGACCAGCGACCGGGCCGACTCGGATCGGGCGGCCTCGGCGGCACGCCAGGTGGTGACGCCGCCGTCGAGGTTGCGGGCCTCCAGGCCGAGCTCGTGCAGCAGCTCGGTGGCGGTGTGACCGCGCTGGCCGACCTGACAGAACACCAGGAACGGCCCGGAACCGAATGACGTCAGGTCGCGGCGCAGGTCGTCGAGCGGAGCGCTCACGGCTCCGGGAATGGTGCCGGCCCGGTACTCGCCCGGGGTGCGGACGTCGAGGAGGGTCCAGCCGGCGGCCACCAGGTCCGCCACCTCGTCGGGCTCGACCACGTCGCATTCGCCCGAGAGGATGTTCTCGGACATGTAGCCGAGCATGTTGACCGGGTCCTTGGCCGACGAGAACGGCGGGGCGTAGGCCAGTTCGAGGTCGGCCAGGTCCGGCGCCCCCAGTCCGGCCGACATGGCGGTGGCCAGGATGTCGATGCGCTTGTCGACCCCGGACCCGCCGACGGCCTGGGCGCCGAGGATGGTGCCGTCGAAGGGGTCGAACAGCAGCTTGAGGGTCATCTGCTCGGCACCGGGGTAGTAGGTGGCGTGGTTCCAAGGGTGAGCGTGGATGCAGCGGTACGGCCGGGCCGCCGCCCGCAGCCTCGCCTCGTTCCACCCCGTCATGGCGGCCGTGCGGGAGAAGACCTTGACGATGGCCGTACCGAGCGACGGGACCGAGGCCCGCCGCAGGCCGGCGATGTGGTCGGCCGCGCGCCGGCCCTGGCGGTTGGCCACGTTTGCCAGCGCCACCAGGGACGAGCCACCGCTCACGGAGTCGGACTTCTCGACGGCATCGCCGACCGCGTAGATGTCGGGATGGCTCGTCCGGCCGGACCCGTCGACGACGATCCCGCCCTGGGAGCCGACGGCAAGCCCGGCCATGACGGCGAGCCGGGTGTCGGGGCGGACCCCGATGGAGCCGACGACGAGGTCGGCGGGCAGCACGCGGCCGTCGGCCAGGACCACGGACGTGTCGGTCACCTCGGTGACGGCGGCCCCGGTCACCACGCCCACGCCGTGGCCGAGCAGTTCGGCCTGCACCAGCACGGCGAGCTCCGGGTCGAGTGGGGTGAGGATCTGGGTGGCGGCCTCCACCACGGTTACGGAGACGCCGGCGTGGGAGAGGTTCTCGGCCGTCTCCAGTCCGATGAACCCGGCTCCGATGACCACGGCCGAGCGCGGGCCGGCCGAGACGTCACCGGCCAGGCGATGGGCGTCCTCGACCGTGCGCAGCGACCGCACCCGCTCGAACCCCGGGATCGGGGGGCGCACGGACACGGCGCCGGGGCTCAGCACCAGTTTGTCGAAGGCGACGTCCGAGGTTGTCCCGTCGGCGGTCGACCGCACGGTCACCGTGTGGGCCTCCGGATCGATGTCCACGACCTCGCTGTCGACCCGGACGTCGAGACGGAAACGGTCATGGAGCTTCTGCGGCGTCTGCAGCAGGAGGTCGTCTTCGTCCTCGATGACGCCGCCGACGAAGTACGGCAGCCCGCAGTTGGCGTAGGAGACGTGGCCCGATCGCTCCAGCACGACGATCTCGACCGACTCGTCGAGGCGGCGGAGACGGGTGGCCGCCGACATCCCGCCGGCGACGCCCCCGATGACGACCACGCGGCGGAGGCCTGCGTGCTCCGTCTCTTCGGTGACGTGGGTAGGGGCACTCGGCATGTGACACATCCTCGTGGAAGGGCGGAGTCGGGAGAGGGGGGGGTTCGACCCTGTCCACAATACCCCATGGGGTACCAGGTCCGTCGCCCGGTCGCCGGTCCGGGCGGGATCGCCGGCACGACCGTGAGCGACCTTCCCTGATACCCTTAGGGGTATGTGCAGAGCAGTGACGTGCAAGCGGTGCGGCCGGCCGGCCTGGAAGGGGTGCGGGCTCCACGTGGAGCAGGTGCTGGGGGAGGTGCCCGTCGAGGACCGGTGCGCCTGTGCCACCACGGCGCCCCGGGCCACGAGGCGCTGGTTCGGCCGCTGACCTCAGTCGGGGCGGTGGGGGCGGTGGCCCGGGCGCCCGGCCCCGGTGTTGTCACCCGCGGTGACCACCTCGACCACCGGCTCAGGACGGTCGTCGAACTCGGTGCGCAGGGCGCGCGACATCACCGCGTGCTGCAGGTACAGCGTCGTGATGTAGGTGAGCTCGAGGATCTCCTCATCGGGCAGCGCCTCCCGGAGGGCGTCGAACAGTCCGTCCGGCACGCGTCCGTGGTCGAGCGCCAGGCAGTCGGTATACGCCAGCACCAGCCGTTCGGTCCCGTCGAAGCAGTCGGCCGCCGCCCAGTGGGGCACAGCGGCGATGGCCTCCTCCGACACGCCCAGCGCCCGCAGCGACTTGCAGTGCTGGGAGTAGACGAACTGGCTCCCCGACACCCAGCCGACCCGGGCCTGCCCCAGCTCGCGCAGCACCGGGTCGAGGAGGCGCTTCGGGCTCTGGTAGAGGCCGAAGCCCTGCACGGAGTGCTCGAGCACGTCGGGCACCAGGGCGAACACCGTCCACCAGTCACCCGGCGTCCCGTCCGAGGTGCCCGGCTCGGCCACCGGGTCGCGGTCCTCGAAGAGCAGGTCGTACATGACGGTGACGATGGGGGCCGACGCGTCGGCGCGGGGCACCTGACGGAGTCGGGGCACGGGCGGCCTCAGGCCCGGGCCGCGTCGACGGCGCGGGCCGGGGCGATCGAGACGTCGGACGGTCCGAGCTCGCGTGTCCAGCAGGCGAACTCGAGCAGGATGCCGTCGGGATCCTGGAAGTAGATCGACCGCACGAACACGCCGGGGTGCAGGTCGTCCGAGATCCCCCACTCGCTGTCGTCGTGGTTGGCCACGTCGGTGCAGTCGACCCCGGCGGCCCGCAGGCGGTCGCGGTACTCGTCGATCTTCTCGGGCGGGACGGCGAAGGCCACGTGGTTCATCGAGCCCACGGCGCTGGTGAGGCTGCCCTGGTCGGGCCGTCCGGACGGGGCCGACACCCCGGGCACACCCTCGGGCGCATCGGGGAACCAGAAGAACGCCAGGGCGTCGCCACCGCCGCAGTCGAAGAAGAAGTGCTGGCCCATGCCGGCGGGCAGGTCGATGGTCTTGATCAGGGGGAGCCCGAGCACGTTGGTGTAGAAGTCCACGGTCCGGGCCATGTCCCGGCACACCAGGGCCAGGTGGTTGATGCCCCGGAACTCGAAGCCGGCGTCCCCGACGCCGGTCGGGCGGACGGGGTCCGTGTCGGTGTGGTCAGTAGCCATGGGATGCTCCTCGCGACGTCTCCCCGTACCCGGCGGCCGTCGTCCGCAGGGCCGGTCCGCGCCTCCCACCGTACCGCCGGGTGTGGCCGGGTGCCGGGGGCACCGCCGCGCCGGCGGGGTGGTCTCAGGCGTCGAGGTCGGCCAGGGCGTCGAGGTCGATGGCCTGCTGGGCGTGACGGCGGGTGTTGGTGAGGAACATCTCGTCCCCGCGCGGCGTCTGCTTGACCATCATCGACGCCCCCACCGCCATCATCAAGCCGCCGAAGCACTCACGCCGGTAGTCGGCCCGCAGCTCGTCGAGCGGGTAGCCGGTGACACCGTGCTCGCCCAGTGCCTCGTGGTACCCGGCCAGCAGCTCGTCGACGTGGGCCCGGCGCACCTCCGGCTCGAGACTGCCGCCGACGAAGTAGGCCAGGTCGTAGGCCCCGCAGCCCCAGCCGATCGTCTGGTAGTCGACCACCACCGGGGCCGGGTCACCGGGGGTGAAGAGCATGTTGTCCAGGCGGAAGTCGGCGTGCACCACCGTGCGCGGCCCGTGCGGGCGGGCCATCCACCCGCCCAGCCGGGGGAGGAAGTCCTCCAGGAGGGCCACGTGGGCGGGCGCCAGGCGGTCGCCGTAGCGGTCGAGGAAGCCCGGGAACACGCCGGTCACGATGGAGGCGGTGAACGCGTCGCTGTCCGGGGTGGCGCGGTTGACCCAGGGGCTGGCGGCCAGGTCGGGAGCCTCCCAGCACGGTCCGTGCAGGCCGGCCATCTGGCGGACGGCCGCGGCCGCGGTGGTGGCGTCACAGCCGGCCAGCTCGTCGCCCTGGCTGGCGCCCACCACGTCCTCGAGCAGGAGCGTGAACCATGCCTCCTCGGCGTCGACGGCGGCGTACAGCAGTCGGGGGTGACGCACCGCCACCCGGGGGGCGACCTCGGCGTAGAAGCGCACCTCGACCTCGTAGGCCCGCATGATGCGCCCGGTGGCGTGGCTCTGCGCGTCACCGGAGGTGAACTTGCCGACCACCGTGGCCGGCCCCGCGCCGGCCGGCGCATAGGTGAGGGCGAACCGCACGGTGTCCGCCATCTGACCGGTGCCCACCGGCGTCGGCACGACCTCCACGACCCGGCCGCCCCCGGTCAGGAGGCCTCGCTCGGCCAGGACGGCGGTGAGCCAGGCGGCGTCCACCTCGGCCGGCGTCCGGCGCACGTCCGTCGGTCCCCCCGCAGCCGGCGGGGTGCGGGTGCTCATGGTCGCCGGGCGTGCCGGCCGGTCGTCTGGTGCGGGGCCACGCCGCAAGCTACCCCGCCGACCGCTGCGGTGGCCCGTGTCCGCTCCGGCGCCGGTCGAGGTCCTCCGACGCGTCGGCGAGGAGCTGCTGCAGGTGGAGCCCGTGTCGCACGTCGAGGGGATGGGGGGTCCGGGACCGGGCCGTGGTCACGAACTCGTCGATCAACGGACCCGCGGCGGATCCCGAGACGCCCACCGTGCCGACGTCGAGGACCCCGTCGGCCGTGTAGACCTCCACACCGGCGCGGGCGGGATCGAGCCGGCTGTAGGCGGTCAGTGACACCTCGCTCGTCGTGCCGCCCTCGTGGTCGAGGAGGAGTCCGATCCACCGGTGGGCGTCACCGCCGGCCCGGATCCCGACCACCGGGCCGAGGGCGGCCTCGAGCAGGTCGATCACGTGGGGGCCGAGGTCGAGGAGCGGGCCTCGGTCGAGTCGCCAGGGGGTGGCGAACGGACCGCCGAGCAGGCCACCGGTCAGGAACCACCCCCGCCCGCCGATCGGCCGGGTGCCGGCGACGGCCTCGAGCAGCGACCGGACCGCCGGCGCGTAGCGCCACGTCAGCACCATCTGGGTCGGGACCCCGGTCTCCCGGACGACCTGGGCGAGGTGCCCGGCCGCGGCCAGGTCGAGGGCCAGGGGCTTCTCCAGCAGCAGGGCCTTGCCGGCCCGGGCCGCCCGGCAGGCGAGTTCGGCCTGGACGTCGGGCGGCACGGCGAAGACCACCGCCTCGACCTCGTCGAGGAACCGGTCGAAGGAGTCGTGGGCCACCGCCCCGTTCGGCCCGGCCAACCCGGCGGCGGCGTCCAGCCGGCGGGCCCACACCGCGGTCAGCTCGGTGGTCGGGTTCGCCGCCACCATCGGCGCGTGGAACAGGTGCGCCCACGGACCGGCGCCCACCACCCCGATCCGGAGGGGAGCCACGCCGGCCTCGGGCGCGTCGGGTGTCACCCGGTGCCGACCAGGCGGGGGGCGATGGTGAGTCCGCCGTCCACCCGGAGCACCTGTCCGCTGACGAATCCGGCGTGGTCCGAGAGGAGGAAGCCCACCACCCGGGCGATGTCCTCCGGCGTGCCCAGCCGGCCGAGCGGGTTCTGCTCCGCCAGGCGGGCCCGGCCGGCCTCGGGGACGCCCCGGGCGGCGGTGTCGGTCAGGATGAAGCCGGGCGCCACGGCGTTGCAGCGGATCCCGTCGCGGCCGTAGCGGGCGGCGACGTGGCGGGTGAGCTGTTCGACGGCCGCCTTGGAGACGCCGTAGGCGACCCTGCGGTGCTCACCGATCGACGCCGAACCGGAGGAGATCAACACGATGGCTCCGCCTCCGCGGGCGCGCATCAGCGGCAGGACGGCCCGGACCAGCAGGAGGCCGCCGGTGGCGTTGGTGGTCAGGACCCGCTCCCACGTGGCCAGGTCGACGTCCTCGGCTCCGAGGTCGGTCCGGAAGTCGGTCCAGGCGGCGTTGTGGTCCAGGAGGTCGACACCACCGAACCGTCGGGTCGTGGCCTCGACCGCGTCGGTCACGGCCGCGGGGTCGGACACGTCGCAGGTGAGCCCCAGGGCCTCGTGGCCGCCCGCCACCAGTTCCTCGGCGACAGCCCGGGCCGCGTCCCCGTCCTTGTCGGTGACCGCGACCCGCGCCCCGAGCCGACACAGGTGACGGGCGGTCGCTCCGCCGATGCCACGGCCCGCCCCGGACACCAGTGCGACACGGCCGTCGAGCCGACCCGTGACCCCGTCCACCGCGTCCGTGGAGGGGGGCGTCGGATCCGTCATGCCTGCACGGTAGTCAATCGGCCCCGGACGCGAGCGAGCGCCCGTCCCACACGTCGGCGGGGACCGGGCGCTGCTCTTCTTGTTCTCCGGAAGGGCGGTCGGGGGGTATGGCTACCGGATGGAGTTGTTCTCCTGCCGTGACAACGCGCTCACGTCGAGCTGCTTGCCTCGTGGCTTCCCGGGCCGACGGGTGACCTCCCGTCCGCTCCCGTACCGCCCGTTCTCAGAGCGGGCAACCTGTGCGTATTCGCATCGGCGCCTCCTTCGGGCTCCTGGCGGAACCTCTACGAGGAGTGTACGGCCGGGCGTCCCCCGGAACGAGAGGCCAAGGTCCCGGTTCCGCGGGGGCGGAGCCGTCCCCGGATCCACCCGGGGGACCGCGCCGGTACCGTGGCCCGGAGGTGACGTCGTCGCCGATGAACGCCAGGAGGCCATCCATGCCCGAACCACTCGCCGCGCTCCACGCTTCGGTCGACCGACTGGCCGGCGTGGTCGGCACGCTCGATCCGACACAGTTGACCGGGCCCGCGTACCCGACGGAGTGGACGATCGCCGACACGCTCTCCCACATCGGCTCCGGAGCGGTCATCTTCCTCCGGCTCGTCGACGACTCGCTCGCCGGCGCCGAGACGCCCGGCGACGCCTTCCCGGCGGTGTGGGACGAGTGGAACGCGAAGGCACCCGACCGGCAGGCGGCCGACGCGCTCGGCGCCGACCGGGCCCTGCTCGACCGGCTCGAGGGACTGGGTGCCGACGAACGGGCGCGCTTCCGGACGACCCTCGGGCCGATGGACGTCGACTTCGACGCGATGGTGGCACTGCGGCTCAATGAGCACGCCCTCCATACGTGGGACGTCGAGGTGGCCCTCGACCCCTCGGCCACCGTCGGCCCCGAGGCCACGGCGTGCGTGATCGACGGACTCGAGCGGTTCGCCGGCTTCACGGCCCGGCCGACGGGGACGGAGCGCACGGTCCACCTCGTCACCACCGATCCCCGGCGTGGGGTCACGATCGGGCTCGGGGCCGACTCCGTGACCTTCGCCTACGGCGATCCGGTGGACGTCCCCGACGTCGTCCTGCCGGCGGAAGCCTGTATCCGCCTCGTCTACGGTCGGCTCGACGCCGGGCACGCGGATGGTGTCGTCGAGAGCCCCGTGCTGGACGAGCTGCGGCGGGCCTTCCCCGGCGCGTAGCGGACCGCCCGCCGGTGGGTTCAGCCCCGGCCGGGGCGGACGGCGGCCAGGACCTCGTCCGCGCTGCCGTCGGCCTCGAGCAGGAGCTCGATCTCGCCGGCCGGCACCGGCCGCGAAAAGTAGTAACCCTGTCCGTGGTCACACCGCTCAGCCCGCAGGCCGTCGATCTGCGCCGACTGCTCGATGCCCTCGGCCAGGGTGACGAGGCCGAGGGTGCGCCCGAGCTCGACGAGCGTGTGGATGAGTGCGGTGGCGTCGGGTGACCCGGTCATCTCCGACACGAACGTCCGGTCGATCTTGAGTACGTCGACCGGGAACTGGCGGAGGTACGCCAGTGACGAGTACCCCGTACCGAAGTCGTCGATGGCGATCCGCACGCCGAGCTGCTTGAGGCTCGCCAGACGGTCGACCGTGGCGTGGGCGTCCTTCATCAGCACGGTCTCGGTGATCTCGATGACCAGGTCGTCCGGGTCGAGCCCGTGGGCGGCGAGCGCGTCGTCGACGTCCTGGACGAACGTGTCCGATTCGAGCTGGCGCATCGACGCGTTGACCGACATGGAGAGTCGGCGGCCGAGCCGCCGCCAGCGCGCCAGCTGCGCGCAGGCCTCGTCGAGTACCCAGCGCCCGACCTCGACGATCTGGCCGCTGTCCTCGAGCACCGGGATGAACCGGTCCGGGGTGATCAGGCCCTTGGTCGGGTGGTTCCACCGGATCAGGGCCTCGACGCCCTCGATGCGAAGATCGGTGAGGTCCACGATCGGCTGGTAGAGCAGGGCGAACTGTCCTGTCGCCAGTCCGGCGTCGAGTTCGGACCGGAGGATCAGACGGTCGTTGGCGGCCCGCTGCATCGCCTCCTCGAAGACGACGGCCTGGTCGCGGCCGGCACCCTTGGCCCGGTAGAGGGCGATGTCGGCGTCGCGCAGCAGGTCCTGGGCCGACGTCCGGTCGCCGACGGCGATCCCCACGCTGGCCGACACGGTGAGGGGGACCGACTCGAAGCCCTCCACGAAGAAGGCCGGGCGCAGGACCTGGCGGATCCGGTCGGCGATGGCCTCCGGCCCGTCGCTCAGCGACACACCCTCGGCCAGGACGACGAACTCGTCGCCGCCCAGCCGACCCACGGTGTCGCTGGTGCGGAGCAGTCCGACGAGCCGGCCGGCGACGGCCTGGAGGAGGCGGTCGCCCGCCTCGTGGCCCAGGGAGTCGTTGGTGTCCTTGAAGTTGTCGAGGTCGACGAAGAACGCCGCCACCGGGTCGCGGGTGCGCCTCGCCCGGGCCAGCATCTGGTCGGCCCGGTCCAGGATGAGCTGGCGGTTGGCCAGACCGGTCAGCGGGTCGTGGAGGGCGCGGTGGGACAGGAGGTCCTCGAACTTCTTCCGCTCGGTGATGTCGCGGACGTTGGTGACGTATCCGGCCACCGACGGCCGGTCGAGCTGGTTGGAGATGACCGCCTCGACGTCCCGGCGACTGCCGTCGCGCCGGACCATGCGGAATTCGAGGACGGCGGTGTCCGACGACGTCTGGAACTCCTCGCCGAGGCGCAGTCGCAGGTAGTCCTGGTCGTCCGGGTGGACGTAGTCCGTGGCCGTCCGCCCGACCAGGGCGACGGGCCGGTACCCGAGCAGCTGCTCGACGGCGGGGGAGAGATAGCGGAACACGCCCGCCTGGTCGATGATCATGGTGACGTCGGACGAATTCTGGATCAGCGAACGGAAGCGGTCCTCGCTCAGCCGGACGGCCGCCTCGGCCGCCTCCTTCTGCTCCATCGTGGCGCCCGCCATGCGGATCACGAAGATGAGGACGAACGCACCCATCGTGGTCAGTGCCACCGACTGTCCGACCGACAACTCCGAGGGAAGCCATCCCATCCAGATCCCCACCTCGCCGACGACCATGCCGACCAGGCTCCACACGGCGACCGAAAGCCAGGAACGCGAGCCGCACTTGGCGATCACCTCGAGGGCGATGAAGGCGTAGGCGCCCCACAGCACGGGTCCCCAGCCGGTCAGGAAGATGACGGCGGAGACGGCCGCCACCTGCACGGACACGCGCACGTTGAGCGAGAGGCTGTCGGGGTGCCGGTCGTAGAGGCGGTCCACCGCCAGGTTGCACGTGGGAACGGCGAGGAAGACGGCGAACCACAGCCACGCCGACTCCCGCGTGATGTAGCCGAACCGCATGAGCAGGAGGATGGCGCCGAACGCCAGCGGCCCCATGAGGTACCCCAGCAGGCCGGGGTCGATCATGGCCCGCGTGACGCCGGCCTGCCGTGGTTCCGTGCCCAGGTTGTCGTCGTCCGTCGGCCGGACGCTCGCCTGATCTGCCATGTCCCCCTCGCCGGTTCGCCGCGTCAACGTCGGCCCTGGTGCATCGACGTGAACGGCGGACAACTTGAGTTGTCGGCGGGTTGCAGGTTCGGGCGGCTGCGGACCGGGACCGGTCCCGACCAGGACTTCTCAGTCGGACCGGCGATGCACGAGCCCGCGCAGATAGGCGGCCTGGCCGACGTGCTGGAGGTCGTCGGCGATGACGCTGACCAACCGGATCCGGACCGTCACCGGTGGGTCCCACCGGGTGTCGACCACGTGCTCGAGCCCGTGGTCGGTGAGCGTGCCGAGGTAGGCCAGCGTGGCGGTGTGGACGTCCTCGAAGTAGTCGAGCAGGTCCCGCGCCCCGGCGACCACCAGGGCCACCTGCTCCGCGTCGTGGCCGTACCCCGTGTCGGAGGGATCGAGGGGAAGGGCGAACCGCTCGGCCCAGCTACCGTCCAGCCACCGCTGACCGGTGCCGGCGAGGTGGGCGACATGGTCGTCCTGGATCCGGGTGAGGTGCCAGGCCAGCCAGGCGATGGAATTGGACTCCGGGTCGGGCCGGAAGGCCAGCTGTTCGATCGAGAGGCCGTTGACGGCGGGGTGGATGCCGTCCCGGACGCGCTCGAACGCATCGGTCAGTACCTCGGTGCTGCCCATGGGGTCCTCCTCCGGGTGGTGGCCGTCGGGTCCCAGCATGGCCCGCCCGGCCGGCGACGGCACGCGCCCCGGACCGGTGGGTGGGTAGGTTGGGTCCGCCGGCGTGGGCCCCGGGCTCGCCGGGGCGACCGGCGAGGGAGGAGCGGACCATGAGTGACACCTGCACCCACCTGGACACGGTGACCGACGTGACGCCGTCGGGCGACGGCTGCGAGGAGTGCCTGCGCACCGGGGGCCGCTGGGTCCACCTGCGTCTGTGCATGTCGTGCGGCCATGTCGGCTGCTGTGACAACTCACCGGGCCGGCACGCCACCGGACACTGGCACGACCACCCCGACCACCCGCTGATCCGCTCGTTCGAGCCGGGCGAGGACTGGTGGTGGTGCTATCCGGACGACCTCTTCTTCGAGGTCGACGGCGCGCCACCGGCCCCGTCCCACCCCTGAACGTGTCCCGCCACGAGGTGACGGGTGGCGGGACCGGCCGCCGTTTAGCCTTCGGGGCGCCCGGTGCGTAGCGTGCGGTCCGCACGGAGCCGGTGCGCGGCCAGTGTCCGGGCCGGCGGGGCCCCCCTGAGGAGAGGTGGAAGATGCGGCAGTACGTACGGTTGGTGACGGTGACGGCGGTACTGGTGGTCACCCTGGCGGGCGTGGTCGTCGCGACCCCGCCGGCGGGGGCCGCGACGACCACG
>Ga0182016_10000664_pt1 | contig 42853 bp, 47 predicted proteins | sample 712S2MmetaG_FD_120491 | JGI IMG/M metagenome (GOLD analysis project Ga0182016, IMG submission 120491) | Permafrost microbial communities from Stordalen Mire, Sweden - 712S2M metaG | ecosystem: Environmental > Terrestrial > Soil > Wetlands > Permafrost | place: Sweden: Stordalen | collected...
CGCGTCGGCACGGACGAGATGTGGGACCACGCCGAAGCGGTGATGGGGCGCGTGCTCGACGAGATCAAGGCGCGCCACGGCAATGTCGTCACCACCCAGATCAATCCGGGCGAGGGCGCGTTCTACGGGCCGAAGTTCGAATACGTGCTGCGCGACGCGATCGGCCGCGACTGGCAATGCGGCACCACCCAGGTCGACTTCAACCTGCCCGAGCGCTTCGGCGCCTTCTACATCGCCGCCAACAGCGAGAAGACGACGCCGGTGATGATCCACCGCGCAATCTGCGGCTCGATCGAACGCTTCATCGGCATCCTGCTCGAGAACCACGCCGGCCATCTGCCGCTGTGGCTCTCCCCGGTGCAGATCGTCGTCTGCACGATCACCTCGGACGGCGACGACTACGCGATGGCGATCGTCGCCGCGGCGCGCAAGCTCGGCCTGAGGGTCGAGGCCGACCTGCGCAACGAGAAGATCAGCTACAAGGTGCGGGAGCACTCGCTGGCCAAGATCCCCGTGCTGCTGGCGATCGGCAAGCGGGAGGCGGCCGAGCGCGCGGTCTCGATCCGCCGCCTCGGCTCGAACGCGCAGGAGACCAAGGGCCTCGACGAAGCGCTCGCCGCCTTCGTCGCCGAGGCGACGCCGCCGGATCTGGCGAGGGGATAGAGGTTCGGTGAAACGCTGGCAGGCCGACGCGGCGCTGCTGGCGACCGCGCTGCTGTGGGGCGGCGCCTTCGTCGCGCAGAGAGACGTCGAGAGCGTCATGCCGCCGCTGACCTTTGTCGCGGCGCGCTTCGCCATTTCCGCCGTCGCGCTGGCCCCGTTCGCGGCCTTCGAGGCGCGCCGCGCCAGCCGGCCGCTCGACGCGAAGTCGCGGCGGATGGCGCTCGCCATCGCGCTGGCGATGTTCGTCGGCTCGGTGCTGCAGCAGGTCGGATTGGCGACGACGACGGCCACCAACGGCGGTTTTCTCACCGCCTGCTATGTCGCGCTGACGCCACTGGCGGTGTGGCTGCTGACCGGCCGGCCGCCGCGGCGGATGGTCGCGTTCGCCTGCGCGGTCGCGGTCGCCGGCGCGTGGCTGCTGGCGAGCGGCGGCGGGGCCGCCGAGCCGCTGACCGTCGGCGACGGCCTGATCGTCGTCTCCGACTTCGCCTGGGCCTATGCGATCGCCCTGACTCCGATGTTCCTGGCGCGCAGCCCGCGGCCGTTCACGCTCGCCTTTGTCGAGTACCTCGCCTGCTTCGCGCTCGCTGCGGTCGCCGCGCCGGTCTTCGAAACCGTTCGCGCCGCCGACTTTCACGCCGGCCTCGCGCCGCTGCTTTACTCCGGACTGATCTCGGGGGCCGTCGCGTTCACCCTGCAGATCATCGCCCAACGCTACGTCCCGCCGTCCGAGGCGGCGCTGATTCTCTGTCTCGAGAGCGTGTTCGCCGCGGTCTTCGGCGCGATCCTGCTCGCCGAGCGCCTGACCGCGCTCGCGACGGTCGGCTGCGGGCTGATCCTGTTCAGCGTGCTGGCGGTCGAAGCCGGTTCGCCGCTGCTGGCGCGGCTGAGGCGTGCGCCGCTGCCCAGGCCCGAGCCCGTTCCGACGCAGCCGAATTCCGCGGCGCGAGAGCCCGAGCGGACGCTCGAAAAGCTCCATTAGGCGCGCGACGGGACGCGCCTGGCGCGGACGCGATGGGCAATCGCGGCCGGTTCCGCTACGATCTTCTGCGGCCGGCGCGGACATGACGGCGGCTCCGGCGCCGCGCGGCGAAGCGGGGAGGACGGAACGCAGATGGGATGCTCGTCGCGCAGGCCGATCGCCGCCTTGGCGCTCGCGGGGGCGATCGCGGCCGCCACGCCGGCGCTGGCGCTCGACATCGACCTCACCCCGACGCTCGCGGCCAATCCCAGGATCGAGCACGAGATCGGCCGGCTGTGCCGGCAGGTCTGCCTCGGCAACAAACGCAAGAGCTGGCTCGACAAGGCGGTCGTCCACGGCGACCTCGGCGGTTCGTCGGTGACCGTGCGGTTGAAGCTGCGGAGCAAGCAGGTTTCGCACGGCCTGATCGTCTACGAGGACACGGCGACGGTCAGAATCGACGCCGACCTGTCGCTCGCCGACTGCGGGATCGCCAACGTCCGCGCAACCTCCAACAACGATCTCTATCGCGGGTTGCTCAAGGCCTTGGCGCCGGAGATCCGCGACGCTGTCCAGCGCAAGGGCAAGTTCTGCTGAGCAGGAGCCGGAGCTGCGGTCTTGCGTCGCCGGGCGGAAATGCGCATGAAGTGCGCAGCCCAGGGGACAAGGCGGATGCGTTTACAGGTCGCGCGAAGATGCAGGACGGAGACGCGCGCGGCGCGCGGGATCCGCCAGTCGGGGCGCGCCGATGTCGCTTAACCCGATCGTTCAAATCGACGCCGGCGCGGGCGCCGTGCGCTTCGGCGCCGATCTGCCGCTCGCCGTGATCGCCGGGCCGTGCCAGCTCGAGAGCCGCGCCCACGCGCTCGAGGTCGCCGCCGCGCTCAAGGAGATCGCGGCGCGGCTGAATATCGGCCTGGTCTTCAAAGCCTCGTTCGACAAGGCCAACCGCACTTCGGGCGCAGGGCCGCGCGGAATCGGCCTCAAGTCGGCGCTGCCGATCTTCGCCGAGATCCGCGACAGCCTCGGCCTGCCGACGCTGACCGACGTCCACGAGTCCAACCAGTGCGCCGTCGTCGCCGAGGTTGCCGACGTGCTGCAGATCCCCGCATTTCTCTGTCGTCAGACCGACCTGCTGATCGCGGCGGCGCTGACCGGCCGGGTCGTCAACGTCAAGAAAGGCCAGTTTCTGGCGCCCTGGGACATGAAGCATGTCGTCGCCAAGATCGCCGGGGCGGGCGGCCGCAACGCGCTGGTGACCGAGCGCGGCGTCAGCTTCGGCTACAGCACGCTCATCTCCGACATGCGCGCGCTGCCGATCCTGGCGCGCGAGACCGGCGCGCCGGTGATTTTCGACGCGACCCATTCGGTGCAGCAACCGGGCGGGCAGGGCGCGTCGTCGGGCGGCCAGCGCGAGTTCGTCGCCGTGCTGGCGCGGGCGGCGACGGCGGTCGGCGTCGCCGGCGTGTTCATCGAGACCCACCCCGACCCCGACCACGCTCCCTCCGACGGCCCCAACATGTTGCCGCTCAAGGATTTTGCCGCGCTGGTGGCGGAGCTGCAGGACTACGACCGCCTGTCCAAGCGCCGCCAGGCTGTGGGAAAGTCGCAGGAAAACTGACGATTCCGTGGGGTTGCGCAGTTATCCTCGTGTGAACAATCAAGGGGGTCGCGGCGTCAGCCGCGGCCGCGGTAGGGCGCGACGCCCTGGTCGGGCGCCCAGACCCCCTTCGGCAATTCGCCGGTCTGCCAAAAGACGTCGATCGGGATGCCGCCGCGCGGATACCAATAGCCGCCAATTCGCAGCCAGCGCGGCTTGAGCAGCGCCGCCAGCTCCTTGCCGATCCTGACCGTGCAATCCTCGTGGAAGGCGCCGTGGTTGCGGAAGCTGGCGAGATGCAGCTTCAGCGACTTGGATTCGACGATCCATTTGTCGGGCACATAGTCGATGACGAGATGGGCGAAGTCGGGCTGGCCGGTGACCGGGCAGATCGAGGTGAACTCGGGCGCGGCGAAGCGCACGACGTAGTTGGCGTCGGCGTGCGGGTTGGGCGCGCGCTCGAGCGTCGCGGCGTCAGGGGCTTCGGGAATCTGCGACGGCTTGCCGAGATGGGCGAAGCCGCCGGCGGGGGCGGGGCGCTTGGTCATGGCGCCGTCATAGCGCCGGCGTCGCCAAAGGCAATGGCTCGGCCGCGAGCGGCGCTTGCCGCAACGACGGCGGCCAGCCAGACTTGCCCGTCCATTTGGCGGGAGGGGGCGACCGCATGAACGGCTTGGCTTCGATCTGGCTCATCCTGATCCTGGCGCTGAACTTCGGCGTGTCATGGCTGAACGCTCGCACCTGCGGCCGCGCCTGGGTCGAGTCCAAGGCGGCGGGCGGGCTGGTCAGAGTTCTGGTCTGGTGCGGCGCGATCCAGAGCGCGATCGGCTTCAGTTCGGTGTTCGTCTTCCCGCTGCTGTTCGTCGCCAACGCAGTTGCGCCCGACGCGTTCAGCGCCGACGATCTCAATGCGGCGGAGAGCCTCTGGTACCTGACGATCATCATTCCTGCGCTCGGCACGGGTCTGCTGATCACGATCGAATCCTGGATCGCCGTCTATCGCGAGCGCAGCCTGGGCAATATTGGCGTCGCCGCCTACAACACGCTGGTCCAAGCCCATAATACGATGGGCGCGATCAACGGCTTCGGCCCGGCGCTGCGCGCCGTCGGCAAGGCGTTCTCGTCAGTGGCCGCGTCGCGCGGCGACGCCAAGGGCAAGGCGGCGCTGCTCGGGATCATGATCGCCGTCGCCATCGTCGCGATTTCGCTCAGCGCCGGCGTGATCCTCACAGCCGCGCTGATTCATCGCTACGCGGCGACCATCCCTTTGCCGGCGTCCGCGCCGACCGCCGTCGCGCCGAAAACCGCCGCGTGACGGCGCCGACGGATCGCCGGGCGGTTCACAGGCCGGTGGCGAAGCGCGCCATGATGACGATGATCAGCACCTGCAGCGTTCCCTGGATCGCCACGACGTAGAAGTACCGGCTCATCAGCGCGCCGATCTTCGGCCCGTCGGGGTTGGGGCGGCGCAGTTCGAAATAGACGCGCAGATTGGTCGGCAGCAGATAGGCGAGCCCTTGGACGGTGAGGATCGTCACGATCGTCAGCGCCGCGATGACCCAGTCGAACTGCGGATAGCCGAGCGCGAGATAGCCGACCCGGCCGGCGAGGAACCAGCCGCTCGTACCGGTGATGATCGCCAGCGTCGGCATGATGAACAGGGTCTTGGGAACCAGCCGGGTGAGAATGGCGCGGCGGGCCTCGAACGGCGCTGCGCGCAGGGTCGGCCCGACGACGAAGCCCATGAACAGGTCGATGCCGGTCCACAGGCCCCCGGTCATCACGTGGACGAAGTTCAGCGTCCACAGATTGCCGGCGACGATCGCCGCCGCCATGACAGCGAAGGCCAAAGCCACCCAGGCGAAATTCCACAGATTGATCGGCGCGCCCACCAGGGGCGGCGCCATCTGCGCCGTCGCGTCCATGTCCGTCCTCCCAGCTCCCGTCGCCCGCCGACTGCGCTTTGCGCGTCGGAAGGACAGGGGGACAATATAGAGAACCCTGCGCCCCTGGCTAGCGGGCGAGCCCCGCCGCGGCGGGCGCCGTTGCGCGCGGCCGCCAGCATCGCTAAACCACACGCGAACGGAAAGAATGGCTTGACGACACCCATTGATGAAGGCCTTCGCGACCGCGCAAAGTCGGCGCTCGAGGAAATCGCTGACGCAGCGCGTCGGGGGGGCGACCTCGCTTTGCGCGATTTTCGTTGGAGCGGTCGCACCAGCGCCCAGGTTCACACGAAATACGGCGGCTCGCCGGTCACCACTGCCGATCTCGCGGTCGACCGCTACCTGCGCGAGAGGCTGGGGGCGGCGTTTCCCGGCGCCGGTTGGCTCTCCGAAGAGACCGCCGACGACTTGTCCCGTCTCGAAATGGCGGACCTGCTGGTCGTCGATCCGATCGACGGCACGCGGGCGTTTCTCAACGGGGACCCGCGCTGGGCGGTGTCGATCGCCTTTGTCCACGACGGGCGGCCGATCGCCGGCGTGATCCATGCGCCCGCGCTCGGGCAGACCTACTTAGCCGCCCTCGGCTGCGGGTCGAGGCGCGACGAACGGCCGATCCACGCCTCGAAGAAGGCGACGCTGGAGCACGCGCTGGTCGGCGGGCCGCGTTCGATGGTCGGGGCGCTCGCCAGGGCGGCCAAGGTCGAGTTGGCGGCCGAGCCGCGGATTCCCTCGTTGGCGCTGCGGCTGGCGCGGGTCGCCGATGGCGGGCTCGACGTCGCCCTGGCTTCGGCCAGCGCCAGCGACTGGGATATCGCCGCCGTCGACGTCATTCTCAGCGAAGCGGGCGCGCTGCTGATCGACGCCCGTGGACAAATCCTGCACTATAATAGACAGAGCGTGCGCCACGGCGCCTTGCTGGCGTTCGGCGTCGATCTTGCGCCGGCCGTCGCCTCGGCGGCGCGCGTGGCGTTTGACCAGCCGGCGGCATGAGTTTTGGTAGGTTCGAGGAGCGCCGGGGCGGATGGGTTTGCAGGTTGCGGGGCGAAGCCCCGGAGGCGCCGGCGGAACCGACCTCGGCTTCGCGACGGCGCGCTTCCGCGGGGGAACTGACGAAATGACGAAACAAGACGCCTCGACCCGCGAATCGCGGCAATTGCTGCATCTGGTCTTCGGCGGCGAGTTGAAGAGCCTCGACAGCCATGAATTCCGCGATCCCGGCAAGATCGACGTGGTCGGCGTCTTTCCCGATTACGAAAGCGCCGAACGCGCCTGGCGCGGCAAGGCGCAGTCGACGGTCGACAACGCGCACGTGCGCTACTTCATCGTCCACTTGCACCGGTTCCTGGAACCGAAGGGACTCCATCGCAAACCTGCCTGACAAGACGATGTTCAAGCGCTTGGCGCGAAGCCGCTTCGTGCAGGAGGCGATCGGCTCCCTGCTCGCCAACTACCTGCGCCTCGTCCAGCGCACCAGCCGCTTCGTCAGCGCTCCGGCCGACCTCGAAGCGGCGTTTCGCGACGCGACGCCGGCGATCGGCGCGATGTGGCATGGCCAGCACTTGATGCTGTCGTTTGCCTGGCCCCATGCGATCGCGCGCATGGCGGCGCTGATCTCGCGCAGCGGCGACGGCGGCATCCAGGCGGCGGCGCTGCGGCGGCTCGGCGTCGTTCCGGTGCGTGGATCGGGTGGGCGCCCCGGACGCGTCCATAGCAAAGGCGGCGCGCCGGCGCTCCGCGGACTGATGCGCGCGCTCGAGGACGGCGCCTCGGTGGCGATGACCGCCGATGTCGCCAAGGTGGCGCGGGTCGCCGGCCTGGGGATCGTCACCCTGGCGCGGCTTTCCGGACGGCCCATTCTGCCGATCGCCGTCGTCGCCAGGCGCCGAATCGATTTCAACTCCTGGGATCGCGCCAGCCTCGGCCTGCCGTTCAACCGCTGTGCGATCGTCGTGGGCGAGCCGATCCGCGTCGACGCCGACGCCGACGACGCGGCGATGGAGGCGGCGCGGCGCAAGGTCGAGGACGGGCTCGATCTGGTCCACGCGCGCGCCTACGCCTTGGTCGGCTCGCGCGATCCCGGCGCGGATTTGAGGCGTCGATGAGCCTGCCGCTGTCGCTTTCCGCCTATCGGATCGTCACACGCCTCGCCTCGCCGCTGAGCGGCGCTCTGCTGTCGACGCGCCTCAACAAGGCGAAAGAAGATCCGATGCGGATCGACGAACGGCGCGGCCTCGCCAGCCTCGAGCGTCCGGCGGGCGGCCTCGTCTGGCTGCATGGCGCAAGCGTCGGCGAAGCGCTGTCGCTGATGCCCCTTGTCGAGCGGCTCGCGCTCGCCGACCGCCACGCGCTCGTCACCACCGGCACTGTCACCTCGGCGCGGCTGCTGGCGCAACGCCTGCCCCCGGGCGCGCTGCACCAGTTCGCGCCGCTCGACTTGCCCGGCTTCATGCGCCGCTTCTTCGCCCATTGGCGGCCCGAGCTGGGGTTGATCGCCGAATCCGAGATCTGGCCGAATATGATCCTCGAGGCGCGCCGCGCCGGCGCTCCGCTGGCGATGGTCAACGCGCGGATGAGCGCGCGCTCGTTCGCGCGTTGGCGCCGCGCGCCCGCCTTCATCGCCGCGCTGCTGGGCCAGGTCGATCTCTGCCTGGCGCAGAGCCAGGCGGACGCCGAGCGGCTCGCCGGGCTTGGCGCGGCGAAGGTCGAAGTGGTCGGCAATCTCAAATACGACGCTGCGGCGCCGCCCGCCGACGAGAAGGAGCTCGCCGAACTCGCGGGCGTCGTCTCCGGGCGGCAATTGTGGGTCGCCGCCTCGACCCACGCCGGCGAGGAAGCCGTCGCCGCTGCGGCGCATCGTCGCGTCGCCGAAGTCTTTCCCGACGTGCTGACGCTGATCGCGCCGCGCCACCCCGATCGCGGCGAGGCGATCGCCGACGAACTGAGGCGGCTCGGCTTCCATTGCGCGCTGCGCTCGCGCGGCGAAAGGCCGACCAGCGGCGTCGACGTCTACATCTGCGACACGCTCGGCGAACTCGGCTTGTTCTACCGCCTCGCCGGCGTCGTGCTGGCGGGCAAGTCGTTCGTCGGCGAAGGCGGACAGAATCCGATCGAACCGGCTAGGCTCGGCTGTGCGATCCTGCATGGTCCGCGGGTCGCCAATTTCGTCGACGTCTATGCGCTGCTCGACCAAGCCGGCGGCGCGGCGATGGTTGGCGACGCCGACGAACTCGCTGCGACGCTGATTGCGCTGTTCGCCGATCCGGGCCGGCTGCGGGCGATGGCGCGCGCGGCGGCGAAGGCGGTCGAGGCGCAGGGTGGGGCGGCCGAACGGATCATGCGGGCGATCGCGCCGTTGCTGCCGGCCGGCGAACCGCCGGCGGCGCCATGATCGCGCCGCGCTTCTGGGCGCGCGCGCGACCCGGCTTCGCCGCACGGGCGCTCGCCCCGCTCGGCGCGCTCTACGGCATGGCGACGGCGCGGCGCATGGCGCGGCCGGGAACGCGGGTCGACGTCCCGGTCGTCTGCGTCGGCAATTATGTCGTCGGCGGCGCCGGCAAGACGCCGACCGCCGTGGCCGTGGCGCGGCTGCTGCAGCAGGCCGGCGAGCGGGTCGCGTTCCTTTCGCGCGGCTATGGCGGCGCGCCGCGCGCCGCGCCGACGCGCGTCGATCTTTCGCTGCACGGCGCGCTTGCCGTCGGCGACGAGCCGCTGCTGCTGGCGCGCGTCGCGCCGTGCTGGGTCGGCGCCGACCGGGTCGCCGCAGCGCGCGAAGCGATCGCCGAAGGCGCGAGCGTCCTGGTGCTCGACGACGGGTTGCAGAACCCTTCGCTGGCCAAGGATTACGCGATCGCGGTGATCGACGGGGAGGCCGGGTTCGGCAACGGCCTGTGTTTTCCCGCCGGGCCGCTGCGCGCGCCGCCGGAGCGCCAGGCGCCCTACGTCTCGGCCGAAGTCGTGATCGGCGAGCGGGGGTCGCCGCCGCGCGCCCACGGCCCGGCCAAACCGCTGTTCCGCGCGCGACTGGAGGCCGACGCGATCGTCGCCGCCGGCCTGATCGGCCGGCCAGCGCTGGCCTTCGCCGGCATCGCCCGGCCAGAGAAATTCTTCGCCACGCTCGAGGCGATCGGCGCAACCGTCGCCGGACGGCGCGCGTTTCCAGATCACTATGTCTACAGCGCGCGCGACATCGCGGAATTGGCCGCGGTCGCCAACCGGCGCGGGCTGACGCTGGTGACGACCGAGAAGGACTACGTGCGGCTCGCCGCCGGTCAGCGCGCCGGCGTGCGCGCGCTGCCGGTGACGTTGCGCTTCGATGCGCCCGAGCGCGTCGCGGCGTCGTTGCGCGAGGCGCTTGCTTCGTTCCGAGCGCGAAATAGGCCGCCGAGCGCGGACTGCTGAACGCTTCTAGTCTTTCGCATCGGCGGCGGGCGCGATCGGAACCGGCGTCGGCGTTCCGCCGTCGAACAGGAAGCAAGAGAGACCGGCTGGGTGCCGCCAGGGATCGATCGGTTGTGCGCTTCCCGCTTCGTCGGTCGCAGTCGGCTGCAGCAAACTTTTCAAAGCGAAATTCGCGCAGAGCTTATAACGGCTCGAATCGACGCGCTCGTAATCGTAGGGTTCGCCGGTCTCGCTGTCGCGAAATGCAAACTGGATCGCGCCGTCGGTCTGGCCCTCCGCCATCTTGGCCAAATCGTAGGGAAGTTCTTTGCGGCGCATTTCGTATAGGCTGATCCCGCGGGCGATCGTTGCGATGTCGTCTTGGCGTCGTTGGTCGGCCTGCTCGGCCTTGACGACCCAATCCGGCTCGCCCGTCAGGAAGCTGCCGCCGACCGCGCCGCACCCGATCGCGCCGACGAACGCCATGAAAGCGACGCGAACCCGATTCATGACCGTATCGCCCGGGAAATTTCCCAACCCGCGTAGCCGAGAACGGCGCCGAGGATGAGGGTTGTCGCTGTCATCTTGAGCAAGGCGGCGTCCATCGAGCTTGCGTCCGCCAGATCGAAAATGGACATCACGTCGGCGCCGAGCAAGCCCACCAGGGTGTCGAGGAACAGCAGCGCAAAACCGGCGATCAAAATCCGGGAGCGCGCGATCGGCAGATCCTCTTCGAGGCGATGAGCAAGAATCGCGAATCCGCCAAGGAACACGGGAAGCGAGATGACGAGAACCGACACGCTCCAGCGCTGGTCGGCGTTCTCGTTCAGACGTTCGGCGGTCAGCAGCGGCTGCGACGACAGAGCGAGATCGATGAGATGGAGCGCGATGCCGATTGCATGCCGGATCGCGACGCGCAGAGAAAGCAGCGCGACCAAGACCAGCAAGCCGAATCCGACGTCGCCAGCGAAGCCGGATTGTTTCGAGGGCGTATATCGGCGAGCGGCCAAAGCGAAATCCTCTTGCGTCCGCCGCGCCGCGCCGGGGCGAACGCCGATCGCGTTCAGGACGCCGAGAGATTGAACAGGCAGACCTTAACCGACTCTTTCGCCGCGCCGTCAGCGCGCGATCGACGCCCTGATTCCGCCGGTCAGGCGGAGGAGGTCGTCGGGCGTCAGGCGGAACACGGCGTTGGGCGTCCCTGCCGCGGCCCAGATCTCCGCGAAGGCGAACAGCGCGTCGTCGATCAGCGTCGGCGACGGCTCGGCGTGGGCGAGCGGCGGCACGCCGCCAATCGCGAAGCCGGTCTTCAGGCGAACGAAATCGGCGTCGGCGCGGCCGATTTTTTCGCCGAGGATCGCGCCGACCTTCGCCTCGTCGACGCGGTTGACGCCCGAGGCGACGACCAGCACCGCACGACCCGAGGTCTCGGCGCGAAAAACGAGCGACTTGGCGATCTGCGCAACCGTGCAGCCGATCGCCGCCGCGGCATCCGCCGCCGTGCGGGTGCTCGCTTCGAATTCGAGCACCTGATAGGCGGGCCCGAGCGCGACCTGGACCTTGACGGCGCTGGCTGCGGTCGCGGGCTTCATCGCGGGGCGTTCCGCGGACGGGCTGGGCGATGCGGTCGCGCGGCAGACCGTAAATTCCCGACGGCCCGAATGGGCGCAGCGAAACCAGAGAGCGCGACCATGAAATTGACCTCGATCCTCGGCGCCCTGAGCGCCGCCTTCATCATCCTCGCCGCCGGCGCCGCCGAAGCGCGGCACGCCACGGCTATGCACACTGCGCCGTCGGGGGTCCATTACCTCAACCCGCAGCCGCTGCCGCCCGGATGATCCCGCGGCTGCGGTCTTAGAGCCTTGGACGGCCTGGCGCCAAGCGCCGGGCCGTCTTGCTGCGTCCGCCGACGGCGATTGCGGCGCTGTCGCCTGACCGGGGGAAATCGCGTGTCGGCAAATCGGTCCGCAAGTTTGCCGCTTGACGCCGGCCGCCGAAGCGCCAGTCTTTCCGCGTGACCGCCTCGACGATCGGAGAGATTCGATGCAACCCCGCCTGATGATCGCCTTCGCCGCGCTTGCTCTCGCCGCCTGCAACGAGGCGGGGCCGGCGCCGCAGGCCGCGCCGCCCGAGCCGGCGACGACCGACGTGACGCCGGAAAACTTCAAGCTGCCGGGCGGCGAAGGCTGCGCCGGCGACGTTGCGCGCTATCGCGCGATCATGGACAACGACCTGTCGATGGGTAACGTCAACAAGTCGGTCTACAAACAGATCGAGAAGGAGATTGGCGCAGCCGACGAGCAATGCGCCGCCGGCCACGAAGCCCAGGCGCGCGCTTCGATCATCGCTTCACGCAAGCGCCACGGCTATCCCACCGATCTCTGAGCGAAGGCGAAGTCGAAAAAATCCTGGATGAATTGCGGCGCGCGGGCGCGGTCGAGATCGGCGGGCGAGCGCGCCACGCGCATGGCCGAAAGCTCGGCGTGCGGATCGGCGGCGAGAAACGCTTCGACCCGCGCCTTGATCGCTTCGGCCGGCTCGGAGAGCCGCATGATCTTCAGGCAGGCGATGCGCGGCGGGGCGTAGACGACGGTCCAGTCCGGATCGAAGGAAACCTCGTCGGCGGCGATCCCGGTCTCCTCGCGGAGTTCGCGCAGCGCGCTCGCCGTCAGGTCGACCTTGCCGTCAAACACGTCATTCGGGTCGGGCGTGCCGGCAGGGAAATAGATTGCGCCGGCGTTGGCGGTGTGGGCCGCCATCTCGCCGAGCAGGAAGGCGCCGTCGGCGCCGACGAGCGCCGCCATCGCGAACGCGTTGGCGACCTGCCTGTCAGGGAAGTCGAAGTCGCGCCAGGCGAGGAACGACGCGTAGTCGGTCTCGATATATTCGCCGCTGAGCGTCGTTCCGCGCGGCGTCGCCGCGATCGTATGGCGCGCGAGCACCAGCACGCGGCCGTTGTAGAGCTGCGGCTGGCGGGCGACGCGCGCGCGCCAGTGATCGGCGATGCGCTGCGCCTCCGCCTCCGCGAAGGCCCAGCGGCGCGGCGAAAAGGCGAGGTCGAGCGCGTCGATCGAGAGGATGCGCGCGCCGCTCACAGCTCGAGCGCGCCTTCGCCGATCAGCGCCACCGGTCCGCCGATCGTCGCGGCGACCAGCGCGCCGCCGTCGACTTCGAGGCCGAGCGCGATGCGGCTCGGCCGGCCCATCTCGATCCCCTGGTCGATCACGACGGTGTGCTCGCCGTCGCCGAGCGGCGCGAAGCGCATGTGGACGCCGGCGAATGCGGCGGCGGCCGAGCCGGTCGCCGGGTCCTCGCGGATGCCCCAGCCGGCGGCGAACATGCGAGCGCTGTAGTCGGCGCCTTCGCCCCCGCCCGGCGCATAGCAATAGACCGCGGGGCCATCGTCGGCGCCCCAGCGGCGGCGATCGGGATCGACGCGCGCCAGCGCCTCGAGGCTGGCGAGCGGCGCGAAGATGAACGGGACGCCGGCGCCGTAGACGACCGGCAGATACGCGCCGAAGCCGATGTCGGCTGGCGCGAGGCCGAGGCCGGCGGCGATCTCTTCGGCCGTCGGCGCCGGACCGATCTCCTGCGGCAGTCGCGGCAGCGCGAAGGACGCCGCCAGCGCCTGGCCGCGGCGATGGCGTGCGACGCAGACGACGTCGCCGACCTTCTCCTCCAGCACCAGCCGCAGATCCTGGGCGGCGAGCATCTGCGGCGCGCGCAGATGGGCGATCAGCGCCGCCGCGCCGACCGTCGGATGACCGGCGAACGGCAGCTCGTGGCCGGGGGTGAAGATGCGAACGGCCGCCGTGTTGACCGGATCGCGCGGCTCGAACACGAACACGGTCTCGGACAGATTGAACTCGCCGGCGATCGCCTGCATGCGCGCGTCGTCGAGCCCGTCGGCGTCGAGCACGACGGCGAGCGGATTGCCGCCGAGCGGCGTATCGGTGAACACGTCGAGCAGGCGATAGGCGCGGGGCATCGGGTTCCTTTCGTCGCACGCCTTTTAGTGCCGATTGGCGGCGATTGAAATCGTCGCCGCCGCGCGCCAAGCTGTCCGCGGGGGAGACGGGGAGAGGACGATGCGAAGGATCGCGACGCTTTGCGCAATATTTTCTCTGGTTGTCGGCGCCGCGGCGGCTCAGACGACGCCGGCGCCCGCCGCCAGCCCGGCGCCGCCGCCGCCCTACGGCGCGCCGATCGACCTGGCGCGAGCCGAGAATGCGATCGCGGCGGCGATCGCCGAGGCCGTGAAACGAGGCTGGACGATGAATGTCGCGGTGGTCGACTCGGGCGCGAACCTGGTCGCGTTCGCGCGCATGGACGGCGCCCAGCTCGCCTCGATCGCCATCGCCGAGCACAAGGCGCGCGCCGCCGCGGCCTTTCGCCGGCCGACCCGCGCCTTCGAGGACGCGACCCGCAACGGCCCGAGCGCCCCGGTCACGAGCCTCGACGGCGTCATCGCCTCGGCCGGCGGCGTGCCGCTGGTCGTCGACGGCAAGCTGATCGGCGCGGTCGGCTGCTCGGGCGGCTCGAGCGCGCAGGACGAGGCGACCTGCCTCGCCGGCGCGGCGGCGATCAACGGCGGCCCGGATTAGCGGGCAGAGTCGAAAGCCGGGCGCTCGCGCCATTTGCCGGCTAAGCAGGCGACGCGCCGCAAGTGCCGCGCGGGCAGGCCCAACCGTTCAGGCGCGTCGCCGCGCGATGCGAGAAGACAGACGGAAGCCGTCTCGCCGTTGTCGCCCGCTCCAATCATCGCCTGGCCGAGGCGAATCTCCACACGACCTAGTCCTGCTGCGCTTCGTCGGTCACCACCTCAAAACGTACGAGTTCGGCGACGCCGAAGGCGGTGGAGATGGCGACGTCCGCTGCGTCACGACCGTGTCCCATGACGATGCGGCCAATGCGGGGATGGTTGTGACGCGCGTCCATCGTGTACCAGCGCCCATCGAGAAAGACTTCGAACCAGGCGCTGAAATCCATCGGGTTGATATCCACCGGAACGCCGATGTCGCCGAGATAGCCGGTGCAATAGCGCGCCGGAATGTTCATGCAGCGGCAAAGCGCGATGGCGAGATGGGCGAAGTCGCGGCAAACCCCGATGCCTTCCCGCATCGAATCGCTGGCGCAACGAGTCGGTCGCGCATCGGGATAGCTGAAGCGGATTTGCGAATGAACGAAGTCGCAAATCGCCTGGACGCGCTCGTAACCGCCGGTCATCCCGCCGAACCTCGACCACGCGAAGTCGGCGAGGTTGTCGCTGTCGCAATACCGGCTCGACAGCAGAAACACCAGCACATCGTCGGGGAGGCGGCCGATCGGCGTCGCCAAGGCGGCGGGAGGCGTTTCCTCGGGTTCGCCGGAATCGTGGATCACGAAACGGTTCGAAAACGTGACGAGGCCGGCTGGCGCGTCGACACGGGTGACTCGGTTGCCGAAGAGATCGAGATAGGCGCTCATCTTTAGAGGCGGATCGGACGTGATCGCGTCGGGCGACCGCAAGTCGGCCTCTCGCGAGGGATGGACGTTGAGCTGAAGCAGCATCGCGGTCGGCGCCGCGTATTTGAAGGCAATGTCAAACCCCGCTCGGATCAGCATTCCGCACTCCTATGGGTAACCACTGAATGGGCCGGGTCGGGCCAGGCGCGAAGCATTGGCCGTCGCCGTCATGCGTCCTGCGCCTCAGCGCCTCGATGGGTTGAAAGCTCGCGCTCGAACAGGCGCCGCACGTGGACCGAAACGTCCATTCCCTGTGCGGCGGCCGGGTCGCCGAAATACGAACCATGGAGCGGTATGGCCTGACGCGCGTCTCGCGCGACGGCGACACGAATGAGATCGCGATTGCCGACGATGCCGTTGGTGGGATCGAATTCGACCCATCCCGCTCCGGGCAGGTAGATCTGGCACCAGGCGTGAGTCGATCCGCCGCCGAGACGGCGCTCGCCCGCGTCGCGGTCCGGAACGTAGAGATAGCCGGAGACAAAACGGGCGGCCAATCCCAGCGCGCGCGCCGCCTCGATCATCAGCGTCGCAAGGTCGCGGCACGAACCGCGCCGGGATTCCAGCGTCTGCAAGGGAGTCTGGGTTCCCTTCTCGGGACGGCGCGAATAGTTCAGCCCTTCCTTGATCGCATAGGTCAAGGTCATCAACAGCGTCCCGGTCTCGGTCGGGCGTCCCTGGCGAAGAAACCTCCGAACCCACCGATCCAGTTCGCCGGTCGGGTCGGGGTAATGCCGTTCGATCGACCGAGCGAGCTCTGGGGCTTCTTCAGCGTCATAGGAGAACGGATAGAGCCGCGCGCGCTCCTCCAGCAAGGCTTCTGGTTCTTCGAACGGGGTATGGTCAAGGGTGATGTTGCTGTCGACCCGTAGGCCCGGCGTGCTTCCAGAGAATTTGGCGATCGCGACGCAATTGTCGAAAACGTCGTGAATCCAGCGCAGGCTTTGCGGGCGCGGCTCGATGTCGAGGCTCGCCTCGAGCAACCGCTGGTCGTTGCTGTCGCGAGGGCGAAGCATCATCCGATGCTCACCCAAGCGAACGGGCCCGGCGTAGCGGTAGGCGGTGACGTGTCTCACACTCAGAATCGTCATGCGCTCTGGTCTTGCCGCCCGAGAAATTGATTGACCCATATGCCCCGCGGCGTCGCCGAGGCGAAGGGCTCCCCGATGGGTTTATGCGGTCCGCCCGGATCCTCTCTCCGGCGGCGATCCATTTCCAGTTCGGCGCTCGGCCCTCCGCGTCGACCGATCGGAGCTAAATCGCCTCCGCCCGAAATCGCTTCGTCGGCCGGACGAGTTCGTCCTGCGCTTCGACGAGCCTGAGCTCGCGCGCGCCCGCCGCCGCTGTCGCGGCGACGACACCGTAGACGCTCGATGCGGCCGCCGCCAATGCGTCGGCGGCCGAGCGGCGCTCGAGCCAATGAAAGAAGAACAGCGCCGCGATCAGGTCGCCGGCGCCGTTGACGGCGATCGGCAGGCGCGGGGTCCTCACCCGCCAGGCGTCGCCGCCCTCGGCGGCGATCATGTCGAGCGCGTCGGCGGGCGTGTCGGCGAGCGTCAGCGAGGTCGCCAGCACGACGCGCGGCCCAGTCGTTTGCAGCGCCGCGATCGCGCGGCGGGCGCCGGCGACGTCGTCGACGGCTAAGCCGGTGACGAACGACAGCTCGAAAGCGTTGGGCGTGGCGACCGTCGCCGCCGGCAAGGCGCGCTTGCGGAAAAACGCGGCGACGTCGGCTTCGACATAGACGCCGCGGCCGGCGTCGCCGATTACCGGGTCGCAGCAATAGGCGGCGAGCGGATTGGCGGCGCGGACGGCGGCGACGGCGCCGAGCATCGCTTCGCCGACTTCCGCCGTGCCGAGATAGCCCGACAGGACGCCGTCGCAGCGCACGAGGGCGCCGACCGCCTGAAGGCCGGCGACGCATTCGTCGATCGCCGCAGCCGCGAAGACGCGGCCGCGCCAGCCGGTATAGCCGGCGTGGCTGGAGAACTGCACGGTATTGAGCGGCAGGACTTCGGCGCCGAGCCGTTGCAACGGGAATGCGACGGCGCTGTTGCCGACGTGGCCGTAGACGACGTGCGACTGGATCGAGAGCAGGGTCGTAACCATCGCCGGGAAGGGGACGACGATTCGCCGCCGCCGTCAAAGCGCGGGCGCGCCGGCTCGATGCGTTATCCGTTTAACACCTGTGAGCGTTGGCCGCCGTCTAGACTGAGCGGAACAACAACACCAAAAGGGAGAAGACGCGATGACTGGCAAACGCATCCTGATGATCGTCGGCGATTTCGGCGAAGACTACGAGACGATGGTGCCGTTTCAGGCGCTGCTGGCGGTTGGACATGCCGTCCACGCCGTCTGCCCCGACAAGAAGGCGGGGGACGCGATCGCGACCTCGATCCACGATTTCGAAGGCCAGCAGACCTATTCGGAGAAGCGCGGCCACAATTTTGCGCTCAACGCCAACTTCTCCGACATCGACCCGGCGCGCTACGACGCGCTCGTCATTCCCGGCGGGCGGGCGCCCGAATATCTGCGCCTCAACGCGAAAGTGATCGAGATCGTCCGCCACTTCTTCGCCCACAACAAGCCCGTCGCTGCGATCTGCCACGGCGCGCAAATTCTCGCCGCGGCGAACGTGCTCAAGGGGCGGACCTGTTCGGCCTATCCCGCCTGCCGGCCGGAAGTCGAACTCGCGGGGGGCGTCTACGCCGACATCGCCATCGACGGCGCCGTGACCGACGGCAATCTGGTCAGCGCGCCCGCCTGGCCGGCCCATCCGGCGTGGCTCAATCAGTTCCTCGCCGTGCTCGGTACGTCGATCAGCCACGCCGGCGTGCGGCAGGCGGCCTGAAGCCCCGGCGGCGCGGGCGCCTTGGCGCGACCGCGCCGCCGCTGCTAGTCTGGGCGTCGATCCGGCGGCCTTCAGCGCGACGGGAGACAGGCTGATGTGCAGGCTCTTTATCGGCGCGGACGCGCGGCTGTGGCGAACCCGCCTCAAATCGGTGCGGATGCGCGGCTATTCGACCAGCGTTCGACTCGAGAACTTCTACTGGCGCGTGCTCGACGACATCGCGCGGCGCGACGGCATGGCCGTGCCGCAACTGCTCGCCAAGCTGCACGAGGAATTGATCGAGGCGCACGGCGAGATCGACAATTTCTCGTCGTTTCTGCGCGTCTGCTGCGGCCGCTATCTGACGCTGCAGCTTGCTGGCGATGTGCCGCGCGATCACACGCGGCCGATCCGCGAGCTCGACGCGGAGGGCATCCTGCGGCGCGAGGCGGCGCGCATGGCGGAGGGGGACCGCGTCGCGCGCCGCGCGAGGACGCCCGCCGAACCGGCGCGCGCGGCGGCGCCCTAGCTCGCCGACGGCGCGGGCCGGGCGCGGTCGAAGCGCCAGTCGGGCCGCATCGAGCGGATCATCATCAGCTCGGCGAGGTTCTGGCGGACGAGCAGGCCGACCAGCCTGCCGTCGCGGTCGACGACGCAGACCGCGTCGGCCTCCTGTTGCAGGAACCGGTCGACCGTCGTCAGGCCGCGGCCGGCGGAAAGCGCATGAGGATCGCGACCACCTCGGCGTCCTCGACTTGACGGAAATCGCGATAGAAGGCGCTGACGGCGAGGAAGCTTGCCGGCCTTTCGAGGCAGACGAGGTCGTCGACTTCGCGCTCCAACGCCGCCAGCGCTTCGGCCGAGGCGACCGGGACGGCGAGCGTCAGCGTCCTCGGGACCTTCAGGCGGAGCGCCTGCAGGGCGGCGCGCGCCGTCGCGCCGGTGGCGACGCCGTCGTCGACCAGGATCGCGGCGCGGCCGGCGACCTCGACGCGCGGCCGTTGGCCGACCAGCCGGCTTCGGGCGCGTTCGACTTCGACGAGGGCGCGCGCCGCCGCCGCCTCGAACGCGCGCGCGTCGACATGGGCGAGCCGGATCACTTCGGGGTTGCGCACGACGATCGGTTCGGCGCCGTCGACCACCGCGCCCATCGCCAGTTCCGGCTGCGACGGGACGCCGATCTTGCGCGCCAGCAGGACGTCGAGCGGCGCGGAAAGCGCCGCGGCGATCTCGGCGGCGACCGGGACGCCGCCGCGCGGCAGCGCCAGCACGACCGGGTCGCGGTCGCGATAGTGGCGCAGCGCCTCGGCCAGACGGCGTCCGGCGTCGGCGCGATCGGCGAAACGCATCGGCGCGCTCCCCACTGGCGCTTTGCGCGCGGCGCAGCGCCGCCAGGACGATTGGCCGGATCGCCGCTCCGGTCAATCGGCGGGTCGCCGGGTTCAGCGCGAGGGCAGCCGCACGGTCGCGACCGCGAGGCAGGCGATCCCTTCGCGCCGCCCGGCAAAGCCGAGCCCCTCCGAGGTCGTCGCCTTCACCGCCACCCGATCGAGCGCGACCCCGGCGATCTCGGCGATGCGAGCGCGCATCGCCTCGCGATGCGGGCCGATCTTGGGCGCTTCGCAGACCAGCGTCGCGTCGAGATGGGCGACGATCCCGCCGCGCGCCCGCGCGCGCGCCGCCGCATCGGCAAGAAAGATCGACGAAGCCGCGCCGCGCCAGCGCGGGTCGGCAGGCGGAAAATGGGCGCCGATGTCGCCGTCGCCGAGCGCGCCGTAGAGCGCGTCGGCGAGCGCGTGCAGGCAGACGTCGGCGTCGGAATGGCCAGCGAGGCGGCGGTCGTGCGGCACGCGCACGCCCCCGAGCCAGACATGGTCGCCGGGGGCGAAGGCGTGGACGTCGAACCCCTGGCCGATGCGGACGTCGGCCGCCTCATCGAGCAGGCGCCCCTCTGCGGCGCGGAAGTCGTCCATCGTCGTGACTTTCATGTTTGCCGGGTCGCCGTCGAAAACATAGGCCGCGTGGCCCGCCCATTCGGCGACCGCCGCATCGTCGGTGAGGCCGTCGATCCCGGCTGCGGCGGCGCGCCGATGGGCGTCGAGGATGAGCGGGTAGCGGAAGGCCTGCGGCGTCTGGACCGCGCGCAAGGCGGCGCGCTCGGGCGTCGCGACGATGCGGCCCTCGGCGTCGATCTGCTTGACGGTGTCGCCGAGGGACGCGCCGGGCGCCGCGGCGCCGGAACGCTCGGCGGCCGCAACCGCGCGCTCGACAAGGTCGGGAGAGGGAAAGACGCGCGCCGCGTCATGAATGAGGACGATGTCGGGCGCGGCGTCGATCTGCGCTTCGAGTCCGGCGCGGACGCTCTGCTGGCGGCTGTCGCCGCCCGGCGCCGGCGGCCCGAAGGCGGCTGCGGCGGCAGGCGAGAGGAAAGCCAGCGCGGCTTCGTAAAGCGGGCGATCGTCGGGATGGATGACGACGGTCGCCGCGCAATAGCTTCGCGCGGCGGCGAGCGCCTCGAGCGCATGGCAGATCAGCGGCCTGCCGGCGCAGACGAGGTATTGCTTGGGCGTCGCCGCGCCGAGCCGCGCGCCGCGTCCGGCCGCCACGACGATGAGGGAAACGCGAGGGGACAAACGCGCGATGTTCCAGCCAGGGTTGAGCGGGTCGCGGCGCATTTTCGCCGGCCGCGCCGAGCAGTAGAACAAGCCGCGGCGTTCGCCAAGCGCGGCGGCCGCCGCTTGCGCGCCAGGTCGTCGGCGCGGTAAGGCCGGCCAGCGCGTCCGGGCCGGCGTCGGCCGGGCGAGGACGGCCGGAAGCCAATGCCATGAACCCGCTGTGGAGCGCGCTGGCGCGCGAGCTTCAACCCTATGTCCCGGGCGAGCAGCCGCGCATCGCCGGGCTGGTCAAGCTCAACACCAACGAGAGCCCGCTGCCGCCGTCTCCGCGCGTCGCCGAGGCGATCGCGGCGGCCTCGGCCAACCTGCGGCTCTATCCCGATCCGGAGGCGAACGAACTCCGGCAGGCGCTGGCGGCCTATCACGGCGTCGCGCCGGAGCAGACGTTCGTCGGCAACGGCTCGGACGAGGTGCTGGCGCATACGTTTCTCGCATTGCTGAAGCATGACGCGCCGCTGCTGTTCCCGGATGTCACCTACAGCTTCTATCCGGTCTGGGCGCGGCTCTACGGCGTCGCCGCCGCGACGGTCCCGCTCGACGCGGCGATGCGCGTGCGGGTCGCCGACTATCGCCGTCCGGCGGGATCGATCATCCTCGCCAACCCCAACGCGCCGACCGGCATCGCGCTGCCGCGCGCCGAGATCGCCGCGCTGCTGGCCGACCATCCCGACATTCCGGTGGTGGTCGACGAAGCCTATGTCGATTTCGGCGGCGAGACGGCGGTTCCGCTGATCGCCTCGCATCCCAACCTGCTGGTGGTCCGCACGATGTCGAAGTCGCGCGCGCTCGCCGGCCTGCGGGTCGGCTATGCGCTCGGCGACGGAGGGCTGATCGAGGCGCTGGGGCGGGTGAAGGACAGCTTCAATTCCTATCCGCTCGGCCGCCCGGCGCAGGCCGGAGCGATCGCCTCGCTCGCCGACGAGGCGTATTTCCAGGCGAGCCGCGCGACAGTCATCGGCGCGCGCGAGGCGATGGCGCAGGGGCTGCGCCGGCTGGGCTTCGAGGTTTTGCCCTCGGCCGCCAATTTCGTCTTCGCGCGCCACCCGCAGCGCGACGCCGCCGCGCTCGCCGCGGGCCTGCGCGAGCGCGCGGTGCTGGTGCGCCATTTCGCCGGGCCGCGGGTCCGGGCCTATCTGCGCATCAGCGTCGGCGGAAAGGCCGACGTCGCCCGCCTGCTCGAAGCCGCCGCGGAAGTCCTCGCCGGCGCTTGAGCGGGCTCGCCGCGCCGCGTCGGCCGCCGAGCGGCGGATCCCGCGCGCTCCTTTCGCACGATCTTCGCCGATCGCGCCAAGCCTTTGAGATGTAATCTCTATCCTCGCATCACGAGGGTGGGCTGCCAGGGCGCCGGCGGGCCGGTCGCCGGATTGGCCGCCTCAGGCGCCGAGCGCGCGCGCCGCCAGCCCAATCATTGCGACGAACGCGGCGAGCGCGGCGATCTCGAAGAGATCGCCCAGGGCGAACGCAACATGCCGAGTCATGCGACCCTCCCGAAAAATGCGATGGCTTGGACACTGTATGTTCTCTATATGTTCATGTCAAGTTCTGCGTTTGGGTAGGGCAGGGCGGCGCGCTGTGGACAACTCTTCGAATGGGCGCGGCGCCAGAGGCGTCGATCGCCCGCGAAGGGAGCGCCAGCTGACCTCAGCGGGGGGCGCGGCGCCGACGGATTTCGGCTATGTTCGTCGAACGGAGGCGCGCCCATGCATGTCACGCTGCGAATGGCCGTCGCCACCATTGTCGCGACCGCGGCCTACCTCGGCCTTGCGGTCATTGGCGAGGGCGGTCTCGGGCCGTACCTGTCGCGTCCGCCGCTGGTCGCGCTGGCGCTGGTCACCGTGGCGCTCGCCGGCGTGGCGCTGTTCACCCGCGGCAATCTCAGCGCGGGCGAGCGCGAGGATCGCGGCAATCGGTGGGTGCTCGGCGCGTTCTCCTTGATCGGGCTGATGCTCGCCTACGCGCCGGCCCTTTCCGACCAGCTCGACCTGTTCATCGTCGGCGGCGAGGGGACGCGCTGGGTCGGCGTGCTGCTTTGCATCGTCGGCGGCGCGCTGCGCATCGCGCCGGTGTTCGCGCTCGGCAAGAGCTTCAGCGGCCTGGTGGCGATCCAGCCCGGGCATCAGCTGGTCACCGACGGGCTCTATCGCCACATCCGCAACCCGAGCTATCTCGGCCTGCTGATCGGCGCGCTCGGCTGGTCGCTCGCCTTTCGCTCGATCATCGGGATCCTGCTGACGGCGCTGCTGGTCGTGCCGCTGGTCGCGCGCATGAAGGCCGAAGAGGCGCTGCTCGGCGAGCAATTCGGCGCGGCCTACGCCGCCTATCGCGCCCGCACCTGGCGGCTGCTTCCCGGGGTCTATTGAGGCGCGCGTTTCACGCCGCGCCGCCCCGCTTCGCGCGCCGATCGAGCTCCGGGTAATGGCGAAAGATTCCGTCCTCGTTGAACGGCAGGCGGCGCGCAGACGCGAGATAGGCGGCGATGTTCGGCTGCGCCGTCACTTTGTCGCGCAGCGCCGCCAGCCCCGGATAGTCGGACGCGAATTTCGCCATCGCGTTGGGGAACGCGTAGCTCAGCCCCTCGGCGAGCTGGAACAGCGACAGATCGACGGTGGTCAGCCCCGCGCCGACGGGATGGGCGGGGCCGTCGGGGTTGGTCTGCAGCGTTCGTTCGAAATAGCCGAGGTATGCCGGCAGGCGGCGGTCGAGGAAGGCGGTCGTGCGCGCTTTCGCCTCCTTCTTCTGGTCTTCGTAATAGAGATCGGTCGAGATCGGGTGGTGCGTGTCGTGAATCTCGGCGACGAAGTCGGTCACGGTGAGCTGCAGCCCGTGGGCGAACAGGCGCAGCGCGTCGGTCGGCGGCGCGAGGCCGAGCTTCGGCCCGAGATAGGCGAGGATGTTGGCGACATGCGAGACGACGATCTCGCCGTCCCTGAGGAAGGGCGGCGCGAAGGGCGCAGGCGCGTCGCCGCCTTTCAGCATCCGGGTCAGCGCCGCGACGCCGCGCCCGGCGCCGCGTTCGCGCGCGACGTCGACATAGGGCGCGCCCGCCTCCTCGAGCGCGAGGCGGACGAACTCGCCCCGCCCCTGGATGCCCGGCCAGTAATAGAGCTCGTAGGTCATGGCGGCGCTCCCTTGCGCAAATCCCGATCGTCGTCGCCGGAGGCGGGCGGGCGACCCGAGATCGCGGCGCGCACAGCGGCCGAACCGCCCCTGCCGGGCCGATCGGCGTCCCGCCTGATCCCGCAGACCGTTCCGGACTCTTGATTTCGATCGCTTCCGCAAGACCTATCGCGCTGGGCGGGCTTGCGCTATAGGCCCACGCCATGCAGGCCTATTTCCTCGTCTTTGTCGGCGCCGGGCCCGGCGGAACATGATCGACCTCTGCGGCTCGCTGCGGCTGGGCGCGTTCGCACGATGGGCGGGCCTCGCGCTCTCGCGGAGCCTGACGTGAGCGGCGAGGGCCGCGTCGCCAATTACGCGATCGGCGAGGACGAGGCGGGGATGCGCCTCGACCGCTGGTTCCGCCGGCGCTTCCCGCAGATCTCGCAGTCGCATCTCAACAAGATCGTCCGCAAGGGCGAGGTGCGCGTCTCGGGCAAGCGGGCCGAGATTTCGACCCGGCTGGAGGCCGGCCAGAGCGTGCGCGTGCCGCCGCTCGGCGAAGCCGGCGCGCCGCCGGCGCGAGCGACGGCGCCCGATCCGCGCGACGCCGAAGCGATCCGCGCGATGGTTCTGTTCGAGGACCGCGACCTGATGGTGCTCAACAAGCCCTATGGCCTGGCGGTGCAGGGCGGCTCGGGCACCAAGCGTCACATCGACGGCATGCTCGAGGCGCTGCGCGACCGCAAGGGCGAGCGGCCGGCGCTGGTGCATCGGCTCGACCGCGACACTTCGGGCGTGCTGCTCATCGCCAAGTCGCGCAAGATCGCCGCCGAGCTCGGCGCGACCTTCCGCTCGCGCGGCGCGAAGAAGATCTATTGGGCGCTGGTCGAGGGCGTGCCGAAGCCGGCGCAGGGGCGCATCTCGATGTTTCTCGCCAAGGGGCGCGGCATGGGCGACGAGCGCGGCGCGGCGAAAAGCGCGCGCGACGATCTCGAGCGCATGCGCGTCGCGCGCCACGGCGACCCCGACGCCCAGCATTCGCTGACCCTCTACGCCGTGGTCGACAAGGTCGCGCCGCGGCTCGCCTGGCTGTCGATGCGGCCGATCACCGGCCGCACCCACCAGCTGCGCGCCCATTGCGAGGCGATCGGCCACCCGATCGTCGGCGACCCGAAATACAATCGCCGCCCCGACAACGACCCGGCGCGCCACGATCCTTTGCGCGCCGTGCCGCCCGGCGTCGAGCCCAAGCTGCATCTCTTGGCGCGGCGGCTGATCCTGCCCCATCCGCGCGGCGGCATGATCGACGTCGTCGCGCCGCTGCCCCCCCACATGCAGGCGAGCTTCGAGATGTTCGGCTTCGACGTTGCAGAGCGCGACCCGATCGAGGACGCGCCGGATGAATGACGCGACGCGCGATCCGATGCAGGCGGCGCAGGCGGCGATGCGGCCGACCGCGCCGCGCCGTTTCTACAAGCTTGTGGAGGTCGCGCCGACGGACGGCGGCTTCGCGATCCGGCTCGACGGCCGCGCGACGCGCACGCCCGGCAAGCGGCCGCTGGCCGCGCCGACCCGCGCCGTCGCCGAGGCGATCGCCGCCGAGTGGGGGGCCCAGGGCGAGACGATCGAGCTCCTGTCGATGCCGGCGACCCGGCTCGCCAATTCGGCGATCGACGGCGTCGCGGCCGCGCTCGCCGAAACCCGCGCGGCGATCGCCGCCTACGCCGCCGCCGATCTCGTCTGCTATCGCGCCGAGGCGCCCGCGGCGCTGGTCGCGCGGCAGGCCGAGGCCTACGACCCCGTGCTCGCCTGGGCGCGCGAGGCGCTTGGCGCGCGTTTCGTCACGACCGCCGCCATCGCTCATGTCGCGCAGCCGGAGGCGGCGCTGGCCGCGGCGCGCGCGGCGGTCGAGGCTTACGCCGATCCCTTCGCCGTCGCCGCGCTGCATGTGATGACGAGCCTCGCCGGCTCGCTGCTGCTGGCGCTGATGATGGCCGAGGGCGCGCTGACGCCCGCAGCGGGGTGGCGCGCGGCCCACGTCGACGAGGACTTCCAGATTGCCCGTTGGGGCGAGGACGACGAGGCCAAGCGCCGCCGCGCCGCGCGCTGGCGCGATTTCGAGGCGGCGGCCAACGTGCTGGCGGGGCTCTAAGCCCCGCCGTCGCGCCCCGGATCTACCCCCAATAACCATCCATCAGCTCGCGCGCCCATTGCGGCTCGCGCACCTCCCCGCGCGGCAGGAAACCGCGCATGACCGGCTTGATGTCGAGGACCGGCGTGCCGTCGATCGCGTCGAGGCCGGCGACGCGGAGCGTCGTTCCCTCGACCGCAAGTAGGCGGCAGACGGTGACGCCAAGGCGGTTCGGCCGGTCCTTGCCGCGCTGGGCGAAAATGCCGACCTTCGGCCAGTCGGTCCGTCCGCGCGGGTGGCGCGCGCCGGCGACGACCGCGCTCTCGGCGACGCGATGGAAGAGGAAGACGACTTCGATATGCGAGAAGCCCTCGAGGCCCGCTAGCGCCTCTGGGCCGAACTCCGGGGTCAGCGCGATCGTCGCCGTCACGGCGCCCCAGCGGTCGTCGATCGGCTCGGCCCGCCCGCCGCGCACGTAGCCGATCGGGCGAAGCGCATAGGCGTCGCCGGCGGCGGACTCGTTGGTCATCGATCCCTCCTCTGGCGGCGTGACTATAGGGGGCGGGCGCGCCGCGGATCAACGCGGAGGGGCGCCTGCGCAGGGCCGGACCTCATCCCAACGTCGCAAGCCCGCCCGGTTCCGGGCGGCGGCAGGTCATGCTATGCCCGCCAGCCGAGGGCTCCACTGCCGTCATGGCCGGGCTTGTCCCGGCCATCCACGCCGTTGCACCGCCGCCATGCTCTCGAGCTTTGCAGCGGCTGAGCTACGTGGACGGCCGGGACAAGCCCGGCCATGACGCGGTGAATGTGTCCGTACGCAGCGAATGGCTCTGTGCGACGCTTTCGCCAGTCGCCGTCGTCAGACAAGTTTGGAGCTTCCCTTTGAAACAGATGCTCGCTCGGTTGGACCGCCGCCGCGCGCGCGCGCGCCTGGGCGGCGGCGAACAGCGCATCGCCGCCCAGCACGCCAAGGGCAAGCTCACCGCGCGCGAACGCATCGACCTGCTGCTCGACCGCGGCTCCTTCGAAGAGTTCGACATGTTCGTCGAGCACCGCTGCGCCGACTTCGGCATGGAGAAGACCAAGATCCCCGGCGACGGCGTCGTCACCGGCTGGGGCACGGTCAACGGCCGCACCGTCTTCGTCTTCGCCAAGGACTTCACCGTCTTCGGCGGTTCCCTGAGCGAGGAGCATGCCGGCAAGATCACCAAGATCCAGGACATGGCGGTCAAGAACCGCGCGCCGATCATCGGCCTGTTCGACGCCGGCGGCGCGCGCATTCAGGAGGGCGTCGCGGCGCTCGGCGGCTACGGCGAAGTTTTCCAGCGCAACGTGCTCGCTTCCGGCGTCATTCCGCAGATCTCGCTGATCATGGGCCCGTGCGCCGGCGGCGACGTCTATTCGCCGGCGATGACCGATTTCATCTTCATGGTGCGCGACACGAGCTACATGTTCGTCACCGGCCCCGACGTGGTGAAGACGGTGACCAACGAGAGCGTCACCGCCGAAGAGCTCGGCGGCGCCCTGGTCCATACGACGCGCTCTTCGATCGCCGACCGCGCCTACGACAACGACGTCGAGGCGCTGTTGCAGATGCGCCGGTTCATCGACTTCCTGCCGGCGTCCAATCTCGAGGCGTCGCCGAGCTTGCCGAGCTTCGACGATCCCGACCGGATCGACGGGTCGCTCGATACGCTGATCCCCGAAAATCCGAACAAGCCCTATGACGTGAAGGAACTGATCCTGAAGGTCGCCGACGAGGGCGATTTCTTCGAGATCCAGGAAGCGCACGCCAAGAACATCGTCACCGGCTTCGCGCGCATCGAGGGCGCGACGGTCGGCTTCGTCGCCAATCAGCCGCTGGCGCTCGCCGGCGTGCTCGACGCCGACGCGTCGCGCAAGGGCGCGCGCTTCGTGCGCTTCTGCGACTGCTTCAACATCCCGATCGTCACCTTCGTCGACGTGCCGGGCTTCCTGCCGGGCACGGCGCAGGAATACGGCGGCCTGATCAAGCACGGCGCCAAGCTGTTGTTCGCCTTCGCCGAGGCGACGGTGCCGAAGGTCACCGTCATCACCCGCAAGGCGTTCGGCGGCGCCTACGACGTCATGGCGTCAAAGCACTTGCGCGGCGACATCAATCTCGCCTGGCCGACCGCGCAGATCGCCGTGATGGGGGCCAAGGGCGCGGTCGAGATCATCTTCCGCGCCGACATGAGCGATCCCGAAAAGATCGCCGAGCGCACGCGCGAATACGAGGCGCGCTTCCTGTCGCCGTTCGTCGCCGCCGAGCGCGGCTACATCGACGAAGTGATCATGCCCCACGCCACCCGCCGCCGTCTCTCGCGCGTGCTCGCCATGTTGCGCAACAAGAAGCTCGAGAACCCCTGGAAGAAGCACGACAACATTCCGCTGTGACAGGCCTGCTCGCGCGGCGCGCGGGCGCGGCCTGCCTTTGGGCTGGAGCGATGTCGTCGATAGAGATTTCGGAAAAATAGAATATCTGCTACACTGAGGTTTGTTCGATCGGGCGCGGCCGAAAGAACGGCGCGTTGCGGTCTTGTCGTGCGAAACGAAGTGGAGCCAAGTCCCTGAAAATGCTGGCAGCGCGTCCGACGACGATTTCGCCATCCTGCAAAATCAAGGACTTGCGTCAGGCCATGATGCAGCCTCCGGCTTCGCCTCGCTTCGTCTGGGCTTCGTTTCGCTTCGTTTCCGTTTCGCCTGATTTCGCTTCGTTGCGCGGCTCGCCGGCGCGTCGTCCCGCCCACCCCGCAGCGGCCGCTTCATCTTCTCGAAACCATCAATGTTCGCAGGCCCTTAACCCTCGAATCAATCGCGTTAACGGATTCACGGCCTGGCAAAGTTTGCCGCCCATGTTCGGCGCCAGAAGAAACCGCCGGCAAAGGCGGCGGGGCGTCGAACAGAGTCGGGTCATGGCGTTTCAGGTCGACAGGAGCCGCACGATCATCACCGCGATGATCCTCGGCCGTAGGATCACGGCGATGGACGTCGCCTGGCTCAGGCGCGAGGTCTTCGCCTCCGGCGAGGTCTCGCGCGAAGCGGCGGACGAGCTGTTCGCGGTCGAACGCGCCGGGCTCGCCAATGCGCCCGAATGGACCGATTTCTTCGTCGAGTTGATTGTCGACCATGTCGTCTGGCAGTCGGGCGAGCCGGGCGAACTCGGCGAGGCCGAGGCGAACTGGCTGAGCGAGCGGGTCGAACAATGCGAGTCCTCGAATGCGCTCGCCGCGCTCGCCGCCGCGCTCGGCGAAGCGCGTCGCGCCCCTGCCGCCATGGTCACGGCGGCGCAGGCGCGCGCCTGGCCGGGCGTCGCGCGTCCGACCCGGGCGGCGCAAGCGGTCTGACAGTCGGTCGCGGAGGCGCTGGACATTCGCTTTGTCGCGCCTAGGTAGGGGCTGTCGTCTCCCGCCAGGAACCCCGATGGCCGATCTTTCTGCGTTCCCGATCGTCGCGCGCTGGCCGGCCAAGCGGCCGGACGTCATCCAGCTCTATTCGCTGCCGACGCCGAACGGCGTCAAGGTCTCGATCGCGCTGGAGGAACTCGGCCTCGACTACGAGCCGCACCGCGTCGACATCGGCAAGAACGAGAACGCGGAGCCGGCCTTCCTGTCGCTCAACCCCAACGGCAAGATCCCCGCCATCGTCGATCCCAATGGACCGGACGGGAAGCCGATCGGCCTGTTCGAATCCGGCGCGATCCTCGTCTACCTCGCCGACAAGGCCGGCGAACTCATGCCGACCGATCCGGCCAGGCGCTACGAGGCGCTGGAATGGATGTTCTTCCAGATGGCGGCGATCGGGCCGATGTTCGGCCAGGTCGGCTTCTTCCACAAGTTCGCCGGCCGCGAGATCGCGGACAAGCGCCCGCTCGAGCGCTATTGCCAGGAGTCGGAGCGGCTGCTCGGCGTCCTGGAGACGCGCCTCGCCAATCGTCGCTGGATGATGGGCGACGACTACACGATCGTCGACATCGCGCTCATCGGCTGGGTGCGCAACCTGGTCGGGGACTACGGCGCCGGCGATCTCGTCGGCTGGAACGCGCTCGAGGACGTTCCGCGCTGGCTCGAGGCGGCGCTGGCGCGGCCGGCGGTGCAGCGCGGCCTGGGCATCCCGTCGGCGGCCGCCTGAATGTGCGCGATTAGCCGAATGGGCTAGACGAACGGGGCGCAGCCCAGGTTTACGCGCCGGGCGCGTTCTCCTAAGAACGACGGCCGGGGGAGGGCCTCGGGGCTTTCCGGGCCAGGACGCCAATGTTCAACAAGATCCTCATCGCCAACCGCGGCGAGATCGCCTGCCGGGTCATCAAGACCGCGCGCAAGATGGGCGTGAAGACGGTGGCGGTCTATTCCGAGGCCGACAAGGACGCGCTGCACGTCGAGATGGCCGACGAAGCGATCGCCATCGGGCCGCCGCCGGCCGCGCAGTCCTATCTCATGATCGACAAGATCGTCGCCGCCTGCCGCGAGACCGGCGCCGAGGCGGTGCATCCCGGCTACGGCTTCCTCTCCGAGCGCGCCGCCTTCGCTCTGGCTTTGGCCGAAAATGGAATCGTCTTCATCGGCCCCAACCCACGCGCCATCGAGGCGATGGGCGACAAGATCGAGTCGAAGAAATTCGCCGCCGCGGCGAAAGTCTCGACCGTGCCCGGCCATCTCGGCGCAATCGAAAGCCCGGAGCGCGCGGCCGAGATCGCCGACGAGATCGGCTATCCGGTGATGATCAAGGCCTCGGCTGGCGGCGGCGGCAAGGGCATGCGCATCGCCCATTCGCGCAAGGAGGTCGCCGAGGGCTTCGCGCGCGCCAAGTCCGAAGCGTTGTCGTCGTTCGGCGACGACCGCATGTTCGTCGAGAAGTTCATCGTCAACCCGCGCCACGTCGAGATCCAGGTGCTCGGCGACAGGCACGGCAACGTCATCTATCTCGGCGAGCGCGAATGCTCGATCCAGCGCCGCAATCAGAAAGTGATCGAAGAGGCGCCGTCGCCGCTGCTCGACGAGCCGACACGGCGCAAGATGGGCGAGCAGGCGGTCGCGCTCGCCAAGGCGGTCGGCTACGACTCGGCGGGGACGGTCGAATTCGTCGCCGGGCAGGACCGCAGCTTCTATTTTCTCGAGATGAACACCCGCCTGCAGGTCGAACATCCGGTGACCGAGCTCGTCACCGGGATCGATCTCGTCGAGGAAATGATCCGCTCGGCCTACGGCCTGAACCTGCGGCTGACGCAGGCCGACGTGAAGCTGAGGGGCTGGGCGATCGAAAGCCGCGTCTACGCCGAAGACCCCACCCGCAACTTCCTGCCGTCGACCGGACGGCTGGTGAAATATCGTCCGCCGGAGGAGGGGGCGACCGGCGGCGTCACGGTGCGCAACGACACCGGCGTCTTCGAGGGCGGCGAGATCTCGATCTACTACGATCCGATGATCGCCAAGCTGGTCACCCACGCCGGCGACCGGCTGAGCGCGATCGAAGCGCAGGCCACCGCGCTCGACGCCTTCGTCATCGACGGCATTCGCCACAACATTCCCTTCCTCGCCGCGCTGATGCAGCACCCGCGCTGGCGCGAGGGTCGGCTGTCGACCGGGTTCATCGCCGAGGAATTTCCCGACGGCTTCGCGCCGCTCGTCGCCTCGGGCGAAACCGAGCTGGACCTCGCCGCCGTGGCCGCGCATGTCGACCAGGTCCACAATGCGCGCAAGCGCAAGATTTCCGGGCAATTGCGCGAACCGGGCGGCATGGTGTTCGATCTCAAGCGCGCGGTCATGCTCGGCAAGGCGCGCCTCGACGTCGAGCTCGAGCCGCGCTCCGACGGGGTCGACGTCGTCTTCGCCGATGGTCGGCGGCTCGCCGTCGTTTCGACCTGGACGCCCGGCGAACTCGTCTGGCGCGGCGCAATCGACGGCCGTCCGATCGCCGCCCAGGTGCGGCCGATCCTCAACGGTTTCGCGCTCGTCCACCGCGGCGTCGGGGTCGACGCGCGCGTCTACACCGAGCGCGAGGCGGCGCTCGCCGCGCTGATGATCGAACGCAAGGGCGTCGACGCGTCGAAGGCGCTGCTCTGTCCGATGCCGGGCCTCGTCAAGTCGATCGCGGTCCAGGAGGGCCAGCAGGTGCGCGCCGGCGACCCGCTCTGCGTCGTCGAAGCGATGAAGATGGAGAACCAGCTCTCGGCCGAACGCGCCGCGACGGTGAAGAGGATCGTCGCCAAGGTCGGCGATTCGCTCGCCGTCGACGCGGTGATCATGGAGTTCGACTGACCGCTGGCGGCGGCGCGATCGTCGCCGTCGCCGCGGACGGCGCCGGTGTGCTATAGATGGCCCGAGCTGCTGCAACGGAGGACGCCATGTCGACGGCGTCGGCGCGCCCCGCAAAACTGTTGGTCGTCGTCGTCCTCGCCGCGGCGTGGGGCGCGATCGCCGACGAGCGAGGATCGGGCGCTTTTCCGTCGGTCGACTTGCAGTCCGCCCCCGCGCAGGAGACAGCCGCCACCGGCGTTTTCCATGGCGTCGGCGTCGTCACGGCGGTCGACGACGCCAGAGGATGGCTGACCCTCGATCACGAAGCGATCAAGGGGTTCATGTGCGCAATGGAGATGATGTACCGCGTCGAGCCGCCGCGTCTGGTCGAAAGCCTGCGCGTCGGCGACCGCGTCGCCTTCGACATCGACGCCGGCCGCGAAGTCATCACCGGCGTCATGCCGCTCCAAGCGGCGAAACCGTAGCGCGGTTTCAGCGGGCGTCGTTCAAGATCGCGGAGAAATCGCGGCCCAGCGAATTGGCGACGGTGTGGTGGCACGCCATGCAACTCGACGGCCGATCTTGCGCGTAGGTTTCCATCGTGACGTTGACGAGGTTTTTGTCCGGCTCGCCGTCCTGCGCCGCGACTTGATAGGGTTCGGCCGGCGTCCCCGGCTCGACGCGAAGCCCGGGAAAGTAGCGCCCGTCGTTGTCTGGCGCCGGCGGCTGGGTCACCGTCGGCCATTGCGCGGCGACGAGCATGTAATGCGCCCACACGGTCCCGCGGATCTCCGGCAGCGCCCAATAGGCGCGGTTCATCGCCATGGTTTCGGCGTCGATCGGATGCTTGCGCGCGACCTGGGTCGGCGGCGGATCGAGGCGGGGCGGATTGTCCGGGCCGAGCGGCTGCGGCGCGACGATGTCGGTCTCGCCCGTTCGGTCGATCCCGTCGCTGAACGCATAGCCGACGCCAGCGTCCTTCGCATCCGGCTCGCGCGCCTCGCCCGCGCCGATCGGGGGAACGTCGTCGACCTGCTCGAAGCTGCTCCACAGCCCTTGCGGCCGATACTTCGTCTTGACGGCGATATGCAGCCCGACCAGCGCGATGTCGCGCAGCGCGCACACCGGCCTGCCGGCGGCGAGGCTCTTGGCGACGTCGACGACTTGCGCGCCTGAAACGACATAGTAGCGGCTGCGCACGCTGGGCCCGTCAGCGTCGGTGACGATGCGCCACGCCGCCTTGACGGCGATCGAGTCGACGTCGAGATGCGCAGGCGCCTGCGGCGTCGGCGCACGCGCGCGTTCGTACCAACGGTGATCGACGATCGAGTCGAACTCGGCTTTGTTGATCCGCACCTCGTAACGCACATAAGTTCGGTTCTGCGCGACAAGCGGGCCGACGAACCTGCCGGGCGCAAAGCTCGCCTGATTGAAGTCTGCGTAGGGGATGAACGAGGCGAGCGTCTTGACGCGGTTGTCGAAGCCGAGGCCGCAGGGGTTGGGACCGGCGAAGCTCGTCCACGCGGACGGTTCGCCGGCCCGCCGGTCGGCTCCAGGCAGGAAGACCTCCCACCGCGCCTTGAACGTCTCCCAGACGCGCGGGCCGGGATCGGCGAGCGACTTGGCGCGATCGGGCTCGCCGCGATCGGCGGCGCCGGTCAACGCCGGCCAATTGAGCGCCACGAACGCGCGCCAGGCAAAATTGTCGAAAGCGGGAAACGGGTCGGCCCTGGTCGAGGGGACATCGTCGATGCGGTCGGGCGAGACGCGCGGCGTCACGTCTTCGCTGAGAGCTGGGATCGGGGCGACAGCGGCGAACGTCAGGCCGACGGCGAGCGCGGCGCCGGCCACCCCCTTCATTTGAGCACGACGGGTCCGCGGATCTCGCCTGCCGGGAACTTCTGCGAATGGAGATTGAAGTACCAGCGCCCCTTGCGCAGATCCTCGGCCTGCGTCGCGTCGATCGTCGCCCGGCCGTGGAACGGGCTCGAAAGATCGCCCGGCGTGCCGACCTGGATCGGCGCGTTCTCTTCCGAGGTCGCGCCGATATAGGACACGGGCCCATGGAAATGCGCGCCGATCGGCGCCCCGGAAATGCCGGAGTAGGTCACCGACCAGGTCAGCGTGTTGGAGCTGGTGTCGAGCGTCGCTTCGACATGACCGGTGGCCTTGCTGTCGTTCGACGGAACCTCGCGCCCGCCGGTGAGGTCGGCCTGGAAATTGAGAATGTCGGCGCGCGCCGCGGTCGCGCCGATGATCAGCGCCGCCACGACGATCGTCGCGAGACGGCCAAGCGCACGACGCGGCGCCAAGCGGCCGCGCGTCAGGCGATCGAACTCAGCTTCGCTCCGCATGGACAGTCCTCCCGTCGTTGCCGCCGCTGAGGCTTCAGAACATCAGCCAAGCGTAGAGCAGCAGCGTGTCGTTGCCGCTCGCATTGTGCATCGCGCCGAGCCCGCTGCCGTCGAAATTGTCCGTGCCGCCGTAGAGATGCAGATAGTGCGTGTATTGCACGCCGAGGCGGGCGTTGTAGCTGGAATAGAGTCCGGGGCTGCCATGACTGAAGGGGAGCCAAGCGACATCGCCGATCAGACCGTCGCCGTTGGGGCTGCTTGTCGCGCTGACGCCCGGGGTCGCGCAGGAGGAGCCTCCGTATACGAGGCAGTCTTTGGTCCCCGAGACATTGAAGTAGCCGCCGCCGAGGCTGTAGGTGTGGTCCCACACGAACGACGCGTTGGCCTTGAAGCTGTTGAGGCGGTCGTTCGTGTTCGAGGCGAATCCATTCGCTGCGCTGGCGCTGAGCCTCTGCAGTTCGACAATGTCGGTCAGCTTGACGGTGACGCTGAATTTGTCGCCGTCGTACTGGTATTGCGAATCGAAGCCGATGTCGGTGTAGGTGTCGGCGCCGAATCCGAACGCGCTTTGCGGCACGATCTGCCCGTACATACCGAACGTGCCGATCATCAGGTAGTGGTCGCCCCAATGCGGCTCGAACGCGAGCCGCCAGTAGGGCTGGACGCCTTGAGAAACGTCGGGCGTCTCGCCGGGCTGGTCGCCGAGCGCTTCGCTCACCGTCTTGGAGACGCCGCTATAGGCGGTCAGCTCTGCGTAGAGCATGTCGTTCCAGAAGACGTAGCCGCCGGCGCCGAAGATCGCCGGCAGGCCCCAACCGCCTTCGATGCGCGTGCCGGGCGGCGTGAACGCCGGCGCGACCGCCGAAGTCGCCTGCGGCCAGCCGAAAGCCGGCGTCGTGTTCCAAACGTCCTGCACCGTCGGAGCGTTGTTGACGGTGACGCCCCAGTAGGCGTCCTTGTCGAACAGCTTGAAGCTGTCGACGTAGCGCACGTCGGACTGATCGAGGTTCACCCCGCCGCCGACCGGATCGCCGGTGACCTGGATGAAGGCGCCGAGATTGCCGTAGACTTGGCCGCCGTAGAATCCGGTGATTTGCTGGGTGACGGCGTTGTTGTTGGCGTGCAGCCCGGCGGGCGGCAGCACAGCCTGCGGATTGCTCGACAACAGCGGCGAATCGTAGGGCGCTGAGGTATGGCTGAAGGTCGGCAGCAGCATCGCCGCGACCGGCGGGAATTTCGAGTCGCCGCCCTGCAGCGTGTAGCCGGCGAGCTTGAAGCGCCGGCCGAACGGCGTCAGCTCGGGAAAGGCGGTATGGCAGGCGGCGCACGGCTGGCCGGTCTGGCGCGCGAAACTCGGGATCGCCGCGGCGGGGTCGGACGCCAGCAGCGACGACAGCGCGAAGACGATGAACAACACGAAGCCGGGGAAGACAAACCCGACGGCGTTGCAGACCGATGACGAGAACGCGCGGACGGACGGCTGTTTGCTTCGCATGCGCTCTCCCCCTCCGAGCGCGCGTCACGCCCCCGCTGGGCTGGACCTCAGGCGAGGGCGCTCATCGCGATTCGAATCCTACGGCCCGGCCTCGTGAACTCCAAGCGAGCCAACATTGAAAATTTGTATACTTTCGCTCAGGACTTTTTCACCCAGAGCTTGCACCAGCCTGTCGGCGCGATCGTGCCGGATACCGACTTGCAGGCGTTGGGGGCGATGAAGAAGTTGCATTGGTCGCACTGCTTGCCGTCCTTTGGCGTCGCCTGATAGGCGACCGCCGTCTGCGGCAGACCGGCTGCGTTGGCCGCGCCGGCGCCGAGGGCCAGCAACGGCGCCGCCCCGGCGGCGGCGAGCAGGACGGTGCGGCGGCTGACGCGTTTCGAAGGGCTCTCGATCATTGTGCAGTTTCCTCTTAATCGCGATCTGCAAGGAGCGCGCGCTTCAATCTAGCACGGACGGCCCGCGTGAGGGCTAAGCAGTTCGACCGAAGCGCCTCGGCTCATTTGCAGAATTGCACACGAATCGGCGACAAACTTGATGCTGGTCAATCCGCGGTTGGTCGCTACTTGCACCTTTGCAAACTTTGGCATGGCGGCGCGCCGGCGCTTCCGTCGGAGCTATCGAAGTGTTCGCGACGTTGCGCGCCGTCGATGTGCGCGGGGGTCCGCAAACGCGCGAACGCGAATGACAGCGTGAGGACGGGCGCGGCGACGGCACGCACGGCCGACCGGCGGCTGCGCTCGCTTTCCCGCGGCCGACGTGCTAACGGCCTCGCTTCGCGAACGGCGGCTCGCCCTGGGCGGCCGCCGACGACGTTGGACGAGACGATGAGCGACATCTTTCAGGAAGTTGACGAGGAGGTCCGCCGCGACAAGGCGCTCGCATTCTGGAAGAAGCACCAGAACCTCATCATCGGCGTCTTCGCGCTAATCATCCTCGGCACGGCCGGCTACCGCTTCTACGAGAACCGCAAGATCGCCGCCGAGCAGACGGCCGGCGCGGCGTTCCAGCAGGCCCTCGCGCTCGACCACGACGGCAAGGGCGCCGAGGCGCAGGCGGCGCTCGCCGCGCTTGCCGCGAGCGCGCCGCGTGGCTACCAGACGCTCGCGCGCCTCACCGGCGCGGCCGTGGAGGCCAAGACCGATCCCAAGGGCGCGCTCGCCGTCTATGACGCGCTCGCCGCCGACCGCTCGATCGGACCGCTGTTCCAGGACGCCGCGAAGCTGCGCGCGGCGTTGCTGCGGCTTGACCAGGGCGACGTCGCGGCGGCCAAGCCCGCCCTCGAGGCGCTCGCCGCGCCCACCGGCGCCTATCGCCATACGGCCCATCTCGCGCTCGGTGTGATCGCACTGCAATCGGGCGATTACGCGGAAGCCGGTCGGCAGCTCGATCTCGTCGTCGCCGATCCAGAAGCGCCGGCGGCGGAGAAGCGCAGCGCCGAAAGCCTGTTCGGGCTCGTCGCGGCCAACCGTCCGGCCAAGTGAGCGCGTTGCGGCGGCGGCGGCGATGAGCGCCAAAGTCGCCGTCATCGGGCGGCCCAACGTCGGCAAGTCGACGCTGTTCAATCGCCTCGTCGGCCGCAAGCTGGCGCTGGTCGACGACCAGCCTGGCGTGACCCGAGACCGCCGCGAAGGCGCGGCGCGGCTCGGCGATCTTGCTTTCACCATCGTCGACACCGCCGGCCTTGAAGCCGGCGCGGACGAGACGCTCGCCGGGCGCATGCGCGCGCAGACCGAGGCGGCGCTCGCCGATTGCGACGCCATCCTGTTCCTGATCGACGCGCGCGCCGGCGTCACCGCGGGCGACCGCCATTTCGCGCAGGGCGTGCGCCGTTCCGGCAAGCCGGTGATTCTCGTCGCCAACAAGGCGGAAGGCTTGGCGGGACGCGATGGCGCCTACGAGGCCTTCACGCTCGGGCTCGGCGACCCGGTCGCCATATCCGCCGAGCACGGCGAAGGCCTCAGCGATCTCTATGACGCGCTCGCCGCCGTGCTGCCGGAGGACTCCCGTCTCGACGTCGAGTCGGACGACGAGGCGGCGCCGCTTGTCCTCGGCGACGAGGAGGACGGCAGCGAGGCCGATCCAGAGAAGCCGCTGCGCATCGCCGTGGTCGGCCGGCCGAACGCCGGAAAGTCGACGCTGCTCAACCGCATTCTCGGCGAAGAGCGGCTGCTGACCGGGCCGGAGCCCGGCCTGACGCGCGACAGCATCGGCCTCGAAGCAATCTGGCGCGATCGCCGCGTCAAGCTCTTCGACACCGCCGGCCTGCGCCGGCGCGCGCGGGTGGTGGAGAAGCTGGAGAAGCTCGCCACCGCCGACGCGCTTCGCGCCGTGCGCTTCGCCGAAGTCGTCGTGCTGCTGCTCGACGCGACGATTCCCTTCGAGAAGCAGGACCTGACGCTCGCCGACCTCGTCGAACGCGAAGGCCGCGCGCTGGTCATCGGCCTCAACAAATGGGACCTGGTCGACGACAAGAGCGGCAAGGCGCAGGAATTGCGCGCCGACGCCGATCGCCTGCTGCCGCAGCTCAAGGGAACGCGCGTCATCCCCGTTTCCGGCCTCACCGGCGCTCATGTCGACAAGCTGCTCGAGACGGTGATCGCGACCCACGACGTGTGGAACCGGCGCATCTCCACCGGGCGGCTCAACCGCTGGCTCGCGCCGGTCATCGAGGCGACGCCCCCGCCAGCCGTCTCCGGTCGCCGGGTCAAGATCCGCTACATCACCCAGCCCAAGGCGCGGCCGCCGTTCTTCGTCCTGTTCGGCAACCATGTCGAGCAGATCCCCGAGAGCTACAAGCGCTATCTGGTCAACGGCCTGCGCGAGACGTTCGGCCTCTTCGGCGTGCCGATCCGCCTGTCGATGCGCTCCGGCGGCCAGAACCCCTACGCGCCGAAGAAGCGGCGAGGATAGCGGGCTTCCGTTTCGCCGCCGGGCGCCGATATGAGCAATTGTCTCTCATGGAGGTTGGAAATGGCGGATGATCATCCCATCACGATCGCGCCGGCGGCAGGCCGGGTCATCGTACGTTGGCGCGGCCGCAACGCGGCCGACACGCGCCGCGCGCTGGAATTGCGCGAGGCGAGCTACCCGCCTGTGCTCTATATCCCGCGCGAGGACGCGGACATGCGCCTGTTCGAGCCGACCGCGCATGAAACGACCTGCCCCTACAAGGGCCAGGCGAGCTATTTCACGCTGCGTGACGGCGACGCGGCCGACGTCGACGCGGTGTGGAGTTACGAGCGGCCCAAGCCCGGAGTGGCGGCGATCAAGGACCATCTCGCCTTCTATCCCCACCGAGTCGAGATCGTTCGGGAGGCGGAGGCCTGACGGGGCCCGACCGCTCGATCGGGCGGCGGCCGCCCTTGGCGCCCCCCGGGAGAGCAGGAGAGGCGGCCCGCTGCGGCGCCCCCAGGACGCGGCAGCCGAAATCGCGGCCCTGCCAGCCAGGGCTGCGCCGCACGGCCGCGCTCCGCGGGGGAGGGGCTCGCGGCGGCCGTCGTTGACGCAGGCCCTTTCGGCTGGCTCGCCGCTGTGGCAAAGAGCGGCGGCGCGCGGGAGGCACGAAAAGGCGGACTTATGTCCGGTCTCCCGGCGCAGGAATGCGTGACCTGACAATGTCGAGCGAAGAATTCAAAGACGCCCGCGATTTCCTCCTCGCCCTGCGGAGCGACTATTCGACCGCCAAGGCGAAATTCGCCTGGCCCAAACTCGACGGCTTCAACTGGGCGCTCGACTGGTTCGACGACGAACTCGCCGCCGGGCCCAACGGCAAGCGGCCCGCGCTGATGCTGCTCGGCGAACGGGTGGAGACCTATTCCTTCGGCGAATTGTCGGAGGCTTCGTCGCGGGTCGCCAACGCCTTGCGCGCGCTCGGCGCCCAGCGCGGCGATCGGCTGCTGCTGATGCTCGGCAATGTCGCGCCGCTGTGGATCGCGCAACTCGCCGCGATGAAGCTCGGCCTCGTCGTCATCCCGGCGGCGACCCAACTCGCCGCCGCCGACGTCGACGATCGCCTGGCGCGCGGCCGCGCCCGCATCGTCGTGACCGATGCGGCCTCGAGCGCGAAGTTCGAGGGGCGCAGCGACGACCTGCTGGCGCGCATCTGCGTCGGCGACGCGCCGGCCGGCTGGCGCGCGTGGAGCGAGCTCCTGCGCGCGAGCCCGCGATTCGAGCCCGACGCGCCGACGCGGCCCGGCGATCCGCTGCTGCTCTATTTCACCTCCGGCACGACGGCGCGGCCGAAGCTGGTGCTGCACACCCACGCGAGCTATCCGATCGGCCATCTCTCGACGATGTACGGGCTCGGCCTGCGGCCCGACGACATGCATCTCAACATTTCTTCGCCGGGCTGGGCCAAGCACGCCTGGTCGAATGTCTTCGCGCCGTGGTGCGCCGGCGCGACCGCCGTGGCGGTGACGCGGCGCTTCGAGCCGCGCGCCGTCCTCGACGATCTCGCCGCCCATCCGATCACCTCGCTGTGCGCCCCGCCGACCGTCTGGCGCCAGTTCATCCAGCTCGATCTCGGTCGGTGGAACGTGGCGTTGCGCGAGGTCTGCTCTTCGGGCGAGCCGCTCAATCCGGACGTGATCGAGCGGGTGCGGCGCGCGTGGGGACTGACATTGCGCGACGGCTACGGCCAGACCGAGACGACGATGATGGTCGGCAATCCGCCCGGGCAGAAGCTGGTGGTCGGCGCGATGGGGCGGCCGCTGCCGGGCTATCGCATCATCCTGCTCGACGTCGAGGGACTCGAGTCCGACTACGGCGAAATCGCCCTGCCGCTTTCGGCGCGTCCGCTCGGGCTGACGCCCGGTTATTTCGGCGACGACGGCGCGATGCAGGCGATCGAAGGCGAATACTACCGCACCGGCGACATCGCCTCGCGCGACGGGGAAGGCTTCATCACTTACGTCGGCCGCGCCGACGACCTGTTCAAGTCGAGCGACTATCGCCTGAGCCCGTTCGAACTGGAGAGCGCGCTGCTCGAGCATCCGCTGGTGGCCGAGGCGGCGGTGACGCCGGCGCGCGACGCCATCCGCATGACGGTGCCGAAGGCCTATGTCGCGCTGGCCAACAGCGATGAGGGCGAGCGCGCCGCGGCGCTGTCGATCTTCGCCTTCCTGCGCGATCGCCTTTCGCACTACAAGCGCGTGCGGCGCATCGAATTCGTCGCCGAGCTGCCGAAGACGATGTCGGGCAAGATCCGCCGCGTCGCCCTGCGCCAGCGCGAAGCCGAACTCGCCGAGGTCGGCGCGCGCGCCGAGCGCGAGTTCCGCATCGAGGACTTTCCGGAACTGGCTTGAGGCCGCGTTCGCTCGCCGCCGCGCGCGTCGTCAAGCGCCCTCGTCAAGTTTCGTCAAGTTTTGTCAAGCCACGTCAAGCCAAACGCTTGACGCCGCAGACGATACCCATTGAATATCAACCTATTACGCGCCGTCAAGGCCGGACCGCGGGAATCGCGCGCGTCGGCGGGGCGGCAAGGGGAAGCGGTCTCGTTGATCGGCGCGGTTCCGAAAAGGCGCAGTCGAGCGGAAGACAAACATATCACGGATTCTGATTTTCGGAAAGAACTAGCATCGCCGATCGGTCGACGGCGGGCGAGGGAGGCTTCGCTGCGAGGTGCCTTCATGGGTCGAATGACGCGGCCTCAGCCGGCTTCGCCTTCGGCGGCGGTCTTTCCTTGCGCCGCGGCGCGCTCCAGGTTGAGCGCCAGCAGGCGCTGCAGCGCGTCCTCGATCGCGATGTCTTCCGGCCAGCCGTAGGCGCTCGCGACGGCGCGGTCGAGCGCGTCGTGCGCGTCGGCGAGCCAGCGCGGGCGCTGATTGTAGAGGGCGGTCAGCGTGCGCTGCTTGAGCTTGACCGCCGCCTCGACATTCTTCGGCAGAATACGGTCGGGATAGCGGCGCGGCGCCTCGCCCGGCGCGGCGGTCGGCGTCACCTCGGGGACGATCTCGACGAGGTCGGGCGGATTGAGCCACGCGCGCCGGAGATCGTCGAGTCTCGTCGCGGCGTCGGCGATTCTTTGCGCGCGCGGGTCGGCGGCGGTATCGGCGGCGGGAATGTTCGGCGTCAGGCCGGCGGGGAAGGGGAAGGTCTCGAAGGTGGTGGTTGGGGTGTAGCGCGGATCGTTGCCGACGCCGAGCCATGTGCCGAGCCGCAGCGACCACGCTTCGTGGAAGCGCGAGTGCAGGATGCCGAAGGTCGTGTCGTCGTCGCGAGCGATGGCGATTGTCGCACTGTCTGGGCAGACGTCTGTCGACAGCCAAACGAACAATCGGTGCTTGGCCACCCTCGGCGTACAAACAAAGCGCGTGCCTTCGCTCACTCCGTCATGCCCGGCCTTGTGCCAGGCATCCGCGTTTTGGCGTGCGTCGGCAAGACGTGGATGGCCGGGACAAGCCCGGCCATGACGGGCCTTTAGTGCTGCCAGCGCCGCCCACATTTCGGGACGCGGCCGCATGTGCCGCCACCAATTGTCGCGCTCGTTCGCCAAACGATTGCCGTCGCGTCCTGGTTTCACTTTACCGAGGGCGTACGAGAACGGTGCCTCATAGAACGCAGCTTCGCGCTCGCTCATGGTCCAGCCGAAGTCGATGATCCACATGTCGCGCGGGCGGCGAGCTAGGTCGAGGCCATTCACCCAAGGCGATAGCACGTCGCTGTTCGGTCGCCCGTTGGCGTTGAGCGGTTCGGCGAGCCACGCGCGTGCGAGGTTTCCATCAATGTCGAAGGCGCCGCCTTTGGTGTCGCCCATGAAAGCGACGTTGGCGTTTTCCGCGAGTTGCCGGGCCGTCGAGAGATCGCAAGCTTCGGCGGCAAGATCGGCGTGGATGCGTGCGACGGGCTGTCCGTCGAGGCGGCGGACTTCGACCGCGCCCAAGCCCAGAACGCCCTCACCCTGAGGAGGCGGCGCAGCCGCCGTCTCGAAGGGCGAGGGCGCATGGCGCGCCGGCGCCAGCG
>Ga0182016_10000666_pt1 | contig 42724 bp, 36 predicted proteins | sample 712S2MmetaG_FD_120491 | JGI IMG/M metagenome (GOLD analysis project Ga0182016, IMG submission 120491) | Permafrost microbial communities from Stordalen Mire, Sweden - 712S2M metaG | ecosystem: Environmental > Terrestrial > Soil > Wetlands > Permafrost | place: Sweden: Stordalen | collected...
CTTTTCGGCGATTTCCAACTTCCATTTGCACGCTACTTTTTTTCTGCAATAGCCAACGGCAACTAGTTTTCGCGACTCCGCCTCATAAACACAGACACTTGCTTCATATATCGTAACACCCTCACCGGGGACGTTGTCCCCGGCTAATTTCCGATGCCGCTTCGCAGCTTTGCGCCCTGGTGTCTTTGCGTTAAAACCGTTTGCCCCCAATCGTCCATCCCCAATTGAATACCGGAAATAAGCCGGTTTCCATCCGACCGGCGCGGGATCGTTTGCCGGCGAACGGGTTGAATTTTTCGAGCGGGAGATTTGGATGGGCCGGTTTGCCCGAACCTTTTCACGGTTTTTGCTTCTTCGCAATCCGCCCATACCAGAAGCCCGACGCGATGAAGACGGCGCTGCAACCGGCGGTGAACCAGACCAGAAACGGCACGGGCAGATAAAATCCCGCGCCAACCGCCGCCGCCGCCGAAAGCCCACCGCACAGATACGAATAAAATGCGCTGGCCCGCGCGCTCTGTTCGCTTTTCTGGAGAATCATTTGGATTGCCTTGTCGGCGCTGGTAAGAACGCCGGCGCAATGGTCGGAGCAGACCATGCGTTTTGAGGCGGAGGGTTTGGCGCAGTCGGGACACAGCGCCCGTCCGCAATAGGCACAAATGCCGATGGCTTCAGAATTGTGCGCAAGACATTTCACGGCGTGGCGGCCTGGCTGATTTTCTGGACGCGGATCTTTTCAAGCTTGTTCTCGCCGAGCTGGAGCAAATTGGCATTTGCATAAATGTCCAGCCGGGGCTTGAGCTGCGGTGCGCCGACTGCACGGCGTTCGCGGGCAAGTTCCTGAATGGCCAGCGTGTCCAGCGCCACGGGATCGTGGCTGAACCAGAGCTGGCTGGGCACGGCGGAGTAATGCAGCAGGCTGCGCGTGCCGCCCTCGTATTGGCCGATCAGCGCGTCGGTGATGTTCAGCACCACGCGGTCGCCGAGCACGGGCAGCGCGTAGATTTCCGGCACCGCCACGGCGAGCCGGTCGGGGTCGGCCTCAAAGCGCCGGGTGTTGTCCACGCTGCCGAGCGCGAGGCTGTAAAGCTGGCCGCACACGCCGATGTCCTCGTCATTGATCAACGGTGCGATGTTGATGATTTTCGTGATCTGCCGGCTGACAATTCGCGTGACGAAGGATTTGCGGCCGACGCCCTCATTGGTTTTCCCGAATTCCGAATCGCCCCAGACGAGGCTGCCGATGACGACGGTGTCCGGCAGGTAAAAATTCGTCGGATCGTAGCCGGCTTCCGCGCTGCCCCCGGCGCGCACGCCCAGCCGCGCGGCCAGATCGAGAAAACCGGCATCCCGCAAGTCATAATCGTGCTTGTCCCAGATGACCACATGCGCCGGGGGCACGCCCGCAGCGAGCAGGTCGTGAACCACCGCGGCCACGACGGCGGGGCGCGTGCCGCTCAACATGCCCAGCTCGGAAAAAACCTTGATGCCGACAACATCCTGCGTGGACACGAGACTCTGCCAGGCGGCGGTGACGTTCGTCCCGCCGGTGAGCGCGGTAACGCCGCGATCCACCATGGCCTGGACGATGGCGGCATCCGGCTGGAAATCAGAAATGGCGGCGGGATTCTCGACGCTGACCACCTGCGCCTGATGGCTGAACGGCGCATCGCCGGCGGCGGAGACGGAAAGTCCGACGAATGAAAAATGAAAAATGAAAAATGAAAAAACGATCGGCGCGGCGGCGCTCCATTTTAATCTGGCTGGTTCACACTTCATTTTTCAATTCCGGTTTGTGCGTTTCTTGACACGTTAAGGCGCGGATGCTACCAACATTGCCGATGCTGGCAAAAAAAATTCGTGTTCGTGGTGGCGCAGTTCTTTTCCTGATGCTCGCCCTGTTTCTCACCGGCTGCACGCCGCCCGGCCCGCGCGCGCTGATGAAAGGAAAAAAACTGCTGGAGCGCGGCGATTACGCCGCCGCCGTGGAGGAATTGAAAACGGCCACGGCGCTGCTGCCAACGAGCGCGCCCGCGTGGAATTATCTCGGCGTCGCCTGCCAGCGCGCCGGACAGCCGGCGGACGCGGCGGCGGCGTATCAACGCTCCCTCACGCTTGACCGCGACCTGGTGGAGGCGCATTACAATCTCGGCTCGCTCTGGCTGGAACAAAACAGGCCCGACGCGGCCGTCACGGAGTTCACCGCCTACACGCTGCAGCGCCGCAACGAGCCGGACGGCTGGCTCAAGCTCGGCTCGGCGCAACTGCACGCCAGTGATTTTCTGGCGGCGGAAAAAAGTTTCAGCACCGCGCTGGCCTTGAGCACGAACAACGCCGAGGCATTGAACGGCCTCGGACTCGTGAGCGCGGAGCGCGGCCGCCCGCGCGAAGCGGCTAAATTTTTTGCCGCCGCCATCCAGGCGCATCCCGACTATGCAAAGGCGCTGTTGAACCTGGCGACGGTCGCCCATGAAAGCCTGCATGACAACCAACTGGCCCGGCAAAATTACCGCGCCTATCTGGCGCTGACGCCGCGCCAGGAGAACTGGGACGCCGTAAACGAAATCGCGAACAGTCTGGATCAACCAGCGAGCGTTGCCTCGGCGGCTCCGCCACCGATGGTCGAACCAAAACCACCGGCCATTACCAGGACAGCCGCGCCAGTGAAAGCGTCGCCGACCGTTACCAGAACGACTACCAGTCCGACGCCACGCCTAACGTCGTCGGTGCCAACCCAGGTGGTGAAAGTCCAGCCGGAGCCGGAGATTGTGGCCACACCGGGAAAGACCGTGTCCACCGCCGAACCGACGGAGACTTCAGCACCAGAACCAGCGACCAGCCGTCCGGCGGTAAATTATATTCACAACGGCATCACGCCGCTGCCGGTGCCGGGTTCACAGACAAAAACGGCTCCGCTCTTCCAGCCTGCTCCGCCGACGTTTCCGAGTTACCTTTATTTGTCGCCACGCAAACCGGCGGCGGGCAATCGCGGGTCGGCTTCGGGCATGTTCACGCGGGCGCAGGAATATGAGCAGCGCTCGCGCTGGACCGACGCGCTGGAATGGTATCGGCGGGCGACGGCGGCCGACCCCGGCTGGTTTGAAGCCCAATATAATTATGGCGTGCTGGCCTACCGGCTGCGGATTTATCCCGCCGCGCTGCCAGCCTACGAAACGGCGCTGGCCATCGAGCCGGACTCGGTGGACGCGCGCTACAACTTCGCGCTCGCGCTCAAGGCAGCTGGCTACGCGCCGGACGCGGTGAATGAACTGAAAAAAATCGTGGCGGCCCGTCCAGACGAAGTCCGCGCGCAACTGGCGCTGGGCAATCTTTACGCGCAGCAGTTGCGCGACCCGGCGCAGGCACGGCAGCATTATTTGAAGGTGCTGGAACTCGACCCACACAACGCGGAGGCCACGGACATCCGGTTCTGGCTTTCGGCCAATCCGGTTTGAAACTGGCTTGAAATGTGCTGGTATTCCGGCGGAAAGGCTTTAATTTCAAATTTATGATCGCTGTGGCAACACAATCGTTCGCACTCGACCACCTGCCCTTCGGCTGGTTTGACGCCGTGCTGGTGGCCCTGCTGGGCTTCGGCCTGTTTCGCGGCCGCAAGAACGGCATGAGCAAGGAGTTTCTGCCGATGCTTCACTGGCTCGCCACCGCCCTGGTGTGCGGCCTGGCCTACGAAATGGCCGGACAATTGATTCACAACCTGTCCAACTGGAGCGTCCTGAATTGCTATCTGCTGGGCTACTTCAGCCTGATGTTCGTGGTGTTTCTGATGTTCCACACCGTGAAAAAAATCATCCAGCCGCGCCTCACGGGCAGCAATTTTTTTGGCAGCGGCGAATACTATCTGGGCATGGCGTCGGGCCTCATCCGTTGGGCCAGCATGACCTTTGTGGCGCTGGCGCTGTTGAATGCGCCCCATTACACGGCGGCGGAAATCAAAAAGGAAAAAGACGATGCCCACGCCCTCTGGGGCGCCGGCATGGAGGGTTTTGGCGGCAATTTTTTTCTGGCCTTTCATCCGTCCCAAATCCAGGTGGCGGTTTTTCAAAAGGCCATCACCGGAAAATACATCAAGCAATATGCTGGCGTGCTGCTGATCAACACGGAATCCATCCACCCTGACAAATCATCGCTGGTGCCGCCAAAACCGCCGGTGATCCACATTGGCAACTGACCGGCGCGCCCCGCCACTGACCGCGCATGGCCGGCATTTCCCCCGCAACCCTCGAACGCATCCGCGCCGCCAGCGACATCGTGGACATCATCGGCGCGCATCTGCCGCTGAAAAAAGCCGGCGCAAACTTCACCGCGCTCTGCCCGTTCCACAAGGAAAAATCGCCGAGCTTCAACGTCAATCCGCACAAGCAGATTTTCCATTGCTTCGGCTGCCACAAGGGCGGCGACGTGTTCACCTTCGTCAAGGAATACGAAAACATCGGCTTTGTTGACGCCGTGCGGCGGCTGGCCGAGCGCGCGAAAATCCCGCTGGAGTTCGATCAAAATCCCGCCGCGCAGGAATCGCGGCACCTCAAGGATCAGTTGCTCGACATCCACGAGCAGCTCACGCAGCGCTGGCAGAACTGTCTCGCCAACGAAGCCGCCGGCCAGCTCGCCCGCGATTATCTAGCCAAACGCGGCGTTTCGGCCGATGCCATAAAACTTTTTCGCATCGGAGCCGCGCCGGAATTGTGGGACGACACGGTAAACTGGGCGAAGAGCAAAAACCTCGACCTCGCCACCGTCGAGAAAGCCGGCCTCGTCATTCGCAAGGAAGAAACGGGAAATTACTACGACCGGTTTCGCGGGCGGCTGATGTTTCCAATTTGCGACGAGCAAGGCCGCGTCATTGGTTTCAGCGGACGCGTTTTGACCGGCGATGAAAAAACCGCGAAATACGTCAACTCGCCGGAGACACCGATTTTCACCAAAAGCAAAATTTTCTTCGGCCTCGACAAGTCCAAGCGCGCGATTCTCGACACCGGTTTCGCCATCATCTGCGAAGGCCAGCTCGATTTGATCGCGTGTTTTACGAACGGCGTGCAGAACATCGTCGCGCCGCAAGGCACGGCGTTCACCGAGCAGCACGCCCGCATCATCAAGCGCTACGCGAACGAAGTCGTGCTGTGCTTTGACTCCGACAACGCCGGCCAGAACGCCATTGTGCGCTCGCTCGACCACCTGCTCGCGTCCGGCCTCGCCGTGCGCGTGGCCGTGGTGCCCGCGCCGCACGACCCGGACAGTTTCATCAAGGCCAGCGGCGGTGAAGCTTTTCGCAAGCTGGTCGAAAACGCGGCCGGGTTTTTTGATTACTATTTGAACCGGCTGTGCGCGACAAACGAAATCAATTCCGACAAGGGCCGGCTCGCCGTTTTGCGTTCCATGTCCGAAGCCGTTCACAAGACCGGCAATTCCGTTTTGGTTGATACTTACGCGCAAAAGACGGCTTTGCGGCTCGGCGTTCCGCCTGAATCCGTTCGCGCCGAGTTCAAAAAAAATCCCGCGCCGCAGTTCGCGTCACGTGAAAGCGAGGAAGAATCCTTTGAATCCGCCGAGCCGGCGGCGGAAACCGCTCCGCCCTCGCCCATCGAATTTCATCTGCTGAAACTCCTGTTGCTGCACGACGATCTGGTGGCGACCGCCGCGTTGAATCTGGATGCGAATTGGATTTCCCATCCGCATGTCCGGCAGATTGTGAGCCTCCGTCTCGCCGCGCAGGAACATGAGACGTGGCACAATCTCGCGGAGTTTCTGGATCATTGCGAATCGGTGGAGCAGCGCAGCCTAGTCACCGAGGCCGTCGCCGAGGAGCGTAAAATTCCCAACCCCGAAACCCAGCTTGCCGACGTCGCGCTGAAATTGCGGAACCAGTTTCTAGACCGGCAGATTGGCGCGCTCACGCAAAAAATCAGCCAGCCGCAAACACCGGACGATGAAAAAGTGTCGCTGCTGCGCGAACAGATGAAATTAAAGGAGCAGAAGCGTTCGCCGCTCGCGACGCTGGAAAAATAAAAAACCGGCGCAATCCTTTCGGACGGCGCCGGTCTGTCTTCGCAAAAATTATTTCGCACCCTGGTTGATCCAGGCGATCACCAGCCCGATTTGCTCCGGAGTCAAAGTCTTCGCCCCCGCTTTGTTGGGCATCGGCGGCATCCAGCCGTCCTTGTCCTTCATCTGGTGCGCGGCGGCCTTCACGAGCAGGCTGTTCGCGCCGTCGCCCACCTTGAGGGGCGGACCCCATTTGTTGCCCTTGAGAATGCCGGCGAGCGTTTCGAAGTTCAGGTGCGCCTTGGGCTTGTCGCCGCTGTGGCATTTCACGCAGTTGGCGTCAAAGATCGGCTTGATGTCGGTCGCGTAAGTCAGGCCGGTTTTGGTCGAGGCCGGTGGCAGTGGAGTGGTGGCCGGCGCGGCGTCCTGGGCGGACACGGCCACGGACAAACTGAAGGACGCCGCGAGCGCGGCCAGCGTGAGTTTGGTCGGATTCATGGTCATTTTAATGGTCGGAATTAGTTTGGTTTGGTTGCAGTCGCAAGATAAGACGCCAGAACCCGGCAAAAAGTTCAATAAAAATATATCCGCCGGACGCGACTTGAAGTCGGCGCGCGGCTGCGCCAACTTGGACGCGTGCAAAGTGAAAGCTTCTCCGATGCCGCGCTGGTCGTCCTTGGCCACGGCACGACATTGAATGAAAATTCCGCCGCGCCGGTCTTGCAGCATGCGGCGGAACTGCGCCGCCGGAAAATTTTCTGCGAAGTCCGCGAGGCGTTTTGGAAACAGGAACCGCAAATTAAACAAGTCCTCGCGGAAATCTCCGCGCCGTGCGTCTTCATCGTCCCGCTCTTCATCAGCGATGGCTATTTCAGCACAGAAATTATTCCGGCGGAATTAGGCTTTAGCTTTCCCAACAACTTAAAACTAACAACTCAAAATTCAGAACTGCACTACTGCCGCCCGGTCGGCTCGCACGACTTGATGACGAAGGTCATCCTCGCCCGCGCGGATGAGGTTGTGAAACAATTTCCGTTCCCGCGCGCGCCGAAAAATTCCGACACGACGCTGTTCATCGCCGGTCACGGCACGGAGAAAAACGCCAATTCGCGCAAGGCGATTGAGCGACAGGTGGAGTTGATCCGCGCCCGGAACATTTACGCCGAAGTTCACGCCATTTTCATGGAAGAAAGCCCGCGCATCGGCGATGCTTCCGCCATCGCCCGCACCAAAAACCTGGTGGTTGTGCCATTTTTTATCAGTGACGGTTTGCATGTCACCGAAGATATTCCCGTGCTGCTCGGCGAACCGGAACGACTCGTGAAGGAACGTCACGCCGCCAGCCAGCCGACTTGGCGCAACCCGACGGAAAAGCACGGCAAGCACGTCTGGTATTCGCCGTCGGTCGGCACCGAGCCGCTGCTGGCCGAGGTGATTTTGGAACGGGTGAAAGAATCATCCTCTTCCTCGTCATCATCCTCATGAATCAAAATTGAGGATGACGATGAGCATGAGAATGTGGATGATTTGACCATGAAACAACTCCGCATTGGCTTCTTGAGCACCGCCGGCATCGGCCAGAAAAACTGGAAGGCCATCTTCCATTCCGGCAACGCCATCGTGGCCGCCGTCGCCAGCCGCGACGCGAAGAAAAGCCATACATTCATTGACGATTGCCAGCATGAGTTCCCCTTCCCTGAAACGCCGCGCGCGTGCGGCGGCTACGAGGAATTGCTCGCGTCGCCGGATGTGGACGCCGTTTACATCCCGCTGCCGACCGGCTTGCGGAAGGATTTTGTTATCCGCGCCGCGCAGAACGGCAAGCACATCCTTTGCGAAAAGCCATGCGCCACCAGCACCGCCGAGCTGGAAGAAATGCTCGCCGCGTGCCGAAACCATTCCGTGCAGTTTCTCGACGGCGTGATGTTCATGCACAGCCCGCGCCTGCCGAAAATCCGCGAGGCTTTGAACGATGGCAAAAGCCTCGGCCAGTTGCAGCGGCTGTCCTCGCTGTTCAGCTTTTACTTCGGCGACGACTTTTTGCAGAAGAATATCCGTGTGGATGCCGCGCTGGAACCCGCCGGCTGCCTCGGCGACCTCGGCTGGTATTCCATCCGCTTCTTTTTGTGGATACTGAACTGGCAACTGCCGCACACGGTCACGGCCAGGATCCTCGCGCAGTCCGCCAGCGGCGCGCCGACGGAATTTTCCGCCGAACTGTTTTTTGACGGCGGCATCTCGGCTGGATTTTACTGTTCCTTCCTCACCGGCCGAAAGCAGACCGTGTCCGTCGGCGGACGAAACGGCTGGCTGCGGATGCCAGATTTTGTCCACCCGCACAACAGCTACGAGCCGGCGTTTGAATTGAACGGCACCGAAGTGCGCGCGGATTCCGACGTGAAATGTCCGCCTGGTGCCGACCCCGCCGGCTACGGTCACGCCACCGCGCAAGACACGCGGATGTGGCGGAATTTTGCGAACCAGATTTCATCCGGCAAGCTGAATAAAGACTGGCCGATGTGGGCGCAGAAAACGCAAGTCGTTTTGGACGCGTGTTTGAAGGCCGGCCAAACCGGCAAGCCGGTGAAAATTTAGGAACCACAAAACACATGAAAATGTTTCCCTTCATGTGTTTCATGTATTTCGTGGTTTATCAAACTTCGGCATTCAGCTAATTTTTTGCCGTGCAGTTTAAGAAAATCACCATTATCGGCGTCGGCTTGCTCGGCGGCTCCATTGGGCTGGCCGTGCGGCAACAACGCTTGGCCGGTGAAATCGCCGGCTTTGTCCGGCGGGCCGCCAGCGTAAAGGACTGTGAAAAAGCCGGCGCGGTGGATTACGCCACCACCGACTTGCTCGCCGCCGTTTCCAAGGCCGACCTGGTCATCCTTTGCACGCCACTCGCGCAAATGCGTTCGCTCGCGGAGCAAATTCTTCCAGCGCTGAAACGCGGCGCAATCGTCACCGACGTCGGCAGCGTGAAAGCCGGTGTCGTGCGCGAACTGGAATCGCTGATTCAAAAGGCCGGCGCGTATTTCGTCGGCAGCCATCCGATGGCCGGCGGCGAAAAAATGGGCGTGCTTGCGGCCAAGGCAGATTTGTATGCCAACGCCGTTTGCGTGGTGACGCCGACCAAAAAATCCAACGGCGGCGCTGTCTGCAAATTAGAAAAATTTTGGCAAGCGCTCGGTGCGCGGACGCTGCGGCTGGACGCGGTAAAACATGATTTGCTGGTCAGCCGTTCGAGCCATCTGCCACATGTCGTTGCGGCGACGCTGGCAAATCTGGTTTTGCATCCGACAAACCCCAAATCACAAGCCGACTTGTGCGCGACCGGTTTTCGCGACACGACGCGCATCGCGTCCGGATCGCCGGAGATGTGGCGCGACATCGCGCTGGCCAACCGTAAAAATGTTTCGCGCTCCGTGGATGCATTTGTGGCCGAACTCAAAAAATTCCAGTCCGCGCTCAAGCGGAATGACGCGAAAGCCGTTGAGAAATTTTTCGCCACGGCCAAGGATCGTCGCGACAACTGGTGCGCGTGCCTGGCTTCAACCTCGTCGGAATGAAAATAAATTCCAGAGTCGCGCGAAGGCCGCGAAGGTTGCGAAGGAATTTTATTGTTTCCCTTCGCCAACTTCGCGGCCTTCGCGCGACATTTTAATTCATGGCTTTGCCTGATCTCATCGAAATCGTCCCGCTCGACAAGCCTGTGCGCGCGGAAATCACCGTGCCCGGCTCGAAGAGCATCACCAACCGCGCGCTGATTCTCGCCGCGCTGGCGGACGGCGAGACGGTTTTGACCGGCGCGCTGTGGAGCGAGGACACGCAGATCATGGTCGAGTGCTTGCAGGAACTCGGCTTCATGGTGAATGTGGAACCGGATTCCGCCGAGCCGTGCAACCGCACCATCACGGTCTATGGCCGCGGCGGTGTGGTGCCGCGCGGTGGCACGGATTCGCAGCCGCTGGATTTGTTCGTCGGCAATGCCGGCACGGCGGCGCGGTTTCTGGCACCGTTCCTTTGCCTCGGCAGCGGCGTTTACCGGCTGCACGGCGTGCTGCGGATGCACGAACGTCCGCAGGCGGCACTGTTTTCGGCGCTGCGCGAACTCGGCTATCGCATCGAATCGGAAAACGGCAACGACAAGCTGCCGGTGAAAATTTTTGGTGGTAGGGTCGCTTTCCACAGCGACCCAGACTTAAAAGATGGGGACGCGGTGGAACGCGTCCCTACCACGCGTTCGTGCAAAGTCAGCATTGAAGAAAGTTCGCAGTTCGCGTCGGCGCTTTTGTTGTGCGCAGCAAATGGAAATTGGGGAATTGAAATCGTCGGCGGAAATGAGGATGAATTGCCATACGTGGCGATGACTTTGAAACTGATGCAAGCATTTCCGGAAAATGGCGGAGATTTTCAAATCGAACCGGATGCGAGTAGCGGGAGTTATTTTTGGTCAGCAAATACTTTGTTAAATTGGTTTGAAGAGACAAAGCCAACGAAAATTGCTGTTTGTAATTGGCCGGAATCTGGATGGCAAGTTGATGCAAAATTTAGAGATTACTCTCAGAGGATTGTTTCTGGCAGTTGGCTGGAGGTTTCTCGCGAAGGAGATTTAGGTGACAGCATAATGACAGCAATTGTGATGTCGCCACTTGAACAATACTCGAAAATATTTACCGACCTCGGCCGCTTGCGCGTTCAAGAATGCGAGCGCGTCGTCGCGTTGCGGACGGAGCTAACCAAGTGCGGAGCGAAAGCAGTCGAAGAAGGCGACACGCTGACGGTCTGGCCGTCGCCGCTGCACGGCGCGGAGATTGAAACCTACAACGACCATCGCATGGCGATGTGTTTTGCGATTTTGGGATTGAAAGTTCCCGGCATAAAAATTAAAAATCCCGCCTGCGTGAAAAAGACGTTCCCGAATTTTTTTCAAAAGCTCGCCGCCGCGCCGCCGCACGGCTTGGGCGCGACAATTTTGGACGCGAAACCCGGAAGAAAATTGGCCGTTGAAGAACTATTTGCCGATTAAATTTCTCACGCAAAGGCGCGAAGCCGCAAAGTTTTTGATTTTCTTTGCGAGCTTGGCGTCTTTGCGTCAGGCAGAATCAAATGACTTTGAAAAAACACCCGATTGTCATCGCCATTGACGGCACGAGCGCGAGCGGCAAGAGCACGAACGCCAAGCTCGTGGCCCGCGCGCTCGGCTACGTCTATGTCGACACTGGCGCGATGTATCGCACGCTGGCGTGGTATTGCCTGAAGAAAAACGTGGACGTGCATGACGCCAAGCTGGTCGCCAACGCCTGCCGCCGGTGGAAAACCGATCTGTGCTGCGTGGAGAAAGACGGCCTGCGCGTCGTGCATCTGCTGGTGGACGGCTATTTTCCGGAGAAGGAAATCCGCACGCCGGAAACCGCTGCCGCCGTGGCGCACGTCGCCGCCGTGCCGAAGGTGCGCGAGTGGATGAAAAAAACGCAGCGCGACTGCATCCAGTTCGGCGACCTCGTGATGGAAGGCCGGGACATAGGCACGAATGTTTTCCCGGAAACCGACTACAAATTTTACCTCGACGCGACTCTGGCCGAACGTTCCGCGCGCCGCGCCGCCGATGGCGTGAACGAAAATCTCGCCGCGCGCGACCAGCGCGACAGCCAGCGCGCCGTCGCGCCGCTGATGATTGCGCTTGGCGCGAAGGTCATCAATAATTCCGCCATGACCTCGGAGCAGACGAGCAAACTGCTGCTGGAAGAAATTCACAGGCTGATGGCCACGCCCCGATGAACCTGTCCTATCGCATCGGCTGGACGTGTTTCCGGATGATGTATGCCACCTATTTCCGGTGGCGCATCTTCAATGCCGAACGCGTGCCGTTGCAGGGCGGCGTCATCATCGCCTCAAACCACGCGAGCTTTCTCGATCCGCCGCTGGTCGGCTCCGGCTTGAAGCGCGACATCAATTACCTGGCGCGTGAATCACTGTTTCGTTTTCCCGGCATCGGCGCGCTGCTGCGTTCCTGGAACGCCGTGCCGGTGGATCGCGACGGCGGCGGCGCGAAGGGATTGAAAATTATTTTGGACCGGCTACTTCAGGGCAACGGCATCATTTTATTCCCGGAAGGCACGCGGACCAAGGACGGCAAATTGCAGCCGGCACGTTCGGGCATCGGCCTGACGGTCATCAAATCCGCCGCGCCGGTGGTGCCGGTGCGCGTGTTCGGAACATTTGAAGCCTTTGGGCGGAATCATAAATTTCCGCGTCCGCATCGTGTGATTGTAAAATACGGCGAGCCGATGAATTTAGAAAAACTGCGCGCCGAGGCTAAAACCTGCGACAAGGCGCGGCTGAAGGAAATTTACCAGCAGGTCGCCGACGAAATCATGGCGGCGATTGCGAAACTGGAACCGAAGGCGGATTAAAGGAAAAATTGACCCGCAGATTTCGCGGATGAACGCTGATTACTTCAAAAATATTTTCTGCGAAAATCTGCGCCATCTGCGGGCAAAGGTTGGTTAAATCCCCAAATCCGACAGCGTCTTGCTGATGGCGTTGACGATCTGGACGAGCTTGGGATGCGACTGCTCAAAGCCGTTCACGGACGACTGCAACCCCTGATTGGAAAGTTCGCGCAACTCCGGATTCGGTTTAGTTCGCGTGGCCTCGTGCGCGGACAGGCTGGCGAAATTGGCGATGCTGTCGGCCTGCTCGCCGTGCGTCTTGGAAAGCGCGGCGACCTCCGTCTTCAACGTGCCGAGCAGCCGGAGCAGTTCGGCCTTGCGCTCGGCGTTCACGGATTCCGCGCCGCCGATTTTCGTTTCAATCTCGCTGATGGTTTTTTCAATCATGTCCTGAAAAGAACTTACCTTGCGTTTTGCATCCGGCAAACAAAATCACCAGCGGCCAAGTTTGGGCAGGCGCGGCTGGACAATCTCCCAAATCTGTCCGCACACCGCCACCAGCGGCTGCGCACCGTTGACCGGCTTGATGCGCTGCGGTTCGCCCGCGGCGATGGCTTCGTAGCCGTGCGCGACGCGCTCGAAAAATTTCCGGTCCGCCTCCTCGATCCGGTCGCGGACGAACGGCAGCGTGGATTGCCGCGAGCGCAGCCGCTCGGCGCTGACCTCCGCCGGGACGCGCAGAAACAGGGTCAAATCCGGTTTCGTCCCGCCGACGGCGAACTCGACGATGGATTTCACCTGCGCCAAATCCAGTTCCCGACCGTAGCCTTGGTAGGCAATCGTCGAATCGTAAAAACGGTCGCACAGGACGATTTCGCCGGCGGCGAGCGCGGGGCGGATGACTTCGCGGACAAGCTGGGCGCGGCTGGCGTTCATCAGGAGCAGTTCGGCCTCGGCGGTCATCGCCTGGTTGTGCGGACTGTGCTTGAGCGTGTGGCGTATCTCCTCACCGATGGGCGTGCCGCCCGGCTCGCGGTGCAGGCGGACCACATGGCCGAGCGAGCGCAACCGCTGCGCCAGCAATTCCACCTGCGTGGATTTGCCGCAGCCTTCCGTGCCTTCAAAGCTGACGAAAAGTCCTTTGCTCACAATTTTTTCAATTTGATGCCCTTGGGCGAATCTTCGATGACCCAGCCTTTGGCTTTGAGTTCGTCGCGGAGGGCGTCGGCGCGCTTGAAATCTTTGGCTTTCTTTGCCTCGGTGCGGGCTTCGGCCAGCGCGAGAATTTCAGCGGGAACTTCCGTTTCCGTTTTCACGCTGATGCCAAGGACGGAGTCAATCTTGCCCCACGCGGCAAGGTTGGCGGCGGCGGCCGTCGCGCTCAAGGAATTTTCGGCCAGCTTTTTGTTTGTCTCGCGCACCCATTCGAACACCGCGCCCCACGCGGCGGAAATGTTCAAGTCATCTGAAATCGCGGTGGTGAAATTGTCAACCAAGGGAACGCCGACCACCGTGTCGGCGGGTTGCTTGGAACTTGCCGGGACGGTGCCCGACGCTCCAAGTTCCCGCAGCTTACCCACACACTCATCAATCCGTGCCAGCGCGGTCTTCGCGCCCGCCAAGCCATCGAGCGTGAAATTGAACGTTTCCCGGTAATGCGCGGTCAGCAGCAGATAACGCACTTCGCGGCCGGTGAATCCTTTCGCCAGCAGATCGCGCAGCGTGAAAAAATTTCCGAGGCTCTTGCTCATTTTCCTGCCTTCGACCAAAAGGTGCGCGCCATGCAGCCAGTATTTCACGAACGGCTTGCCGGTCGCGCCTTCGCTCTGGGCGATTTCATCCTCGTGATGCGGAAATTTCAGATCCTCGCCGCCGAGGTGCAGGTCGAAGCTTTCGCCGAGCACCTTCATGCTCATGGCGCTGCACTCGATGTGCCAGCCGGGCCGGCCTTCGCCGAACGGACTCGGCCAGAAAATGTCGCCGTCGTCCGGCACGCGCGCCTTCCACAGCGCGAAGTCGGCTACGGATTCCTTTTCATATTCGTCGGCGGAAACACGCGCGCCGGCGCGCATTTCGTCGAAATTCAGTTTCAGCAACTGGCCGTAGTGGCAGCCGCAGCCGCGATATTTTTCGATACTGAAATAAACCGAGCCGTCACTGGCTTTGTAAGCAACTCCGCGCGCGATGAGCTTTTCGATGAGCGCAACAATTTCGGCGATGTATTCGGTGGCGCGCGGCTTGACGTGCGGTTCCCGGCAACCGAGCGCTTTTAAGTCATCCAGGAAAGCCGCCTCATATTTTCCGGTGAATTCGCGGAGCGTGGTTTTGTTTTCGCGGACGCGCTTGATGATTTTGTCCTCAATGTCCGTGATGTTCATGACGTGCTTGACGTCGAAGCCGGAAAATTCCAGCGTGCGGCGGACGAGGTCGGCAAAGACGAACGTGCGCCAGTTGCCGATGTGCGCGAAGTCATAGACCGTCGGGCCGCAGCAATACATGCCGACTTTTCCCGGATCGAGCGGCGTGAATTCCTGGACGGAGCGGGACAGCGTGTTGAACAGTTTTAGAGCCATTGGCAGCGTGCAAGTTAAAGCCCGGCGCACGAAAGCTAAAGCGGAAATTTAGTTTCAGCGCGCGACATTTTTTGGAATATGGAATCTTCGCCGCCACTTGTCAAAGCCGCCGGGCTGCTTTATTGTCTGCCAATGTCGTTGAAGAAACAGTTTGCATGGCTGGCGCTGGCTTTCTGCGCCGCCAATCTCGCGTCCGCTGACACGATCCAGCTCAAGGACAAGGCCGCCGTCACCGGCACCGTGCTCGCCGAGAAACCGGACGCCGTCGTCGTGGATGTCGGCTACACCGTGCTGGTCGTGCCGCGCACTTCCATCGCCGGCATTACCAAAACCGGCAACCCCACGCCGTCAGTTGCGTCCGCAGTTTCTAATGCCGTTGCCGGCATCAACGTCCCGCTGCAATTTTATTACTCCACCCTGCTCTCTTCGCCGGCGCACGACGTGAGTTCGCTCGTCAAGCAGATCGGCGAGGCGGTGGTGCAGGTGCGCACACCGGAAGGCCTCGGCTCCGGCTTTTTCATCAACGCGGACGGTTATCTCATCACGAACTTCCACGTCATCGAGGGCGAGACGGAAATTTCGGTGGAAGTTTACCACCAGAAGGACGGCCAGCTCGACCGCGAGACCTACAAGCAGGTCAAGATCATCGCCATCAACAAATTTCACGACCTCGCGCTGCTGAAGATCGAGGACAAGGACGCGCCAAAGTTCAAATACATCACGCTCGGCAATTCCGACGCGCTGAACGTGGGCGACGCGGTGTTCGCCATCGGCAGCCCGCTCGGCCTCGAACGCACCGTGACGCAGGGCATCCTGAGCACCAAGACGCGCCAGTTGGAGGGCAACCTTTACCTCCAGACCAGCACGCAGATCAATCCCGGCAACAGCGGCGGCCCGCTCTTCAACCTCGCCGGCGAGGTCGTGGGCGTGACGAACATGAAAATCACCTTTGGCGAAGGACTCGGTTTTGCGATTCCGGTGGAGTTGGTGAAAAACTTCCTTGATCACCGCGACGCGTTCGCCTACGCCGCCGACAATCCGAACAATCCCTATCGCTACCTCGAACCGCCCAGCCGCACGAAAGTGAAAGTTGACGAGAAATAATTTCATTTCTCCACGCAACCTTTCGTCGCCGTCGACCTTTATTCCATAATGAAAACCAACCTCCGCCTGATTTTTCTGGCCGCACTTGCCGCTTCGCTGAATTTCTCCCCCGCCCTGCACGCCACGATTCCGCCCGCCGAAAACCTGCTGCCGGCGGACACGCTGTTCGTCGTTACCGCGCCGGATTGCGCGGCGTTGCGCACCGCCCTGCGCCAGTCGCCGCAGGCGCTGTGTTGGAACGACCCGGCGATGAAGCCGTTTCATGACAAGTTCATGGGCAGGTGGAACGAGACGCTGGTTGCGCCGCTGGAAAAAGACCTCGGCTTGAACCTCGGCGATTTCACCGACCTGGCGCAGGGCCAGTTCACCTTCACCCTGACGCAGAACGGCTGGACCGGCTCCGGCGAGCAGTCGCCCGGCGTGATGCTGTTGCTCGATGCCAAGGACAAAAGCGGCCTGCTGAAAACCAATCTCGCCGTGCTGCAAAAAAAATGGACCGACAGCGGCAAGCCCATCCGTTCGGAAACAATCCGCGGCATCAAGTTCTCCATCGTGCCGCTCTCCAGTAATGACATGCCGGAATCCGTGTCGCGGCTGCTGCCCCATAAACAGCCCGTCTCGGAACTTGGCAAAGAGCCGCAGCCTGAAAAGCCCGTCGAACTGGTCGTCGGCCAGATTGACTCGCTGCTGATCGTGGGCAATTCCCTCAAGGCCGTCGAACCCGTCGTCGCGCATTTGACCGGCGGCTCCGCGCCCGCGCTGGCCGACAACGCCGTCTTCGCCGCTGACAAGCTGGCGCAGTTCCGTGGCGCGCCGCTGTATTACGGCTGGTTCAATGCGAAAACTTTCTTCAACGTGCTGGCCAGCATTCCGGAGCCGGAGCCGAACCCCGAAGCGCCCAGCCCGATGCCGGCATTTTCCTGGAACAAGGCGCTCGCCGCGTCCGGCGCCATGGGCCTGAAGAGCGCGAGCTTCGCCGGCCGCAATTCGCACGACGGTTCGGAGGCGGATTTTTATTTCGCCGCGCCGGAAACCGAGCGCACCGGCCTGCTCAAAATGCTGGCCGCCGTGAACAAGGATTCGGCCGCGCCGGTGTTCGTGCCGGCGGATGCGGTGAAGTTCTGGCGCTGGCGCACGGACGGCCAGAAAGACTGGGCCGCGCTGGAAACCATGCTGGGGAATTTTTCGCCGAGCAGCTTGAGCAGCCTCAACGCCGCCATTGCCATGGCCAACGCCAGCGCCCAGCAGAAGGATCCGGGCTTTGACTTCCGCAAAAATCTCATCGGCAACCTCGGCGACGATTTTGTCGGCTACCAGAAGGCCGCCGCCGGCACGTCCGTCGCGGACTTGAACAATGCGCCGTCCATCTTCCTGTTTGCGGCGGCGAATCCCGACCAGGCGCTTCAGGCCGTCCGCACGGTCGCCACCATGTTGTATGGCCGGCAGGAAGCGGCGGATCCGCGCGAATTCCTGGGCCGGAAAATTTACAGCATTGCGTTGCCGGCGGCGCACGTGCCGGGTGCGGCGGCGGCACCCAGCTACCTTTACCTTGCCACCAGCGGCGGTTATGTGGCTGTCAGCGGCAACTCCTCGATCATGGAAAATTATTTGCGCAGCACCGGCGCCCCGGCCAAGCCGTTGCGTGAAACCGCCGGCCTGGCGGACGCGGCGCAGCACATCGGCGGCACCGGCGGCGGCCTTTTCGGCTACGAAAACCAGAAGGAAATCATGCGCTCCACCTTCACGCTGTTGAAGAACCAGTCCGACAGCCCGGCCGGGCTCGGCTCGATGGCGGCGTTGCCGAAGAGTTTCCGTGACTGGATGGATTTCTCGCTGCTGCCGGACTACGACGTGGTGTCCAAATACTTTTACTTCTCCGTGTTCAACGGCAGCACCACGACGGACGGAATCGGGTTCAAGGCTTTCGCGCCACGCCCGCCGGGGTTGAATTGAACCGTGTCTCAACGTAGCGGCGTCTTGGCAGAGCACCGCATTTTTTGGTATGCGGCTTTCGGGAGAAAGCCGCCAATTAAAAAGGAAATAAATGCGGCAGTCTGCCGACGTGCCGCTACAATCACTCCTGCGGATAAACCAGAATCCGGTCGTGAACAAGCACGATCAAATCGTTCTTCTTGTCGCCGGTGACATCCTTGATGAGCGCCTCGCGCGGCTCCGGCACGGCGTTGTCGCGGGCGCGGAAGGTATGCTGCTCGAACACCTGCCAGCGGTCCTGCGGCACCAGCTTGTGCGCGGCGCTGAAGCTGACGAGGTCGAGATAATTCTTGGCCGTTTCCATGAAGACAATGTCCTTGCGCCCGCTGCCGGTCAGGTCGCCGGAAATCTCGTCGTTGAGAAAACCGTCCTTGATGGACGTCTCGTAGCCGTCGAGCGGCGTGAAGTCCCAGACATCGCCCGCCAGCGCCTGCCACGCCACCGTGTTCTGGCCGAGAAACGCCACGCTCTGCACGTCCTTGCCGCCGAGCGCGACGGTCTGCACGGAGTTGAAATCCGTGGCCGGCAATTCCACGTTGCGGACCACCTGCCACACGCCGGTGGCGTCGCGTTCGCACAGCGTCAACTGCTTGTGTTCCGCGTCGAACAGGAAAATGGACGGCGTGGCGTTCTTCCCGTTGGGCACCGCCGTCGCGCCGACGATGCGCGAATCGCTCAACGCGCCGTTGATCTGATCCTTCACGCGGAAAGTCCAGCCCGGCTGGTTGGTCGAGCCGGGGATTTTGTCCGCTCGCTCCAGCACGACGGCGCGCACGAAATTTTTCTGCGGCAGCAATAATTCCGGTTTGCCGTCGCCGTCCACGTCCGCCGAAGCGAGCCACGGCTGGTCGAGCGCGCCGCCGGGCGGATCCACGTCCACCTCGTCAAAATCGCCGCCGGATTTTTGCAGCAGCACCTTGACCTTCTCATACGGAATCAAAACCACTAAATCCGCCAGGCCGTCCTGATTCACATCTTCGATGGTGAACGACGCCGGGTTCGATTTGAAACTGTCGCTCAACTTCTGCGATTTCGTCTTGCCGTCCGCCGTGCGCGTCACGAGCGAACGCTGGCCGTCCTTGTCCACGATGATGGCGAGCGTCGGCTTCGCGCCGGGCTTGAGCGGCCCGATGGTCATCGCGAGCGGCTTGCCGTCGAGCGGCAGCAGCGTCGGAAACGGCAGCCGGCCGTTCTTGTCGAACTGCGTCACGCCGACCGCGCGCTCGTCCTGGCTCAACAAAAAAATGCTTGGCTTGCCGTTGCCGTCCATGTCCGCCGCCACAATCTGGCTCACGCCGGCGAGCGTCGGGAAAGTTTTCGGCGACGCCAGCGAACCGTCGGCCTGCTGCAAATACACCGAGAGCTGGCCGCTCGCCGGTTCGGCCACGAGCAGGTCGGGCCGTCCGTCTCCGTTGACATCCGCCCACAACAAACCGCGTTGCGCCACATCGGTTTTGTTGAGCGGCAAAATTTGAAACTGACCCTTGTGAAACGCGCCGGACAAAACTTCCGACGGCTTGCGTGTGAACTGCGAGACTTCCGCGCGCCCGGTGCTTTGCGCGATGGTCACGACGTAATTCTTCGCGTCACCGCCGAGATTATCCGCGTCAAACGACCGGATGGGCGGCGTCTTGAAATAAATTTCCGGCCCGAGCTGGCCGGTGGCATTTTGCAGGCGGAAATGAAACGGCGTCGGGCTGTCGAAATCCACAATCAGCAGATCGTTTTTGCCGTCGCTGTCAATGTCCAGAATCTGCACGGCCTTGGGCGTGCCGGAATAGGAAATTTTCTGCGGTTCGGCCAGCGTGTGGTCGGCGTTCTGCGCGAAGAAATACATCGAGCCGCTGTCGCCGAGCAGCACGAGGTCGGTGCGGCCGTCGCCATTCAGGTCGCCGTCGGCCAGCGCGTTTGGGGACATCTGGCCGTCGTCAATATGCCAGCGCTTGGGATCGCTCCAGCCGTTCGTGCCGAGATTGTAAATCACTTCCAGGTCCTTGCCGTCGCCATAAAAGGCGATGTCCGGGCGGCCGTCGCCGTTCAAATCCGTCACGACCATCGCGCCGATGCGCTCGTCCACGGGAATCGAATCAATGCGGAAGCGTGCGTCCGGCGGCAGCTCGTTCAAGTCGAGTTTGCGCGCCGGCCTGGCGTCGGCCGCGTCGTTGGTCTTGCCGGTGCGGTTGTAGAGCAAGGTGATTTTGGAGCGCAGATTGTTGGCGACAATCAGGTCGTTCAAGCCGTCGCCGGTCAAGTCCGCCGCGTGCAGGAGGCTGATGTTTTCGTCAATCGGGTAAATCTCCTTGCCGGTGAAACCAAACGTGTTGGTGATGGTGGTGCCGCGCGCGACAGAGGCGAAAACAAACGCCGCGACGACGGCGCACCGGAAACATTGCATGGCTCGCATAAAGTGCGGGCAAGCTGCCACTGGTGACGGCAATTGGCGAGTTTTTATTCGATGCGGAAGGCCGCGTTTGATGCAGGTGCCGGAACACGGGGATGGAAGCCAGTAAAACTTTTGGGACCGTCGAAGGTTAATTCTGATCCAGACAACGCCGGATGGTTTGTGCCAGCTTGTGGGTTTGAAAAGGTTTGGCCAGATAATTGACGCCTTCTTCCAACAAAAAATCCCCGCTGTTAATCTCGATGCTGTTGTAGCCGCTCGCGTAGATCACTTTCAACTTTGGATCCTGCTGCTGAAGCTGGCCGGCCAGTTCCTTTCCGGTCACGCCGCCCGGCATCACCATGTCGGTCAGCAACAGGCGGATTTCGTCACGGTGCTGGTGCCACACCTTCAAAGCGTCGCCGCCGGTGTTGGCTTCCAGCACGCGATACCCAAGGCGCGTCAGGGCGGTTCGCACGGAGGCGCGCAAAGCGGGTTCATCCTCGACCAGCAAAATGGTCTCGTGGCCGCCACGAACGGGGGTCTGCGACAGCCGGAATATTTTTGTGTCTGAAGACCTGGCCAGAAGCGGTAGATAAACCCGGAAGGTTGAGCCGCAGCCGACCTCGCTGTAAACGTTGATCCAGCCCTGGTGCTGCTGGACGATGCCAAACACGGTGGCCAGACCCAGGCCGGTGCCCTTGCCCACCTCCTTCGTGGTGAAAAAGGGTTCAAAAATCCGCGGCAAAATTTCCGGCGGGATGCCGCAGCCGGCATCCGTGACGCTCAAGCACGCGAACGCGCCCGGACGGGCTTTGGCAGACTGCGCCGCGGTGACCTCATCAAATCTGGCGGCAAAAGTCTCGATGACGATTTGTCCGCCATCAGGCATGGCGTCGCGCGCGTTCACCGTCAGGTTCAGCAGGATTTGATCAATCATGCTCGGATCGGCATGAATGGCGAGCGGCTCCTCCGAAAACTTGAATTGCAACTGGACCTGCTCGCCCAGGGTGCGCTGGAGCATCCTGGTCATGCTGTCAACGACATTTTTTAATTCCAGGTTTTGGGGCTGCATGGTCTGCTTGCGGCTGAAGAGCAGCAACTGGCGCGTGAGATTGGCCCCGCGCGCGGAAGCCTGCTCGATCTCGCTGGCCAGCTCAAGCTGTTCCGGCGAGAGTGCGAATTCAGATTTCAGCAGCCCGGCCTGCAGTTGGATCACCGCCAGAATATTGTTGAAATCATGCGCCACGCCTCCGGCCAGCTGGCCGATGGCCTCCATCTTCTGCGCCTGGCGGAATTGCTCCTCCAATTTTTTGCGCCCGGTGATGTCGCGCGAAATGCCAATGATGCCGATGATTTTCCCGGTTTTGTCGAGCCACGGCATCTTCGTGCTCGACACCCATCTGACCTCCCCGGTCTTCCACTCCTCCCGCTCTTCCTTGCCAATCATCGGCCGGCCGGTGCGGATGATTTCCTGTTCATCTTCATGGGCCGGCCGGGCGTGCGATGCATCAAAGAAATCAAAATCCGTCCTGCCCGCCAGCGTCTCCGGGGATTCCACGCCGAACTGGACGGCCATGGTCTGGCTGCATTTGACAAAGCTGAGCTGGAGGTCCTTGAAATAAATCTTGTCAGGCGAACTATCCAGCAGCGTCCGCAGCAAATCCCGTTCATAACCCAACGCCTCCTCCGCCTGTTTATGTTCGTCGCGCAGACGCCTCTGTTCCAGCGCACGCTGAACCGCGGAGCCGAGCCGCGCTATCCGGTCCTTGAGCAGATAATCCGTCGCGCCATGCTTCATCGCCTCCACCGCGATCTCTTCGCCGACGGTCCCAGAAATCAGGATGAACGGAATGTTCAGACCACTGGCCTGCAACAGTTCCGCCGCGCGCAACCCCGTAAATTGAGGTAGTGAATAATCCGAGAGAACGATGTCCGGCTGGTTCTTGATCTCGGCCAGAAAATCAGCCTCGGTTTCCACGCGTTTCCAGGTGAGTTCAAACCCGTCGCGCCGCAGCTGGGCCAGGATCAAATCCGCGTCGTCCCGCGAATCCTCCACAATCAAAATGTTCAGCGGATTGGCCATAAACGGTCAGCTTTTCGGCGGCTGGTTGAGCAGCAGCCAATACATCCCCATTTCCTGCACGGCGGCGGAGAAGCTTTCAAAGTTCACCGGCTTGACGATGTAGCTGTTGACGCCCAGCTTGTAACTTTTGATCACATCTTTTTGCTCCTTGGAGGAGGTGAGCACCACCACCGGAATCGTCCTGGTGCGCGAATCCTCCTTGATGCATTTTAACACCGCCATGCCGTCCATTTTCGGGAGCTTGAGGTCGAGCAAAATCAACTTTGGCCCGCTCTCCATGTTGCGCCGGGCATGTGCGCCCTGGCAAAAGATGAATTCCAGCGCCTCCACGCCGTCGCGGGCCACCTGGATATGATTGGCCAGATTGGCCTTGTGCAACGCGCGCATCGTCATGTCCAGATCATCCTGATCGTCCTCAACCAGCAGAATCTCAATTTCGTTTGATTCATTCATGGTTTTTTCCTCCTTCAATGGTGAAATAAAAAGTCGCGCCTTGATTTACGCGCCCCTGGGCCCACACGCGACCACCGTGCCGGTGGATGATGCGCTGCACAATCGCCAGCCCGACGCCCGTGCCCTCGAACTCGTCCGCCCGGTGCAGCCGCTGGAAAACCCCGAATAATTTGTTCGCATACTGCATGTCAAAGCCCACGCCGTTGTCGCGCACAAAATAAACATTCCTGCCGTTTTCATGTGTGCAGCCGGCCTCCACAATCGCCGGCTGCCGGTCGCGGGTGTATTTGATGGCGTTGGACAGCAGGTTGGCCCAGACCTGTTTCAACAGGGCGGAGTCAGCCAGGCAGGGCGGCAATTCCCCGATCCGCCATTCAATCTGCCGGCCGTCCTGCTGCGGTTTCAAATCATCGAGCACCTCCCGGACAATCCGGGCGGAATTCATGCGTTGGCGGTTGACGGGCTGCCGGCTCAACCGGGAAAATGCAAGCAGGTCGTCTATGAGCTCACCCATCCGCTGCCCGCCGTTGCGGATCCGCTCCAAATAACGGCGGCCTTCCTCGGGCAGTTGCGGACCGAAATCCTCCAGCACGATTCCGGCAAATCCATTCATGGCGCGCAGCGGCGTGCGGAGGTCATGCGAGACGGAATAAGAAAAGGCTTCGAGTTCCTTGTTGGCGGCTTCAAGCTCGGCCGTGCGTTTGATGACGCGATGCTCCAGTTCCACATTGAGCTGGTGGATTTTTTCCTCGGCGGCCTTGCGTTCGGTGATGTCGTTGAACAGAATGGCAACCTTCCGGCTTTCCGGGCCGCCGACCCGGTAGGCAAACACATCGTAGTGGCGGCCCAGCACTTTGGCTTCGTTCTCAAAATGCACTGGTTCGCCGGTCAGCGCGATTTTTCCATAAATCTCGAACCAATGCGCCTCATGGTCGGGGGCCAGGTCGCGCATCAATTTCCCCTGCGCGTTGTGCAGCCCGGTTTGTTTTTCAAACGCCGGGTTGATTTCCAGGAACCGGTAGTCCACCGGTTTGCCGCCGGCGTCAAAAATCACTTCAATTGTGCAAAACCCTTCGATCAGCGTGTCGAACAGGGTGCGATACCGCACTTCCGACTGGCGGATGGCCTCTTCCGCCCGCTTGCGCTCGCTGATGTCGCGGGCAATCGTGGAGGCGCCGATGACTTTGCCGAAGCTGTCTTTGATGGGCGAAACCGTCACCGAAACCTCCACCCGCTTCCCATCCTTCCGAACCCTCACCGTTTCGAAATGCCGCAGGCTCTCACCGCGCGCAATCCGGGCAAGAATCTCCGCTTCTTCGCCCTTCCGTTCCGGGGGGATGAACGTCAGCATCGGCTTGCCAATGGCTTCCCGTGCCGTGTAACCAAAAAGTCTTTCCGCGCCGGGATTCCAACTGGTGATGATGCCGTCGAGGGTTTTGCTGAGGATGGCATCATCCGAGAACTCAATGATCGACACGAATTGCGCCCGCATTTCTTCCGCCCGCTTGCGTTCCGTGATATCGGCGCGGATGGCGACGTATTGGCGGGGCTTGCCGTCCGCGTTCAGAAAGGGGACGATGGTCGTATCCACCCAGTAAAACGAACCATCCTTCGCCTTGTTCTTGATTTCGCCTTTCCAAACTTTGCCCTGCGCAATGGTCGTCCACAGTTCGCGGATAAATTCTTTGGGATGATGGCCGGAATTGATGATGCGATGATCCTGGCCAAGCAATTCCTCGCGCGCGTATTTTGAAATCGCGCAGAACTTGTCGTTGACGTAGGTGATTTTACCCTGCGGATCAGTGATGGCGACGATGGCGTGCTCGTCGAGCGCGGCTTTCAGTTCGTCAGCTTCATGGGGCGAAGCACTTGATGGCTGTTCGATCTGCATAATGTCAACCGACCGGCCAATCTTTGCTCCGGATGGGCAAGGCCTCTACAATCCCGCGGCCTTCCGGTTTGATTCATGGGAATGATTTCATAAACCCGACCTGGCAGCGGAAGCGATGCCCGGTTTGTCGGTGATTTTGTTTCGCAACTTCGATCCGGCCGACCCGATCAGCGCCCAGTCGAGATTCAGTTGCGGCGTGATCAGGCTCAACCGTTGAAGATTTATCGGCTTGGCGATATACTGTTCCGCGCCCAGCCGCCGGCATTCGGCAATCTCACGACCGTTCTGGGAAGCCGTGATGATCGCGACGGGTATCTGCCAGGTTCGTTTGTCGGCTTTGATGCGGCGCAGCACTTCTACCCCGCTCACCTTGGGCAGGTTTAAATCCAGCAGGATGAGGTGTAAATGTTCCTCCAAAGGGCGGCGCGCATATTTTCCTTGGTAGAAAACATAGTCCAACGCCATCGCGCCGTCATTGACCACATGCACCTGATTGGTGAAACGCGCCTTTTTGAAAGCGCGCAGGGTCAGTTCCACATCATCCGGATTGTCCTCCACCAACAGAACGTCCACGAGCTTCCGGTCACGGCCGAGGCCTTTGGCGGCGACGTTTTTTCCGATTTGCACTTCTTCAGGAAACAGGTTGGCAATGGATATTTCCAACGCGCCCGCAAGCTTCACGATGCTTTGCAGGGAAATATTGCGGGCACCGCGTTCGACATCGGACACATAGGTGCGGTGTAAATCCGCCCGTTCGGCCATCTCCTCCTGTGAGATACCCAACTGGCATCTCAAAGACCTGACCGTATCTCCAAATTTCTTTTTTTCGTCAACTGTCGGCACAGTGTTAATAACTCCCATCATAACCTTCACCACAACAGACTATAAGTGACAGTGAAATTCTACACCAGGAGTCAATAAATGCAACCGGGGCCTGCTCCGCGCATACGCGCGAACGGCCTTACAACAGACCCGGAGCGACATCGGCCTTGGTGGCTTCGCGTGTCGGTCAAACCGACGAGGACACTGTCAAATTTTAAACCGGGGAAGTCCGGGAAAATTGATCCCGGCGTCACTCATAGTCTGTTATTGAACTCGCTATCATGGCAGACAACGCACCCGACAAGGGGCTTGCATTGGGCGTGCGCGGGAAATTACATGTTAATTCCTTCTCGGCTTTCGCCACCCGCAAAATTCTTTCACTCGCCGATGAAATGCAGCGCGACGCGGCGGGAATGCGGGCGCGTGCGGTGTTCCCACAGATAAATCCCCTGCCACGTTCCGAGCGCCGGCCGGCCGGCGCGCACGGGCAGGCTCAAGTTCACCGTGGTCAGCGCGGTGCGGATGTGCGCAGGCATGTCGTCGTCGCCCTCCGCCGTGTGAACGAACAGCGCGTCGCCATCCGGCACGAGCCGCGAGAAGAACGCCTCCAAATCGCGCCGCACGTCCGGGTCGGCATTTTCCTGGATGAGCAGCGAGGCGGACGTGTGCCGGACATGAATGGTCAGCAGGCCGTCCCGGCACTGGTTTTGCGCCAGCCACTGCTCCACGTCGCGGGTAAACTCGTAAAGCCCGCGTCCGCGCGTGGCGATGGCCAGTTCGTGGAAGGATTGGCGGATCATTTTACGGATTCGGCGCGGGCGCTTCCCCGGCCAGCGCCTTTTCCAAATCGGGATTGCGCGGCTGGCCGGCGTCGAGCGCCTTTTGATAATGCCAGCGCGCCAGTTGCAGCAACGGCGGTTTCTGGCTCAAATAAATCACGGCCAGATTGTTCTGGGCGGCGGCGTAATTGGGGTCAATCTGGACGGCCTTGCGCAACGCGGTCTCCGCCTGCACCCGCAGTCCCTTGTGGCTCAGCGCGACGCCGAGGTAATTTTGAATCTCCGGATTCTGCGGGTCGAGCTTCGCGGCGCGGCCCAGCGCGTCCAGCGCGTCGTCGTATTTCTCCTGCTGGAATTTCAAATAGCCGAGCCGGGAAAGATTGAAGGAGTCGTCAGGCTTCAGCGCGAGCGCGGCTTTGAGATGATTTTCCGCTTCATCCAACTTGCCCTCCTCGACTTCGATGGCCGCCAGATTGCCGAGCACGATCACATTGTTCGAGTCCTGCTCCAGAACGTGCAGGTAATTGGTCTCGGCGCGGTCGAACTGCCGCTGGGCAAAAAAACTTTGCGCCTGGACCACCAGCGCCGCCGTGCCGGCGGGCATTTGGGTCGAGGTTTTTTGCGCCACAACGGGCGCGACCGCCGGCGCGGGCGTGTTGAAGAGCGCGAGTTCTTCCGCCGTGTAAGGCACCGGCTGCGCCTCGTCCACCGCCAGCCGCCCGCGCAAGGTTTCAACCTCGGTTGTCAGCGCCGCAACTAGTGGCGACTCGGATTTTTTCGGCTGCGCGATCAGTTTCTTGTTCGCCTCGCCAAGCTGGGCAAGCAAGTCGTCGCGCTCGCGTGTCAGGTCCTGGATGCGCGCCTCGTTTTTCCCCTGGTCTGACGATGGCGCAACCGCCGGCGCCGGCGCGGGAACCGGCGTGGTCGCTGCAACGGCGGCTTGAGATTTTTTAAGCTTGTTTTCCAGCGCCACCTTTTCGAGTTTCCAAATCTGGGTCTGGGATTGGAACGCGATGAGCTGGAGCTGCGCCTGCCGCTCATCATCCTGAATCCGCGTGCTGTCCGGGGCCTTGGCCGCCGCGACCTTCAATTCGGCGATCTGTTTTTTGAGCACTTCATTTTCCGCGCGCAAGGCCGCCAGCGCGTCCGGGCTGGCCATCAGCGTCTGCACGCGCGACTGCAACGCCTGATTTTCCAGCGCGAGCCTGTCGGCGCGTTCCATTTGCGCGGCGAGTTTCTGATTCGCCTCGACCAGCGCCGCCTGCAATTCCTTCAACGCCGCCGAATCCGCCGTGAGCGTGACGACGTTCGTCCGGGTTTTGCCCTGCGACAAGTCGGCTTTGAGCAAATCATTTTCCTTCGTCAGCGACTCGATCTGCCGCCGCGCCCGGTCCAGCTCGCGCGAATCAATCGCCGCCGGCTGAACGGACAGCGCCTCCTTCAACTTCGCGGCGAGCGTCGTGTTGTCGGCCTGCAACTGCTGAAGCTGGTTGCGCAGGTCCGTCACTTCCGCATCCGGCTGCGCCGGAGCCGTGCCCGGCCCGGCGTCCGCCACGGCGGCCGGTCGGCCCGGAGCATTCGTCGCCGCCGGTATTGGCGCTTTGACCGGCGCCGGGAGCGCCGTGGTGACGTCGGCGATTTTTCCCGCGAGATATTTCAGCCGGAAATTGACGATGTTCGGATTCCAGTCAGGAAACACCTTCTGGAACTTTTGCAGTTCCGTTTGCACCTCGGCATATTGCGCCAGCGCCCGTTGCGGCTGGCCGGAATCCGCCAGGTTGTCGGCCTGCTGGAGCAAACTGTAGATCACGAGATACTGGTCGTCCGCGTCCGACTGTGCGAGCGCGGGCGTCAACCCGGCGGCCAGCAGCAGAATGACGAGGGCAAACATTTGTTTCATGCCGGCAAAATACCCGAACGCCATGGCGCTTGGCAACGCCGCCGCGCAACGAATCCGCCGTCACCATTCCGTCACATCGCCGGAATTGACCCGCACCGGCGTCTTTGGTAGTTTTTCCCGGTCAGTGCCATGAACACCGCGCTCCACCAACACGTGCTAGTGTTGAACCGGTTATGGCAGGCGGTCAACGTCTGCACCGCCCGCCGCGCCCTTACGCTGCTTTTTCAAGGCCAGGCACAGGTCGTCATGAACGAGGCGGACGGCTCGTTCCGCACGTTTAATTTTCCCGAATGGCGCAGCCTCTCGGCATCCGCGCCGCAAGAGGAATCCATCCACGCCATCTCCTTCCGCATCCGTGTGCCGCGCGTCATCCTGCTGCTGATGTATGACCGGCTGCCGAAGAAGGAGGTCAAGTTCACGCGGCACAATATTTTTGAGCGCGACAAAAACACCTGCCAGTATTGCGGAAAGATTTTTGACCGGAAAGACTTGAACCTCGACCACGTCATCCCGCGCGACCGCGGCGGCCCGACGACGTGGGAAAACATCGTCTGCTCCTGCATCGGCTGCAACACGAACAAGGCCAACCGCACGCCGCAGGAGGCCGGCCTGCGGCTCGTCCGCAAACCCAAGCGGCCCAAGTGGCGTCCGTTCGTGCAGATCAATTTCAACCTGCCGCGGCACGACAGTTGGAAACACTTCATTGACCTCGCCTACTGGAACGTGGAACTGGGCGAAGATGTGGAGTGACGGCCCCCGAGCATCTGGCCTGCGTCCCGTAAAAAAGAATTTGAGCGGAACCGCTGCCGGAATCAAATTCGCCGCTGCCAGCGCCGGTCATGCCGGGCGGCATGCAATACAGCCGCCACTCTGACGATTCGTTCCGTTTCGTTCACTTCATTCATAGATGACCCGATAAGGAAAACGATCCGGATAACGCCATCGAATGTTTTTGACGGGGTGACGACAGCAGTTGAGCAACGGGTTTTCGGACAGTGCATCCCACACGCGGATGATTTCTTCGACGAATCGCGCGCCCAGTCCCGGTTGCCGCGCTTCATACCAATCCGCCGCGGCCGTGACATCCGGTTCGACTTCGGGAGCGAACTCGACACGCCAGTTCATTTGCCGTAGCGCGTGCGGAGGCGACTCTTCATGGTATCAAGCGAGACAGCGGATGCCGGTGCATCCCGCAAAGCCTTGAGCCGGGACTCGACCAGAGATTCCTCGGCGGGATTCAACGGGGTGTCGTCCAGTTCCAGAGTGCGACGAATAACAATTTGCCGCTGCTCGAAACTCAATGTGGGCAGTTCGAGGAGAACTTCATTAAAGCTCATGGAGAAACTCTAATCTAAGTTGCATGTCACGTAAAGACGCCAACTTTTTCTACGGTCTGAAATATTTCGGACACGCCGGCAGCACAATCGGAAAAGCAATTAAACAGACTGTTTACGCCTTCGCGGAAGTTTTTGCGGATTCGATCAGCTCCCAGAACTTGGGATTTTCCTGCAGCGCCTCGTCCTCGGCGATTTTCAAACCGGAGCGGTAGAGAAAATCCTTCAGCGTGTTCCGGCTCAAAATCCGGTGCACCAGCACGCCGAGATCGTGCCGCTCAAAATACACGCGGTAGTCGCCCAGGCGAAACCGGTGCAACGTCCGCGCGCCCTGCTCCAGCTTGCCGAACTGGTCCAGTTCCGTGCCGCGCACCTGCTGCGGCAGGCCGCGAAAATCGCCGAGGATCTGCAACTGAAGCTCCTTGGGCATCCGCGCCAGTTCCGCCGCCGCCGCCGGCGTGAAGATGATTTGAAATGAAGTCATGGCGGGTTCAGGGTCGAAAGCCGCCGCCCAAGAGTCAAGCTTCGGATTGCAGGCTACTCGAACCGGTTCGTTCCGGAAAAATGATTGCGCTGGCTCACGGTTGCGCCGACTGGATGACTGCGTCAAACGCCGGTTTCGGCTGCCATTGGCGGTCGAACAGCAACGGCTGGTTCAGCCGGCCACGGTTCAGCCAGGAATCGCCGTCGGTCACGCCCCAGAACGTGACGAGCGTGATGTCGTGCCGATGCTTGAGAAACACGGAGAAAAGATCGGCGTAGCGTTTGGCCAAAGCCGGTTGCACCGTGTCCGGCAGGCCGTTCGTGAAATTATTCGACGCGGCCTGCTTCCGCACCTCGGCAATGTCCGCGCTGCGGCTGCGGCTCAACAGGTCCACGTCCAGTTCGGTGATCATCACCTTGACTCCGAGCCGGGCGAAATCGGAGATGGTCGCGTCCTCCTGTTCGATGGTCGGCCAGTCCAGCTTGACATGATCCTGCAAGCCGACGGCGGTGACGGGGACGCCTCCGGCTTGAAGTTTTTTGATCAAGGCAATCGCGCCTTTGCGCTTGGTCTCGTTCTCCAGGGAATAATCGTTGTAACGCAACACCGCGTCCGGATCGGCCTCGTGCGCATACTGGAAAGCCTTCGCGATGTAATCTTCACCGATGATTTTCAGCCACGGCGACGGGCGCAGTTCACCGTTGTCCTGGAGAGCTTCGTTTACGACATCCCAGCATTTGATGCGGCCCTTGTAACGGCCGACGACCGTCTGGATGTGGTCGCGCATCCGTTTCAACAAGGTTTCGCGGTCGCAATAATTCGTGCCGTCGGCAGCCAGAAAAACCCATGCCGGCGTCTGGCTGTGCCAGACCAGCGTATGGCCGATGATATACATGCCGTTCGTCTCACCGAATTCGACGTAGCGGTCGCCCGGCGCAAAGTTATAGCCGCCGGCACCGGGCCGGGGCTGGATGGCCTCCCATTTGAGAACGTTCTCCGGCGAGATGGAGTTAAATTGCCGCCTGACGAGCGCGGCGCCGTTGGTGTCTGCACCGGTGAACTGCCGCTGGTTGACGGCGACGCCGATGAGAAAATCATGTTTGAAGGCGTCCTTGAGCGTCGCGGGTTTGACTTCCTGCTCCGGGCGCGTGGTGCAACCGGCAAGCAGCAGCGCGGCCAAAAACGGAAAACAGAAAGCGGAAAATGGAAATTTCATGTTTCGTTCAGGTTGTTTGAGCGGCGAATTTTCCCCGGCAGCCGGCCAGTTGCTCCGCCATCTGGAGGGTGATGCTGGCGAGTGTGCGCGGGAAAGCAGATAGCGTCAACTTTTGGCAGTGTCCTAATTTGGAATTAAGACCGAATCAAAGCATTTCCGTTTGCTTTTGGGTCGGCGCTTGTTTTTTTTGGTAGGCAGTGCTGCTTGTGCGCGTGCCGGGCACCTGCTCAATTATGTCCTTTTCAACCATACGCCCAAAAATGCTCTTCATCTGATAGTCAGCCCTGACATGCGCCACCTTTCTGGCTGTTGAGTTTCTGATCGTTTTGTGTTTTTCAAAATACGCCATGATTGCCTCTTCTGGAGAGGCCAAAGTCTCATGCTTGATTGTTACCAAAACCGAGTTTCCGCGCTCTGAAATGATGGGTTCTTTTAAGCCCAGCGAATGCATGGCTTCGAAAGCTGTATTTAGACCTTCTCCAACATCTTTATTGGGTGCGTCTTTGAACTTGTTTAGTATTCGAACAATTGCCCCGTTTCTTGCAGCGCGTTCTGTCAGAATGTTTGCGGGCGTGATGTGCGCTGGCAGTCGCCCCGGACTCTGCCTTCTATCGCAGTTGCACAACTGCGGTGCGACATGGGTTAAGACCGTGCCTGTCCATGAAGTTTTTCAGGGCAAAACGGTATGGCAAGGAGACGTTGAGGTTTTTGATCTATACGGACACCCAAAGCCAAACGTGCTTACGCATGGGGACATTTGGACGGCGATAACGACGAGCGCACGCGATTCGTTGCCGTGCTGGAAATCCCGCCGGTCGAATCAGCCGAGACTGCGGTGCGGGTTCAAATTGTGAAAGATTTTAAGGTTGGCAAGGGCAAGAAACATTGAATGCTCGTGATGTGTAAAATTGATCAGTTCAATGCATTTTGCTGTCTCATATTCGTTGGCAGTCAGGCAATAATTGCCAGTCTTGGTCTAAAAACTACGGAAATCCCATAAAAAGACCGCTGGCAGAGTTCCTGCTGATCCTGACTGCAACAAATCTGTTGAATATGTCGGGCAAACAATCTAAAGTTAGGAAGTCAACGGGCGGAACACCCATTGCCATGAAACCATACCCAATCGATCCCGAGTCCTCCGCAGATATTACCTATCCCAAGACGACCGAAGGCAGCAAAATCGCCGCCCAAGCTCGCAAGCACGCCAACACTTGGACCCCCGAGAAGCGTCACGAGATGTTTAAGCGGGGTATGCAAATTGTTTATGGCGCCACCGGCGATTGCTCTACCAAGATATGCCGTTGATTCGAACGTTTTGATCGATCTGGCCATGGGCAAGGTGTTCGCCCAGCGGCTTCTCGCCAAACTACGTCTCCGCCAGCACGGGATTGCCGCTCCGCCCGCAGTCATTGGGGAGCTGTTCCATATCGCTTCGGAGATGTCGCACCCCGCCAACGCCCACGCAATTGAGGCGTTGTCCAAAATACAACGTTGGGGCATCGAAACCTATTCATTGATCTCTGTTGGACCCGAAATTGTCGAAATCAACGCCCACAAGCTGCTCGGTGCGGGTTTATTGCCTGAAGGTGAGGTTCACGATGCCGTCATCATTATCGAAACCGCCTTGCGTTACATACCCATACTAATCACGTCCGATATTCATTTGTTGGGTATCAACCCTGCAAAACTGTCCTCCATGCTCGATGACTTTGACTTAATACCTGTGACCATCTCGCACCCCATGGCGATGCTTCCGTGAGTCGGATCATCTCGGTATAAATTTCAAATTAGGACATTACCCAACTTTTTGCCAGGCGGGCCGGACCGGGGAACCGCGAAACACCCGGAACGGGATGGGAATTTCCGGCATCAAACACCTGCACCCGACTGGAGGCTGGCGAGTTTTTCCCGGACAAATTCAATGTGACCCCGCAGGCCATAAAACTGGTCCGCAAAGGACGCCGGCACCTTCATGCGTTTCACTGCCTTTTCAATCTCATCCAGCCGCCGATGCACCTCATCCCGTTTCGTCGGTGTCACTTCCCGGGCCAGTTCCCGCTCCAACACGAGCAGCAGGCGGTAAAACCGGTAGATGCGCAGCCGGATGCGCCATTTGTAGGCCGCCGGGATCAGGCGCAATCCCGGGATCAAGACCAGCATCATCGGGATGAAGGCTACCATCACGCGGTGCAACAGGCTGGCAATCCAGAACGGGAACACGCCGTATAAAAACTTTTTGCCGGATGCATAGTAACGGCTGGCGTCCGGGCTGATCGGGAATTCCTGTTCGATGGCATTGGGAAATTCTTTCTGATTTTGCAGCAGGCCGGCGTTGCCGTGAATTTCGTGCGCTGCGTCCAGCAACAGATCCGACACGGCGGAATTTAAATCCGGGCGGGCGACCAGCTCCACCGTCGGCCCGATGAGCCAGATGTCGTGCGCGGGCAGGTTCCGGCCGAAATCAATGATACCTTCCGGGAGGCGCAGCTTGTTCAGATAATTGAACCGTCGCGTGTAGGCGTCGGCCTGTTCAAAATCCAGCAGTTGAACTCCCGGCGTATGCAACAAGTTCCGCATGGTCTGAGACGAGGCCGAATCACCCATCAGAAACACGGCATCCACGGTTCCGGCCATCAATTCCTGGGCCGCGTCCTCCGTATCCAAATTCAGCACCCGGGTCGTCCCGCTGGCGGTGACACCGTTCGTCTGGAGCAGGGTCAGCGCCAGCAAATGCGTGCCGCTGCCCGCCACACCGACCGCCAGCCGTTTGCCCTCCAGTTCCGACAGCAAGCTGAGCGTGTTCGTGCCGCGATAAAAAACGAACAGCGGCTCGTAGGCGATGTTTCCGAGCGAAACCAAGTGATGCGTGTTCGTCCCGTCGATGATGCCGCCCTGCACAAAGCCCACCTCCACGCGTGCCCCGGGATCAGCCAGTCGCTGGAGGTTTTCCTGGGAACCCTCGGACGGCAGGATTTTCAAGTTCACGCCGTTGCGGGCCAGAATGAGGCGATACTTCTCGGCCGTCTGCTCAAAGGAGCTGCCCGGCGGACCGCTGGTGATGGTGAGGGTGCGCGGCGGCGCCGAATGGATGAACCAGTAAACCGCCAGGCAGATGACCACACTGGTAAAGCAAACTACCACGAGCGACAGGCCCCAGCTCAACCCAAAATTCTCCGACAACAGGTTCGTCACCCGGTCAACCCCAAATTTTCGGTCGGCATTCATCAAATGATCTGCGAAATTTTACAGCCGCAAGCGAAGCCGGTTCCGGCCCGACCAGCGTCCGGCTCGAACCTTGTCCTCGACCGTAAAAAGCCGGCGATGCTTGCATCAATCCACGGCCTTTACGGGTCGAAACACCTCATTCTGGTGGAATGGTATGTCTTTATGACTCCGCTCGAACTTTTTTTCAAGGACAATAGTCATTTTTCGACCTCGTTTTGACCCCGTTTAGGGTATCCCCACACCCTTCCCCACATGGGGAGGGGTATTGAATTCAAATCGCCCTTTGTTCACAAGTGTTTTGTCGCGATTTTGAATTTTATCGTGTCCCCGACTTCGGTCGGTTTTATGGCTCGCGCGGCTGGTGTCATTTGATATGGACGCCGCGCTCGCCAAAAACCTCCCTCGTCGCTCACGCTCCCCCCACGGGTTCACCCACGGACAGGTTACGGGTTTGCTGTTTGCGCCGGGGTTTCCTACTCAACAGCTCGCAGTTGGTTCCATCTGCCCGGCTTTCCAGTTTTTCATGGTGTCATCTTCTGGCAGGATTTTGTGCAATGGCGCACGGGGCAAAACACGTGTCCGTCTGAACCGCTCCCCGCTCGCAATCATGTGGCTTCCGCCGGGGCTTCAAATCTTCCGCCACGTGCCGCACGAATTTTGCTCGAAGCGAGTCAGTGACGAAGGTGATTCATCAGGGAGACAAAAAATCTAGCCGCTTTTACACCGGACATCCGACAAGATTGTAATTTTATGTGAGAACTGATAATAACCACCCATGCCAGTTCTTACCGCCTTCCTGCATTTTGTGGCTGCCTGCCTGATGGCTGCACTGGCTAACTGGGCAGGACTCATTGCTTGGCGACGAGCGGCTGGAGCACTTTGGACGGAGCGCGCTCGTTTGCTTTGGCCGGTTCGTTTTACCGCCGGTATCAATGTTTTCCTCATCCCCGTTATTTTAAACCAGGCGCATTGGTTTTTATCTCCTGAAACCGCTCACTGGTGGATTTCTGATGGCATTGCTTCATTTTTGGGGGCGTTGCTGGGGTGTTACCCTCTCGACCGCGAAATTTTCCCTCAACTCAACTTTAAAAATTGGTGGCATCAGGTCATCGCGGGCTGGGGAATTCGTTTCGGCATCTGGGTGGCACTTATCGCCGCCTGTGTGCTGATGCCCGAAAACTTTGGCTCGAAAATGTTGCTGGTCGCGGGCAGTTATCTTGTGCTCCATTTTGCCATTCAGTGGGGATTATTTCTGAAATATCTTCGTTGGGTTAAATTCCTGAAGCCGGCAGAAGACCGATTGCAACAAATTGTGAACGTGACTGCGATGCGGATGAATGTAACAGTGCGGGCGACGTGGCAGCTTGCCGGACCGCTGGCCAACGCCTTCGCCCTTCCAACAACCCACGAGCTTGTGTTCAGTAACCGTCTGCTTGAAATTTGCACTGACGAAGAAATCTCTGCCATCTGCGCACATGAATTGGCCCACCTCCAAGAATCGAAAGCGGTTCTTGCGGGGCGATTGATTGGTTCATTGATGTTTTTTCCACTGATCTTCATTACCCCTTCAATCCACCAATTCGGCACAATAGGAATTTTTTTACCTTACTTGGGAATGTTTATCATCGCCAAATCCAACAAGTGGCTTTCTCATCACATGGAAAAACGCGCCGACCAAATCGCTTTGACCGAACAAACAAACGAGGGGATTTATGCCAGCGCGTTGGAAAAACTTTACCGTGAGAGCCAAATTCCTGCTGTTAATGTCAACAACCGGCAAACACATCCACACCTCTACGACCGAATGCTCGCCGCAGGAATAACGCCCGATTACCCGCGTCCAACAAAACCACGAAGACTAACTTTATTTGGCTGGCTCTACGCAATTTTATTAGGTGCCGTGTTTGCGTTTGCCGTATCTCGCAGTGATGTTGCCAACGGCTATGCGAAATTTAATAAAGGAGATTGGGACGGTGCGATTGCTGACTACACAAAAGCCATTGAGAGCAATCCCAACGATACTGACGCCATTATGGGGCGCGGCGCTGCGAAGCGAGCCAAAGGCGATTTGGACGGTGCGATTGCCGATTATTCAACAGTCATTGAGAGCAAACCTGACAATGCTGATGCCTATGTTGGTCGCGGCGACGTGAATTATTCCAAACGCGATTGGGATGACGCAATTGCCGATTTCACCAAATCTATTGAGATCAAACCCAATAATGCTGACGCTTATACCAGGCGTGGTGCAGCGAAATTTGGCAAAGGCGATTGGGCCGGTGCGATGACGGATTACAACAAGGCGATTGCACTCAATCCCGATAATGCTTACGCCTACGACGAGCGCAGCTATTTAAATTATACTAAAGGCGATTTTAACGGGGCGATGGCGGATTACAACAAGGCGATAGCACTCAATCCTGATGATGATTATGCCATCAAAGGTCGCGACTATTTGAGGACAAAAAAGTGTTATTTTCGCGAGGCAATGCCCGGTTCCAACAAATCTGGCACTAATGACGGGGTGGGTGGAAAACAGTTTTAGGGAGTAAATTTACTTGCACTTTACTTGCACTCATTCATAAGTTGTTGATCATAAATGGTAGCGCATAGGAGAATCGAACCCCTCTGTTAATCGTGGTGTAAAGTGGCATAAATTTCAACCAAGTGTCTTCATAAAAACTGCCATCCAGAATCAGCCTAAAATCGGAACTGAATGAATTGATCGGCGGTGGCTCCAGTTGTAAATGGTTAGGCCGCTGGCTCAATATTACAATATCACTCCACATAAATATTATGCAGGTGACCATGCGCGCATCGTCCCCCTAGCGATAGAACTTTTCTTAAAAATATCCGAATGGGAACCCTAATAAATCAGAATCCCGCGCAAGGTTTATTGCGCCTGTACCACGTTGCTAGCTGCTTGAAGAATGGGCGCGCCAGCCGGACGAACGGACACAGTCAAAAATGCGTCCTCTGCGACCAGATGGTCGCAGAGGACGCGGTGTCAAATCAAGCAAACGATCCCGCAGCCTATGGTTTGCGCAGATGGTAGAACTGATTTGCGGAAGGCACGGTGTTGGTCACCTGGAAACGGCCGCCAATGACCACCGCCGGATTTGTGATAACCGACCAGATGGAGGAGCCGCTGGCCAGTGTATTGGTGCTTTCCAACTGATACCCCGCCGCGGCCGTAGTCCAATCGAGCTTCGCCTTTCCGGCGCCAACGTCGGTGATGTTGAGCGCAGGACTGCAATCGCCACCAGTGACCGTTAATTTATAGGAACCGTAACTTGCGCCCAAAACATTGATCACGAAGGTCGCATTGGAAGCGACGTTGAACGAAAAGGTCGCCGAGGTTCCGGGTGCTGGATAAAGTCCTGGATCACCCAAGTAGTTGGTACACTTGTCGGGGTTCGCTGGATTAAAACTCCCCAGGTATGCGCCTACAGCCATACCGCCTCCAATACTAATATTACTGAGGGTGACCGAAATACACGTATCCGACGGACCATTTCGGAAAGTGAAATTCTCCGTGGGGTAAATGCTCGGATCGGGGTAGGTTCCAGGACAAGCCTTAGGCACGCCACAAACGCTGATGCCGCTTGAGGCCAAATAGCCCACTTGTGTCGGGCTGCTCGACCCCAAAGCGCTGGTGAGGGTCACATTCGGACACAGTTCACAGATCCCGCTCCCGGTTCCACAGTCGGTGCCATTGAGGAAGAGCGACCAAGCGCGGAGCGTGTCCGGACTGCCCGAACCAAAGCTGTCCACAATGTGCAAGCGCCAGGCGCCGACCGGCGAAGTGCCAATGAAGGCGGATAGAGGTGATTGCGGACTGAATGTGCCCACAAATGGTGATGATCCGGCGGTGATCGCCGTGGCTGCCGCATCATCAAAGGTGGTGCGATTTCCATCTGCGCTGCCAGAACCGAAGTTCGCCCCGGCTCCGACCCCGGAAGCCAGTGGCACTGTGGTTCCGTCGGGCGCGATCAGGGACAGGCTCATGTCTGAACTGAACGGCGCTACCAGCCACAACGAAACGACCACCTTGGTAATCGACCCGCCGGACCAGGAAGCGACGGTGTTGGTGGATTCAATCGTTCCGATGTCGGGCACATTAGTGATGTTATTGTTGTCAAATCGAACGGACGCCAGCGAAGGTCCGCCGGTCGGCACCACAACCGGCACAACAAACGAACCGTGGCTCGCAGTCGTCACGGTCAGCGTCAGATTAATGACGGTGCCGCAAACAAAATTCGGGGTTGTGGTGATGAGGAATGGCGCGCTATTGGTGCCCGTGCCATTACCCGCGATGTTGGGATATGGCTCGGCGGATTCTGTCACGATCACACCGGGCGTGGTGCTGGCCAGTGTCGCGGAAACGCCCGTCATCGGCGTGGCTGTTTTGTTGGTGATCACGATGCCGAGGTTGTTGCATTCATTGGGCGCGATCATGCCGTCACCGTTGCCCGCAGCCACCGTGCTGAGTGAGCCCAGCGTTGCGGCGGGCACGTCTGCCAGCGTTAAGACCACATCATTGCCCGTGCCGCCCACGTAGGAGATGGTGAATTTGTAGCCGCCCGCGCTGATGGTCGCGCCCCCCGGCAAGCCGTTGAATGTGCCGGTGACAGCGTCCGCCGCGTCGTTGTTAATGATGACGAACTGCTGGCCGACCGCGACGGGTGTGGTGAAGGCGGGAACCACCGTCAGCGTGGCATTGGCAAGGGTAGCCGTGCCGGTCACATTCAACTGGTCGTAGCCGCCCACGCCGGGATTCGGGCCGGTGAGTTCCACGGTGAAATTGCCGGTGGAGCTGAAGGTCACATTGCTGCTGTTGAGAATGCCGGGGCTGTTGCCCGGAGCAATGACGCCGTCAGCCGTGATGGTGCTAACCGTGCCGGAGCCACCGAGTGTGGTGCCGACATCCACGATGACCGGGATTTGCGGTTGGGATCCGTTGATCACGAGTTTGCCGCCGGCCCCGCCGCCGCTGTATACATGAGTAACCCCGGCGGTGTAGGAGCTATTGCCACCCATGATGAAGGTTCCACTGCCGGTCTTTCCCACGGTCCAGCCGGTCGAGTAGCCGGTGCCGGTGAAGGAACCGTCAAATTCGCTGCTGCCATTGTTCAAGCCAATGTAAATCCAGCCGTTCACTCCAAAGTTGACCGTGCCGGTGCCGTGCAGGGTATCCATGTAAGAATTAAAAGTTGAAAAATCAAACAGCCCGCCGCCGTTGACCAAGACATCGGCTGAATTGACCGTCTGTTGTGAGCTACCAAGACGCGCCGTGGCTCCATTGTTGATGACCAGATTGCCGGGCACCGCTGCGATGCCGGCAGACTTGCTTAATAGCAGTGTCCCGGCGGTGACGGTGGTGGTGCCGTCGTAGGTGTTGGCCGTGCTGCCCGAAAAAAGGAGCACCCAAACGCTGCTGTCAGCCGTCTCAGAGATATTGCCCGTGCCGGTGATGGGTCCGGCCAAGTTCAGTGTGCCGGCGCCAGCGAAACCATACATCGAGACATTCCCGGTCAACACGATAGGGCCAGCCCAACTGTTGTTGTTCTGCGATGTCAAATTGGCGCCAGCCTGGAGTGTGAGGGACTTGTTGGTATAGTCAGAGCTCCACAACCACAGCGTTCCGTTCCCGCCGATGGTGACCGGGTTGGTGACGCCCAGAGAATAGGAAGACTCCTCGTCCAACGTAAGATTGTTCGCGATGATGGGACCAGAAATGGTATTGCTGCCCGTCAGACGCGCCCAACTTGCACCCGCCGGCGAGTTAGTGAACAACAATCCGTTGCCGTTGTCGTAAATATTGGCCAGACAATTCAAATCGTAAAATGCACCGCCATCAGCCACGGTGATGGTGCGCATCCCGCCGGTAAAAGCCAGATTGCCGGTGATCGTGGCCGAGGTTCCAGAGGCCAGCGTGGTCAGGTTGCCGTTCAGTGTCAACGTGCCCGTGCCCGTCTTCACCGTGCCGCCAGACATGGTCAAGGGTCCAATCGTTTCCGAGTATCCGTTCACATCCAGCGTCCCGCCGAGATTGACCGTTACGGAGGCATTGTCTGGTATCTCATCTGATGCAATTCCCACTTGCGCGGTCGCGGGCGCGCCGGAGCCGTCGCCAATCACCAGCGGGCCGCCGAATGACGCATTAGCTGGACCGGAATAAAAATTGAACAGCCCGCTGCGGATTAGCGTGGTGCCAGTGTAGCCGTTGCCAGAACCGGTGGCACGGTAATACAGATTGCCCGTGCCGCCCTTGACGATTCCCACACTGCCGTTCATTGAATTGTTCATGATGAGCGATACGCTGGTGCCGTTGCTCACCACCAGTTGCACGTCGTCTGTTGCGAGCGTGAGATTGGCGAAAATCGTATTGGTGCCAAAGCTGTTCGTGCAAAGGATACTGTTGGTGAGCGTGAATGCCGTTCCATAAACCGCAAAACCGCCGTTGCGGAACTGGATCTGGTTCACGGTGAGACTGGCGATGTTGTTGGTGGTGTTCAATCCCGCCGCGCCTTGGAATATGAGCGTGTCGCCGTTGTTAGGCGTGCCCACGCCAAACCAATTGGCAGAGTTATTCCAGTTGGCATCGGCCCCGCCGCCGCCATTCCAGATAAGGGTGTTGCCATCAGCGGGCAGGGAAAGCAAACTGGCGCAGAGGGCTATTAGGGCTGGCCAGCGATTAGATTTGCAGGGAAGTATGGAACCGAGGGTATATTTTTTTTCGCTGATGGTTTTCATATGTATCCTTTGACAATAAAACCACCTCTGAACAAGCAGGTGAACAAACTGTTTGTAGCAGGCTTAATAATAAATGCAAGATTTATTTATGTCGTGAGTCTTTAAACTGACATTCCCGATATTTCCTTTTATTTCTGGCCCAGGACCGCCGTTAACCGTTTTGCTGATTTTCCTCCTGCCATCGGTTTGCAAGGATTTTATTCCATTCTATTACGTTTTTTCTGGGGGGGGGACCTAATCCTGCCACCTTAAATAAATCTGGGTAAATGGTGGTTAGTCACCAGTCACGCTCGACCGCCTCAATGGAAAGGCTTTGATTAATCAGATTCGTCGTCGGACCCGGCCATGTCCGCCATTTTAATGAATCAGACGAATGGCGGCAGTATTACATTTGAGATTTTTTGATAAACTTCGCGTAAACTCAATTCGTCACAAGCACCGTGTCGCTAGCGGAAGCGGCATCAATCACACTTTGAATGTCAGTAGCGGCCGCGCTTCATCCCAGATCTCTTACAATCCCGCTTCCTGCTTTTTTAATGCCGCCAAACTAATTAATTGTGCGATTTTCACCGCGCAACTCCCTCTTCAATTTCTGTCACGAATGCAAAATTGCTTCAACAGAAAATTAAAAAACAAAGACTTTTTGTTCGGTTTTAAGGGGTCATTTTACTTGCACTTTACTTGCACTTCTTTGTAAGTCATTGATTATAAATGGTAGCGCATAGGGGAATCGAACCCCTCTTTCAGCCTTGAGAAGGCCACGTCCTAGCCGATAGACGAATGCGCCATGAAAACGGTGAAGAGTTTAAGTTGGAGCGGCGTGAGGTCAAGCCATGAGTAGCCGGGGATGCGGCGGGACACCGCCCCTGACCCCGCAGCGGTTGCGGAGCGCCGGTCTCCGATCCGGCGCGTTTGCAGGGCCAAGTTCAATGCTTTGCCGGGTCGGAGACCGGCGCTCCGTCACCGGCCGCGCCAACGCCCAAAGACGGCTTGCATTGACCGGCACAGAATTTAACCTTGGCAATCGGCGGCGATTCGAGAATTTTATTTGCAACCAACCGCTGCCGGTGGTGTTGGAAATTGAGTCGGTGCGTGGTATGTTTGAGACATGAAAATCATCCGGAATCTATTGCTCGGCCTCGCGGGTGCGCTGGCGGTGAACGCGGCGGTGCGCGCGGATGATGCCATATTGGCGGGCAATCCCTACGCGCCGATGGTCGCGCGCAACATCTTCGGATTGAACCCGCCGGCACCCGTGGATTCCAACCCGGCAGAAGCCTCGCCACCGCCCAAAATCACGCCCAACGGCATCATGACCATCTTCGGAGAACTCC
>Ga0182016_10000668_pt1 | contig 42676 bp, 33 predicted proteins | sample 712S2MmetaG_FD_120491 | JGI IMG/M metagenome (GOLD analysis project Ga0182016, IMG submission 120491) | Permafrost microbial communities from Stordalen Mire, Sweden - 712S2M metaG | ecosystem: Environmental > Terrestrial > Soil > Wetlands > Permafrost | place: Sweden: Stordalen | collected...
CGGCGTCCATGATCCGGTGCATGTCCTCGGCCTGGCCGATAACGCCGAGCTCAGCCACGCTCTTGTGGGCGGCGATGACGATCTCCATTCCCGGCCGGCGCGTCTGCACGAGGCGAGCACCGGTGTGGGGGTCTCTGGCCCCGCCCGGGCCGAAGAGCGCCTCGTAATTCTCCGACGTCACCGCCCCGGCTAGGTCGAGCGAAGAAGCCCCTGAGCCACCCCAGACCAATGGGGTCTCGCCCCGGGAGGCGTAGTACTCCATAGCCCGGCCGGGGTGGTCGTCTACCCGCCCGAGCACGGTGGCGCGGTGGTATTCGACCGACTCCGCCCCCATCATCCGCATCCAGCCCACTCGGCCCACCCCGCCTCAACAAACCCCGGCCCAATTTCTTGGCAAGCCACCGGCTTGCAATCGTGTTCTCTGAGCTTTGTGGTTTACCAGGGTGAGAAAGCCTTGTGGAGAGGCTTTTTTGTGTTCGGGCAGTAGTGGTCAATAACGGTAACGAACGGGCAGAAGAAACTTTAGGAGCACTGGGGCATCCATTTTTGAGAGGGGTGTTCTTGGCGGGCGGTGAGGGTTGAGATCGGTCCCCTTGGGGGGTGGGGTGCGAGTTGAGATCGGTGTCCTTGACGGGTGGTGTCGGCGAACACGCGGCTTGTGAGTGAGATCGAGGTGGCGGCTCGCGAAGAGGTGCATGGTGGCCCCGAGGTGCACGCGTTCGTGGGTGAGCAAGATTTCGCCACCTTGGCCCCTACGGGTTAGAAGACCAACCCGAGGAGAAGACTGATGCCAGATCCTGTCGTAGTGCCCAAGCTGTTGACCATGGACGAGCTCGCTGAAAGGCTTGGGGTGACCCACCGCCATGTGCGACGTTTGGTCGCCGAGAGACGAGTGCCGTTCTTGAAGGTGGGCAGGTTCGTTCGTTTCGACCCAGCCAAAATCTCTGCGTGGCTGGACTCGAACCGGGTGCCAGGCCAGCGTGCCGAACAACCTCGTGCACCCAAGCCGGGGCCGGCGGCATACATCTCTGCCGGTCACTGGGAAGTGAGAAAGTAAGCCCATGCCAAGTACCCACCGCCGCCACTTCGGCAGCGCCCGCAAGCTCCCCTCCGGCCGTTGGCAGGCCTCCTACTGGCACCTCGGGGCGCGACACGTAGCACCTCACACGTTGCCAACCAAGGCCGACGCCCAAGCGTGGCTGTCCGGTGTCGAGACTGACATCAAACGGGGTACCTGGCTCGACCCTGAGGGCGCGAAGGTCACCTTGGCCTCGTGGCTCCAGCACTGGCTCGAAACCGTGGTCGACGGCCGTGTCGGATCCGACAACACCCGCGCCAACTACGCCCAGATCATCCGCGTCCACATCGCACCAGCACTTGGCATGGTGACCCTCAGCGAGCTCACGGCAGAAATGGTGGACAAGTTCCTGGCGGCCAAGGCTGCCGAGGGGTTAGCAAAGACGCACGTCTCGCGGATGCGCACGATCTTGGCCGACGCCCTCCGTCATGCGGAAAGACGCGGTCTCGTGATCCGCAACGTCGCGGCTCTAGCGGTGATGCCGAGGACCAAACCACCGACTGCGCGCCGCTCGTTCACCCCGGACGAGGCCAAGGCCGTCCTCAGAGCCGCTCAGGGTGAACGGCTGGAAGCGATGGTGGCGCTCGGCCTTGCCACCGGGCTGCGGCCCGGAGAGCTCACAGGCTTGCTGTGGTCGGACCTTGACCTCGACGCGGTCTCCCCGACGCTTCGGGTCTCAGGAGCCATGAAGCGTGGGCCCGATGGCCGAGTGTCCCGCGGTGCCGTAAAGCGTTCGAAAGATGGCCTTAGGACGCTGTCGCTACCGCCCTCGGTCGTAAACACGTTGCGCGCTCACCGCCGGCACCAAATCGAAGAACGCCTCGGCGCCGGACCGCTTTGGCAAGACAGCGGGCTTGTTTTCGCGTCCAGCGTAGGGACACCCCTCGATCCCTCCGACGTGCGCCGCACGTTCGCCAGGATCGGTAAGCGGGCTGGTATCCCCGACGCCAACTACCCGTACCTCCTGCGCCACAGTGCCGTCTCCCTCCTTCTGGACGGCGGCGCCAGCATCGAAGAAGTGGCCGACCTACTGGGAGACGACCCCCGCACGCTTTATCGCCATTACCGCCACAAGGTGCGGCCGGTGTCCAAGGCAGCCGACCGGATGGAGGGCCTGCTGTCGAGCGTCGTCCCCCGAGCTTCGCGCACGTAGCGCGCACGCCTAGGCTCTAAACGACCTCGGGGACCCGCCGCCAAGCACAAACTCCCAGCTCAGAACGGGTGGGCGTAGAGGGAGTCGAACCCACGACCTCATGCGCGTCATGCATGCGCTCTAACCAGCTGAGCTATACGCCCGAAGCTGTATAGGTTATCAGCCGGCCCGCGCCCGACGCGCCCTTCAGCGTCCCGGCGTCAGTGCGCCAGTACGGCGACCGAACGCGGTGGCAGCCAGGCCCTGGCTTCGCCGCCGCTCGTCTCCACTCCCACCCCCTCCTTTGAGGCCATTACCACCGAGGCACCGCTGTCGAGCGGGAGGGCCTGGCGCTCATCGGCCAGGTTGGCGGCGATGCTGAACCGACCACGGTTGACTACGAGCCACCTGGCTTGTTCGTCGAAGGCGGTACCCACCAGTTTGCGGTCGTGGCTCGAGAGGTCGGGCTCGCTCCGGCGTAGCGCGATCAACCGACGGTGCCACTCGAGCAACGAGCGGTGTGGCTCCCGGCCCAGCTCCGACCAGTCGAGCTTGGAGCGCAGGAACGTCTCGAGAGCCTGCGGGTCCGGGACTCCGGCCCCCGCAGGCATCGGGTGCTCCCGGCGGCGGCCCTCCCGTACCGCGGCGCCGAGCTCGGTGTCCTGATGGTCGGTGAAGTAGAGGAACGGCGTCGACGCCCCCCACTCCTCCCCCTGGAACAACATGGGCACGAACGGCGAGAGCAACACCAATGCCGCCCCGACCTTCAACAGGTCCGGGCCCACTAAGGCGGCGGTGCGCTCGCCGAAAGCGCGGTTGCCAACCTGGTCGTGGTTTTGCAAGCAGCAGACGAAGCAGGCGCCCGACAGATCCTCTGCCGGCCGGCCGTGGCGCCGCTGGCGGAACTCGGAGAACTCCCCGTCGTACACATAGGCGTCCGTAAAAGCTTTGGCCAATTGGGCGACCCGACCGAAATCGACGTAATAACCACTGTTCTCGCCGGTTAGGACAGTGTGCAGGGCGTGATGGAAGTCGTCGTCCCAGGACGCGCTCAGGCCGTAGCCATGGCTCTCACGCGGCCGGCACAACCTAGGGTCGTTGCGGTCGCTCTCGGCGATGACCCATAGCTCGCGCCCGACCTCCTCGGCCAGCCCAGCGACGGCGCCGGAAAGCTCCTCTAAAAGATGGAGGGCGCTTTCGTCGTAGATGGCATGTACGGCGTCTAGGCGCAAACCGTCGAGATGGTAGTCCCGCAGCCACATGAGGGCATTGGAGATCACGAAGTCCCGCACCCCGTAGCTTCCCTTGCCGTCCATGTTGACCGCTGAGCCCCACGGAGTCCGGTAATCGTCGGTGAAGTACGGCCCATACTCGCTCAGGTAGTTGCCGGCCGGCCCGAGGTGGTTGTACACAACGTCGAGCATGACGGCGGCGCCTTGGGCGTGACAGGCATCGACCAACCGCTTCAAGCCGTCCGGTCCCCCATAGGCGTGATGTGGCGCCCACAGGTCGGCGCCGTCATAACCCCAGCCCCGGCGGCCGCTGGCCTCGGCCACGGGTAACAGTTCGATGGCGTTGACGCCCAGTTCGACCAAGTGCGCGAGCCCGGAGATGGCCCCGTCGAACGTCCCTTCCGGGCTGAAGGTCCCGACGTGAAGCTCATAGATCATGGCCCCGGACAGAGCCGTTCCGTGCCAACCCTGGTCAGTCCAATCGAACGAACCGTGGTCGACCACGACGGAGGGCCCGTCAACCCCGTCGGGCTGCCAGGCCGAACGGGGGTCGGGACGGGCTGGCCCGCCGTCCAACGAAAACTGATAACGGTCCCCAGGGGCGGCCGGGACGTCCAGACGCCACCAACCTCGCTCCCGCGCCGCCATCGCCAACCGGCGCTGACCGTCGAGCACCAGCTCGACGCGTTGGTGGCCCGGAGCCCAGACTTCGAACATGACCATGCCGGTACACCTACCCTCTTCGGCCCCTTGGTTCCCTGATCTTTTCCAACAGGGCCACGGGAACGGTGGCGAGAAGCTCCCTGACCAGCACGTCTCCCCGGTGGTGCCGGCCCGAAAGGACGTCGGCCCACTGCCCGGGGGGCAGGCTCAACGAGGTACTGCGCCATCCCCCCTCTTCTTCCAGGGCGAGAGGCCAACGGGTCACCACCGTGACAACGTCCGTCCCCCGGCTGAAGGCCACACCGTGGTCGGCGGCGGGACCGCTCAACGGCAGTGGCCCGTAGGCGCCGCGCTTGCCTTCACCGAAAGACGGCCGCTTGCGGCGACGCAGCTCCAGTGCCCGGTGGACCAAGGCCAGTTTGACAAGGCCGCGCTCATCCCCTTCGGCCCACAACTGGCCGATATCAGCGACATCTACGTCTTTCAACATGGCGGCGCGTGCCTCGTAGTCGACCGGCCTCCGGTTGTCGGGGTCGACCAATGACAGGTCCCACAGCTCGCTCCCCTGGTAGAGGTCGGGCACACCTGGAGCGGTAAGCGTCAACAGTTTGAGGGCCAAGGAATTTGACCAGCCCGGCCGGCGCACCCTCTCGGCGAACTCGCCCACCTCGGCCATGAACCTCCGCGAGCGCATAATGGAAGAAGCGAAATGGTTGACCGCGCTCTCGTAGATCTGGTTTGGATCGTCCCAACTGGTGTGCAGTTTGGCTTCCCTGACCGCCTTTTCGAGGAACGCCAGGGCCCGATCGGCCGTGATGGGCCACGCCCCCACCAGCGTCTGGTAAAACATCCATTCCGTCCCCGGGTCGGGCATGTCGGCGACACGGTGACGCCGGGTCAGCTTGTGCCAACGATCAACCGCTTCCGCCCACGGGCCCGGGATCTCCGACAGGACCGAGATGCGTGCTCGAACGTCCTCGGAGCGCTTGGTGTCATGAGTCGACGTAGCGAGAAGCCCGTACGGGTACCGGGCCACGGCATTGGCGCACCACCCGTGAAAATCCCCGATATCGGTACCCGGTGACCCGGGGTCCCCTCCCACCTCGTTCAGGGCCAGGAGGGGCGTATAGCGGTAAAAAGCAGTGTCCTCAACGGCCTTGGCCATCACCGGTCCCGTCACCTGTTGGAACCGTTGGACCATTTCCGTCTCCGCCGGGCCGTCTAGTTGCAGCAGCAGGATCTGGCGCAGGAAGGCCAGAAGCTCTCCGTCGATCTCGGGACGCCTGAGACCGGCTGTCACCACGGCCCGAGCCACGGTAGCCACGTCCTGCTGAGAAGCCTTTTCCCCGGGGACGAGGTATGTGCGGTAGACACTGAAACAGGCGATCACCTCGGCCAGGCATTCGCGTAACTCCCGGAGCGTATGGTCCGAGTGACGCCGATGGCCCTCGCACACCTTGGCCATGCGGTCGACAAGACGAGTGAGGTCAGTGGCCAACGAGGTGCCCAGCACTTGCAGCTTGCAGTCGTGGACCAGGTCTTCAAACGACTGGTCGAACCCGCTGAACGACCTGAACGCGGCGTCGAGAGCGACGGCCCCCTCTTTCTTTATCAAGAGCCCGCCCGCTAAGTTGAGCCAGTCGTAACCGGTCGTGCCCGCCACGGGCCAGTCCGCCGGGAGCTGCTCGCCCCGCTCCAGTATCTTTTCGACCAACGCCCACACCCCTGACCCGGCCTCTTCGAGCCGCTCCAGGTAACTCCGGGGATCGCGCAGACCGTCAATGTGGTCCACCCGCAGGCCGTCGATCACCCCCTCGTGCAACCAGCGCAGGATGAGCCGGTGGCTGTCGGCAAATACGGCGTCGTCCTCCACCCGGATACCTACGAGGTCGTTTATGTCGAAGAACCGCCGGTACTGGCCCTCCTCTGATGCCGTCCGCCAGAAAGCGAGACGGTAGTTCTGGCGCTGCAACAATGCGTCGAGGGGATCGGGCTGGGAACCGACTGCTTCGGTCTCGGCGTTAAGGGCGGCATCGACCTCAGGGTGCTGGGTACACAGGACCATCAGGCGAGCCCGCAGGACCTCTTTGTCGCGGTGACGTTCCCTCACGCTGGCCCGGTCGGTGGCCCATGAAGGTGGAAGCCGCCCCAGGGCCGTCCCGATGCTTTCCACTTCGGCCCTCACGCCGGGCTCAAAACCGCGCGGCAGCCGCCGGGCAGCCTTGGCCACCAACTGGTCGAGGCTGCGGGGCGCTATTGGCACCTGCTGTTCGTAATAGCGAACGGTGAACGTGCCTTTGGAGTGCTCCAACTTGAAGCGGCCCGCTTCGAGCTCGCGGCCGTAATGGTCCCCCAATATGGGAAGCAGTACCACGCTGTTACCGTGGGGATGGTTCATCTCCGGCGCGCCCCAGTCCACGTCGAAATAACCGGCGTAGATACTGGACGGCCCGTTCTCCAGGACGTCCCACCACCAGCGGTTGTCCCGGGTGGCGACGGCCATGTGGTTGGGGACCACGTCCAGGATCTGACCAAGGGCCGCCTCCCCGAGCGCCCGTTGAAGTTCGAGGTAGCCCCGGTCCCCACCCAGCTCCTCGTTGACCGCCGCCGGGTCGACCACGTCGTAACCGTGCGTGCTGCCTTTGGCGGCCTGCAGCACCGGCGACAGGTAGACGTGGCTGATGCCGAGGTCGGCCAGGTAGCCGGTTATGGCGGCGGCGTCCGAAAAGCCAAAACCCGCGTGCAACTGCAACCGGTACGTGGCACGCCGGGGAGCCCTTTGGCCGTAGGCACCCGCCCTAGCTCGCCCCGTCCCCTTGTGCTCCGCGCCCGCGCCAGCCTTGTGCTCCACGCCCGCGCCAGCCTTGTGCTCCATAACAGTGGCCTTCCTGCCTTCGGGGCCCGGGCTTACGACGAACGACCGGGCCGCGTCGTTCCTACCCGCTTATGCGCCCCACTAGCCTGTCGAACGACGTGACCGCCTACATCCCCAGCCCTCCGGCTGACGGCATCAGCGTAGGGCCCCTTCAGCTGCACTTCTACGGGCTCCTAATCGCTATCGCTGTACTGGTGGCGGCCTGGCTGGCCCAGAGGCGCTGGGCCCGGCTTGGCGGCTACCAGGGGACGATCGTGCCCATCGCCTTCTGGGCTGTGGTCGCCGGCCTGATCGGTGCCCGGCTGTACTCCGTCGTCACCAGCTGGCAGCAGGACACAGGCGGCCATTTCGTCCAGGTCTTCGAGATCTGGAACGGCGGCCTGGGCATTTGGGGCGGCGTCGCCGGCGGCGTCCTGGGCGGCTGGCTGAAGGCCCGGCGCATGCACGTCCCCCTCACTCCCCTTTTCGACGTGGTGGCACCCACGCTTGCGCTCGCTCAGGCGATCGGCCGCTGGGGCAACTACTTCAACCAGGAGCTCTTCGGTCTGCCGTCCAAGCTCCCGTGGGCCGTTCGCATAACCGACCTGTCCGAGCTTTCTACCATCCCGGTGAAGTACCAGCACCTGAGCGCGACGGGGACGCTGCTGCCGGGCACGTACCAACCTACGTTCCTGTACGAGTCGGTCTGGGACCTGGCCACTTTCGGCCTCCTTATGCTGATCGAACACCGGGTGAAGCTGAGGCGGGGCTACCTGTTCGCCGCCTACGCCGCCCTGTACACCTTCGGTCGGTTCTTCACCGAGTACCTGCGCATTGACCCTGCTCACCGCTACCTCGGCCTGCGTCTCAACGACTGGACGAGCATCGTGGTGTTCGCCGTGGCAGCCTCGGTCGTGTTGTTCAAAGGACGTCCGCAGCCCGGAGACGAGCTCGTAGGCGACCATCTACCGGCACGCCTGGTCGAAATGGAGAAAGCGCGGGCACTTGCCCGCTCCGGCGCAACGCCGGCGGGCGGGCCCAGGCATCTGGCCAGTCCGGGGCCGGTAGCAGAGGCCGAGCCGGAGGCGACAGGCGTGGTGGCACTGCCGGTGCCAAACGGGCACGGTGCTATCGGGCCCGTACCTGCGCCGGAGAGCTCGGCGATGGTCCGGGAGGAGGCGCCGGCGCCGGAGATGGACGCGCCGGAGATGGACGCGCCGGAGATGGACGCGCCGGAGATGGACGCGCCGGGGGGCGCCTCGGAGCCGGCGGTCGTCGAGGAACCTGGCGCCGAGCGGCTTTAGGCGGGCGGCAGGGCCCAGGCGACCACGATGGTGCGGTCGTCCTGGCAACCACGTCGGCTGAAGTCGGCCGCCGCCATTAGGCCCAGGGGTGAGAGGTCCCCGGTGGGACCGCCTCGCAGGATCTCGGCCAGCGCCGGCGCCACGGTGGTCGGCCCATCGCGCAGGGGATTGGCGATCCCGTCGGTCACGAGCACCAGGGCAGCTCCGTGGGGCAGTTCGACAGAAGCGGTCTCAACAGTACTGAGCTCGCTCTCGCCCGGGCCGGGCAACGGCAGGACGTCGGTGACGACGTGATGAAGGTCGTCGCTCCCGGGGGGCACGAAGATCTCACGCCAAACTCCGCCGTCCAGTACGAAGCCGGTGTTGTCCCCGACCCGGGCCATGACGGCAACCGCTCCGTCTGTTCGCGTCGTGACCAGGGCGACCACGAGCGTCGTGGAAAGTTCTGCCGCCGAAGCCGGGCCCGAGGCGCGGGCGGCCGCCCTCAGGTAGTCACTGGCACGCTCCACCGCTCCCCGGCACTCGGCCACGCCCCAGTCCTCGCGCTCCGAGAGGTACCGCGCCGCCGCCGCCACAGCCAGGTCGGCGCCGTCACCTCCCCGGCCGGCCGTGCTCACGCCGTCGGCGATTATCAGGCCCAGGCGGCCAGGGCGCGGCTTGACCCAGGCGTAGGCGTCTTCGCAGCGACCACCTCCCAGGCGGTGAGCGGTGCCGGCGACGGAGGAGGCCAGCACGACAAAGTCGGCCGACCGGCCGCCGTCGGCCCGGTAGTTGGCGGCCGCCGCACCGGCAATGGCCCGGACGGGCACCGGTGCGCCCATCGCCGGGGAGGGCTCGCCCCAAACCGGCCCCCCCCACCCCGGGGTCATTCCAGTTCGTCCACCGGGATGGCTTGCATATTGGGGAGCTGAGGGGGGACGAGCTGCGGCGCGCCGGTATATGCGCTGGCGGACGAGCTCACGATCGACTGCACCAACCCGGCCATGAGCTCCGGCACAACGGCTGAAGGGGCGGCACCACTGGCCGCCACGTATGCCCGGTTGGGCTTGTTCTCCGCCACCGTGGCCAGGATCTCGGGGACGGCCTCGCCGAAACCGAAGGCGAGGATATTGGGGTGGCGGCGCCAGTTAGGTTCGACCAGCCGGCGGTGGGCCTCCAACCAACGTTCCTCGGGGTCGGTCGGGCGGCCGTCGGAAACGAACAGAACAGCCGGCCGGTACCAGCGTTCCCCTGCCGCCCGCCCGGCGTGATAGTCGGCCTCGATGACCCGGCGCAGGTGCTCGAACGCCGCCGCGTACGAGGTCCGGCCCTCCACCTCCACCCTGGGCATGGCTTCGACGAGGGCCAGGTCAGCCAGGTCGAGGACGGTGCGGGCGACGTCGCTGAAGGTGACGATGCCAAACCGGATCACCTCCGCCACGGCCGGGTCCTGGCCCACGCTGGCTCGCAGTTGCGGGAGCTCGGCGTTGACCTCGTCTATCGGCTTGCCGGCCATGGACTGGGAGACGTCCAGGCAGAGGTAGAAGGGAAAGACAGCATAGCGTTCTTCGGTACCGAGGTACTGGCTCGCCATCGTCTGACCGAGGCTACCGGAGGCCCGCTCATAAGACAACGTCGGGGCCCCCCGGACCGCGCCACGACCAGGCGTCATAGGCCGATCCACGGGCTCACGACCATGCCCACCAGGAAAAGAGCCAGGCAGCCGGCGGCAAGGTCGAGTACCGCGATACCAACCAGCCGCCGCAGGCCGTTCAAGCGCCGGCCGGGCAGTCGGAGCAGGCGAACGGCCAGCCCATGGGCTCCCGCCCAGGCTGCAAGCGTCCGGCGGACCAGCTGGCGGGGGGTCAGCCCGGCCGAGAGCCCAGAGCCACCCTCGCGCCCGGCACCAGACAAGCCCGGAGCTGGCCTTATCAACTGCCATGTGGCCACGGCCCGGTGCCGCAACACCGGTCGCACCACGACGTCGTGCACCGTCGCCGCCGTCAGCGCCAGCGAGCCGGGGACGACACCGGGCAGGCCAGGCGACCATGACCGGGCGGGCCGTTCATCGCCCTGGGCCGCCCGGGCCCGGGCTGCTGTCCCCGCCGCCCCGAGGACATCGAGAAGGTCCTCCAGCGCGGCCGCCCATTCGGCCGGCGCCGGCCGCTCAGCCGCGTTGACCAGCGACAGCGAACGCTCGCACATTTCCCAGAGGCCGGGCATATCCGGGAACTTGCGCCAAGATCTGGGCAGTTCGAGGTCGACGTTCACGCGGGGGTGCGCTCGTTGGCGCCCCTGCAGGGGAAAGTGGGCCGCTCCCACCAGCCGTAAGAAAGCCAGGCCCAGTACATAGCGGTCGGCCGGTTCCCCGGGCGGCTGGCCGGGCGACAGGGCCGGGTCCTCCCAGTTTGGGGTGGTCGCCCGCGGCAAGTGGGGCGCAAGGGGCTGACCTCCGATAACGGCGCCGTCGCAGTCGAGCACATAGACCGCAGGCGCCGGCTGCAAGGACCACAGGACGTTCTTCGCCGAGAGGTCACCGTGCACGACCAGGGGCCCAGCCCCGCCCTGCCACGCGTCCAGCAAGCGGGCGAGCGCGTACACCAGGGCGACCCGCTCCGGGGCGCCGGGCGGGGGCACCGCCACGCCGTACGCCACGGTCATGCGGTCCGGGTCGCCGGCCAGGTAGCTGAGCGTGGCGAGGCGCTTAAGCCCATCACGGTGGCGCAACCAGAACTGCGCCGGGGCCCGCGGCATCAAGGCGCCCAGGGCGACGGTGGTGTCGTCGGGCCCGACAACGGCCGCTGACGGCCAGGCCGAAGAACTGATGGCCCTTCGGCACGCCCCCTCGTCCCGCTCGGCCATCAACGTCGGCACAGCGCACAGGAGGTTGAGCTCGGTCAACGGGCGAGGGTGCCGCAGCTGCTTGTAGACCACGGCCGCAGGGTCTTCGGGAGCACTACTGCCCGTCCGTACCACCTCGAAAACCCGGCCCTCGCCCCCCTCTGCCAGCATTTCCCCCAGCCGAAGGTCGGTGACGAGTACCTGGTTCAATACCCCGCCGCGGTGTCCACCACGCCTACGAGGGGTAGGCCCGAAGCCAGACGCTCCACGTTTTCCCGGATGCGGACGGCCAGAAGAGCCTGGATCATTTCCTCGCTGTCGGCCGTATGCGGGGTCACGAGACAGTTGGGCAAGGACCACAGCCGGTGCCCGTCGGGAAGAGGCTCCGGGTCGGTCACGTCCAGCGCGGCGCCACCTAGGCGCGACTCGGACAAGGCTTTCACCAGGGCATCGGTGTTGACGTGGCGACCACGGGCCACATTGACCAGCCAGCTGTTACTGCCCATGAGGCCCAGCTCTTCGTCAGAGATGATGTGGACAGTCTCGGGCGTGAGGGCGAGGGCCACGAACACGACCAGGGCGCCGGGCAGGGTGGAGTGGAGCTCAGCTGTCGTGACCGTGCGTACGGCACCGGCCACCGGCGAGGCGGTCCGGCGGACCACGGTGGCCTGAACGTTGAAGGGGGCCAGTAGGGCCAACAGCTCCTGGGTGATCCCCCCGCCCCCGAGGACGGTGACGGGCGCGTCGAAAAGTGTGGTCCCGGCCCGCTCGCCCCACGACCGCGCCCGTGCCCTCTCGGGCAATTTGCGCAGCCCGGCCAGAGCCAGGCACAGGGCGTGCTCGGCCACGGGCCGGGCGTAGCTGCCCTTGGCCGACGTCCATACGAGCCCGCTCGGATGGGGCCGCTCGAAAACCCCCGCGTCCAGTACCCGGTCGATGCCCGCCATGGGCAGCTGGGCCCAGCGCAGTTCTGGGTGGGCCGCCACCGTCTCGAGCAGCGCTTGCGGGTCGAACGTGGTCCACACCAAGCCATCGAGCGGACCGTCGGTGGTCAGAGTGCCGCCGCCCTGGACAACGGCATCGAGAGCGTACTCGGGACGGCCCGGCGCGACCATGACCCGGGGGGAGGGGCGCACTACCAATTTGGAGGGCTGAAGTGGCGATGGCCCACGCGGGCCAGGCTTTCCCAGGCCGAGCCTTCCCCGGCCACGGCCGACGTTATGAGATGGCAGAGAAAGTTGTCGTCGCCGTCGAGGGCGGTACGGGTCGAAGTGGGCCCGACCGGATGGCGTACATCGACCCGCCAGAACTCCTCGTCCGAGTGCCGGGAGATCAAGACGTCCAGTTGCCGACGGTCTACTGTCACTGCTCTGCTGGCCACCAACTTCTCGCCCACAACAAACCTCCAAAGAGCACGAAAGACCTGGACAAGGGCTTGGGCGGCCCGGTCCAGGACATCTTCACAGGCGCGAGATGCCGGTGCAAGCAGCCGCTTGGAGCATGACCCTCAGCGGGAGACCGACCTGGCGCGGGGCGCCCACGAGTGCTCCGGTGATGAACTCAACTATGGCGACGGCGGCGCTCTCTGATAGCCAAAATCTCTCCCGGTCCGTTTGGGGCAACACAAGTCGATGTTGGAGCGATCAATCTTCACCTGGGTCAAGCGGTTCGGGCTAGCTACATTATGAAGTTGAAGTTTGCCTGTACGTGGTCACGTGCTCGTCCTAACACATACTTTTGTACGTTGGAAAGGGGGCATTAGCCGCAGCCAGGCCCACTGAGCCGAATGCCAAGACCGCAGCTATTGCGGGCAGGGCCAGGACCTTCTTTGATATATGCGCTAATCGCCGCTTTGCTATTTTCGCTTCCTAGGCCAGCTAATTGAGCACCCCGGCCTGAGTGCTCAAGCGAGCACCTCAAGAGCGCTGGCGCAGCCGAGGTGCCCGGGGCCATGGGTAGTGAAGAAGGTCCGCTCTGGTACCAACAGCAAGTACAGCCGAGGCAAGTTCCAGGACTTCGTTACTAGTACCCGTCAAGTAAGAGTAGGATGCGTCTCAGACGTTCGAGGCCCTGCGTTTGGGGCTCGCCCGCTGCTCGGTTCAATGAGGGGGTGAAGAGCCTGGTCGACTGCGGCGACCTGCCAAGGCGGGAACGCTTTCGCGCGAGTTTCTCCGCCAAGGACCACCCACGCTTGGACCGACAGGCGCCACCACCCGCACATGAAGGGCACGATGAGTACGCCCAAGCATTTATTTGCCCAAACGCGCAAAACACCTAACAATTCCATGCTGGTGACGCACCTGCACCACTACGCCGGGGTGCCAGGCTCGCAGTCCCGCCTACGCGTTATGACCCTTTTAGGCGTAGGCGGCCTGGTCGTACTAAATGGAGCGGACGTTGTCACCACCCATCTGCTGCTGTCGCACGGGGCCGTCGAGGCTAACCCCCTGTCTTCGGTCCTGCTAGCAAGCGCGAGCCTATTGTGGGTGAAACTTGCCATCCTCGGTGCTCTAGGCGTCATGGTTATCAGGCACCGTCCCCGGTTTGGTGTCATGGCGTTCGTGTTCGTGGCACTGGGCATGTACGCCACGGCCGTGCTTTCCAACTTGCTCATCTTGAACATAGTGATGAGATAACAAGGAGAGCGACTGAGGTGCGGAGCCCCTACGGGCGGTGGCACCATCATGAGACATAGAGCTTGATGGCTTCGGTGAGCCATGACGTCGTGGTCACCCTTCTCTGGTGGCGCTACCCCAGTCAAGGGGAAAGAGCTTGCCGGACCGGCTATCGCGCCTGATCCGGAGCCGGGGGCGAGTCACGCAAAGGCGGTACGTAGGGCGGACCAGGCCACTTTCGGGTCGGCGAGCCCGTGGTAGATGGGTGGGATGTCGTTCTCGTCAATACCGAAGTGGTGGTAGACCGCCATCATGGCACCGCGGACGGAGTACTCGACGGTGAAGATGACGCCGTCGGGGATCTCAACGAACTGGCCGAGGAAGGCGAAGTTATGAGCACCTGCGGGCACCACGAGCGGGCGGTCATTGGCGACGCGACGTTGGAACTGGGCGTCGATGTAAGGCATCTGGACGGTGGTTACCCTGGTCGTCTGTCGGACATGCTCGGCGATGTCCTCGAAGCCCAGGTGCCCGAGAAGTTCGTCGAGGACCTCGGACCCGGTGCAGCTGTCCATTGACTTGGCGACGTGGTCACCCTCGGTGTCGCCCAACAATGCGTACCCCCAAAGGGTGTAGGTGCCGGGATCCTGGTTGGCGAAGTGCGGCTGGGCGGGCACGACGATCGACAGCAGCCAGCTGGAGTCCTTCCACGTCATGAGCGCGCCCTCACCCGGGACGTTCGTGGTGTACTCCTGGATCCGGTCGAGGAGGGTGCGGTCGCTCATGGTCAGAGTGAACGACTCCCACTTCGATTCGTCGACGTTGCCGCAGAAGGCGTTCGGCCGGCCGAAATCGTCCGCCTTCTTGGCCAGTGCCTCCCAAAGCCGCCAAGAGCCGTCGCGCTTGTCCCGGACAAGTTCAGGGACGGTAGTGCCGTCCCCATACGTGGCATCGGCGGTCATGGACCCGTTGGTGATGAACACGAAGTCGTGGTGGCCCAGTTCGATGCTCTCCGAGGGCACGGCGCCCCGGGCCAGGTGCAATCGGGTGGCCCGCCGTGCTTGCGCTGTCTCGAAATCGACGTCAGTGACCGTGACGCCGAACTCCAACCGCACCCCCTGTTGCTCGAGCCACGTCTGGACCGGACGGACCACCGAATCGTACTGGTTGTACTTGCTGCGGCGCACACCCGATAGCGTGTGGATCCGGTCGAACTCCTGGACGAAGCAAAGAAAGTAGCGCTTGAGCTCGATGGCGGAGTGCCAGTTCTGGAAGGCGAAAGTGGTGCGCCACAGGCACCAGAAGTTGGTGGCGAAGAAGTGCGGCTGGAAGAAGTCCTCGATCCGCTTGGCTCCGATGAGCCTTTCGGGCAGTGCGAGCAGGCGAGTCAGGTCAGCTCGGTCGCGGGTGTCGAGGCCGAGCCGGGAGGCGTCCGCTATGGAACGGTCCTTCAGAATGATGCGCGCCTTGGCGTTGGTGGGATGTTCAGCGTTGAACGTCAGGAACTCTTGGCGCACTGAGACGGCCGGATCTTCCAGGCTCGGGATGCTCTCCAGCAGGTTCCACAAGCAGACGTAGTACTCCTCTTCGAACATCCGCCCGCCCCGCGTCACGTACCCGCCCTGTGCCGTCTGTGCGGTCGAGCCGTCCATCGAGCCGCCGGCTAACGACAGCTGCTCGAGGATGTGGATGTTCTCACCCGGGACACCGGCATCGCGTACCAGGAACGTCGCGGCCGCCAGGGAGGCGATCCCGGCTCCGACCAGGTACACCTTCGAACTCAAGGGATCGGGCATGTGAACTCCTTCGTCGGGTGGATGGTTTGGCCGGGGCTCTTACGGGCCGCCGGTCCCTCGTTCTCCCCGGTACCCACGTTGCGTTCTTTCACGAGTCGACCTCGGCGATGCTCTAAGGCGTCACCGGGTACCGGGGCAACAGTGGGGCACCACGAAGTGCACCTGATATGACCCTACAGGGCCCGGCACCTTGGCAGGCGGGGAACGGCCCTACTGCTAGCGGTCCCTCCGCGCTGCGGGTGGCGGCGGGCAGAGCAACGACAGAAGAGCGGGAAGTGCACGATGTTCTATGAGATGCCTTCTAAGCCTCGCCTTCAGCCCGTCGAACCCCCGCCGAAGTGCTTTTGTCGCACCAAATGTCTGGATGCCCGACAGAAGGAGAATCGTCAATATGTCAGACCAATGCCCCGAAGCCCTCGACCAGGCTGCCGTCCCCGCCAAGCGTTCCATGCTGCGACGGCTCAGGCTGGTGCCAGCCGTTGTCATATGTGCCGTCGGCTTGACTGCCGGTAGCGCCGCCCTCTCATCGGTGGCGTGGGGAAGTACTCCGCCCCAGGCCGCAGCGAACACCGTCGTAGCGTCATCGCCCGTCGGCGTCAGTCCGTGCGGGACGGCCTGGAACTAACCCTCAGACACAAGCCCTGGTGCCGGCCATGAAGCACTTCAACCGCGTCCAGATGCTCGTCGCCTTGGCCCTGGCCGGGGGGACAGCCATCCTCGTCGTTGCGGTGCACGACCTTTGTAGTCACGCCCTGCCCGGGGACAGCCAGTTCCTCGCCGTGGGCGTGTTCGGGACGATGGCGTTGCTCAGTTGGTTGCGGCCGCTCATCATGTACGTCGGCGACCAGTCCGAGGCCGTCCACCTCGACGAAGGCGTCCTCGTCGTGCTGCTGCTCCTCGTCCGCCCCTGCTTCACGGTGTTGACCTTCGCGTTAGTTAGCCACGATCGTGGCCCAGGCGTTCATGCGCCGGCCCCTCAGGAAATCCGCGTTCAATTTCGGGCAGGTGCTCGTTTCAGTGGGAGCGGGCACCAACCCCCCTACGTCGAAGCCGCGGCCGCCGCTCTGGCGGCAGCGGCCTTTTTTGTCACCAACACGGCGGCGGTGACCCTAGTCGTGTCGGCTACTGGGATGACCTGGAAAAAGGCGGTCCTCGACGGTCTCGACATGCGCCTGGTCATCAACGTTTGTGGTGTGGCCTTGGGGGTCGCCGCCGCCCTCTTCGTCTCGGCGTACCCTGACGCTCTGCCCCTAGCCGTTTTGCCCCTCGTAATACTGCGTTACACCCTCGGGGGCTTTTTCCGCGCCCGTCATGACCGGGCTCGATTGGAAGGGCTGTTCCTGGCTACCCTCGAAGCCAACCGTTCCATGGGCCAGGACGAGCAGACTGTCCTGGGCGTCCTGTTCAGCTCGGCTCGCTCACTACTGCGCTGTAGCAAGGTCGGCCTGCGTCCAGAACCCAGTCCCGACAAAGCGCCATGCGCCCCGGTCACGCTCTTGGGTGAGAAATTGTGGCTGACCGTCGCCAGCCGCAGCCGCACGGAGCCCTTCGATGCCGCTGACCAAAAGCTCTTGGAGGCGCTGGCCGCAGTGGCGACCGGCGCATTGTCCAACGCCACGCTTTACAAGAGCAGTGAGCGCCAGAAGCAGCGCCTGGCCGCCATCACATCGAGCCTCGGCGAGGGCGTGTGCGCTCTCAGCCTGTCCGGCGAGATCACGTTCGCCAACAAAGCGGCGGCTTCAATGATGGGCTGGGCCATGGGCGCAGAGCCGGGGGGAGCTGACCTTTCCTCCCGGGCCAGGAAAAGGGATAGCCGCTCCGGACTTCTTGTGGGCGGCGGCCATGAGGGCCATCACTACGGGGGAGACGACGACGAATTACGAGGCACGCTTTCGGCGGGCGGACGGCAGCCCGCTCGACGTCGCCTGCACCGTGGCCCCCAACCTTGAAGCGGGCGAACCGGTCGGGGCGGTCTTGGTGTTCCGCGACATCAGCGAGCACAAGCGACTGGCTGAGCTGACCCACCAGGCTTTCCACGACTCCCTCACCGGCCTGCCCAACCGCCGCCAGTTCCTGAGCGACCCGACCAACGCCCTGGAACGTTCCCGGCAAGACGGGGCACGTCACGCCGTGCTTTTCGCCGACATCGACCGTTTCAAAGTAATAAACGACAGTCTCGGGCACTCGGCGGGCGACCTGTTCTTGATCTCAGTGGCCGAGAAGCTGAGAGAGGCGCTCCGGCCGGGCGACAAGCTCGCCCGTCTCGGGGGTGACGAGTTCACTGTCCTGCTCGAAGACATCGGGAGCGCCGAAGATGCTGCGGCCGTCGCCCAGCGGGTCCTCCGGACCATGCGGGAACCTATTGAATTACGTGACGGGCACAAAGTCGCGGCGCGGTTGAGCATCGGTATTGCGCTCACCTCTCCCGCCAAGACCTGCGACGACGTGCTCCACGACGCCGACGTAGCCATGTACGAGGCCAAGGCCAGGGGGCGCAGCGGCGAGTACTGCGTGTTCGAGCCAGTCATGGGCGTGCGTTCGGCCGAGCGGGTGGAACTGGAAATGGAACTTCGCCAGGCAATCGAACACAATGATCTCGAGGTCTATTACCAGCCATTGTTCTCCACCTTTGACCGCCGGGTGGTCTCCGTGGAGGCTCTGGTGCGCTGGCAGCACCCCTTGAGGGGGTTGTTGGCCCCGGCTTCCTTCATAGACATAGCGGAGGAAACGGGCCTCATCTTCGCCCTGGGCAGGACAGTGCTCGAACAGGCGTGCCAGAAAGTCCAGGAATGGAAAGACCTCCTGGGTGTAGAGGTGACGGTGGCCGTCAACCTTTCCGCTCGCCAGTTCCAGGACCCCGGTTTGCTGGCCGGGATCGGCGAGGTCCTGCGTTCAACTGGCGCGGACGCGGCACGGCTGTGCTTCGAGGTCACCGAAAGCCTGGCGGTGGACGACGTGGAGCGTACCAACCAGGTCCTGTCCAGTCTAAGGGAGTTGGGTGCCAGCGTGGCCATCGACGATTTCGGCACCGGCCATTCTGCCCTCGGCCATCTCGCTCGTTTCCCGACAGACGTCGTCAAGATCGACCGGGCCTTTATCGACGGTGTCGAGACCGACCAGGTGAAATCGGCCATCGTCTCAGCCGTGCTGGCCATGGCCAAGGCCATCGGTTGCACCACAGTCGTCGAGGGTGTCGAGACCGAGTCCCGGCTCTGCCACCTCCGAGGTCTGGGTTGTTCAGTGGCGCAGGGCTACCTATTTGCCCGGCCCATGCCGGCGAGTAACTTCGAGGAGCTGTTCCGCGCCGCCAACGGCCGGCGGTTGGGCCGCGTTCCCGGTGAAGGACGGCTCAATGCCGCCCGCGCCCCGTCTGCGGTGCGCCGCCTGCCCGACCTCGCAGCTGTCGACGACGCTAGTCATTTCCCGGCGACGGCAGGTATTGCGTAACGCGCTCCGACGTTACGAAGCCGCGGACCAAACCATCACGGTAGCGGCGGCTACGAGCGACTCGAGCCGACCCGACGGTCACGCCGGGGTTGGGGGACGAGGCAGGGTGGCGGGGAGCTCCCCTAGCGGCGGCGAACACGACATAGGCTTCGCCGAGGGTGTAGCGGAAGTCGACGAGGAGCTTTTGGGTCTTTCGACTCTGCGCGGCCGTACCGATAGTGCCGAGGGACTCGAACGAGGTGATCGTCATGGGCCCGCAACCCGCCAGGTACGTCCCGTCTGCCCAGGCTCTCTTGGCGGCGATGAGCGAGGCCGTCTACGTGGTGGACCGCCAACGCCGGGTAACGTACTGGAACCCGGCGGCCGAGCGGCTCACCGGCTACCCGGCCGACCAGGTGGTCGGGCGCTGCTGCCGGGACGGCATCCTCAACCACGTCGACCACGAGGGCACGTCGTTGTGCAAGTCCCGCTGCCCGCTGTTGGCCACCATCGGTGATGGACAGCCCCACGACATGCTGGCGTTCCTCCACCACCGCGACGGCCACCGGGTTCCCGTCGCCGCGCGCGCTGCGGCACTGGCCGACCCCGACGGGAACATCACCGGAGCCGTTGAGGTGTTCCACGACGACAGCCGCAACAAGATGCTGAAGGACCGTCTCGACGATGTCCAACGCCAGGCGCTCACCGACGCACTGACCGGCATCGCCAACCGCCGCATGCTCACCCAGGTCCTACGCCAGCGACGCGGCGATCAAGTTCGCTATGGCTACGCCTACGCGGTGTTGTTCGCCGACATCGACCACTTCAAGCAGGTCAACGACACCTACAACCACGATGTTGGCGACCGGGTCCTGCAAATGGTCAGCGCCACCTTGAGAGACTGCACCCGCACGGGCGACACAGTGGGACGATGGGGCGGCGAAGAGTTCCTCGTCGTCGCGACCGCTGGCGAGGCCGACCAGGTCCTCAACCTGGCCGAGCGCGCTCGGCACCTGGTAGCGAGCACCTGGGCGCAGAACGGGGCCGACCGGGTCGCGGTCACCCTCAGCATCGGCGTGGCACTGGCTCGACCAGGCGAAGCGACCGACGAGCTCGTGCGACGCGCCGACATGGCCATGCTCGCTGCCAAGACCAAGGGCCGCAACCGGACCGTCCTCGCATAGGTCTGCAGCAGCGAAGAATTCTGATCCCACGTGGTCCTATCACGACGAGCCTATTTCCATTGTCCACACTGCGAGACGGACGTCACCACCGAGCGAGTGCCATGTGGCGGCGCGAGTTGACTTTCACGCCCCGGACCAACAACCGGCGCACGTGGACCAGACAGTCTGCGAAGAGAGCACGGAGTACATGGCCTGGAAGCGTCGCTCGATGAGCGACTCGGCCGCGCCAATGGCCGTCTTGGCCCGGGCGATCTCGTCGGCCCTATCTTTGCTGGACAGTGCGGTATAAAGGCACACCGGAGCGGCACCGTTCGTGGTGTACTTGCAGTCCACCGGCTTCGTCACCCGCCCGGCGTGGACCTCCGCCTCCACTTGGGCCAAGAGTTGGCCTTCGCGTAGGAGCGCATGCGCCCGGAACTTCTGCGCCGAGCCCATGAACTCGTCCAACGAGGCGATGACAGTCCTGGCATCGCCGGGGATACCGATCCCCTCGTTTGTGCTCGTTTTGTATTCCGGGGCGTCGGTTATGGAGAACTCGTTGCCGTTCAAGAGAGCTGGCGAAACCATGTTGTCGAAATAGTCAACGGGGAGAACGTCCTTTATGGCGGCTAAGAGAGCAGGAGTGAGATAGATGAACTCCATGTAGTACCCGGCCCCGCCGATCCCGCCCCCGTCCTCGCTATAACCGAAGGACAGCGCAAAATGGTCCGCCGTCGAGGGGACGTACATCAACTCGACGCCGTTGCCGAACACCTTCGGGCTGTTGTCGAACTTGTAGTCGGACACGGTGATAGCTCGGCCCGGTCCTCCAAGGTCGGCCTCGGTCTGGACGTACCGGGTGCAGTACTCCACAACGGGAGAGCACACGCTTTGCGAAATAAAGCTCTCGCCCGCTTGGGGCAGTTGGCGCACGACGTTTTGGAGCCCGGAGACGTACGCCAGCATGGCAGAATGACGCTCCTGAGCACCGGCGGTGTCGTCCTGGTAGCTAACAGTGGGAACCATGTCCACGGGCGTCGCCGTGGGCACGGTCGTGACCGTGGGGCTCAACGAGCTCCCTGTGCCACTCCCGGTGGTAGCAAGTAGGACGCAGAGTGCCACTGCTAGGACGGTCTTCACGAGTTAGGGCAAGACACGTTAGTCACCGCGTGGCAGGGTACCGTAAGTCGTACTGGCGCCGGATGGCCAAAGGGCTGCGACAGAGGGCTCGGTCGGACTTTGTGGCCCGCACCGGTCTTGACGGCACGCAACGCGCTCTCAGGGCATTTAACCTGTGGCGAGCGGCGTGCTAAGGGCGCGTGGCTGTCCACAAAACCGTCAGCGGGGAGTTGGCGGCGGGACCGGAGGCCAAGCTTGGCACAGATAGCGGTCAGCTAATGTTCGACGGCCTTGGGTGGCACACCAAGGGCAGCGGCGATCTCGGGGAGCTCGACTTCTTCGAGGAGAGCCTCGCACCCAACCCACGGCTTCGTTGTCTGTAAAGACGCTATTGAGGACATCCCACTGGACGCTGATGCTGCTGGGTGCTGCACCATTGGAGCAGCGACCGCCAGTGAAGGTGTCACTGGTGATGTACACGTTGGTCTATCCTCACGAACATCCGGCCGCGTTCGTCACCGGGCACATCTTTGAAGCCAAAGTGCCGGTAGAAGTCTCGGGCGTTTTCGTCGACCGGGTCGACGGCAATGAACCGCCGGCGACGTGTCGGCTCGCCGTCGCCGCTTGCTCGATAGCGGCTACAAGCAGATCGCGGCCTAACCCCTGCCCCTGCCGGCAGCAATGGCAAGCCGCCCTAACAGAGCCGTCCCTATGCTCACGTCAGGAAGCCCGTAGCTCAGCAAGGAGCTTCGAGCGTCGCTCTTCCAGGACGGCCACGTCGCGCCGCAGCCGCGCCAGATCGGCGTCCACCTTCCCCAGCTCAGTCTTTGCCCGTCGTTCGTCGAGGTAGGGTCGGCCGCGCCTGACCTCGACTAGTTGCTCGACCTCTCGGCGAAGGAGCCTGTACCACGGGGCCCCGTAAACCGAGCCGACGCGGTAATCGAGCAAGCCCGCGTTGATCGCGTCGATGATCTCGTCCTCGGTCAGGCCGTACTCTTTACGAGCGGTCTTGTCGCTTAGCGTGGCGCCCTTCCGCCCCCATTCTTGATAGTGGTCGTCCAACCGGTCCTCCTGTTCAGTGCGGACTGCTCTCGACACCCAGGCATTGTCGTCTTGTTCGATAGGGCCCACTTTCGGGCGCCATGGCCCCGGCCCTCGGCTGGGGGCATTGCGGGCCCCCCGGGGTCGACAGTTGGCTACAACGTGGCCGAGCGAGGAGCCGCCCGCCCGCCATATGTCCTCAAGTCATGGCTGGACAGCCTCGAGCACGGCGCCAAAGCGGTTGGCTGCCACCTCCGCGGAGAAATACGACACTTGATCGGCGACGTCGACGATCTCGTCGAGAAAGGCTTCGTGGGCACCCAGGCAAGGGTCTTCGACCGTACCCTCGACGAAGAGGACGGCAAAGCGAGCGTGGCGGCCGTCGGGCTTGCGGCGCAGGACCCGGCCCATCCGCTGGACCATCTGACGACGCGACCTGCTGGCGCCCACGATCACCGCCAGGTCCGCGGCAGGGACGTCGACACCCTCGTCCAGTACACGCGGCGCGACTATCACGTCCAACTCGCCGGCGGCGAAGCGACGGAGCCTCTCGCTGCGTTCCCGGGTTGGGAGCTCTGAATGCATCACGACTGCCCGGAGGCCGCAACCGGCCAGTACGCAACACACCCGCTCGGTCGTGGCGATGCTCTGAGTGAAGACGATACCGCGGTTAGCGGTGCGCACGGCGGGCGCCAGCTGCCGCAGAGCCAGGTCTTTGGCCGGGGTATCGGCGAGCAGCCGGCGGCGTTCGAGCATCGCCTGGCGGTAGGCCCGTGCCAACCCACCTCCTGGCCCGCCCCCGTTGGCCAGCTCTGTCAATGCTTTCATGAACGACTCGAAAGGTTCTTTGGGCACGCCGTGCTCGCGGACCAGGCGTGCCCTCAGAACTCCCATCTGTTCTGTGAGCTCGTCGTACTTCGTTCGCTCAGCCCGGGAGAACCGCACACCGATCAGCGTTACGGTGAACCGAGCGACTATTCCGTCGGCGACCGCTCGGTCGTACCCGAGCCGGAAGCAGGTGCGCCCGAAGTAGGGGTCGAGCCACGCCATATTGCCGTCGTCGTCCCGGGCGTAGGTGGCAGTGAGGCCCAGTCGGTGCACGAACCTGGCGTCGAGCGCGAGCCGGTTAACGTCGCTGCCGTAGCGGTGGCACTCATCTGCGACGAGCAGGCCGCCCTTGCGGATGGGTCGCACGTCCGCGACCCGAGCACTGTTGACCACGGCCACCAGCACGTCGTGTGTCACGAGCGAATCGCCCGACCCCGCGCCCATGCGGCCGACCCGGAACGAGGTGGGCAGGCGCGCTTCGAGCTGGGTCACCCACTGCTGTTGCAGCTCGACGGTCGGGACCAGCACGACCACCTGCTCGCGACACCGGAGCTCGTCAAGGGCGGCCGCGACCCCGATCATCGTCTTGCCGGTCCCCGTGACCGCCTCTATCACCCCCCTGCCGCCCTGCTGTCCCCAGGTTTTCAGGGCGTCCGCCTGCCAGGGGTACAACCGGAGCGAGCTCGAGGGGGGCGTTCCCGGCGCGACCGCTACCCCCCGGGAGGGCCGCTGCAGCGGTGGCGAGGAAGCTGGCCACCACCGAGGTGGGGACCCACTGTCACAGCGGAACCGCCCGTGGCCGGCGAACAAAGCGAAGGACACCGGTCCGACCGGCGCGCCGAGACGGTTAGCCAGTTCGACGGCGGTTATTCCTTGGCCGTCAGCAAGAACAAGGGCGATGTCGTCCGCCAGCAAGGCTCAGTCCTGCTCGTCGAGGCCCTCGAGGTCGACGTCGGTGCTCAGGTCCACGTCCAGGCCGCCTACGCTGATCTCGGGCTGGTAGGTGGGGTAGATCCGGCGCAGGTCCCACTCGTTGATCCAGGCTCGCACGTACTGCCGCATGCGGTTGGACGGAAGCCTCTCCAGGCCCGCCACGTCCGGAGGACGCCAACCATAGGCTTCGCCGTGGATGTGCTTCAGCTGGGTGTAGGTGCGGTCCAGTTCTTCTCGCCCCGGGGGCTGGAGCTGGACCTGCTCTCGCTCGATGATCCGCATACCCGTCTCCGCCTGGGCCGCCAACAGCTCGTCCTCCGCCGTGCCCTTAGCGCGGAGCCGTTTTCCGATGAGCTCGTTGTCGTTCTTGCCGACAAGCACTTGAGGCTCGAAGTCGTCAACGGTGGTGAGCACGGCGCAGATCGGCGCTGAGGGGTCATCGCGGTCGCCCTTCACCCAGCGAGCGATCTCAGCGTAAGACTTGGCGCGTTGCAACGACGTGTAACGGCCGATCAGCTCGGCCTCGTCCAGGAGCACGACCCACCCTGCATAGCCTGCGGCCTGCATCAAACGGGCCACGAACCGGAAGCGTTGAACCGAAAGGTCGCGCTCCTTTATCGCCGCCAGCTTGTAGGTGGCCGCTGCCCCTGCCTCCTTGAGCCGCCGGCGCAGGTCGGCTACGGGCAGGGGGTCGCCGGCCCAAAAACGCACGATGCGGTCGCTGAACTCTTCGTCGCCGCGGGCGTACTCATGCAGGAACAAAGTCGCCGCGAAACGGCTGTCCACGGGAGTGTCGTCCTGGTGCACCCAGCGGTACAGCTCGGCGTAGCGAGGAGAGTCGCCCAGCAAGCCGGCCGCGATCTCATCGATGGCCGAGCCGGGCCGCCCCGGCACCTTGGCTTGCTCGATGGCGGCGCGGAAGACCTTGGACGGGTCGTAGAGCGGTGTCTCCTTGGAGACCACCACCTTGGAAACCACGAAACCTTCCGAAAGCGCCAAGTGGGCCAGGTGCTCGAGAACGTGGCTCTTGCCGGTCCCAAAACCTCCTCCTATCAACATGCCGCCCGATGGCGGCGCTTCGGGAAGGGCTCGCACGGCGCTCAACAACTGGCTGAACCGGTCCTCGACGCCCACTTGCATGGACCCCAGTGCTGCCACCGCGTCCCGGTTGGGGACGCCCGCCCTCAGGGCCTCGAGGGCACGCCTGCTTCCGACGGAACGCTCGCCGCTCACGCTGCCCCCAACCTCACGAGCGAGGAGAACGGGTTGTCCCGGTTAAGGTCGCGTACCTCATCGAAGATGCGCAACTTGAGCGCCTGGTAAGCGTCGAGCCCTCGGGGCGTGTCAGACAGGAAGGCCGGTGACCCCACGATAACGACGATGCAGTTGGACATTTCGTCAGTGTTGTCCACCAGTTGGCGCAGGACCTCGTAGGCATCCAGCAGGGCGCTCTTGGTGTAGTAGTGGCCACTTCGTTCCTCCGGGCCCGGTCTACGGGCGAAGCCGAGCCGGCGGATGTCGAGCACGATAGCCAGGCCCGCGTGCTCGTTAACCGCCAACCAGTGAGCGAGCGAGAACAGGAGGTGACGGGCATTGTGACGGCCGATCCGGCGGAAGATGAGGGCCGACTTGAGAGCCGATATTTGGCGCAGGTCTCCCCGCAGCCAGTCCAAGACGGCGGTGTGCTCGGCATCGACCACCTGACCGCTGCGGAGCTGAGACTGGCACAGTCTCAGCATGGCCGTGCGGAGCTCCTGGACCATGGCGTAATCCCTGTGGACCCTTTCTTGGAGCTGGCGGTCGACGTCGCGCTTGAGCTCCCCGGGCTCGACGCGGTATTGGGCGGCCAACCCGTCCAGTGCCACCGGCCCGTCCGGCGCCGGGTAGCCGGCGGACGCCAAAGCTGCTCGCGTGGCGACGGTGGCCAACCCGTCCCAATCCACCTGGCGGGCCACCGCGAAGAAGACTTGCTCGAGCAGATGGACGCGCGTCTCGGCCGCGTTGACCTTGGCCACGCCGAAGCCGGCCCGCTCCGCCGACGCGGAGAACCTTTCGATGAACGCAGCCGCTGACAGATCGTCGGGCGGTACCACGAACTTGAGCGCCGCACCGCCATCTTCCACGTACCCGCCCAAGTAGTCGCTTTCGAGAAAGGCGACGTAATCGTCGACAGCGATCATAGCTTTCGCTCCGTGAACGCTAGGCCTGCATAGATCTTGGCCTGGCCGGTGCGGGTCACAGTGGTGAGGACGGGCCCGCTCCTCGTCATGGCACTTGCCGGCAGGCTCAGCCGCCGCCCGTCTTTGGTGTCGACCTTTCCGCTCTGGTCGACCAGGTACAGGTCCCGGGCGAACTCTTGGCGGTTGTAGTCCCGGGCTGCCCCGGGGAGAAGAGTCAGGACAGAGTGGACGTCGACCAGGCGGGCAGGGGCACCGGACCTCAGGTGCTTGCTGGCGACCACCAGGTCGTACCCCGCGGCCAGGGTTTCGATGAAAGCGTCGGCCTTGAACTTCGGGGGTCGGTCCTGCAGCGCGGCCAGATGGCCGACCACCACCGACGGCCGCGTCCGGCGGTCCTTCTTCTTGTCGATGACGACCGTGGCGTCGGCCGGCGAAACCTGGACGATCGCCGGGTAGCAGAGGATGCGGTCATCGGACTGGAACGCCCGCACACCCGCCCCGGCCGCGGCGGCAAGCAGTTCCTTGGCGTAATCGCCCGACGTGAACCACTCGACCACGTCGAACTGCCATCCCTGGCGGACGTCCCGGACCGTCCCGCTCGCCTGATCGGCGAGACCCACGGCCGCGTCCATGGCCTGTTGGAGGTCACGCACCAGGCCGAGAGAGGCGGCGGCTTTGGCTTTTTTCGCCGCTTTGAGCGCCGCACCAAGGGCCTTGATCGCCACGTCGGCGTCGCGTTCAACAAGTTGTAGCGCCTCTTCCAGCGTGGCGGGTCGAGCTTTATCTGTCACGGCGTACCTCCGCTGACAATCTCGGGGAAAATGAGTGCCTTCTCGGCGGCGTCGTCCATCGCCCCCGTCCGGCCGGAGCTACACCTGACCTCGATTTCCAGGTCACCGGTCTTTCGGAACCCCAGCAGGAGCGTGTCGTCGACTTTGGCACCGGTCGCCAGCGCGACGGCACGAACAGGGCCCCTGGTCGCCTGGAGCGTGTCGTAGCTCAACGTGACCGGGCCCCACCGGCTGGAGAACGTGCGGCGCGTCAGTGGCGCCAGGCCGAGGCCCTCCGCAAGGGCCACCGGCACAGACGCCTCCGACCCTCGCAGCACGTCGCCGTCGACCCGCACCCAAAGCCACAGGCGCTCCTGCTCTGCCTGGTCGCAGGGGGTATGCACCTTCACCCGGGCGTTGCCGACGGTTGGGCCGCGGCGACCAGCTCCTGTACTTGTCCCCGCTGGGCTTTGTTCCCATTCGACCAGGCTCACGGCTCCGTCGGAGGTGTGGGTGAAGCGCCGTTCTCGCAGCGCGCTCTCCAGTACGGGGGGCTCGGGTGTTCGCCCGGCAGCAGCGAGGTCCGCGGCGATCTCCTCGCGGCTCCGGGCCGAGCCATGGGCATCGAGGATTCGTAGGACCACATCCGCCAGGGGACCGCTCGTCGACACCGCCACGTCATGTACCACTGTCGCACTGCTTGCCCGCAACCAGGCTGCGAGGTGGTCAGGGCGCACGCCCAGGTCCGCCAGCTCGGTCTCGACGTCGACCAAGCGGCGGACGCCGCCGTCACTGGCGAGGCACGCGGCCGTACGGGCTAATAGCCCCTTGGGCTGGGTTGCCACCCAGCCCGGACGGTTGGGCACCGGGAGGTACGGGCCGGCCAACCAGGTCACGAGCTCTCGAACGAGCGGTTTGCCCGCGGCCAGCCGGTCCAGCTCCGATGCGACTTGGCGCTGTGTGGCAGCCGTACCGAGCCTGGTGCGCAGCGTGGACACGACCCACGGTAACGGCGCCGGCGAGGTTGCGAGCCCTTCACGGACACGCGACTCGGCTCGTCGCACGAGCTTGTTGACCTGACGACGAGGGACGCCCTCCTCTGTAGCCAGCTCCTCGAAGGTCCGGCCGTCGGGGTGCAGGGACCACGACCGGAACAGCCGCCGGTCGCGCTCGGTCCCGGCGACTTGGACGAGAGCGGCGGCCGGCTTGTCTAGGTCGAGTGCCCACCGTGCGTGCTCGCGGAGCAGTCGGTCCGCGGCGAGCCGCACTGCCTCTGGCCCGCCGCCGCTTCGCTGCTCCAACAATGCTTCCAAGATCGGCGAAGCCGCGTATCTCCGCTCGTACCGCAGGATGGCTGCTAGATCGTCCCTGCGCGGTCCCTGCGCGCCAACCAGCGGTCCTCCACCCACAGGCTCGACAATAGCGAGGCGTCCAGCATCGCTCGCGGATGCCACCAATCCCCCCGGTAGCCTTGTGCTGGTGAGCGTCGCGGTCCGGCCACTCTTCGAGTTCGACAACTCCTTTGTTCGTGACCTGAGGGGCTTGTACGAGCCGTGGCGAGCGGCCCCGGCGCCGGCGCCCAGGTTGTTGGTGCTCAACGAGGAGTTGGCCACAGAGCTGGGAGCCGATGCCGATGCATTGAGAGCACCTGACGGTGTCGCCGTTCTGGTCGGCAACGCCACTGCCTACGGGGCGTCGCCGGTGGCGCAGGCGTACGCAGGCCATCAGTTCGGTCGGTTCTCGCCACGCCTCGGCGATGGTCGGGCGCTCCTGCTCGGCGAGGTGCTGGACGTGCTCGGACGCCGTCGGGACTTGCACCTGAAGGGATCGGGCCCCACCCCGTTCGCGCGAACTGGTGATGGGAAGGCAGCCGTCGGCCCAATGTTGCGCGAGTACGTGATCGGCGAGGCAATGCACTCACTCGGCATCCGCACTACCCGGGCGCTGGCCGTGGTGGCGACCGGCGAGCAGATCGCGCGGGACGCCATGCTGCCCGGTGCGGTGCTCACCCGAGTCGCCGCGAGCCATCTGCGCGTCGGGACGTTCGAGTACGCAGCAGACCACGGTGACCCGACGCTCGTGCGGCGCCTCGCAGACCACGCGATCGTCCGTCACTATCCCCACGCAGTCGAAGCGGAGAACCAGTACCTTGCGTTCTTCGAGGGCGTCGTCGATGCCCAGGCATCGCTCGTGGCTCGCTGGATGCTCGTCGGGTTCATCCACGGTGTCATGAACACCGACAACATGACGATCTCCGGCGAGACCATCGACTTCGGGCCCTGCGCGTTTATGGATGCCTTCGACTCCGCCACCGTGTTCAGTTCGATCGATCACAGAGGCCGGTATGCCTACGGCAACCAGCCGCAGATCGCGCACTGGAACCTGGCGCGGCTGGCCGAGACATTGCTGCCCCTGTTCGACGTCGGCACGGAGGCGGCCATTGCCGCGGCCACCGACGTGCTCGAGTCCTTCACCGCCCGCTATCACGGGTACTGGGGTGATGGGATGCGTGCCAAGTTGGGTCTCGGCGATGCCCAACGCGGCGATGGAGAGCTGATCGACGACCTGCTGGCGCTGCTCCATGCACAGAAAGTCGACTTCACTTTGTTCTTCCGGGCGCTCTCGTCGTCAATACTCGGAGAAGCGGCGCCTGCCCGTTCGCTCTTCGTCGAGCGCTCCGCCTTCGACGCGTGGGCGGTCCGTTGGCGGGAACTGCTGTCGTGCCAGACCCGTGGCCCACAGACCATCGCAGCAGCGATGGACCACGTAAACCCCGTCTACACCCCGCGCAACCACCGGGTGGAAGAAGCCTTGGCCGCCGCGACCGACGGCGACCTGGGACCGTTCCGACGACTGCTTGGCGTGCTCGCGGAGCCGTTCAACGAACGACTCGGTCTGGAGCCCTACGTAGCACCGGCCCCGCCGAGCTTCGGCCCCTACCGCACGTTCTGTGGTACCTGAACCCGCTCGGGCGGAGCCTCGGGCTATTCCTGAATTTAGGATAACCAACGATCAGCCAATAGAACAGACGGTACATTGCCGTTCGTCGTGCGATAGCTGTCGTCCACCATCAGATGCCTCCAGCAAGGCGGGGCGCGCAAATCGCACTAGCGCGCCGAATGCGCGCCCTGATCACAGGGGCCCACCGCAGTCTCACTCTCCGACCCCGTCGTGCCTTCCAAGGCGTAGAGCCTCCAAAGAACCACAGGGCGCTTTACCCACCCCTGCGATGAACAGCAACGGCCCGTTGAACCCGGCGGCGCTTCGCCTTATAGTACGCAGGATGCGAGCCCCGAGGGTGGGCCGACGAAGCCGCCATCGCCCAAATAGCGGGGGCAGTGCTCGGCCAGCCCAAGGCACAGTTAGAGGACTGGCGGGCCGAGCCGCTTTCAGGTCTCGGGTTCACGGCCAAGGTGCAGAGGGTCAGCGGCACCGCCCGCGACGAAGGCGGGCGCCTTCGGCCGTGGTCGGCCGTGGTCAAGGTGGCAACCGGTAGCGCCAGCGAACCGGCCGGCTCGACCGACCACTGGAAGCGAGAAGCCCTCGCCTACCGTTCTGGCCTGTTCGACGACCTGCCTGGAGGGGTAAGGGCGCCGCGGCTCTACTCTGTCGACCTAGGAGACGAAGTGGCCATCCTGTGGCTCGAAGACGTCAACGATGCTCTGAGCGCCTGGTCCATACGCGACTTCGAAAGGGTCGCCAGGTGCCTGGGGCGCTTCAACGGCGCCTATTGCGTGGGGGCTCCGCTCCCTTCGCAGGAGTTCCTCTCGTCCAACTGGCTCGCTCAGTGGGTCGAGCAAAGTGCACCGGCGGTCCCCACGTTCACCAGCCAACGGGGCCGCCCCGTCCTGGCCCGGCTCTACCCTGGGCAGGTACCCGAGGTCCTGCTCGAACTATGGCAAGAACGGCAACGCCTCTTGTCCTACATGTCCGCAGCACCCCAGGTCCTCAGCCACTTGGAGCCTTCCGGCCCAATGTGCTCTGCACCGGCCCGCGCTCAGAGCCTGTGCTCATGGATTGGGCTTTTGTCGGCCTTGCCCCCGTCGGTGAGGAAACCGCCACCCTCTTTGCCGGGAGCACGTTCTTCCGCACCGTCCCACCGGCTCTCTGGGTCAAGCAGTTTTCGATGGGTACGTGGACGGCCTCCGCGAGGTTGGCTGGCGGCAAGACGTGGACCAGGCCGGCCCTGTCTACGCCGGCGCCGCCGCCTTGCGGTTCCTCGTGGGGACACTGGGTTTCCTCATCCGCGGCCTTGACGACCGAGGCCGAGCGGGCGACGGCGCCGACGTACTGTCTTCGGAGGGCCGGGCTGCAGCGGCTGGTATGTTCGGCTGCTCCTACGAGGAGCTCCAACAGCACTGGTCGGCTACGCGCACCCTGTTGGCCGCTCTGGGGCGAGAGGCGTTGCAAGAGCTCAATTGACCGAGTGAAGCTGAAGCACAGGGCCACATCTTAGTGGTTTGGATCGTCGTAGTAAACGCCATTAGTGACGCTTTCACCGCCGACGGCAGTATTTATTTCCTGGAGTTCCAGCGAGCCATTTGGCCCATATCTTCTAGTGTTAGCTTTCACTGCTCGGCCGTCGGCTACGAGGATAGCAACGGGGGCGAGCAAACACTTGTAGAAGCCCTAAACGGCTCCTCTTGGGCGGTAATTCCAAACCCGAGCCCCGGCTGGGGCAACAATTACCTTGAGGCGGTTTCATGCGCTTCCGCAAACAAGCGTGCGTGCCCACCGCCCGCAGTGCAGCCCCTTGCGCCCCAATCAGGCGATAGCGAGGCAAACGAAGAGCACACGGCTCGAAGTCGACATCCCCGCCCCCTTGCAGTCGGGACCCGTAAGACACCATCGTCTATCCACCCTTCCTTGACAGTTCGGGGAGGGTCTGCCACTCTTGCAGCGGAGAGCTATCCGACTTGGGCAAAGTGGGGCCATGACCTCGAGCTACGTTCCGCAAAGGCGCTTCGTCTCGCCGCCAGGCTGTTGCTGGTCCCACTACTGAACACGGGCTCGGTCCTCACGGCGGCAGGCGCCGGCGCGGCGGTGCAGTTACCCGCTCCGGGCCGAATACCGCAGCAAGCGTCGAGCGCCTGCCCTGTGGCGCCGGTGAAGGCGCCAGACGGCTACGAGGTGTCCACGTACGTATCGAAGCTCCCCTTCGATGGCTATCAGGTAGACGAGAACTTCGGCGTAGCTGCAGGGATGTGCATAAGCCCCTTCGGGCTCGCCTTTTCGGGGACAACCGCTTACGTAGCCACCTCCGGTTCTCCTGGAGGGCTGTACCGCTTTGGCTTGACGGGTGGGACTGCCCGTGCCGCCAACGAGGTGATCGCCCAGCCGTTTCTCGGCGGGCCGGTATTCGATCACGGCAGGCTCTACATCATAGAGAATTACGCCGATCCCCAACACGCCAGCGTGGCCCAGATCAGCCCGACCACAGGCCAGGTGCTGAAGACGGTAGCCACGGGCCTCGACTGCCCTCAGTACCTGGCGGTCGACCCGCTGAACAGTGACCTCCGCACCTAGGACGGCTGCACCGGATGGCCGTCCAGCGACGCCGTACAAGAGATCGTGGACCCAGCGGGGACCAGTCCGACGGTGCGCGACTACGCTACCCGCTTCCCCACCGAACTGGGACGGTCGTCGTTTCCGTGCCGGAGTAGCGAGAGCTACCCACGGAACCCTTGTCAGCCCAGTTTCGGGACACAAGGCTTCAAGTGCACGGCGTCCGCGGCTGAGAAACCTCGAAGCTGGCGACACCACCCGTGGTCTTGGTGCTTCGCCCTGTCTAGCAAGAGCACTGCTGAAGCCTGTGCCCGCACACTGGGCACCAAACCCCGATGTTGTCCTCGAGGTCACGGGCCATGCTCTGCACCGTGCCTTTGTAGCTGTCGTCCAACACGGATGTAGGGATGCCGTGGCGCGTTCCGACCTGGCGCAGGAGGTCCTTGGCGCGATGGCGCGTGAAGTGGTGAGACTCGAACCCGTCGACCGTAGCGCGCACCGCTCGGCCGGCGTCGACTGTGGTGATAGCAGACAAAGTTCCTCCTCCTCGTTAGCAATTAAGGTGAATACTTCCTAAACCGCCCTCACCGGGCTAGGTACCTCGGGGGAGAAGTCACTACTGTCTGTACACCCGTTAGGCGTCATAGGCACGAAAGCTCCCTTACAAAGCTCTCTTGGTCCGACCTTGCCCGCGTTCGTGCCTCTCGCTGGGCTACGGCCATCACTGCCATCTGGCGTTTTGACGTCATGACAGGCGTCCTTCGCTTGTGCTGACCGAGAGCCATTTCCCTCATCGTGTCAACCGCCTGTCTCAGGTCGATGACGCCGCCGTCACTTTCCCACCACCCCCGAGCGCACTTCGAGCACGAGAACCGCTGAAGACGTTCGCCCCGAACACTCTCGAGTTCCACCATGACAGTCACTTCTGGGGCATGCGGGCACCGGGCCGTCGCTACATGGTGCGGTCTGTGCTGTTCCGAGAGGTTGGCCATACCTCCTTATCGGCACCTAGTAAGCCCTTGCGGAGCGGATCTTGTGACCTCAGCCAAGGATAAAAGTCCTTCGCGAGGCCCTCAGCCATCTTCACTTTGCTTGTGTCCCTCGCCTAATTCGCGAATTCGGCCCCGGCATACACTCGATATGTGCGGTTACGAGCCGTTGACGGTAGCATTGACCCTGTGCTTTCCCTCGTTTTGCCGAACTAACTCGTCCAAGCTCGTCGGGTTACCGAAGCGTTGTTGGACAGGTCGATGGTCAAGGCGCATGGCTGCCTGCTGCGTAGAGCCTTTCTAAGGCCGCTGTAAGCCCCGTAGAGGCGAGAAAGGCGTTCGGAGATAGACAAACGAGACCCAGAGTGTTCAGAGGCTCTCCGTGGCGTGTAGCGGCCGACAGATCTCCAAAACGAGGCCAGGCGCCTCGTGTGCACGGGAACAACAAGTGCGACAAGGCCTGATAGTTGGTGCTTTTATGTGGGACCGACGAAAACGGCAGAGGAGGAGATGGGGTTATGCCACGCACAGACCATCTGCTCTAGACCCGCAGGATCTCCGCGGCAGCGTCGGCCCAATGGCCTCGTAACCCGACCCCCGTTGTCGCGGCGACAGCTTCAGCGCTTACGGGCCTCTGATCGAGCAAGCGAAGTATGGCCGTGGGGCTGACCAACTCGTTGCTGTCCAACCCGGCCTCGAGCGCCGCCTCGTCGATAACCCTGGCAAGGGCTCTAGCCCGCTCACCAATCGCGCCGGGTGCGAACGTCAAACAGTGGGCACACACGCCGAGCCGGCGCGCCGCTATTCCCTTCAAGGGCTGTGCGCACTGGGCACACTCGGGCCCCGAGACCGATGTCGCGAGGACGCGCAGCCCCTTTTCGTTGTCTTGGCGTTTAGGCGCCGCGGCGCCACTAAGGAGGCTCAGGTAGGCACTGGGACGGTTGGTCCAACCGCGTCCGTTCAATGTCGCCCAGGTCAGGTGCAGCTCGGCTCGGGCTCGGGTCACCCCGACGTGTAGGAGCCGCTCCTCCTCAGCCAATTCGGCGTCGGTCTCGGCGTATACCGAGGGCATGGTGCCTTCGCTCATGCCCACCAGGAACACAACGTCCCACTCCAGCCCCTTGGCCTTGTGCAATGTGGACAGGGACACGCCTCCCACCTTGGGGCCGTGCGTACGTCGGGCCAGCCCGTTGATCTCGGCCAACAGGGTGACGGCGTCTGCGCTGGCACCAGCCCGCTGTGCCTCAACCAGCTCCAAAAGGGCCTCCAGTGACTCCCAACGAGCACGCGCTGCCCCCAGGCCTTCAGGAGCGTGTTCTCGATTGAACCCTGAACGGGCGAGGACCCCTTTCAGGAGCTCCAAGCCGTTGCTGTCCCGCTGAGCGCGCGCTGCTTGGCCGAACGGGACCAGCACGGCACGCACCTCCTCTCGTTCAAAGAAGGTGCTGTCATCCGCGATGACGGTGGCGATCCCGGCCTGGGCGAAGGCAGCCTCGAAGCGAGCCTGTGTAGCGTTGAAGCGGTACAGGACAGCGATCTCGGAAGTGGGTGTCCCTGCTCTCAGCGCCCGGCGGACCTCCTTGGCCACCCATGCCGCCTCGACCTGGTCGTCATCGAGCTGAGTGACCCTGGGTTGAGAGCCACGTGGGCGGGTCGCCACCAGCGCCTTGACCCGGCCCGCCGTTGCCACCCGGTTGGCCCACCCCAGGATCTGAGGTGTGGACCGGTAGTTGCGGGTCAGGTCGAACACCTTCGAGTCTGGGTACCGGACGGTGAAGCCCGTCAGGTAGCTCGGCTCCGCTCCTTTCCACCCGTAGATGGCTTGGCGGGGATCACCGACGACGCAGATGTCTCGACCACCCGCGAGGATGGCGTCGAGAAGACGCTGCTGAGCAGGGTCGGTGTCCTGGTACTCGTCCACAGTGACGTGGGCCCAGCGATGTCGGACGGCGTCGGCAACGACTGCTTCCTTTTCGATGAGGTCGGCCGCTACCTCCAACAGGTCGGCAAAGTCCGCCTTGCCCTTTCCTGCCTTCTTCTCATCGAACGTGTTCCAGCACAGGATGACCTTCTCCGCGTCGACGCCACTATGGCGGCCAGCCAACAAAGATGCACTGGGGTAGTCCTCAGGGGCGACCAAACGACTGCGTGCCCAGCCCACCTCGTCGAGGACATCACGTACTTCGGCTACCTCAGGCTCGTGCCCGCCAAAGGCCCTGAGCGTGTCCCACCAGAGGCGCCATTCTTCCTTGTCGGAAAGGACAATCGGCGTAGACCCCGGCCTACCCGTCAGCCTCCAAAACTCCCTCGCAACCCTCAATCCAGCCGAGTGGAACGTACGGGCATCGACGGCATTCGCTCCTAGTCGCCCAAGGCGCTCCCCTAGCTCGGCCGCCGCCTTGCGGGAGTGGGTCACCGCTAATGCCCGGTGGGGATCGACCTGCCGGGTGGCTATTCCATGTGCCAGCCGGTGGGTCACGGTCAGCGTCTTCCCGGTCCCTGCGCCAGCGATGATGCACACTGGTCCCGTCACGGCCTCCGCCGCGGCTCGTTGCTCGTCGTCCAGGTCTTCGAGCTCCTTAGACATCGACGCGAAGTATCGCGCAAGGGTGTGACCACCTTGGTCTCGCACTTCGTGCCCCAGGCGAGCACGAACCATTGGCCACGTGGCTCCCATGGGCCGCAAGGGGCTCGTCGACGACACTTGCGCCAAGAAGGCGGTCGCCGAACTAACCCGCACCTGAATACTGCTGTCCACCTACGGCGCCGGCTCCCGGGGACCACTTGGGGCCGGCGCCATTGCCCGTCAGCGCTCAGTTATGCCGGTGGGTGCTCATCCAAAGCTGCCGGACCGTCGTCATCTAATTTTGCCGGCGACACCCGTGGACGACGCCAGGCTCGTACAGTAGCTCAGGAGATGCGGATCATCTTGATTGCTGGCAGTCCTCCGTGCGCCGTCGCGATGCACCTGTCTTTCACCGTCTTGCCACCCGAAAACCGAGCGGAGCCAGCACCGGTGACCCGTAGCTGGACAACATCGGTCCGCCCGGCGGCAAGGAACTTGTAGGTGGCCCCGGCCAGTACGACGGCCTGGTGGCCCTTGACCAAAATGACCGTGACGGTGCCCGAGCATGTACCGACCCGACATGACAGCTTGACCGGTAGGTGACCGTTCATCACCTTGGTCTCGGACGACACGATGCTTATCTGAGGGACCGGGACGCTCGTAGCCGAGGACGGGGGACGGGTCGTCGTCGTAGGGGCTGACGTGGGGGTTGTGGTCGCAACGGTGGTCGTGGTCGTGGATGGCGGTGTTATGGCGATGGGCGGGACTGCAGGAGGCCCCGGCGCTACCGGCGCGAGCTCAGGGGTGGCGCTGGCCTCGGTCGATGGAGCGCCCTCGCCGGCCGAGTTGATGGCCGTCACCTCGAAGTAGTAGCTCTGCCCATTAGACAGGCCGGTGACCAGATAATTGCTACCCGCAACGGGCGTCGCGGCGTTGATCGGAGTACCCGGTTCATGCCCCGGTGCGGTGCCCTCGTACACGTTGTAGCCGGTGACCGAGGACGTACCTGCGCCCGTGGGCGCGACCCACGACAGAGAAACCTCGGCGTTGCCCGCCTGCGCCGTCAGCGCCGTGGGGGAGACTGTGCCCAAGTCGGGCAAGGCCGAGCTCACCCCGCTGAGAGACGGGTCGTGGTGGAACATGGGCCACGACCCAGCGCCGACTGCGAGAGCTCCGTTCGAGCCCGGGATCTCGTAATGCTGGACCACGCCGACGTTGTCGCCGTTGTAGCCGGCGATGGTGATCCCCACCGTGCCGTTGGGGTCCTCGGTGACGAGCGGTGAGTTCTGGAACCCGAGGCGCGGGCCGAGCACTGTGACCTCGGACCCGCTCCGGCCGTCCAGGACCTCCACGCCGTGGACGGTCGGCACCAGGAGATCCTGGTAACCTCTGCCGCTGAGGTCGGCGGCCACCACCGAACCGATGATCCGGCTCACGGCCGGTACCTCCCAGACTGTGCTCCCGTTTGCCCCGTCCAGCACCCAGACCGAACCCGTGAGCCGACCGGTCTCGGAGCCCTCGACCACGTCGAGCTGCCCATTGCCCTCGACATCGGCCAGGGCCGGGCTCGACGACGTGGGCCCGTCGAGGGTGTCTGACCAGACGAGGCCCAGGCGTGTTGTGAAGGCCTTTACAGTGTCAGTGTCGGTCGTGCCGGGGTAATAGGTGCCGGTACCGACGGCGATGCCCGTCGCGCCGTTAGCCAGGAAGCCCCCGACCGCAGGTGAGGAAACGACCTCCTGGTTGGTGTCGTAGTCGTAGATGAGCGCTCCCTGTGCGTCCAACACCCGCACATGGCCGCCATTGGAATAGCTCTGGCCCATGGCGGAGCCTGCAGTCGAGGCCCCGCCCACCACCAGTTCTTCCTGCCCGTTGCCATAGAGGTCGCCAGCGGCGGCGGTCGAAAAGACGCTATCGGCACTGAAGAACGGCCACCCCGTCAGGACAGACCCCGTGGTGGCGTCTAGGGCGTAGGACTCCTGGTCCAAGGAACCTGCGAAAACGTCAGTGCCATCTTGCAGATCGGCAACAGTGAGAGATGCTTGCACGCCGTAGGCCGGCCGGCTGTCGGTGGTCGGGTCCTGCACCGCCGTATGCCACAGTTGCTGGCCGCCCGGCTCGTAGGCCGCGTACCCTCCCACGTCGGGGTACTTCGCGTTCCCGGTGCCCACGAACACCGACTCCAGGCTGCTCCCGCCCAGGGCAGCCACCGAAGGAGCCGAGTCGATGGGCGTCCCTCCGTCATAGACCGGCCAACCCGCGACAGCCGTGCCGTCGGAGAGATGGTAGGCGTACAGGTACCCCGTCCGGTCCCCCACCACCACCGCCGGCCCTTCGCTGTCAAGGTTGGCGACTACGGGCGATGACTCAGCGATGGGCGCCTTGTGGTCCTGAGCCAGTGACCCGTACGACCAACAGAGAACGAAGCTCGTCGCGGTCAAGGTCATCGGCGGGGGCGTATTGCTGCCAACCCCGCATTTAGCCGTACCCGGGGTCGCCGATACGGCGGCCAGGGCTCGGGGCGCCGACAGCACGCCAGCGAGCTCCCAGCACGTAAACGGCATGACCAAGGCGATTGCAATGACGCGACCATGACGGCACAGCCTCGCGCCACACGCAGGTCGCTTCGGGTTGCGCGGGGGCGACGGCTTGGCCCTTCTGCGCTGGCTCATCGGTCTCGTGGGAGGAACGGCCGTAAAGGACAGCCCGAGCGGACGAAAGTTTGGGCCGAGCCCCACTGACACTTACATCTTGCCCTGCTCATGAAGGACGTTCGTCGGACGCTAGGGAGCTGACCCCGCCGTCGCTGTCCGCCGAGTCGAGTGTCGGAGGGCGACTCGAAACTTTGCTGTACGCCCCGTTGTCGTGGATAGCGGCTGGTCAGAGCTTTGCCAAGCCGCTTGACCGGAGTTTCAGAAGGGCGCTTATTGCTGTGCCAGGTCATCGTGGCGCCCCAGCCCGACCCTCAGCGCGATGGATGCCTTTTCGCCGGTGAGGTCGCCGGCGTAGAGTACCGGCGACCGGCTTGCCGGGTCGCGCTCGACATCACGGCAACGGCTGGCGAGGACCACCGGCACGCTGCCACCCACGAGCCGTTCGATCACGGGATGGTACGAGCTCGGTACATGGGCGGCCCCGGTGCCTTCCAAGAGTATCGCCCCGCGGTTAAGGAGGCTGCAATGGGCACCGCCGAAAAGGGCGAAGAGTGTGTCGAGCCCCCCACGTCCGGCCCCAGGGTGATGGCGGGCACAGAGGAGGTCACCTATGAGGGTGCCCCAGATGATGGTGCCTTAGATGATTATGCCTTAGACATTGCCGCTGTCTGCTGTTTGGTTGCCGCCCATCTCGCCCAGGTTTGGGGCGCGGTAGCGCCTTAGCCAGCTGAGGACCGCCCGCGCCTTATCCAGAGGTTCAGGCCGGAGCGGCGAACCCCCGCCCTGTACGGCGGATTAACACGGTGTCGCCGACCGGTCGATAAGCACTTGTCAGCCGCGTGAGGGTAACCACTCAGGCGCGGCGCGCATACCACTGTCGACAACCGAGGCCCCTGGTGCCAACCAAGCAATGCCGCAGCAAGCCCAGCACGGCAGGTTCGGTACCGGCTGTACCTGCCCTGGCTGTACCTGCACTGGCCGCACCACTGCCGGTCGCACCAGCGCCTCTGGTCTCGTCTCCCGAGGCCGTCGCCGGCCCGGCACCACTTGAAGTCGCGTATGCGCAGGGTACTGGGCACCGCAGTGCCCATGGCGTGACACATCAGGAAGTAAGCTCATTTTGCCATTCAGGGCCGCTTGGCCATTTTCGCGCCTGGCGCCAAGAGCGGGGTGGACACCGGGCCCGCGAGGGTGGCTTTTCGCTCATCGAAGTACTCATCGCCATGACCCTGCTGGCCATAGCCTTGCCGCCGGCCTGCTCATATGCGGTAACCGCACTGAACCAGGTGGCCCAGGGACGACAAGAAAAGGCGGCCGTGGCGCTGGTTGATGCCCGGCTACAGATGGCTAGCAGTCAGCCTCCGGCCAGCTTGACCAGCTACCAACCGTGCCCAACCGTGGGCGCCCCAGCTACGTGCCACCCTCTCGTAGGACCTACGTACTACCAGATCGTGACCTCGACTGTGGTCAACACCCTGGCCGACGGGGCCGCGGCCGAGTGGTTCCAGGTCCGGGTCACCTGGGACCCGGTCAGCGCCGCCGCCCGGAGCATCGTGGACGAGGAGGAGCTGTGCACCTCAACCACCTGCTGAGAGCGGGCTGTTCCTTGCGTGGGCAACCTTCGGCCGTGACATCGTCGAACATGGCGCCGGCAGGTACAGACCCGTCGCGCCGGGCCCTTTGTCCGCCAGGCACGGCCACCCCGCTCGCTATCGCCCACCCAGGGGCCGCCACCCAGAGCGGCGCACGCGACGGTGGCTTTACCCTGATCGAGCTCTCAATCGCCATGGCGATCTTCTCCCTGGTCCTGGTGGGCGTGTTCGGCATGATCAATACGATGGTCCACGCCCAGACCTCGGCCCAGGCCAGTGCCAGCATTTCCGATACGGCCGGGCTGACCCAGCAGCAGCTCGACATGTCCGTCCGCCAAGGGGCCCTCTATTCGGTGTACACAACGGCAGGGACCTGGGTGGCGCCCTCGACATGCGGCAGTGCCTGTGCCGCCTCCGCCTTCATCGTGCTCAACCAGAGCGACGGCGCCGGCGACCAGGTCTGCGTCGAATGGGAGATAACCACCAACCCGTCTGCCCTGGGCCGTTTGTCCTGGGCCCCGGGAGCCCTTCGCCCGACAGCTAACCCGGTCATCGTGGCAGACCTGAGTTCTGGGTCCTTCAGTGTCACAACCCCCAGCGGCGGGCTGTCCGCCGTGACCTACACAGTCGCTATTGCCGGCCCACCCTCGAAGGGGACGACGGTCCCGGCGCTGAACCTCACCGATACCGTGGTCGCACCTAACAGGACCACAGGGACATGTTGAGCCGCTCGTTACCCCTAGGTTCCGCCATGACCGGCCATAACCTCACCCGGCATTGGATGCCCAGCCGCCCCGTACCCGCCCTAGCCAAGACCGGCCGCAGCACTGGGCCGGGCACAGCCTCGGCTGATGAGCGGGGCATAGCTCTCATAACCGCCATGCTGGCCATCTTCATAAGCCTCATCGTGATCGCCGGGCTATTCAACGTCGCAAACGGTTCCATCACCACCACTGGCCAGGCACGCAAGCAGCAGCAGGCCATTGATGTGGCCTCTTCGGGGCTGACTTCGGTGTTGGCCGAGGTAAAGAACTTCGTCGCTGTCAATGGCAGCCTCCCCAGCCAGGCCCAGCTCGGGTGGTCTGTCACCCCGCCGCCCGTGGGTGGCACGGCCGACCCTGCCTCCATCGTGGCACCGGTGGGAGCCGTCGCCAGCACCAACCCATTGGCCATCCCACCGACCAGCCAACTCGTCTACTACGCCTCCAACCCTCCCACGGCCGCCACCGCCCTCGGCACCAGCCCGAGTGCCGCGGCTCACTCGGCGCTGTTGACGGTGGTCGGGACGTCGGCCCCAGCCAATGTGCTAGGCAACCAGTCCGAACAGGAGCTCCTTTCGGTTGGGGCCGGGACCACGGCCTCCATGGGTGACGCCATCTTCGGGAATGCGGGCCTGACGTTTCAAAACGGCAGCGTCTCGATTGGCGGGCCCAATCCCGAGATGTACACCAACGATTCCACCAATTCTGGGGCCCTGCCCTGTTCCAACGGCATCAATATCACCGGCAACGTCGTCGTCCCGACTGCCCCAGCCACTGGTTCGACCTGGTCCATCACCAACCAGTGCCAGATCACCGGCAACCTGTACAGTGCTTGGCCCCTGTCCTTCTCGGCCAGCAGCTGGCTGGTGAGCGGCACCGTGTACGGCACTTCGACCGCCGTCGTCAACAACTCTGTGAACCAACGTTCCGGCAACCTTGACATCGGCGGCGCGGGCACCTTCAGCGGGGGCTCAACGCAATGCAGCAGCGTCTTTTCGGGCACCTGCACCCAAAATGACCCCACCGTGAAGGCAACCGTCTCGGCCATGGCCCAGGCGTTCCCGGAGCTGACATGGAACGGTTTGGCCCCCACGGGTTGGGGATCGGTATCGGCCACCAGTTGCCCGCAAGCCCTGAACGACATCCAGACGTACTCCAACTTTCCCGTCACCGGGTCACAGGGCTGGATCGTGAGCGTGACGGGTTGCTCTGACCTCGACTTCAACGGGGCCGGCTCGGGTTTCAACGGTACCAGCTACGCCCTGAGCAACAACCTCATGATCCTGACCACTGGTTCGATCACCTTCGAGAACCCCAACGGCAACCAGATAACCGGTGCTCACAACCTCTATTACGTGGTCCCCTACTCGGTGAACGGGACAGCCACTTCCTGCCCGGCCGGCAGCATCACCGTGAGCGGCGCCCCCACCTTTTCCGGGCCCACGGTGGCCTTTTACACCCCTTGCAACTTCACGGCCCAGAGCAGCCAGCTCAGCCTGACAGGGGCAATATACGCGGGCGGGACAGCGTCTTTCCTCATTGCACCGGCTCTGGTGGAAACGACGGTGGCCATGCCGCTGACCAACGCGGCCGCCACCGGTTCCACCCTCAGTGCCGTCTGGCAACGCCAGTCGAGCTGAGCAATGAGCTCTGCC